>Ga0247608_10000095_pt1 | contig 171045 bp, 122 predicted proteins | sample 176DNAGHGlowgp2_FD_193490 | JGI IMG/M metagenome (GOLD analysis project Ga0247608, IMG submission 193490) | Sheep rumen microbial communities from Palmerston North, Manawatu-Wanganui, New Zealand - 1766 DNA GHGlow gp2 | ecosystem: Host-associated > Mammals > Digestive system > Stomach > Rumen...
AGGAAACTTGCTTTCTTTGTCGCTAAAATCAATGACAGACCTAGAGAAAAACTTGACTTCGATTCCCCTAAATCGAGTTTCTTCAAATTTTTTAACTAATATTGCACTTGCTTCTTGACTCTAGGCTTTTTTCTACATTATAAACACAATGAAAAATCAATCTTTTGCAGTTTGAAGAAAAAAAACTAATTTTGCAGTAAGAGAAATACTGTAATATGAAAATATTGAAATCATTCAAGACAACAATCATAGGTGCAATGATGCTGGTGACATCATCATTGTCAGCGATTAACATTAACAGTCTGGAAAACATGTCTGCAGAATCGTTGTCATCATCCCAAGTCAAAGAAATCAAAAAGGCATATAATGAGACAGGGAGGACAATAGATGAATTTGTCGACTTTGCTGTTTCGAAAGGGATGAAAGAGACAGAGGCTGAAAAATTAAAAGCCAGAGTGTTGGCAGACAAGAGCAAAGCGGAAAAAGAGACAAAAGGAGACATAGCCATCGCCAGTTCACAAATGGCAGAAAGCATCATAGAAGAGATGAAAGAGAATCCAGAGCAGGCTAAATATATCAACAACAGAATATTCGGCGCTGATTTGTTTTCCAATTCAAGAATGACATTTGCACCAAGCCAGAATATGCCTACACCCAAGAATTACATTGTAGGACCAGGAGATGTATTGGTTGTCGACGTATATGGTTTTGCAGAAAACACAATGCAGCTTACCGTGTCTTCAGAAGGCAATGTAAGAATACCCAATGTAGGCCCTGTGATGGTAAATGGACTGACAATAGAGGCAGTACAAACAAAAATCAAAAAACAATTATCATCGATTTACAGTTCAATATCAACTGGGAACACACAAGTTTCCGTCACAATTGGAAATGTCAAAAGCATAAACGTCTATATTACTGGAAATGTCACATGGCCAGGAACATACACTCTTTCATCATTGTCTACAGTATACAACGCATTATATGCATGTTCCGGACCGACTTCTTCAGGTTCGTTGCGAAACATCAAAGTAATGAGAGGAGGCAAAGAAATCACGTCTGTCGACCTATACACATTCCTTACTAGCGGCAATCTATCCAACAACATCTCATTGCGAGACCAGGATGTGATTTACGTTCCTGCATATGACATACGTGTTAGCATCGACGGTGCAATGAAAAGGCCAGGAGTATTTGAGATGAAGCAAGGAGAGACGCTAAAAGATTTGATTTCATTCTCAGGCGGATTTACAGAGAATGCATATAAAAATCGCATTACAGTGCAGCGCACAACAGAAAAAGAAAAGAGCGTAGCAGATGTCTCAAGCGACTTGTACGGAATGTTTCCATTGCAGACAGGAGACCAATTTGTCGTATCTGAAGTGCTGGACAGATATTCCAACAGAGTGAAGATCTACGGAGGAGTTTTCCGTCCAGGTCCATACGCTTTGGATTCCGGCATGACACTTATGGATTTGGTGAAAAAAGCAGACGGTCTAGTGGAAGATGCATACTTGGAGCGAGCCACAATCACTCGTCTACGTGATGATCTGACTCCGGAATTGATAAGTTTCAATGTGAAAGATCTTATCGACGGCAAATTTAACATCTTGCTAAAAAAAGAAGATGAGGTGACAATCGGGAACTTAAAAGATTTAGAAGAAAAGAAAACGGTATCTATTCACGGACAAGTATTGTCACCTGGCACATATCCATACTATGAGAGCATGACAGTCAAAGACTTGATTTTCTTGGCGAAAGGATTCAAGGAATTTGCAGCAACTGACAAAATTGAATTGTCTAGAAGAATCAAGGATGACGGCAAATTGAAAGAAAACATAGAAAAGAATGAGATAAAGATCATTTCAGTCGACAGAGAATTGAAAGCAGGAGACGATGCCGACATCAAACTAGAGCCTAATGACATGATTTCAGTAAGATTGAAAGAAGGCATCGAATCCAACAGATCAATGTCATTATTTGGAGAAGTACGTTCTCCGGGCGACTATGTAATAATCAACAAGAGGGAAAAAATCTCCGACATAATGGCAAGAGCAGGAGGAGTGACAAACTATGCATACGTGCAGGGGGCTTTTATGATCAGAAAAGGATCTCGTTCCGCAGCAGAAAGAATGAGAGATGCTAAAATGATACAAAAAATAGCTGAAACTGAAGGAGACCCAGAATTAATGAAACAACTTCAAAACAGGACCGATCTCATCGGCATAGACATGGAGAAAATCTTAAAGCATCCAGGTTGTGAAGATGACATATATGTCGAAGATGGTGATATGATATACATTCCGAAACAACTTCAAACAATCACTGTCAATGGCAAAGTGCAAGTTCCTGGAATGATGGTATACCAAGGACGCTCTGCAAGAAAAGCAATCCGTCGATCAGGAGGGTTTGGCCAACATGCAGACAAGCGACGAGTATATGTGGCATATGCAAATGGAGAAATGCAAGCCACAGGTCACTTCGCATTCTTCAAGAACTACCCTAAGATAAAACCAGGAGCTCATCTATATGTTCCAGAAAAAGAAGAAACAAATGAGGACAGAAGAGCTAGGGCAAACTTCTTTACAGCTGTATTATCTACAGTAGTATCTTGTGCTTCTGTTGGAGTATCGTCATTAGTGGTAATATCCAACTTAAAAGATAAAAAAGAGTCTGAGTCTGGCTCAAACACAAACCAATAAAGTTCAAACATTAAAAAATAATGGACATCAAGGATTTAGAAGATCTTTTACAAGTGGAGTCGTCTCCAGAAAATAAAATTTCCTTTGCCGACATAAAGGGAATAGTAAAAGATTATTGGACATATCTATGGAGCAAGAAATGGATACTAATAGCAGCAGGATTTCTAGGTGTCATCATTGGCATCATTCACGCCTATATCTACAAGCCAACGTACACTGCCACATACAAATTTTCAATAGAATCTAAAAATGGAGGCGGAAGCGGATTGGGTGCTCTCAGCATGTTGGCTGGATTCGGATCCTCTTCCGGCACTTTTTCCGGAGATAATCTTGTAGAATTATTCCGCTCAAGATCTATGGTAGAAATGGCATTACTAAAGCCAATAATCATAGAAAAAGACACGATGAATCTACTCGAATACAAAATTTTAGCTGATAGTTTGAGGCTAAAATGCGATGAAGTCAATGCTGAAATAGACCCGTCTAAATATCATATTGCAACTCTATGTGATGTGACTTTTCCTTATGGCCAAAATAGAGATTCATTTACACGTGAGCAAGACAGCATCATAATGATCATTGCTTCAGGAATGATGCAAAAAGAAATTGCCATTGAAAAGCTTGACAAAAAACTTTCTTATGCGATTTTTTCTGTCAGTTCCAAAGATGAAAGATTTGCTAAAGAATTCAGTGCTGCGATGATAAACACAGTATTTGATTTTTATCTTAAAAGCAAACGAGATAAAACACAAAGAAACATAGACGAATTTCAATCTAGAGCTGATTCCATACGAAAAGAGCTGAACAAATCTCTATATGCAGTCGCTCATTATCGCGATTTAAACATGAATCCATCCAAAAATGTCCTTGGTGTGGAGCAATTGAAATATCAAACAGACATTCAAATAAACACTGCTGCATATTCTGAAATTGTCAAGAACATCGAAGTGATGAAACTTGACATGGCTAAAAGTGAACCTTTGATTCAAGAAATTGACGTGCCTCGCTATCCACTTGAAAACGACAAAAAAGGCAAAGTCAAAACAGGCATCAAATATGGCTTTGTGATGGGATTCCTTACTATATTCGTGCTATGCGGCATTCATTTCTTCCAAAAATTAAACAGTAAAGAGGAAACCGAAAATTCTTTTGAATAAATCATCAAAGAGAAGTGAAACATCCACACTTCTCTTTTTCTATACAATTTTGACTTATATTCATACATATTCTAAAAATATAGAGGATTCAACCTAAAATAAAAGTCAATATATTTCGAAAATCATTTGCAGTATCAACTTTTTTCTATATTTTTGCACCGCAATTCAGAAATGAATGGCAAGTTTGGTGTGGTAGTTCAGCTGGTTAGAATACATGCCTGTCACGCATGGGGTCGCGGGTTCGAGTCCCGTCCATACCGCAAAATGATGCCGATGTGGCTCAGTTGGTAGAGCGTCGCATTCGTAATGCGTAGGTCACGAGTTCGAGTCTCGTCATCGGCTCATCCTTTTTTATTTTATTTGTCTCCTCTGTAATTTCAGCAACTGAATAACAGGGGATTTGTTTTTTTATAGTGTTTGATGAAAGGGGCTAAATCTTACATAGTTGGCAAAGGTGCTGTTTGCGCATTAGGAAATTCGCTGTCTGATATTGTGGCAAATATAGAGTTGGGGAAAAGTGGAGTGAAGGAATCACACAAAAGCTACGCTAATGGTCAGTCATTTCCTCTTGGTGCTGTAGACGACGAGTTCTACACCCTATACAACATCTCCAACAGACCCTCATATTCCCGTCTGGAGCAGATGATGATTTCATCCACACTAGACGCTTCAAAAAACACTGAAGCAGACCTATCATCCCCGTCTACACTATTCATCATCTCCACAACAAAAGGAAACATCGACAATCTTAGCCACAACGAGAACGACTATATCTGTTGTTTGGCTAATAAAGTCGCATCATATTTCAAGAATCCTAACAAGCCTATGTGTGTGTCAAACGCATGCATATCAGGCGTGTTGGCGACTGTTTACGCCCACAGACTAATAAATGAAGGGAAATACAAAACAATTGTGGTTGTGGGCGGAGATTTGTTGACAGACTTTGTGGTGTCCGGATTCGACAGCTTCCGATCTCTCAGCCATAACGTCTGCAAGCCATACGACAAAAACAGAGACGGAATCTCTTTAGGAGAAGGTGCATCCACCTTGATCTTGTCCGACGAAACAGACATTCCAAACTGCTTTTATATAGCTGGTGGGGCATCATCCAACGACGCAAACCATATTTCCGGCCCATCACGTACGGGAGAAGAACTTGCGCATGCCATCACGACGGCAATGAATGAAGCTGGTGTAAATTCGTCCGACGTCTCATTCGTCAACATGCATGGCACAGCCACCGTCTACAACGACGAAATGGAATCAAAAGCATTGGCTGTTGCAGGGCTTGCCGACAATACCGTCGTCAGCACAAAAGCATATTTCGGACATACACTTGGATGCTCTGGAGTGTTGGAGCTTGCGGTCAGCACTGCACTCGCCGAAAAAGGGGAGATAGCTAAAACACTTGGTTTTGAAGAGACAGGCACTCCCGTCAAACTCAATGTTTCCCAAACGACAATCAAAGACAAGCCATGTGATGTATTTGTAAAAACAGGCTCTGGATTCGGAGGATGCAATGCAGCTGTCGTCGTAAGCAACAGGGATTGTGAGGCAGGCAGAACTTATGAAACTGTCTCTTATTCTCAATCAGAAGCAGTGGAGATTTCCAGCGACGTAGCATCAGGATCAGATTTCAAGACATATATAAAAGGTATGTTTGCGTCTGTTTCTGAGCCATACATGAAATTTTCCAAGATGGACGACTATTGCAAACTTGGCACCACAGCAGTACAATTATTGCTCAACAAAACAGGCGGGCTATCACAATACGACCCATACGAAATAGCATTGATCATTAACACAGATAGTGGATGTATTGAATCCGACCTGGCTCATTTAGACAACATCACAGCAGACGAATACATCTCGTCTCCAGCCATATTCGTCTACACGCTACCTAACGTGGTGGCTGGAGAAATAAGCATCAAGAACAAAATCAAGGGAGAAGGTGTGACGCTGGTGAGCGACACTGATGACCCTAAAACTATCGTAGAAGAATTTTGCAGTGGGACAAACACAAAAGCGGCTATCTATCTGTATGTGGACAAATGCGGCGAGAGATTCTCGGCAAAGGCAATTCTGTTTGTCCGCTCGTAGAAATCACAGGATATGTCCAACGAATCAAAGAGCGTGCCAGTCCATCTTCATACGTATACTGCATATAAATATGTATAAAATAAAAAAGGCGAACATTTCTGTCCGCCTTTGTACTTTTCAAGAAAGTAGATTACTTTCTCAAACCAAGCTTCTTAACGATTGAACGGTAACGCTCGATGTCCTTCTCTTTCAAGAAATCCAACATACGACGACGCTTACCAACCAACATCTTAAGAGATCTTGATGTGTTAAAATCCTTCTTGTTTGACTTTACATGCTCAGTCAAATGAGAGATACGGTATGAGAATAGCGCTATCTGGCTCTCTGCTGAACCAGTATCGGTATTAGACTTTCCGTAAGTCCCGAAGATTTCTGCTTTTTTAGCTTGATCTAGATACATTGTTATATAATTTTAATTAGCGACTGCAAAGGTAGCAATTAAGAATGAGACAGCAAAATATTTTAAGCAAATTTGAATTGCTTCCTTATTAATAAAATAAGAGATGTGACAATGCCACATCTCTTATCCAATATTAATCTATGAATTAATTATTTGAAGTTGTACTTCACCATAAGGCAAACACGATGGTTGACCACTGTATTGCGATCCTCTTCTACAGCACGGCCTAACCAAAGACCTTCATTGTCTTTTTCTTCCTTACCGTAAGTAGCTCCAGTCAATTCATACTCGAAAGCCATATCGAAGCTCTTGATTGTGTAGGTGTATGTTGGGCATAGGCGGAAGCAGTTGTCCAATGTCTTGCCTCCCTTGTGCTGAAGTGCCGTATATTTCACATACTCCTCTACCATACCCTCTTTAGCTCCGAAATTCTTTTGGAATCCGGCGAAGAAACTAATCTTTGTGATGTTGCCAGAGTTTTTGCTTACACTAGTCCAAACTGGATTAATCCATGTGCTGAACATACGAAGTGGTGTGTACTCACACTCTCCTGTCTCTTCATTCACTTTTGTAAGACCATATCCGCTCGGCATATTCAAGTGTGCAGTGTTCTGACCATAAACAGCCTTTGCCATCAATTTGAACTTGCTTGAAGGCTTATACTGGAAGTAGAACATTGGAGAAATCGCAGTGATTCTGTCTTTCGACTTTACTGTGCATACTGTATCCTTTCCCTCATAATTAATCTTTTCCTCACGTGTTGTGCGTGGCTTTAGGCTTGTAAGATCAGCACCCACTCCGACAATTGTTTTCTTACCAGTATGATCAAGTCCGAAATACAAATCTGGAATACAAGAGTTGTTCAAGAACTTGATGTTTGCAGTAGAACCTGCTCCAAGGCCATCTTTATCCGGTCCGACGGGAGTATACTGAAGCATCCAAAGCAAATCAGTTGTCCATCTCCATCCGTTATCCTTACCGAAGCGTACATCGTGACGAATCTGAGGAGAACGGTTGAATGGTTGGAATGGAGAACCAGTGGCAAGAGCTGCGCAACCAGGCATCATATCCGAATTAAACATAGGATGCCAAGTCTGACCCAAAGTCAACATATTTTTCTGCCATGAAAGACGCATAAAAGCCTGACGAAGACGTAGCACATACGAATATGTACCGTAGCCACAGAAATCCATCTCCACTTTTCCGCTCATAGTGCAAATTTCATTCAGTTTTGGTCCTTGAAGGTTAATTCCAAGGCGAGTTGTGAATGCCATCCATTGTGCAGAAGGCTGCGCGTTCAAATCTTCACCACGTAGATTAAGGTTCTCATCATAAGGAAGAGTGTTGAACAGTCCACCGCAAACAGTCTGCTCTGTGTGAGAGTCGTAAGTGAAATAATTGCGGACAAAACCATAAAGAGAGACCTTTGGATTTTTGTCGTTACCCTCAAACACTACGCCATTGCGATGATGGCGATGATGACGGTGATGATGTTTTGCTGTGTCTGCTACAGCATTGTCTTGTGCGAATGCAGATAAAGATGCACAAGCCACTAGGACTGAAAGTAAAAATTTTTTCATTTTTTTCATAAAAAAGTAGAGACGCATGTCATTGCGTCTCTACAAAATATATTTTGAATAATTAGTTTCCGAAAACTGTGTTGCCGAACAAGATCAAAGCAGAGTAACCTACGATCATACCGAAAACACCAACTATGATACCCACTACAGCCATATCCTTCTGCTGAATGAATCCCTTGGCGTAAGCGAGTGCGTTTGGAGGAGTTGAGATAGGCAGTGACATTGCAAGTGAAGCTGACAACGCAACACCGATAAGAAGTGCAGGCACACCACCGAATGAAGCCAACTGCTCCTGCATACCCATACCCGCTGCGGCAAGAATTGGAACTAGAAGTGCTGCAGTACCAGAGTTAGACATGAATGTACTCATCGTGATACATAGGACACCAGCGCCAATCATCATCACAAGTGTAGGCCACTGATCCAACGGGATTGAATCCACCATATGTTTTCCAAGACCTGTCTTATCCAATCCGATACCTAGTGCGAAACCTCCAGCCACAAGCCAAAGAACATCCCAGTCGATCAAAGCTAGATCCTTCTTTGTGATCACACCTGTGATAGAGAAGACTGCAAATGGAATCAAAGCAACAACATTGGCATTGATGCCAAACAAATCCTTTCCAAACACCCAAAGGAAGATAGTGATACCGAAAGTCACGTAAACAATGAATGCCTTAGGGCTCTTGTCGAAATCTCCAGGGACTTCAATCACGATGTCTCTCTGTGAGAATGGGAAAAGCTTAACAAGTAAGAACCATGAAAATACCAAGATAATCAACACTACAGGGACCATTATCAACATCCAGTCGCCGAATGCAATTTCAATACCCTGCTTCTCAAGGAAACCTGTTGCGATTGCGTTTGGTGGAGTTCCAATAGGAGTTCCGATACCACCGACGTTACATGCGATAGGAATAGCAAGAGCAAGTCCAATTTTACCTTTTCCATCAGAAGGAAGAGTCGCAAGCACAGGAGACAGGATTGTAAGCATCATCGCTGCTGTTGCCGTATTACTCATAAACATTGAGAATGTCGCAGAGATCAAGATGAAACCAAGAAGCACATATTCAGCTCTTGTTCCAAATGGCTTCAACATTGCTTTTGCAAGACCAGCATCCATCTTATACTTAGTGGCTGCGATAGCCAACACAAATCCACCCATGAAAAGCATGATAGTAGGATCAGCGAAAGCCGCCATGATAGCCTTATAACTTATAGGCTCTCCATAAATCTGCCCATTATAAAGTTCCGCACCTTTTTCTGGAGCCATGAATGCTATCGCACTATTGGAAACAGTAAGGAGCATCAACACCATTGTCAAAACCGAAGTCGTCCAAATTGGAATTGGCTCTGTAATCCACATTGCGGCAGCAAACAAGAAGATTGCAATTACACGCTGCTCTAAAACTGTAGGGTCACCCTTAAGTCCGAATGCGCTCGCTGGCAAAAACCATGCCAATAGTCCGATTGCGAGACAAATGCCTAGACAAATGAGTTTTTTGTTGTCTGTAGGCACTCCTGAAGGGGCCGACTTTGCTGTCTGTGGCTCAGACAGAGACGTACTTAGTTGCTCTTTTGGTTCCATAAAACCTTTTTGATATTTTGTTTTACTTGTTATTAATTCAAAGTTGTTAAAAGCGACGCAAATTTATTTATAACAAAGCGTTTGACAAAATGAAAAAACGGCTTTTTTTGTTTTGCATAAATATTTGAATATTTTCAAAATGTAACACAATCGTAACAAATAGTAAACTTGCGTAAAATAAAAATGCCGGCAAATCATACGTTTTGCTTAAATCTATCATTTTTACTTTACATTATGCATTTTAATATTTATGCGAAAGTATTCGCAAAATGAAATAATTTGCTCAAAACCGTATAATATTACACTTTGGGTCTGGAATTAAATATGAATACATATAAATGCAATGTAAAACATTATCCATTTCACTTTGTCTGAAAATAGCAGAAATTTACGTGATTGTTGATAAATCAGCATATTTTGCAAAAAACAATTTTTTTGTTTGCGTTTTTGATTTCCGCTTTTTATTTTTGCCGAATATTGCACAAAATGGAAATAAAAATTAATAAAAAATAATTCATTAAACGTAATTTTATGTGGTTAACTAGTTCTTCGGTGGGAAGAAAACTGATAATGAGCATATCAGGACTATTCCTCATCTTGTTTTTGGCATTTCACATGTCAATGAATTTAGTGGCTATCATTAGCTCTGACGCATACAACCAAGTATGTGGCTTTCTAGGGTCTAACTGGTATGCAGTGGCTGGTACAGCTGTGCTAGCTGCGGGAGTGTTCGTTCACTTTGCCTACGCAATTATCCTTACATGGCAGAATCGCAAGGCGCGTGGTGAGCAGAGATATGCTGTATCTGAGAATCAGGAATCAGTAGAATGGGCATCTCAGAACATGTTCCTTCTTGGAGCAATCGTGATCATCGGTCTTTGCATCCACTTGGTACACTTCTGGTCAAAGATGATGCTTCCTGAGCTACTTGGCAATGCAGAGATGATCCAAGCTACAGAGGCTGCTGTTAATTCAGTGAACCTACAGTTGAACAACGAGGTAGAAGCAACTCAGAATGGTGCAGCATTGATTTTGTACACATTCAAGAATCCAGTAAACGTAGTTCTTTACGTTATTTGGTTGATCGCATTGTGGTTCCACTTGACACACGGTATGTGGTCGGCTATGCAGACACTAGGAGCTAACAACAAGACTTGGATGCCTCGTTGGAAGTGCATCTCTAACATCTTTGCAACAGTTGTTTGCGCAGGCTTTATAGCAGTGGTATTCTACGGCTACTTCGCTTAAATTCCCATATTAAATTGAAGAAATTATGGCAACTATAGATTCAAAAATTCCTAAAGGTCCTTTGGCTCAGAAGTGGACCAACTATAAAAATCATCAGAAATTGGTGAATCCAGCAAACAAGCGTAAGTTGGACATCATCGTTGTTGGAACAGGACTTGCAGGAGCATCTGCAGCAGCTTCTCTTGGAGCTCTTGGATTCAACGTATTGAATTTCTGTATTCAGGATTCTCCACGTCGTGCTCACTCTATCGCAGCACAGGGAGGTATCAACGCAGCTAAGAACTATCAGAACGACGGCGACTCAGTATACCGTCTATTCTACGATACAATCAAGGGTGGTGACTACCGTGCACGTGAGGCAAACGTTTACCGTCTTGCTGAAGTGTCTAACAGCATCATCGACCAGTGTGTAGCTCAGGGAGTTCCATTCGCTCGTGAGTACGGTGGTCTTCTAGACAACCGTTCATTCGGTGGAGCTCAGGTGTCTCGTACTTTCTACGCAAAGGGTCAGACAGGTCAGCAGCTTCTACTTGGTGCATATTCAGCACTTAGCCGTCAGGTCAACAAGGGTACAGTTAAGCTTTACACTCGTTATGAGATGCTTGACGTCGTTATCATTGAGGGTCGTGCTCGTGGTATCATCGCACGTAATCTTGTTACAGGTAAGATCGAGCGTTTCTTCGGTCACGCAGTAGTTATCGGTACTGGTGGATACGGAAACACTTACTTCCTTTCTACTAACGCAATGGGATCTAACGGTTCTGCAGCTATGCAGATCTACCGTAAGGGAGCTTACTTCGCTAACCCATGCTACGCTCAGATTCACCCAACTTGTATTCCAGTTCACGGAGACATCCAGTCTAAGTTGACATTGATGTCTGAGTCTCTTCGTAACGATGGCCGTATCTGGGTTCCTAAGAAGCTTGAGGACGCAAAGGCTATCCAGGAGGGAAGAAAGACAGCTAACGATATTCCTGATGAGGACCGTGACTTCTACTTGGAGCGCCGCTACCCTGCATTCGGTAACCTAGTGCCACGTGACGTTGCTTCACGTGCAGCTAAGGAGCGTTGCGACAAGGGATTCGGAGTAAACAACACAGGTCTTGCTGTATTCCTTGACTTCAAGTACGCTATCCAGCGTCTAGGTAAGGACGTAGTTGCTCAGAAATATGGCAACTTGTTCCAGATGTATGAGAAGATCACAGACGAGAATCCATACGAGGTTCCAATGAAGATATTCCCTGCTATCCACTACACAATGGGTGGTATCTGGGTTGACTACGAGTTGATGACATCTATCCCAGGTTTGTTCGCAATCGGTGAGGCAAACTTCTCAGACCACGGTGCTAACCGTCTTGGTGCGTCAGCATTGATGCAGGGTCTTGCAGATGGTTACTTCGTATTGCCATACACAATCCAGAACTACTTGGCAGATCAGATCCAGGTGCCAAGAATGAGCACAGACCTTCCTGAGTTCGTAGAGGCAGAGAAGGGTGTTCAGGACAAGATCAACAAGTTGATGAGCATTCAGGGTTCTGAGAGTGTTGACTCAATCCACAAGAGACTAGGTCACATTATGTGGGAGTACGTAGGTATGGGCCGTACTAAGGAAGGTCTTGAGACAGCTATGAAGAAGCTTAAGGAGCTTAAGAAAGAGTTCTGGAGCAACGTCTACATCCCAGGTGAGGCCAACACACTAAACACAGAGTTGGAGAAGGCTTTGAGATTGTCTGACTTCTTGGAGATCGGCTACTTGATGGCTATCGATGGTTACAACAGAAATGAGTCTTGTGGTGGTCACTTCCGTGAGGAGTACCAGACAGAAGAGGGTGAAGCTCTTCGTCAGGATGACCAGTACTCATATGTTGCTTGCTGGAAGTACACAGGTGAGAACTCAGATCCTGAACTTTTGAAGGAGCCACTTGACTACGAGGAGACAGAGCGTAAGACTCGTAACTACAAGAACTAATTTCTAGTAAACTTGAAAATTCTGACAAAAATGGGAAAAGAAAAAGAATTAAATATAACACTTAAGGTATGGCGTCAGAGAGGTCCTCAGGAGAAGGGTGCTTTCGAGACATACCAGTTGGAAGGAATTTCTACAGAAAGCTCATTCCTAGAGATGCTTGACGTTCTTAACGAGAAGTTGGTTAAGGAAAGAAAAGAGCCTGTAGTGTTCGACCACGACTGTCGTGAGGGTATTTGTGGTATGTGTTCATTGTATATCAACGGACATCCACACGGAAAAGACCAGGAGGTTACAACATGTCAGCTACACATGCGCCGTTTCAACGATGGTGACACTATCACAATCGAGCCTTGGCGTTCAGCTGCATTCCCAGTAATCCGCGACTTGATGGTAGACCGTTCAGCTTTCGACAAGATCATGCAGGCTGGTGGTTACACTTCAGTTAACACAGGTGGTATTCCAGACGCTAACGCAATTCCTATTCCAAAACCAGTCGCTGACGAGGCAATGGATGCAGCATCTTGTATCGGATGTGGAGCTTGTGTAGCAGCTTGTAAGAACGGATCAGCTATGTTGTTCGTTTCTGCAAAAGTATCTCAGTTGGCTCTTCTTCCTCAGGGTAAGGTAGAGGCTGCAAAGAGAGTAAAGGCTATGATCGCAAAGATGGACGAGCTTGGCTTCGGTAACTGTACTAACACACGTGCATGTGAGGCAGAGTGTCCAAAGGCAGTGTCGATCAGCAACATCGCTCGTTTGAACCGTGAGTTCATCTGCGCTAAGTTGAAAGACTAATATGGTCTGATGACATAAAGAGAGGATAGGCGTAATCACGTCTATCCTCTTTTTGATTAAATACCAATATTTAAAAAAGACACAAAAGGCATCCCTATACATATAATGAATAAACGACATGGATAACAAGACAAAATATAAAGTAATAGAGGCAAAACTTAACGGAGAGCTATCGTTTGACAACGGAGGAGATTTCATAGCCGACCTGTTCAGCGAAGATTTGGCAGGAATCGGATATGATTCGTTTGAAAATGCTGGAGACGTGTTGAAATGCTACGTCGCAGAAAATCTCTTTTCTGAGGCCAAACTGAAAGAAGTGATTGAAGGTTCCGAACTATATACAAATATCACATATAAAGTAGAAGATCTGGAAGACAAAGACTGGAATGAAGAATGGGAGAAAAACTATTTCCAGCCGATTGTAGTGGCAGACCAAGTAGTGGTATGCAGTGAATTTCACAAGAACGTGCCAGAAAGCAAATACAAAATCATCATAAACCCGAGAATGGCATTCGGGACAGGGCATCACCAGACAACAGGACTGATGATGAAGAATATGCTTGATTGTGATTTCAAGGGGAAGACGGTGATGGACATGGGCTGCGGCACAGCAATACTGTCTATTTTAGCCGCATATTTGGGAGCGGAAAAAGTAGACGCAGTAGACATAGACGTTTGGGCATACGAGAACTCCATCGACAATTTGGTAGTCAACAAAGTGGAGGATAAGATACACGTGCACCAAGGAGATGCAGCGACGGTGGAAGGTTTGAATTCCGTCTACGACATATTTTTAGCGAACATCAACCGCAACATTTTGCTCAACGACATACCGAGATACGCAAATTCAATTAAAGAAAACGGAAAATTAATTCTAAGCGGATTTTACAAGGAAGACATACCGGCAATCGAAGAAGTTGCTAAAAAACATAATTTTAGCTTGCAAACTGTCAAAGAAAAAGACAATTGGGTGTCAATTTGCATGAATAAGCAAAAGTGTTAGTAAAATAATAGGCAATAAAGTTGTTTTACTTAAAAAAAAATATACTTTTGCAATCTCTCTAAAAAGAGAGTGTGTAAAGTTGTTTAATTCTTAACAAAAACGCTTATGTATTGGACATTAGAGTTGGCGACAAAATTGGAAGATGCTCCATGGCCTGCATCAAAGGATGAATTGATTGACTACGCATCTAGATCAGGAGCTCCGTTGGAGGTTATCGAGAACTTGGAAGAGTTGGAAGACGAAGGCGAAATATACGAATGTATAGAGGATATTTGGCCAGATTACCCAAGCAATGAAGATTTCTTTTTCAATGAAGAGGAGTACTAACTGGTCGCGGCAAAAATCAAAAAGAGAATTTTTTTTGAATTTTTACGTTGATTTTTTTTGTCAGTTACGGCAAAAAAAACTAATATTGCTCTTAAATTCCGTTTCGAACGGGTCAAAAAGGGTGTTGATTTTGCTTATATCGCTATTTTTCAGCGATATAATTGCGTACTCGCAATTCAACAGCCTTGATATGTTGAGTGCAGTTTTGGATTGGGAACGAGCTAATCCATCGTTAGTGGCAAACAACAAGAGAACAAACGTGTTGGGAGAGTTTCAATCCCAATGGGTAGGATTTGAAGATCATCCGCAAGATGTATTTTTCAGTTTTAATTCTCATCTGCCATGTCAACGAGATCAAGCTGCCGGAGTGGTCTTCTCTGTTCAATCAGAGAGTTTCTGGAAATTCCAGCGATTAGGTTTGGAATATGCTCATCGAATAGAAACAAAGACAGGCAACCTGTCATTCGGTTTGGATGTAGGATTCGCGGATTTTAGTTTTGATTACGATAAAGCTTCTTCAGGACTTGGAGGAGAAGACAATTACCACAAGCTGCAAGATCCGTTGTTAAGCAAAGAAGGAGCAAGCGAAGAGCAGAACGACATTGTTTTCGACCTGAATTTCGGAGTCGGGGCAAAAATAAACAAGTTCGATGTTGGCGTATCGATGTTTCATCTGAACGCTGGCAAAGCAGAAATAGTAGAAGGAAAGCAATTCGCTTTGGAGCCGACGATGCTTGTATATGGAGAATACAAGTTAAGGACAAGAAGCAAAATGTTTTTGTACAGACCATCACTGATGGTTCGAACAGATTTTTCTTCGATGCAGGTAGGAATGAACAACGTCTGCACATACAAAGAGAAATTCACGTTCGCATTAAACTCATGGTTTTGGAGTTCGATGGCATTTGCATTTAGCTTTGAAGTCATATCTGGAATGCAGATTGGATACGGATATGTGCTACCATTAAATAAAATGATAAGGTCCGGTGGTTCACATGACGTAGTAGTTAGATACTCGTTTGATTTGAATTTTTCAAAGAAAGACAAGTACAAGAGTGAAAGAATTTTGTAAAACAATAAATTTGAAATAAAATTAGTAATTCAAATATCATGAAAAAGCTGTTAATTTTCTCAGTGATTGCATTGCTACTCGGTAGCTGCTCCGGAGACGGAGGAGGCGAGTTGGTCGGTGTTTATTCAAAATCATGGAAAGAGCCGTCTCCTTATGGTATGCTTTACATTAAGCGCGGATCCTTTACCATTGGTCAGAACGACCAGGACGCAAACTGGGCTATGACATCACAGTCAAAGACGGTTTCTGTTGACGCATTTTGGATGGATGAGACAGAGATTACAAATGGAGAGTACCGTCAATTCGTACACTGGGTACGCGACTCTATCGCACGTGAGAAGTTGTCTTTAGTTGATGAAGAGTTTAAGATCACACAAGACAAGAAAGGAAATGAGCTAAAGAAGCCTATTCTAAACTGGAAAAAAGAAATTCCTTGGGATAAGCCTAACGAGGATCAGCAGATTGCTATCGACAGTATGTTCTACATGGGTGAGGACGACATCGACATCTTCCCTCAGTTGAACGCTATGATTTTGTCGTACCAGTATTCTTGGGTAGACTACATTCAGGCTGCTAAGAAGGAGAACAAGTTCGACGTAATGCGAGGATCATACAACAGAAGCATAGAAGGTCTTGGTGTAACTAAGGATAGTGCTGATGTGATGATTCGTAAGGATACATCTTACTACAACGAGCAGGGTCACATTATCAACAAGACAATCTACAAAGAGTTGAAGAAGCGTTCAGACTTCATCTCAAAGAAGCGTATCAACATTTACCCAGATACACTTTGTTGGATTCGTGACTTTACTTACGCTTACAACGAGCCATACATGAAGTTGTATTTTGCTCACCCAGGATATGGTGAATATCCAGTAGTTGGTGTTTCTTGGGAGCAGGCTCAGGCATTCTGCCACTGGCGTACAAACCTATTCAACGGTTACCAGATCAAGAACGGTGGAGTACGAGTTCAGGACTTCCGTCTACCAACAGAGGCTGAGTGGGAGTACGCAGCACGTGGAGGCAAAGACTTGTCAATGTACCCTTGGGGAGGTTACTACGTACGTACAGCTAAGGGATGTTTCTTGGCAAACTTCAAGCCACAGCGTGGTAACTACACAGACGACGGTTATCTAATCACATCACGTGTAGCTTCATATCCACCAAACGATTTCGGTTTGTATGATATGGCAGGTAACGTAGCAGAGTGGACATCTACTGCATTCCACGAGTCTAACTACTCATTTGTACACGATATGAACCCTAACTACGAGTACAACGCTAAGTCAAGCGATCCAGAGGTATTGCGTAGAAAAGTCATCAAGGGTGGTGGCTGGAAAGATGTCAGCATCTTCTTGCAGTGTGGTATGCGTACATATGAGTACCAGACAGAGAACCGTTCATTCCTAGGTTTCCGTTGTGTAAGAAGCTACATTGGAATGGATTAATCAGAATTCAACAAAAACGTAATTATTAACAATCTTAAATTAATATTTCGAAAAATGGGTTTAATGGAATTTATGCAATCACCTACAGGTAAGAGAGTTACAGGTGTTGCTTACTCACTAGGAGCTTCAATCGTTATTATTGGAGCATTGTTCAAAATCATGCACTGGCCAGGTGCTGGAGTCATGCTTACAATCGGAATGGGTACAGAGGCTATCTTGTTTGCCATCGGTATCTTCGATAAGCCTCATAAGGATTACCACTGGGAGTTGGTATGGCCAGAACTTGACGACGAAGGTGCTGAGGGCTCAGCTCACGGAGTTGTACCTGCAGGAGATTCAAAGGAGCTTTCAGTTCCTACAATTGATCCTAAGGCTCTAGTTGAGGAGCAGTTGAAGAATCTATCTGAGGGTGTTTCTAAGTTGGGTAACACAGCTTCTCAGTTGGCTAACCTTTCTGAGGCAGCTAACGTATCTAGCTCATATATCTCTAACGTAAACGCAGCTTCTCAGGCAGCAGGTGCTTTCGCAGCATCTCAGGCTAACCTAAAGAACTCTTCTGATTCTTTGGTTAACTCATACAAGGATATCGAGGCTAGCATCAGCAGCGCATCTTCTGGTTCTAAGAACTTCGCTGATCAGATGAATGGTATCAACAAGAACATCTCAAGCATCAACAGCATGTTCGAGATTCAGGCTAAGACAGCTAGCGAGCAGGGTGAGGCTATGTCTCTTGTAACAACTGCTCTTAAGACAGTTGCTGGTTCTATCAACTCTTCTGCTTCTTCAGCTGAGGCTTACAAGTCTGAGATCGAGAAGTTGGCACAGCAGATGAAGAGCCTTAACACTGTTTATGGCAACATGTTGAACGCCATGACTATCCGTGGTTAATTGTTAAACGAAATTAGTGTAAACTAATCTTTAGGTATTAATCTATGAGTGGAGCTACGAACTGTCCGGAGACCCCGAGACAGAAGATGATCGCCATGATGTACCTCGTGCTAACTGCCATGCTTGCACTTAACGTGTCTGCGCAGATTTTGAACGGATACACCTCGATCTACGAATCAATGACGAAGAGCGTACAGATCGCTCAGGGTAACAATGCAAACTTGGAGTACAAGTTTGGATCTCTAAAGGACCAAAATCCTGTTAAGGCTAAACCAATGGAGCCATATGTAGACTCATTGGTAAAAGAGTCTAACGCGCTATATCAGTATCTTGATGCATTCAAGCACACTTTGGTAAAGCTTGTTGATGGCGAAGAGGCAGATACTCAGAACTGGACAATCAAGAACGCTGGTGACCTTAATATCGCTAGCGAGCTTTGCGAGGGTAAGTCTGAACGTTCTAAGGACTCAGTAGGAAAGAACTGGGGTGTTGAGATGAAGGCTAAGCTTATAGCATATAGCGAGTTCGCACAGAGAATGGTTTCTGTAGGTATGACAGATACAATTAAAGCTAACTCTTTCAAGGAAACATTCAAGTTCGAGGACAAGAAGATTGAAGGAGCAACTTACTCTTGGGAGAAGCAGTTGTTGGAGGATCAGCCAGCTATCGCAGTGTTGGCAACTGTAACAAAGCTTCAGAACGACGTACGTAACACAGAGGCTGAGTGTTTGAATCATATCATCAATCAGCTTGACGCTGGTGACTTCCGTGTGAACAAGATTCAGGCTCTTGCTATTGCTGATGAGCAGTACGTATTGAGAGGAAGCAAATACCGTGCTAAGATCGTGTTGGCAGCGACAGACTCAACTAAGGATCCAGTTATCGAGATCAATGGTAAGCCATTGGAGAAGGATATCTACGAGTTTACCGCAACAACTCTTGGTAAGCAGAAGTACAAAGGTAACATCAAGATGAAGAAGCCAAACGGAGAGGAGATTTCTTATCCATTTGAGACTGAGTACGTTGTTGGTGAGCCTACAGCTACAGTTTCTGCTGACATGATGAACGTTCTTTACGCCGGTTTCAGCAACCCAATCTCAGTATCAGTTCCAGGTGTAAATTCTGGTGACGTTAGCGTATCAGTCACTGGTGCAAATATCTCTAAGACAGCTAAGGGTTGGGTCGTTGTTCCTCATCCAGGACAGGTAGGAAGAATGTGTGATATCAATGTTTCTGCAAACATCGGAGGAAAGTCACAGCATATGGCAAAGCATTCGTTCAGAGTTAAGAAACTTCCTCAGCCAGCTGCTATGTTGAAGTATGGCAAGGACGGAAGATTCTGGATGGGTAAGATTGCTAAGACTGATCTAATCTCAGCTGATGAAGTCGTAGCAGAGCTACCAGATGCAGACTTGAACGTTAAGTACACAGTGCTTTCATTCTCTATCAAGTCAACAGACTCAATGGGTAACACTATCGTGGAGCCAGCACAGGGATCTAGATTGACAGATAAGCAGAAAGCTGTATTTAAGAAACTTGTCAAGGGTAAGACTATTTACTTGTCTGATGTAAATGCAACTGGTCCGGATAAAGTTAGACGTCAGCTTTCTCCAGTCGAAATTGCACTTAAGTAATCTAAAAAAACTGAAAAAGGTTTAAGTCATGAAAAAATGTTTTAATTTGTTGTTAACTGCTTGTTTGCTAGCTTTTGCAAACCTCGCAAATGCTCAGGACCAGTCTTTCTTTGATGAAGCTGGCAACATTTCTGAGGAATTGCAGACTAACTTGCCAACAAGTGGTCCCAAAGAAGGTCTTGAACCTATTGAAATGGTTAACCCACGTGCCGACGATATCTATTGGCAAAAGGTTGTCTATAGAATTATCGACCTTCGTGAGAAGATGAATTTTCCACTATACTACCCTGAGCTTCCAGCTGACAACAGAACAAGCTTCTTTGCTCTAATGTTTAGATTGGTTCAGGATGGTAAAGTCAAGGTGTATGACTATGCTGAGGAGTACGAGCATTTCGACGACCAGCACGTGACAAAATTCCGTGATTTGATGGATAAGTTCGCGTTGCCATACGAAACAAAACTTGACTCTATTACTAATGATACTATCTATGTAATTGATGACACAGACGTTCCTAACCGTGATATCATCAAATACTTCTGCAAGGAGGTATGGTATTTCGACAGAATTTCGTCTACTTTCAATTGCCGTATCATCGGTTTCTGCCCAGTGATGCAGAGAGAGGGAGATACTGGTCTAGAGACATTGCCTCTATTCTGGATTCCTTTTGAGACACTTCGTCCTTTCTTGTCACAGACAGAGGTTCTTATCACTGATAAGAATAATGGAGCAAGACCTTCGTTTGACGACTTGTTCATGAAGAGAAGATTTTCTAGCTACATCTACAAAGAGTCTAACGTACAGAACAGATCTTTGCTAGAGTACAATACAACACTTGAGGATGTTAAGAAGGAGCAGGAGATGGTAAAAACTCGCTTGATCAACTTCGAAACTGACTTGTGGGAGTATTAAAAAAGACTTTCTTACAGAAAATTGGCATCGCAATAAAATGCGATGCCTTTTTTTATTTGTCATTATCATCTACCTTTTTGCAAATACAACATCCTTTTCTCTTCAATTTTTACTAATTTTGCAGACGTCTATATTGCGGACACTTCAAGAAGAGAAAGAAATTTGAAATACAATGGATTATAAATTTTCAGAAATTGAAAAAAAGTGGCAGAAATATTGGGTAGAAAATGCCACATATAAAGTTAAGGAAGATTCTTCCAAAAAGAAGTTCTATGTCCTTGACATGTTCCCTTATCCATCAGGAGCCGGTTTGCACGTCGGCCACCCTCTTGGCTATATCGCATCAGATATTTTTGCCAGATACAAACGTCAGCAGGGATTCAATGTCCTCCACCCTATGGGTTACGACTCTTACGGCCTTCCCGCTGAACAGTATGCCATACAGACAGGCCAGCATCCTGCTGTGACAACTGCTAAGAACATCGCCCGCTACCGTGAGCAACTTGACAAAATCGGTTTCTGCTTCGACTGGAGCCGTGAAGTCCGCACTTGTGAACCAAACTACTACAAGTGGACACAGTGGGCATTTATCAAAATGTTCAACTCTTACTATGACAACGACGCCAATAAGGCTCTTCCTATCGAAGAACTTATCGCTAAGTTTGAGAAAGATGGCAACACCAACGTAAACGCAGCTAACAACTGCACCGTAAAATTCTCAGCTTCAGATTGGAAATCTTATTCTGAAAAAGAAAAAGAGCAGATTCTTTTGACATACCGTATAGCTTACTTGGCTGACACAAAAGTAAACTTCTGCCCTGCCCTTGGTTGTGTGCTTGCCAACGATGAGATCAGCGAAGGTGTCAGCGTACGTGGCGGTTACCCAGTGGAGCAGAGAGTGATGCGTCAGTGGAGCTTGAGAGTCTCGGCTTACGCGCAACGTCTACTTGACGGCCTTGACAAAATCGACTGGTCGGATGCTTTGAAGGAAACACAAAAAAACTGGATCGGACGCAGTGAAGGTGCAGAGATGGATTTCGCTGTCAAGGGACAGGATCTTAAATTAAAAATTTTTACTACTCGTTGCGATACTATTCACGGTGTCACTTTCATGGTGCTTGCTCCAGAAAGCGAGTATGTTGCAAAAGTGACAACTGCAGACCAGAAAGCGGCTGTGGATGATTATCTTGCTCAGGTGAAACGCAGAACAGAACGCGAGCGTATCTCTGATCGTCGTGTCAGTGGCGTCTTCTCTGGATCATACGCAATCAATCCAATCACAGAAAAAGAGATTCCAATCTATATCAGCGACTACGTGCTTGCCGGCTACGGTACAGGTGCCATCATGGCTGTCCCTGCCCACGACTCACGTGACTACGCTTTCGCTAAGCATTTCAACCTTCCTATCATTCCTCTAATCGAAGGAGCTGATGTCTCAGAAGAGAGTTTCGACGCGAAGGAAGGAATCATGATGAATTCAGGCTTCTTGAACGGACTTACTGTAAAAGAGGCATTGAAGACAGCTAAGAAGTATATCAAAGAGAAAGGTATCGGAGAAGTCAAGGTGAACTACCGTCTACGCGATGCTATTTTCTCACGCCAAAGATACTGGGGTGAGCCATTCCCTGTATATTACAAGGATGGTATGCCACACATGCTTGATGAGAGCAAGCTTCCTCTTGAATTGCCTGAGGTTTCCGACTTCAAGCCAACAGAGAGCGGAGAGCCACCTCTTGGTCACGCTGAAAATTGGTGTACTCCAGAAGGTTATCCATACGAGTTGAACACGATGCCTGGATTCGCAGGTTCATCTGCCTACTATCTAAGATATATGGATCCGACTAACGACAAGGCACTTGTAAGCAAAGAAGCGAACCAGTATTGGAAGAGCGTCGACTTGTACGTTGGTGGTACAGAGCACGCTACAGGACACTTGATCTACAGTCGTTTCTGGAACAAGTTCTTGTTCGACTTGGGTATCGTTTGCGAGGATGAGCCATTCCGTAAACTGATCAACCAGGGTATGATCCAGGGACGTTCTAATTTCGTATACCGTATCAAAGATACCAACACATTCGTGTCTCTTGGATTGAAGAAGGATTATGATGTCACTCCTATCCATGTCGACGTGAATATTGTAAACAACGACATTCTTGACATTGAGGCTTTCAAGGCTTGGAGACCTGAGTTTGAGACTGCCGAGTTCATTCTTGAAGACGGCAAGTACGTGTGTGGTTGGGCAGTTGAGAAGATGTCAAAGTCTATGTTCAACGTTGTGAACCCTGATGATATTGTCGACAAGTATGGTGCAGACACATTGCGTCTATACGAAATGTTCCTTGGACCAATCGAGCAGTCGAAGCCATGGGACACAAAGGGTATCGACGGTGTGAACAGATTCCTGAAGAAATTCTGGGGCATGTTCTTCACTGGCGACAACTTTGACGTGGTGAAAGCAGAGCCAACAGCCGAAGAACAGAAATCAATCCACAAGCTTATCAAGAAGGTGACGGGAGACGTCGAGACATTCTCATACAACACTTCTATCGCAGCATTCATGATCTGCGCTAACGAACTGACATCTTTGAAATGCAAAAACGCAGAGGTTTTGACTAAGTTTGTCACAGTGCTTGCTCCATTCGCACCTCACATCTGCGAGGAACTTTATCACTTGCTAGGCAACACAGGTTCTGTTTGCGACGCTCAGTGGCCATCTTATGATGAGAAATTCTTGGTGGAAAGCAGCGTGAAGTATCCTATCTCATTCAATGGCAAAGTGAGATTCACACTTGAACTTCCAGCAGACATGGATAAAGCAGACGTCGAAAAGACAGCTCTTGCCAACGACCAGACAATTAAGCTTCTTGATGGCAAACCAACAAAGAAGGTAATTGTAGTGCCTGGAAAGATTGTGAATATTGTATTCTAAATTTAGATTATCAAATGGAGACAGGAGCCGTGGCTTTCTGTCTCCTTTTTTTGTATTATGAATAGATTCTTCATCCTTTTTATCTCAGTTTTAATCTGCAGCTCAGCAATGGCGGCTCAATCAGACGTCAAGGCAATGACTATTGAACAGATGGAGGCAGCAGAGTCGCAAGCATATCTTCAACAAATACTTTCCATTGAGAGTTTTGAGGATGCTGAAGACTGTAAAAATCATAGAAAAGACGCATTAATGTGTGCCAACTATATTCTCAACACCCCTTGCGAGCTGAATGAAAACAGCGATCTCATGTGGATCTATTGTGCGCGATACGTATTACTTTGGGATGAAAAGTCGGATGAAATACTAATTTCTTTTCCTAAAAGCTCTAAAGAATGGATGATATGCCCAGAAATCATGTCGGTATTTCTGGCAGCCTGCACAAAAACAGCAATCGAAGACAAAATCATCCACGTCTACTCTAAAGAGATGCATATAAAGGCAGTGACATCGTGTGTCAAATATTACATCAAACACAAGAAAATCATGGATATGCTTTGCAAACCCAATATGAAGAAACTTGTGAAAAAGCACAGACGCGGCAAACTGGAGAAATACCTGAGCGACCAATATGAAAAAGAATACGGAAATGGGAAGCCACAAACAGAAAATTTTTTCATCCCCGAATGAGATTGAGGAAGACGCAGGGGAATGCAAAGAAAACAAACACACTTTTAGCTCACTATTTTACGAAAATTCAGATTTACCAAGTTTGTAATAGAGGATTAGACATCTGTAATAGCCAAATTCAATCTATTCTACAAAACAGAAAGATTCCGACACTTTTTAGAACATTCTTCTAAAAATCTTCCAAATTCATTCATTTTATTCCCTTGTGACGCATTTTCTTTCGCATTTTATCTTTTAGCAATAATTTTGCAGTAGAAATTAAACTATTATCATTCATACAAATTATTATGAGCACTAAAATTGGAACGAAATGCGTCCATGCAGGTTATTCTCCAAAGAATGGAGAGAGCCGTCAGATGCCTATAATCCAGAGCACGACTTTCAAATATGAGTCGTCAGATGCAATGGGTAAGCTTTTTGATCTTGAAGCATCAGGTTATTTCTATACTCGTTTGCAGAATCCAACAAATGATAATGTGGCTGCAAGAATCGCCGCACTAGAAGGCGGTGTCGCAGGTATGTTGACTTCATCTGGTCAGGCTGCTAACTTTTTCGCAATCTTTAATATTTGTGAGGCAGGTGGTCATGTGATCGCATTCAACAACATCTATGGAGGAACTTTCAACTTGATTGGAACAACTCTTCCAAAAATGGGAATTGAAGTGACATTCGTAAGTGAGGATGCAACAGACGAGGAAATCAATGCGGCTTTCAAGCCAAATACAAAGTTGGTTTTTGGAGAGACTATTTCTAACCCAGGCGTTCGTATCTTTGATATCGAGCGTTATGCAAAGATTGCTCACTCTCACGGTGTTCCGTTGATTATCGACAACACATTCCCAACTCCTGTTTTCTGCCGTCCTATCGAGTTTGGTGCTGATATCGTAACTCACTCTACCACTAAATATATGGACGGTCAGGGTGTAGGTGTAGGTGGAGCTATCATCGACAGCGGAAACTTCGACTGGGACAAGTATGCTGACAAATTCCCTGGTCTTTGTTCACCAGACCCATCATACCACGGTTTGACATATACAAAGGCATTTGGCAAAGGTGCATACATCACTAAAGCGACTGCCCAGTTGATGAGAGACTTTGGTTCAATCCAGTCGCCTCAGAACGCATTCTATCTAAATCTTGGTTTGCAGACTCTTCATGTACGTATGAGACAACACCACGACAATGCATTGAAGATCGCTAAGTTCTTGAAATCGAACGATCAGGTTGCTTGGATCAACTATTCAGAACTTGAATCAGATCCAGACCACGCATTGCAGCAGAAATATTGTCCAAATGGAACATGTGGTGTTATGGCATTTGGATTGAAGGGTGGACGTGACTTCTCTATCAAGTTTATGGACAACCTGAAACTTATCGGTATTGCTACACACGTTGCTGATTGCCACTCTTGTGTGCTTCATCCAGCGTCTCACACTCACCGTCAGCTTACAGACGAGCAACTGATTGAAGGAGGTATTTCTCCTGATTTGATTCGTCTTTCTGTCGGCATCGAAGACGCCGATGATCTAATTGAAGATATCAAGCAGGCTTTGGCAAAGGCTAAATGTTAATAAAATAGAGACGGGATTATTCCCGTCTCTACTTATTTTATACCACCTTTGTTTTTTTCTACATCAACACGATGAATGTGCCAAGACGTTCTTTACATTTGTCTCGTCTCCATGATGGCCATTCCGGAGATTCAGCCGTGCAGATCTCAGAAATGAAAATATTTTTGCTGTAGACGCCGGAGCTTTCCAACTGCTCTTTGCAAGCTGAGGCAATATCTATCAACGGTTTTTGATCTTTACTAAAGCCAACGACAAATTTTTCTCCGAACTCAGACGCACAAGCAGCGTCGACCTCATAACATTTTCCACATATATGCGGACCCATAGCAGCAATAATATCAGACGGAGAAGAGCCGAACTGCGACTGCATCATCTCGACCGTTTTGCGAACAATCTGTTTCTGTGTCCCCACTCTGCCGGAATGTATGTTAGCCACCACACGTCTATACTCATCGAAAAGCACTACAGGCACACAATCAGCAGTACGGATCAAAAGAGGAAGATTGGGGACATTGGTTATCAATGCGTCACAATCAGGAATTTCCGATCCACGCACAGACTCATCTACAATTTTTATGACATCACTATGTATCTGCCTACAGGAAACAATGTCGGCAGGAGGAAAAAAAAGAGAAGAATTGTCAACAAATCTGCAATCTACATTAGTGGAAAATGCCGACACATTCCCCTTTTTATCCAATAAATATGTTCGATTTATACCCATATACGCAAAAATAACAAATTAAAATACCTTTTATCAACAAAAAAAACAAAAAAAAGTACCAAAGCAAATAATATTTTTTATATTTGCGACATAATTGAAAACGGAATTAATAAATTTAAAATACAAGATAATGAAGAAGATTTTGTTCGTAAGTGCAGCTGCATTGGCACTTGTACTTTCATCATGCAAGAAGGAGACTCCAGCACAGGTTGAGGCTCCAGCACAGGTTGAAGAGGCAGTAGACGCCGCTGCAGAGGCAGCTGCTCCAGCAGTAGAGAACGTTGAGAACGCAGTATTGAAGGGTCTTGAGGAGTCTTTGAACGCAATCAAGGCTGAGGCAGAGGCTGCTACTAAGGAAGACGTTGCAGGTATCGTAGCTAAGATCACAGAGCTAAAGGCACAGTATGAGTCAGCAAAGGCTAACTTGAACGCTGATGAGCAGGCTGGTTTCGAGGCTGCAGTTAACGCAGTTATCGAGATCCTTAAGACTAAGAACTAATCTTAAGCAAGGAAACAAAGGGACGCTATGGAAGTCTTGCTTACCGTAGCGTTCTTTTTATTATTTACAAACATTAAATTGATTATAAAGATGGCTATTTACATTGTAAACACACAGTCTTCTAACCTAAACGTTAGAAAAGAGCCTAACACATCTTGCGACATCATCGGCAAGTTGGCTAAAGGAACAGAGGTTGAGGTTTCAAGCATCAACAATGGTTGGGGAACAATCAGCTTCAACGGTCAGACAGGTTACGTTTCTGCAGACTATCTAAAGTTGAAAGAAGTTTCTGACGATGCTCTTGACGCATTGAAGTTCTAATCTGAATAAGATTACAAAACTATATAATCGCTGGTCATTATAATGACTGGCGATTTTTTTGCACTTTAACGTGCTATCTCAGAGCAAATTTTCACATCTCATAGCAAATATTCTCCCAAAACATTTGCATATATCAAAAAAAAGCCGTACCTTTGCATCGTTTTTGAAAAACGACCAAAAGTTGGATCGGTAGCTCAGTTGGTAGAGCAACAGACTCTTAATCTGTGGGTCGTGGGTTCGACCCCCACCCGGTTCACTAAACAAGGCGAAAGTCTTGGAGAGATGTCAGAGTGGTCGAATGAGCCGGTCTTGAAAACCGGTGTACTCGTAAGGGTACCGGGGGTTCGAATCCCTCTCTCTCCGCAGAAAGTTAATGAGACATATCAATTGTAAATCAATTGGTATGTTTTTTTATTTACTCCAGTTTACATCACAAACAGTACATACATCCACTAATCATCTTACTTAGATAAAATTTAGCAAAAATCATGTCACAACAAAAAAATATTATATATTTGCATTATGATTTCAACAAATATTAATGCACTTTTTGACCAGATTTGTTTTACCAGTTTTTTTCACTCTTTGTCAGTGTCATTTTATGCTACTACTTGAAAAAATCAGTGTTTTACATTCAAAATCCGTCAAATGGTTCATCAGTCGACAAAGGGGCAACGGATGTGTGTCGTCACATCACAACTGTCCTAAGATTCGCTTAGGTATTGGATAAAATAAAAAATTATGATAATGAAGAAATCAGTAATGATGCTTGTAGCAATGCTGATGACACTATTCTCAGCATTCGCAAAAGAGTCTCCAGGCTTAATCACACTTGTCAATGGAAAAACTATTGAATGTGCGGACATCGACCAGAATATTATAGGTAATAAACTTAAATATAAGCTGGCACACAAAGGAGAAACGACATCTCTTCCTGCAGATGAGGTCAAATATTATCAGTATTACATTGCTGATGGAGACTCTACCGTGTTAGGAGTCAAGGTATTAAGATTTAAAGTGTGTTCTGCCCCTAAATTCTTAATGAAAGGAGAAGTGAAGATCTTAGATAACGCAGGTTGGGGAACAGTCGTATATGAGGGGTATCCAGCATCACTTGTAATGGTGGCGAGTTCTGTTTATAACGGCAAAAATTACGTCATCACCTACGATCACTATGTCTATAGAGAAGACTGGGGATACGGCATTTCATTGTTGGAATCCCACAAAAATCTAGCGAAAAAGAAAATGGGGAAATACATGGCTAAAATTTTCCCTGAATGTCAGGATCTAAAGAACCTATTAGAGGAAAAAGGAATCAAAGGAATCGATCATTTTTGGAAAAATGCCAGCGAGACAGAAGGATATATACGTTTTATGCAAGAATTCAACAATTGCATAAAGAAATAACAGCTGTTGTCCAAAAAAAGATATCAAATTGGCAGTTAAGTCTGCCAAATTGAAAGACGTGGGTGTATCAAGACTAACTAAATCATGATACACCTATTTTTTTCAATCTGCAGATACCTATTTTTAGGTATCATACAATTTCCTTAAAACCACTATCTTTGCATTAAAATACAAGTGGATTATGAAGGCTTTGAAAATGTATGAGGCGGGAGACAAGATGATCAGTCTCATACGCGACAATTACAATATTCTACAGTCGCTAAACTCGTTTGGCATCTCTCTTGGTTTTGGTGACAAAACAGTGGATGAAACCTGCCGTGCCAACAACGTTGACACCACTACTTTTCTCGCTGTCGTGAACTTCACCATCAACGGCACTCACGAATACGACCTTGGAAAATTGTCCGCCTCTACCCTGCTCCGCTATCTCACTGCCGGACACAGTTACTATCTTGACTACCAATTGCCTTTTGTCAGACGTGAACTCGCTCTTGCTATCAATGAAAACGACAATGTCGGCAAATTGATCCTGCAACTCTACGACCAATACTCACGTGAGATTCATAAACACATGAATTATGAGGACAAGACATTGTTCCCATATATAGAGAAACTTCTTCAGGGAGAAGCGTCCACAACCTACAACATCGACACCTTCGCCAAACATCATGCAGAAGCTGATAAAAGTCTGAAGGAGTTGAAAAGCCTCATCATCAAATATTTCCCCACAGATGCGACCACAAGCAACGGGTTGACTTCTGCTCTTTATTTCATCTACAACAACGAGGATTGGCTTGCCAACCACCAAGAGGTGGAGGATAAAATTTTCGTTCCGCTGATTCGTAAAATAGAAAATGATCTCAAATCCGAACGTCTGACCAATGCAATTTCAGTTTTTGCAAACGCTGACCCTGAGGCAAACACCAACGAAACAATTTCTGAACGTGAAAAGGATGTAATTATAGCTGTGGTTCAGGGAATGAGCAACAAAGAAATTGCTGAACATCTTTGTATTTCAGTGAATACTGCGATCACACACAGAAAAAATATCGCAAGAAAACTTCAAATCCATAGTCCTGCCGGATTGACTATCTATGCTATCGTAAACGGATTGGTGGACATTGATGCGTTGAAAAAATAATTGGCGGTTTACGGTTGCCATTTGCCATTAGCCATTTGCTATAAGCTATTTGCCGTAAGCAGCTTCGCCTTTATTTCATCTTTTCCCAATTGTTTTTTTAATTCCTCAATAGAATCGAATTTAATGCTATCTCTGATTCTATCGACAAACCTCACATTCACATTCTTTCCGTAAATATCATCAGAAAAATCAAACAGATAAGCCTCAACACTTGTTTTCCCCGTGTTGACGGTGGGGCGTGAACCTATGTAGAGCATCGCATCATATAGATGTGATTCTACCGTCACACGTGCCGCATACACTCCATCTTTGGGCAGAATACGGCTATCATCATAAGATATGTTGGCAGTGGGGAAACCGATTGTCCTGCCGACCTGAAAACCTTTCACCACCTGTCCTGCCAGTGAATATTCTCTGCCCAACAATTTTGCAGCCTTTGCAACGTCTCCTTCTGAGATCGTTTTTCTCACCGCCGAAGAACTGACATTTATTCCGTCGATCACCAATGGAGACGACTGGACAACCTCTATTCCTATCTCTTTACCGAACCTCACATAATCTTCGAATTTCTCACTGCGATTATGTCCGAAACGATGATCGTAGCCTATCATAAGGCAACAGACATTTAGATTGTCGTGAAGCAAACGCATAAAATCCTGCGCCGTAAGCATGGAAAATTCTCGTGTGAATTCTGTCATCACAACATAATCCACTCCCGTCTCCTTCAGCAGTGCGATTTTCTCGTCTGCGGTGGTAAGCAAAGATGGAATATAATCCGAGTGAAGCACCTGACGAGGATGTGTACGGAATGTCAGCACAGCAGATGCAAAGTTCCTCTTTTTCGCAATTTCCGACAATTCTGACACCAAATAACGATGTCCGAGATGAACACCGTCAAAGAAACCGATGGTAAGAGCCAAAGGCCTTTCTATTTTGGAATTGAATATGTCGATTACACTTGTCATCTATTATAATAATGCGGGCAGGTTTGAGACCTGCCCCTACATAAAATCAAATCAAAAGTTCGGAAGGAGATAACCATTCTGATTAGCAAAGATATTATCGATGCTATTTATTTCAAGGAATGTGTTACCGCCACCCGCCTGGCTTCCACTGATGTAAACCACCCTATCATGGAATTTCAGGAAGCCATCCTCGATAAGCATCTTAAGAGCCGCAAAGAAATAGTGTCGATTATCCTCTCTTGGAGCCAGATAGATCGGAATGACTCCATACGACAACGCCAACTGACGAATCAGTCGCTCCTTATAGCATATTGCCAACACGGTGATGTCGCCACGATAAGCGGCTATAAATCGAGCTGTTCGACCTGTTATACTGTCGGTCACGATTGCCTTAGTGTGAAGCAATTCCGCAGAACGAGCAGCCTGCTCCGTAAGATATGAAGTGATATCATCCTTTCCTGTCGCCAACGGCACTTTGATATCATTGTCTTTCAACTTTGTTTTCTCAGACTCTTCCGCAATCTTACTCATTGTAGCGACTGCCTCGACAGGGTATTTGCCATAAGCCGTCTCTCCGCTTAGCATCAACGCGTCGGTGCGGTAGAATATTGCGTTTGCGATATCAGTCACCTCAGCACGGGTAGGACGTGGATTTTTAATCATAGAGTGAAGCATCTGAGTAGCCACAATCACTGGTTTGCGGGCCACCACACACTTACGGATAAGCACACGTTGTATGCCAGGGATTTTCTCCTGCGGCACCTCTATACCCAAGTCGCCACGGGCTATCATAACTCCGTATGCAGCTTCAAGAATTTCATCTATATTGTCTACTCCCTCCTGATTCTCAATCTTAGCAATGATCTTGATAGGGCTGTCATGTTCATCTAGAATCTGCTGGATGTCAAGGACATCTTGTTTTGAGCGGACAAAAGAGTGGGCAATGAAATCAACATCATTCTCAATGGCGAAAAGGATATTATGTTTGTCTCTCTCTGTGAGCGACGGAAGGTTTATCCTCACTCCTGGCACATTAACACTCTTGCGCGATCCAAGTTCACCTTCATTCTGAGCCTCACAAGTAAGGCAGGTGTCGTTTTTGCTCAACACCATGACATCTATTTCACCGTCGTCAAAAAGGATATGGTCGCCCACCTTGACATCCTTCACAAAGTCCGGGTAAGTGACATAGATTTCTCCTGGCTTGCTCTTTTTCGCAGCGTCGCCAGCAATCTTTATTATATCACCGCTCTTGATCTGGATTTTTTCGTTGCCTTCCTCACCTTCTATTATAGTCGTACGGACCTCAGGACCCTTTGTGTCCATAAGGATACCTATTTCAGGCGAGACTGCCCGCACATTATTTATGATACTAAGAAATCCTTCGTCACTCAGATGGGCTGAGTTCATTCTCACCACATTCATTCCGTTCTTCCACAATTGACGGATAAAATCCACGTCGCAGCGTTTATCGGAAACAGTGGCTATGATTTTCGTTTTTTTTGCCATTTTCAGATGTTGGGGTTATTCTTTATCTTCTTCCTTCGATTTGTTATACTCGATCAGAGCCTCTATAGCAAGTCTGTATGAATCCATACCGAATCCAAGGATTGTGCCCCAGCATGCAGCAGTAAGGAATGACTTATGACGAAACTCCTCTCTCTTGTGAGTATTGGAGATATGCACCTCTATCACTGGACATTTGATGGCACGGATAGCGTCTGGGATAGCCACTGAAGTATGAGTGTAAGCTCCGGCATTTAGGACAATGCCGTCTGAAATGAATCCAGTCTCCTGAATAGTGTCAATAAGTTCACCCTCAACATTCGACTGATAGTATTCGATGTTCACATCAGGGTAACGTGACTTCAACACATCCAAATAGTCTTCAAATGATTGACTTCCGTAAATAGTTGGTTCTCTCTTGCCCAAAAGATTAAGATTGGGGCCATTAATAATAATGATATTCATTCCTTTATACGATGTGTTACAAAAACGTCGCAAAAATACGTTTTTTTATCCAAGTGGCAAAAAATCATCTTATATTTGTGCAAAATATGCAATTATGAATATAGATAAATTCCGTCATCAGCCAATGGTTCGCGACTATGAGCAATATCTCATTGTCGAGCGGTCGTTGAGCGGCAACACCAAAGACGCGTATCTGGAGGATTTGGCGAAATTGCTATCATATTTTGCGACGGAAAACATCGAGGCAGAGAATGCCACGCTCACTGATCTGGAGTGTTTCGTGACATCGTTGGTGGAATTGGGTATTTCTGCCCGTTCACAGGCAAGAATAATATCAGGTATCAAATCATTCTATAAATTCCTCATATTGGAAGACGCAATATCCGACGACCCCACTGAGTTGCTTGAATGCCCGTCGCTCGGCCGACATCTGCCGGAAGTGCTTTCCATTGAGGAGATAGACGCGATCGAAGCCCAGATAGACACATCCACTCCGACCGGCAGGCGTAACCTTGCGATCGTAGAGATGCTCTACAGCTGTGGGCTGCGTGTGAGTGAGCTTTCAAATCTTAAAATCTCCAACCTCGCCCTCGATCAAGAATTTATCAGTGTCTTCGGTAAGGGAGACAAACAGCGTCTGGTGCCAATAGGAGAAGGCAGCATAGACATTGTGAAGGATTGGATCAACGACCGTATGGAGATGGACAATGTGAAAGACAGCGAACGAGACTATCTGTTTCTTTCCAACCGTGGCAAACACATCTCGCGCATAACTATTTTCGTGTTAATCAAAGATTTGGCAGAAAAAGCCGGCATTACAAAAAATATCAGTCCACACACATTCCGCCACTCTTTCGCCACACATCTATTGGAAGGAGGAGCTGATCTGCGCAGCATCCAGGAGATGCTCGGACACGAATCAATCCTAACCACGGAAATCTACACTCATATCAATGTCGACCATCTGCGCGACCAGATCATGCAGTATCATCCACATTGCAAAGGGAGTAAATGATTGATGATTAATGATTAAATGATTTCGTTTCGTCGGCACTATAAATCGAACAAACCGGCAACAAAATGTACGATGTCTGTCGACACCGTATATTTTGGAATCGGAATCGGGGATTAAACAGATTTACAATTCATAATCAATCGAAAATCATTATATTTGCAGAGAAAATTGAAAAAGAGCGAATTATGATAAAGCCATATCCGATAGGACGACAGGATTTCAAAGCCATCATTGAGGATGGTTATGCATACGTCGACAAGACTGAACGAATGTATGAGATGATAAAGAATCGTACATTCGTGTTCCTTTCTCGTCCTCGTCGTTTCGGTAAGTCATTGCTTATCAACACGCTCCAACAATATTTCGAGGGAAACAAAGAGCTCTTCAAGGATCTGAAAATAAGTAGGTTGGAGAAGGACTGGATCAAATATCCCGTCTTTAGGTTTGATATGAGTTCGTATAAGGATCTTCCTGTAGAATCCATGTCTTATGCGATCTCAAATGCTATTTCCAAATATGAAAAAGAGTATTCGATTAAATCTTCGGATAAATTAGGAAATGGCGAGCGTTTCAAAAACGTAATTGAAGCGGCATACAAGCAGACCGGCCGCAAAGCTGTGGTCTTGATCGACGAATATGATTCTCCGCTGTTGGCTCATCTTCACGATGGAAAATTAGCAGATGTAAAACCGGTTCTTCAGGAGCTGTATCAGCAGGTGAAGGTGAACGAACAGTTTGAGCAGTTTGTTTTCATCACAGGAATATCTAGATTCTCTCAAGTTTCTATCTTCTCCACGCTCAATAATCTGGTGAATATATCTATGGATCCCCGTTTTGATGACATTTGTGGAATCTCATCAGATGAACTTCTTGAGAATTTTAAAGATGGAATTAGTCAGTTGGCAGAACGATACGATTGTACATTTGATGAAATGTATCAAAAGCTGAAAAACAAATACGACGGCTATCATTTTTCCTATGATTCAAAAGATATCTTTAATCCACTCAGCGTCTTGTCTTCGTTGGATTTCAAAGATTTGAAAAACTTCTGGTTTGAGACTGCAACGTCTTCCTACGTGATAGACCATCTGAAAAAGTACAATGCCCAAATACTTGATTTTGAGAGTGTTGAACTTTTCGAGTCGGATTTCTATGTGTCACAGGAAGACAGCAGGAGCGTCTATCCATTGCTTTTCCAAGCCGGATATCTTACGATTAAGGATTACGACAGAGAGTCGGAAGTATATACTTTATCTTACCCTAACAACGAAGTTCGTGTATCTATGCTTGAAGTGTTGATGCCGTCGTGGGTGGGATGCTCTTCAAAGGATGGAAAGTTGTATATGCAAAAATTCTATTTTGCTCTCAAAGCAGGCAGAATCGACGATGCGTTTGAACTGCTGAAGGAATTTTTCCTGCAGATTCCAAACGTGCTCAACAATAAGAATGAGAAACATTTCCAGACGGTTATCTACGTCTTGTTCCGTTGGCTTGGCTTCTATACACAGTCGGAGGTCAACACGTCGAAAGGTAGATTGGATTGTATCCTGTTCGCTCCAAAACAGATTTTCATCATCGAATTCAAGGTGGATGAGAGTGCGGAAAAAGCTCTCGCCCAGATAAATGAAAAGGGTTATGCCGACCCTTATCACACGGACGGCAGACCAATCATTAAGATCGGAGTCAACTTCTCAAGCGAAGAAAGAACGATTGAAGGATGGAAAGTGGAAGAAGAATTAAAAGTTAAGAATTAAAATTTAAGAATCTTCACCACCGTCGAATGATTAATTATATTTGTTTTCTTGGCGATTCCAACGAAGTTGGTGTCGGGGAGGAGAATGACTGATGATTAGCGATTGATGTTCAACAATTATAAATGGAGATATAAATCCAAATATTCAGAGCAATTAAACAAATCACATAATCCATTGGCATAACCCAAATTGTTTGTATTTTTGTAGTTGAATACGCACTAAATTATGAAACACTTACGACAATGACTATGAAACAAACAATTATATTCATATTTCTACTGCTATTTGCATCAGCGACGTCGGGACAAACCATATTCCGCATACAGGATGAGACTCAGCTTCTGCATCTGCCTGAACTGAATGATGATTATTTCAAAGGAGCAGACAGATCAATAGAAGAGCTTATCGACATCACCAACCGTATGCCTGGAAATTCCGCCGCCTATATGCAGCTTTGCTATAAACTGAAACGTGAAGAGCGTCATGAGGAGGCTGTAGACGCGATCAAACAGGCAATGCGCGCCAACCCAACTAACAAAGACCTTATCAACATGGCTGGAGCTATACTTCTTCACAACCACCAATACGAGGATCTTGAGAAAATATGCCAGATTGCGTTGAGCCGCGACCCTAAACTCGCAGATGCCTACAATATCCTTGGCATTATCGCCCAAGAAAAAGGTGAGAATGCAAAAGCAGTATACCATTTCAACCACGCTTTGCAAATCAAAAAGAAAAAATACAACGCTATCAAATTCAACCTTGCAAACGCTGAACGCGCGTCTGGAAACTATGCTGTCGCAATCGAACTTTATCAAAAAAGTCTGAAGAAATTCATGGCAGACAAGAATTTCGTCTCCGCTAAAAACTTCCGTTTCTACCAGCCGACAAAAGCGTGGGTCTACAACAATATCGGACTGACTCTTACAATGGCCGGCGAACACAGCAACGCATTGGTGGAATACAGGAAATCGTTGAAATACAGCAAGAATCCAGCACGCACATATAACGGCATGGCTTGCACCCATTACGAACTCGGACAAGTGGACTCTTGTATCAAATATCTTAACTTGGCTATTGAAGCAGCCCCTAAATACGCGTCGCCTTATAAGAATCTCGGCAACGTCTACTATGAGCAAGGCAAATACAGCAAGGCTCTGCCATTATATGAAAAAGCATATGCTCTCGACAAAGACGACGAATGGTTGCTGTGCAAAATCGCATCTACTCATAAAAACCTGAAACAATATGAAAATGCCATCGACTTTTTCTCAAAAGCGATTCTGATCGACAAAACAGACCACGAAGCCTACTACCAGATAGGCCTCTGCTACCACCGTCTTGAAGATACTGCAAAAGCTCAGGAATATTTCAGAAAAGCTGAAAGATTAGGCAATACGTCAGCCAAAGGATGGGTAAGAAAATAAAAAGGGAAACGAACCATTAAAATCTATCTTATTCTTTTGCGATTAAACATATATCGCTTACCTTTGCGACAAATTTGTTTAACAATCCTGTTAATGACAGAGAAAGAAGATAAAATGAATGTGGAGAAAGCCATTCTAGACGCTGCTACAGAAGAATTCCTCAGCAAAGGTTTTTCTGGTGCGCGTACCGTGGCTATAGCTGAAAAAGCAGGAGTCACACACGCAATGCTCCACTATTATTTCCGCACTAAAGAGAAGCTTTTCGAGTGTATTATAGACACCGTGATCAAAGAGCTGATCGACTCCGTGACCGAAGCCTACAAACGTCAGGATGCATCTCTAAGTTTCGAAGACCGAGTGGTGGCAGTGATGAACGCGCACCTCGACTTCATCATCGCCAAGCCTCAGCTTCCATCGTTTCTGTTTATGGAAATATTCCCGTCGACAGAAAACTTCAAGTTGATCAAAGAGAAAGCGTCATCCGCTTTAGGTTCACTCAACACTCAATTAAAAGAGGCTCTTGAATGTGCCAACAACAACGAAGAGATTGACAACATTTCTCTTCCCATGCTTATTTCCGATGTGGTGACGCTCAACGCAGCCACCGCCATATCGTCTCAACTTGCCACAAAAATCCTGAATATCACAAAAGAAGAATATGTGGCAATGAGAAAACAGGAAAATGAGATTTTGATTAGAAAAAGGCTAAAGAAGTAGCAAAAAAAATAGTACTTTTGCGACTGAAATTATTTTGATATGCAGATTAAAAAAATAAATGTCGGACTTGATGCTGGTAGCACAACGCTGAAAATTGTCGCTACCAATGAGGAGAATGAAGTGCTGTTCACAGACTATAACCGACATAACGCAGACATACCAAAAGCGCTCGCTGATTCACTCGAACGCTTAAAAGCAAAAATCGGTGCCGACGCTACTGTCAGATTCCAAGCGACTGGCAGTGCGGGAATGGGGCTGTGCGAACGTCTTGGATTACCTTTTATTCAGGAAGTTGTAGCAGCAACAGAAGTCGTACTGAAAAAATACCCAGAGACAAAAACTCTTGTAGATATCGGAGGAGAGGACACTAAAATGATCTTCTTCAACCACAATATGCAGGCTGACATCCGTATGAATGGCAACTGTGCCGGTGGAACAGGTGCGTTCATCGACCAGATGGCTATGATTCTTGGTGTATCCGTAGCAGAGTTGAGCGACATGGCCCTCCGCGCGAAAGCAATACATCCTATTGCAAGCCGTTGCGGTGTGTTCTCCAAGACTGATATTCAGAACCTTATCGCGCTCAATGTTTGTCGCGAGGAGATAGCAGCAAGTATATTCAATGCTGTTGCGACGCAGGTGCTCTCTACCCTATCCCGTGGAATGGACATCTTGCCTAAGGTTTTCTTGTGCGGTGGTCCGTTCGCATATATCCCAGCTTTGAGGAAAATTTTCCAGAAGAAGATGGGCATGACTGATGACGACGTCATCTACTCTGAATACTCTAACGTCATCCCGGCCCTCGGCGCGAGTCTTGCCATAAAAGACGACGTCGAATACAAGAGCCTCAACGATTATATTACTCTTCTAAATAATTCCGACAAAACTGCGATCAAGATAAAACGATCTGGTCTGCAGCCTCTATTCGCGTCGCAAAAAGAACGAGACGAATGGGAAAAAGAGAAGAGCCAAAACAAAATCGAAAACGCAGCAATCGCCGACATCAAGGACAACGTCTGCTATATAGGAATCGACTCCGGCAGTACCACGACAAAGGTTGTGGCTATGGATGAGGACGAGAAAATTTTCTTCACATTCTATAAGAAAAGTTCAGGTCGTCCGTTGGAGACGGTGTGCGAAGGGCTACAGAAGTTGGAGGCAGAAGCTAAATCCGCAGGCAAAAACCTTGTTGTCAAGGCAGCCTGTTCTACAGGATATGGAGAAGACCTGGTAAAGACCGCCTATGGTCTCGACTACGGTATGGTGGAGACTATCGCACATTACACAGCCGCTCACAAACTGAATCCAAACGTTTCGTTTATTCTCGACATCGGCGGCCAGGACATGAAGGCAATCTTCGTGGAGAACGGAACAATCAACAGACTGGAAATCAACGAAGCCTGTTCGAGCGGATGCGGTTCATTCATCGACAGTTTCGCCGCATCACTCGGATATCCTATCGAACAATTCGTGGAGAAAGCACTGCAGAGCACAAATCCGCAAGATTTAGGCACACGATGCACCGTCTTCATGAACTCCAAAGTGCGTCAGTGTGTACGTGAGGGAGCCACTATCGAAGACATTTCCGCAGGTCTTGCCTACTCTGTGGTCGGCAACTGTCTGTATAAAGTATTGAAGCTTAAAGACGCGAGTGAATTAGGCGACCACATTGTGCTTCAAGGAGGAACGATGCGCAACAAAGCTGTTGTGAGAGCATTCGAAAACAGCATAAAGAAGACTGTGACTGTATCCAATTATCCCGAACTGATGGGTGCGTATGGAGCGGCACTTTATGCAAAACGTATGGGTGCGGACAACCGTCGTGAGCTATCCACGATGGCAAAAACATGCGAATACACAGTAGAGCCATTTAGATGTGTGGGCTGCGAAAACAACTGTCACGTATTGAAAAACATATTCGCCAACGGCAAAGTGTTCTACTCCGGCAACAAATGTGAAAAAGTCTACACCAACAAAGGTGAGGACGAAAGAGTCACCGGATTCAACATGAGCCTATACAAGAGCGAGCTGGCATTCAAGAAGAACATACGTCTTGCAGAGTCACACGGACATGCGTCTGAGAAGCCTTTGACAATCGGTATTCCTCGAGTACTTGGCATGTTTGAAGACTACCAGTTCTGGTACACTCTCTTTACATTGTGTGGAATCAAAGTAGTGACAAGTCCACGATCATCATTCAAGATGTATGAGAAGGGACTTAACACAATCATGGCCGACAATATCTGTTTCCCAGCCAAACTTGTGCATGGACACATCTTCGACCTGATGGAGAAAAAGGTCGACAGAATATTCTATCCATACGTAATATACGAAAAGAGAGACGGCAAGAATGAAAACAACACATTCAATTGCCCTATCGTCGCCGGATACAGCGACGTCATCAAATCAGCCATCGATCCAGCGGAGAAAAGCAATATTCCTGTGGATAGCCCTATTATCTCCTTTAAAGATGAAAAGCTTTTGAAAAAAGCTCTTAAATCATATCTGAAAGAGATTTTAGGAAAAAGTTTCTCAGAAAAGACATTCAAAGAGGCTTTCGTTGCCGCAATCGACGCAAAGAACACTTTTGAAAACACATTAGCTGAAAAAGCACAGCAGACACTTCAAAAGGCGAAACAGAACGACCGTATGGTGATTCTGCTTGCCGGCCGTCCATACCACAACGACCCGCTCATCCAGCACAAAGTGTCGGAAATCATGACATCATTCGGAATAGATGTTGTGACGGAAGATGTGGCGAGAGGTGTGGATGATTCCAACAAAGAGACCCATATAATTCCACAATGGAGTTATGTGAACCGTATCATACGCGCGGCAAGGATGGTGGCGGAGAGCAAAGACAATATCCACTTCGTTCAGCTGACAAACTTCGGTTGTGGACCAGACGCGTTCATCCTTGACGAAGTAGGAGACATATTGCGTCGCTACGGCAAGAACCACACAATCTTGAAAGTAGACGACGTGAATAATGCCGGATCTCTACGTTTGAGAATCCGTAGTTTGGTGGAGAGCATCAAATTCAAACGCCATACAGAAGCGACAAAGAAAGAGTTCAAAACGACTCCTGAATTCACTGTTCTCGACAAGAACAAGAAGGTGTTGATTCCATTCTTCTCTGAATTCCATTCCCCTATCATTCCACCAATGTTTGAGTTGATGGGATACGAGGTGGAGAGTCTTCCTCCTGGCACTCCAGAGAGTGTGAAAGCAGGATTGCAATACGCCAACAACGAAGTTTGCTACCCAGCGACACTTGTTGTGGGAGACATGATAGCAGCGTTGCGAAGTGGCAAATACGACCCTAACAACATAGCATTCGCAGTCACACAGACAGGAGGTCAGTGTCGTGCCACAAACTATATCGCGTTAATCAAGAAAGCATTGCTAGCTGCAGGCTACGACAATATTCCAGTGGTGTCTATCTCAGTGATGAACACCATCAACGAGCAGAGCGGATTCCAGCCAAACATCAAGAAGGCAATCCGTCCTATCCTCCACTCCGTGCTATTTGTTGAGGCTATCGCAAAGATGTATTATGCCACAGCGGTAAGAGAAAAAGAGGAGGGTAAGGCAAAAGCTCTGAAGGATAAATACATGGAGAAATATGTTTCCATTTCCACAAGTGGAGACAAGAAAACCATTCTCAACCTATTACGTGAAGCGGCAAACGAATTCAACGCTGCGGCATCCGACAAGAAGGTGCCACGCATAGGAGTGGTGGGAGAAATCTTCATCAAATACAACAGTTTCGGAAACCAGCACGTTGTGGATTGGTTGGTGAGCGAAGGCATCGAGCCTGTGATTCCAAGCATAATCGAGTTTTTCAGCCAATACTTCCCTAATGCGAAGTTCAACAGAAGGAACAACTTGGAGAAGGTGTCAATCTGGCGACGTATGCTCAACAACGTATTGGAAAATAGACTTGTCAGCCTTATGAATGAATTCGACAAAGCAGCGTCAGCATTCAGATACTACGAGAAGAGTGCAGACATCAACCACGAAATGGAGAATGCGGCCAAGATAGTCTGTCCGGCAGCACAGTTTGGCGAAGGATGGCTTATCCCAGCGGAATTTGTCTCGTTTGCACAACGAGGCATCAACGCGGCAGTGAGTCTGCAGCCATTCGGATGTATCGCCAACCATGTCATAAGCAAGGGAATTGAAAGGAAAGTGAAAAAGATGTATCCGGATATGAATCTTCTATTCCTTGATTTCGACGGTGGTGTGAGTGAGGTGAACGTGCTCAACCGTCTGCACTTCCTGGCAAGACAGGTGAAGATGGCGAATGACTGATGACGAAATGCAAAATAATATAAATAGGAAAAGACGGGAGAAATCCCGTCTTTTCCTATTTATGACCGTCCAATAAAGTTTTTTGCGTTATGGTAGCACCGGCAGGGACATCATGAGTGACCCAAATATTACCTCCTACGACAGCACCCTCACCTATTGTGATTCTGCCAAGGATGGAAGCGTTGGAATATACAATAACATTATCTTTAAGGATAGGATGACGCGGTATGCCTTTTATTGGATTTCCATCGTTGTCTAACGAGAAACTTTTTGCACCAAGTGTGACTCCTTGGTAGAGTTTCACATTCTTTCCTATCACACTTGTCTCTCCAATCACCACTCCTGTTCCATGGTCAATCGTGAAATACTCTCCTATTGTCGCTCCAGGATGGATGTCTATGCCTGTCTCTGAATGAGCTATCTCCGTCAACATTCTTGGAATGAGTGGCACTTCCAGATTCCACAACTCGTGAGCCATACGATAGATTGTCAGCTCTTTTATGATAGGATAACAGCTGATGATCTCGCCATAGTTTTTTGCGGCAGGATCCCCATTGAATGCAGCTATCACATCTGTGGCAAGAATACGACGGAGACGAGGAAGTGTCTGGATAAACTTTTCAGCACGGTCTTCCGCCATGTGTCTTATCTCATTGCTTACCGTAGATTGATTATATGCAGCAAACACGACATTCTCATCTTCAAAATTATAGAAAGAGAGTCCCGCTTCGATTTGAGTGACAAGCAGAGACTGCAACTGCTCTATATCCACTCCTATATGATACTCCAATGTGTCGGTATTGATTGAAGATGTACCATAATAACCGGGGAACACTATTCCTCGCAAAAGATCTATAATCTGAAGAAGCACTTCGTTTGACGGCAATGGCACTCCATACCTATGCTCATGATATAAATCTTTATATGATTCATGGCTCGCAAGTTTCTCCACTATGTTTGTGATATTTTTTTTCATAGATAAATTATCGAATATTGAGATAGTTTCTAAAAATTAAAAGACGGTGCTGTTATATAAAACTCTCTCGAAGCCGTAGTAAATACGTACATCAAGAGAGTAAGAACTGAAATAAAACCTATTTGCTAATTCGTCAACGTGAGCCGACAATTTTTCTTATCGCAATCACAAGATTATCTACATCTTCACGTGTGTTGTAGAGTGCGAATGTCGGACGTACACTCATCTCATATCCAAGAGCGCGCAATGCTGGCTGTGCACAGTGATGTCCGGCACGTACAGCTATACCCTCCTTGTCGAGAAGTGCACCTGTCTCTGGCACTGGTATTCCGTCGAGCACAAATGAGACAACGCTCACTCTTTTCTTTGGATCTCCAATCAGAGTAAGTCCAGAGATAAGAGACAATTGCTGGCGTGCATACTCTGTGAGGATATGTTCGTGATGCTCTATATTATGAATTCCTATACGGCTGACATAATCAAGAGCTGCTCCAAGACCGATAGCGTCTGCCACATTAGGAGTGCCCGCCTCAAACTTTGCCGGAGCCTCATTATACTCCGTATGCTCTATCGTCACATCCTTAATCATGTTGCCGCCACCCTGCCAAGGCTGTATCTTGCTTAGCCACTCTTTCTTTCCGTAGACTACACCTATTCCGTTCGGACCATATATCTTGTGTCCGCTGAACACAAAGAAATCAGCATCCAGACTTTGCACATCCACAGGAGTGTGGGCGATAGACTGTGCGCCATCTATCAAAACTGGCACATGGTGAGCATGGGCGATACTGATGATACGCTCAACATCATTGATAGTACCGAAAGTATTGTTAACATGTCCGACGCTCACGAATCTGGTGCGAGGAGTGATCAAACGCTCCAATTCAGAAAGTATAAGATCGCCGTTCTTATCTGTAGGAATAGCCTTTAATTCACAACCTTTTTCCTGGCACACACGTTGCCAAGGGACAATATTGGCATGATGGTCTAGCTCCGAGACAATAACATTGTCGCCGGGAGTCAAAAACTGTCGACCATACGACTGAGCCACAAGGTTGATTCCTTCGGTAGTGCCACGCACAAAGATTATCTCGTCCTCGGAAGATGCATTTATAAAGTTTTTCACTTTGCTGCGAGCCTCTTCATAAGCGTCAGTTGCGCGGGCAGCCAAAGTGTGTGCACCACGGTGGATATTCGAATTGTAGTTCTTATAATAGTCGGATATTTTATCTATTACCTGGATAGGCTTCTGCGTCGTCGCACCGTTATCAAGCCATATCAGCTGATGTCCGTTCACTTTCTGATTCAGTACGGGGAAATCCTTCTTCACAGACTCAATATTCAATGTGTCTGTCTCCTCATACTTCAAGTGTCGGAGTTTCTCTGTCTCCGGAATACCAATACCAAAGCCATCCTCCTTAACAATATTGTCATGTTCAGAAGATTTATATTCAGAAGCATTAGTTTTTCCAGAGAAAGGCAACCCGCCCTCCAGCAGCTGTCGGAACTCCTCCTGCAATCGTTCAATATGCAGTTCCTCGTCAGGAATTATATCCTGACGGGCGTCCTGCAAATCTTCGGGACAGAATTCCTGAGCTATCTGACGCATACGCTGCAACGTACCGTCGTCTGATCCAAGTAAAGAATTTAATGTATCTAATTGAAACATATTTCCTTACATTTTGGTTATCACTTTTCTATCTTGTTGCGGTGCTGATAGTCGTGGTAATAGCCCACCTCTACATTTTCAAGCACAGCAATAGCATCGTCGGTAAGCGACGCAAGACTGAAATATTTAGTAAGCAGATAAGAAGCCACACCATATTTGTCGAGACCCATTAGGCGAGCGCTTAGCGATGGTGCGATTTCACCAGGAATGCCGCTTTGATGCAAACCGATAACACCCTGGTTCTTTTCTCCGACACGGACAAGAATAATCTTTGTCGTGCCGACTCCACGGCCTGTAAGATACTGCCCCTCAACCTCAATCTTGTCGGAAGGGATAATTGGCACTCCACGCCAAAGGATCACCTTAGAGCCAAATAGATCCACAGTTGTTGGTGGCACTCCACGCCATGTACATTCGCGTTCGAATGCGGCGATAGCTCTTGGATGAGCGATGAAAAATGCAGGTTCCTTCCAAACAAGGCTTAGCAATTCATCAAGGTCGTCTGGAGTTGGCGCGCCATAGCGGGCACTGATGCGGTATGCAGGGCTTACCGAAGCCAAAAGACCAAATTTCTTGTTGTTGATAAGCTCCCACTCCTGACGCTCTTTGATGCTCTCGATAGAAAGACGGAGCTGCTCTTCAAGCTGGTTGTAAGGATTGTTGTAAAGATCAGACACACGAGTGTGCACACGCACAACAGTCTGAAGCGTATTTAGAGAATACTCTGTAGGGTTTTCCTCATAATCGAAATATGTCTCAGGAATAATATTGTCCTCCTCATGTCCGCTCAGCAAGTCGATATGTTTCTCGCCATGATCATTCACACTCGCCTTGAGACGAAGTTGTTTCTCTACTGCCTTATTGAATGTCTCACGGAAATCAGGGACGTCCTTAATGAATTTCTCCAAATCCTTTAGTTTCAATCCCAAGAAGACGGTAGGGGTGATAGCTCTTACGGATACAGTCGACTTTGCGTCGTCGAGCAGATCAGTTTCACCGAAATATTCACCGTCTCCGATCAATGCAATCCGTAATTCTTCCCCGTGAGGCCCCTTACTGAACACCTCCGCCTGACCGTTTGCGACAATAAAGAATTTCTGTTTATCCTTGCCAGCCTCAACAAATAGTTTTCCTATTTCAACTTCGTTTGTCTCAAATGAGCTTGCCAGTCTGTCTACAATCTTATCCTCAAATTCTGAGAACAAAGGGATAGATTTCAAGCTCTTAGACGAGAAAGATGGTTGTCCGTTGATATATTCGATAGCCAGTCTGTCACTCTTTTTAAGATCAACCTTTGTTCTGTTGACACGGAAAGTACCGCCGCTCACCTGCACCCAAGGAAGAAGTTTTAGCAAAAGGCGAGGAGTGATACTGCCCATCTGAGGGGCTGTTTTGGTAGTGGTTGCCAGTTTTCTGGCAGTAGCTGTAGTGACGCTACGTTGTAAATTAGAATCTGCCATGTTCGTATTATTTATTTTTTGATTATAACTTTATGTGTTGTACCTTCAACAAATTCCACGCTTAACACATTAAACCCTTGTTCAGTTGCACTTCTTGGCACATTTTCCAAAGGTTCGCCCTCACTAAGCAACACTTCAAGGATGTCCCCTTCTTTCAGTTTTGCCAATTCAATCTTTGTTTTCACGAAAGTCATAGGGCAATGTTCTTTCGTGATGTCTAATACTTTTGTTGCCATAATATCTGAATTAAATGAACAATGTTTGTCCGCCATCCGACAATTTCAAAAAAGAGGCGACTCCCAAAACATCCTTTACCTCAGGAATAAAATCATCTTTCGAAAGACCTAACACATGCATTGCCATCTCACAAGCATAAAAATTGATTCCCAATGCTTTAGCCGCCTCCACCAATTCCTCCAAAGTGGCGACATTGTTTTTTCGCATCAAACCACGGAACACCTTCGGACCGATGCCTAAGAAATTAAAACGACTGTTTGGCGCGACATTAAGTCCACCCATCAAAAATCCGAAAATACGAGTAAGCCAATTTCCGCCAATGAATGCCCTGCCCTGTTTCTTTTTCAGAGCGTCAAGACCCCAGAAAGTAAAAAACAGATTTACTTCATACCCAACAGCCGCAGCTCCTGTAGCCAAAGTGAAAACAGCTGTCAATTTGTCGAAATCCCCGCTAAAAGCTATAATACTTAATTTCTTTTCCATACCGTCTTTCATTAAATTTTAATGCAAAGTAACGGTGATATATCAAGTGAGTAAATAGCAATTTTATGTCAAACATATCACTAACTATAGTGATATGGCTGTCAGGTAGACGGAAGGAATTTTCGTCTTTATATTTACAACAAAAAAACAGACCATCCCACGCAATTGTGGAATGGTCTGTTTATTATGTGAACGCACCGTCGAGATGTGCATTTCAAGAGATAGATTTGCAACAATTTTGCATTTCTAATTTATAATTCTGCATTGTCTAATGGACATGCACGCCAATATTTTTAATGGACACGCACGTCAATATTTTTAATGGACACGCACGTCCGTGCGTCTCTACCTGACAATCATTTTTTCATTGCCGACGACGTAGATGCCCTCAAGCAATCCATTCAATGCTTCCGATCTCTTGACGTTTGCCTTAACCAACGCTCCTGAGACAGTGTAGACATTCACAATATCATCAGCTTTTTTCGCTGTGATTGGATCAACTGCAGACTGTTTCTCTACCGTAACAATATGAGTGGCTTTAGACATACAATAGCCATCAGTCACGGAAATAGTGATTGTATGTGTATCACCTGGTTTGCCATCAAATTTTCCTGTTTTATATGTAAATGATTCTGAATCAGGTTTTAGAGTTCCGTTATCTGTAGGTTTATCCGATATATTCTCCTCTGAAGTCCAAAAAAGCTTTACCTTACCTTCCTTAGCTTCCCTTCCATCCACATTGTATGAGAAATTGGGTTTCACCGTCAATGAAATGTCAGTTCCAGGCTTTACCTCCGATTTAGGATCCATCTCTAAGGAAATATTTCTGATGTCAAGTTGAACTTCCAACGGATCAGACTTACATCCGCGTAACGAAGTAACAACAATCGTGTATTTTCCAGACTTTGTCAAATTGGTTGCATTCTGTGTCACTAACGTTCCTTCATACATATACTCCTCATCAACACTAACATCATTGCTCAAATTCCAGTATCTGGTCAAATCCACAGGACCCTTACAAACCGGTTCGTGAGCCTCCTCCTGAAGTTTCGGTGTAGCGTTCACTGTGATTCTCATCGGTGACGCTGGCGATGTCGTCACAGTTCCTGCTCCGTCGTCATACGACTGTACCACATATATTGTAGCCTCCCACTCCGACTCATACGGTTCTGACATATCGACTCCCGAGAACACATCAGTCAATGTAGGAGCTGTTCTGCTGCCCAATGACAATTTGCTTGAATTTGTCATCGACTCATCAGCATCTTGCTGATTGTCGAACCATACTAGTTCATACTTCTCCGCATCAGGAAGCCTTCCATTATCGGCATTTATCACAGCATTTTTGGCAGGTTCCTTCTCGGAAGGTATGCTTCCACTCTTGAACACATCCTCACAGATTTCTATTCTTCTAACTTTAGGAGCAGGAGTCATCAATCTGATAATAATATCTATCTTCTCAGGTTCACTCTGACATACCAATCCGTCAGCTGTCGTTGCCTCCCACTTCACCCAACGTTCCTGTTTCTCCTCCATTCCACTCATAACAAACTCATCATAGTATGGCTTAGACGATGATGTTGATCCCTTTACATATTGTCCGTCCTCTGTCTCTGACCACAACAACGTCTGGCCTTCAACATTATAAATCACATCAGGACTCTTCACCAAGATATCCACAAACTCATTTGTCTCAAATGCTTCACTCCTCGAATAACTAACCGAGTGGTTCACCTTCGGTTTATCCACCACAACGACACCAACCTTAATATCTATGCTAGGTCCTTTACATACCAGCTGTGATTCTGGCGTAGTGAATATTTGGTAAGCCTGATACTCATAAATCTTAGATGTAGACGCCTTTGTGTCAGGTGTGATTTTCGAACTCTCTACAGATCCAAGCGCATAGACGATTTCATCCGCATAGTAATAATTCTTCTCGTCTGCAACAAGTTCCGCCTTGAGTTCCTCCGCTTCTTCGTTGGCGCAATACTCATGTCTGCTGGCATCTACCGGTTCCTTGACATCGTATATCGTCACGTCGAACGATGCAACATTACTCTGTGCGTATGGATCCGTTGTTGCGCGCTGAGCCACATATAATGTATATTTGCCCGGCGTAGTCACATCTACAACATCTGTCGGAGCAGACGACAATGCCTTGCCTGCAGTGTCTGTTGGGCTTTTGAACCAGATCAGCTCATACCCCGCGTCGGTTGCAACTATTCCATCCAAAGGATCGAATGTGCCATCCTTACACAAGTCGATGTCCTTCACCGATGGTGTCGGTGCAGCAAGTACCTCCACAACCACCTTGGCTCTCTCTCCGAGACAATCGCCATCCTGATATGCAATAAAGAATTCATACGGCTTAAGATTATATGTTGGAACAGACCTGTCTATTAAAACTGAATTTGTTCCTTTTGAATTTGGTTCGTCCATACTTTTGAACCACCACAGTTTCTTTGACGGATCCAATGTTTGCTTGAACTTTTCTGTTGTAAGGATCTCACTAACGTTGCCATTCATAGAGTACAAAAGGTGCTCATCCTTTGGTGCGTCTGGTATTGGATTGACAATTATCTCATAGTTTTTGACCTCTCCGACACAGCCTGTATTCTTGTCTACTATCTGGTAGCTGAACATTCCGCCATCCTTCGATTCCAAGTTTTCAAAGAACTTCTCGTCCATGTCGTCGCCTAACAGTGTTCCTGACACATCGTCTGCACCCTGCCACCAATGGATCAGGTAGTCGGATGCAGTTCCCTTTGTCAAAGTCATGTCCACCATGCCCTTGCCTTCGCCCTCACAGAACTCTGCCCTCGGATTTCGGAACTCGACATCTGAAATCTCAGCACAAGGATTATCTTGTGCAAAAGATCCACTGGCAAAGCCTAATAGAAGAAGGTCTACAAAAGCAAATCGCTTAAAGGCATCAATATTTTTCATAATCACATACTTTTAGAGTTATTAATTTATTAAACAAAAATAAAAAGAAACATCAACAAATTTCACTCATTTTTTCATTCAAAAAAGGAGGAACTGTTAATTTTAATTAAAAGCAAACTTGATGATACAAAACAGACCATCCCACGCAATTGTGGAATGGTCTGATTATTATGTGAACGCACCGTCGAGATGTGCATTTCAAGAGATAGATTTGCAACAATTTTGCATTTCTAATTTATAATTCTGCATTGTCTAATGGACACGCACGCCAATATTTTTAATGGACACGCACGTCCGTGCGTCTCTACCTGACAATCATTTTTTCATTGCCGACGACGTAGATGCCCTCAAGCAATCCATTCAATGCTTCCGATCTCTTGACGTTTGCCTTGACCAATGCACCTGAAACTGTGTAGACATTCACAATATCATCGTCATTCTTCGCTGAGATAGATTCTGCAGTGGAAAGTGAACCAGGATCACATGTCCATAACTGAATATCGTCCAAAAGTAAATCGTTTCCAGATTTGTTAGTCTCAACTCCTCCTGCCACTGAGATAATCTCTAGCTTCAAACTTGGCTTATCTCCAGTCAAAAATATTTTTGCAGACACCTCTTTCCAATCTACACCCTCACCTACAGAATTTCGCTTAACCGTCTCAGAAGTATATGATTTGTCTGAATTCAAATCAGTGACACGAATCGCTATTGCGACAGGAAGGGATGATTGCGACCAATTGTTGATATAACATTTAGCAGTATACTCGCCTTCGCTTAGGTCTGTGATTGTTCTTTCGTAAATCACAGTATTAGCTTCATTACCACAATTCAAGAACAACATCGCTCCAAAGCCAGATTCTCCATATGTATGGTCTGGAGCAAATGTATATCCATTCTTTTTAGGAGTTTCTCCATTGAATGTGTATGCCTGCCATCCCCACATTGTGCCATCAGTAGCTCCATCATACGCACAAGTAACATTGGCAGCCACCGAATATGAGCCTTCTCCAGACACCTCTGATACATATTCAGCGCCAGGAATAGAATATGACAATTCGTATGTCCAGCCATCGTTTGTTGTTTTCTCTTCTTTTACAGGATTGTTGATATCAGAGTAGTCCCATACCCAATATTTGCCCTTTCCTGTGAATGTACCGAAATCATCCTGCCATACCAACTTTTCTGCAGTTATAGGATTGCCATTGTCGTCGATACAGCATATTCTATCTGTAAATTTCCATGTGTTTGACTTAATCTTTTCACCTTCTTCACTAGTTATTTCACAATAAAATGTATATTCCTGTTCTTCCTTACCAGTAATATGAGTATATGAAGGTTCTGTAGCTCCGCTAATCGCCTTGCCATCCTTATACCACTGATATTTACAATTCATGCATGTATCCTTCAATTTGAATGTGGCATTCATTCCACCGACACATTCTGAATTTTGTCCAACAATCAAAGGATCATATCCATCAAAAGGGTTTGTTTTTACTGTGTCGTCATCACATGTCCAAATCTGGATATCATCCAAAAGCAAATCGTTTCCGTTCTTATTATAGAATTCTCCTCCTACTTTGGACACAATCTCAAGTTTCATTTTAGGTCCAGTCATAGAAATTTTTTGCGAGGTCTCAACCCAATCAAGGCCACTCATTGTAGAATAACGTTCTACAGGCTTTGACACAAACACATCACCTGAATTCAAATCCGTCAATCTTATATATATCTCAGATGGATTTTCAGAACCAGACCAATTATTCATATAACACTTTACTGTATATTCTTTTTCTTGCAGATTTTCTATCGTTCTTTCGTAAATCACAGTATTAGCTTCATTACCGCAATTCAAGAACAACATAGCTCCATAGGCAGATCCTCCATATGTATGGTCTGGAGCAAATACAAAACCATTTTCCCCAGGCATTTTACCATTAAATGTCTTAGCCTGCCATTCCCACATTGTGCCATCAGTAGCTCCATCCCAAGCACAAGTCACATTGGCAGCCACCGAATATGTTCCTTCTCCAAATACCTCTGATACATATTCAGCACCAGGAATAGAATCTGACAATCCATATGTCCAACCATCTTTTGTTGTTTTCTCTACTTTTACAGGATTGTTGATATCAGAGTAATCCCATACCCAATATTTGCCCTTTTCTGTAAATGTACCGAAATCATCCTGCCAGATCAACTTTTCGCCTATAGGCTTTCCATTGTCGTCGATACAGCATATTCTATCTTCAAAAGTCCATGTTCTCGACTTGATTTTTTCTCCTTCTGCAGTAGTTATTTCACAATAATATGAATATTCCTGTCCATCTACATTTCCGGTAGTATGTGTATAAGTAGATTCTGTAGCGCCAGAAATTGCTATGCCATTTTTATACCATTGATATTTACAATTCTCATATGTATCCTTCAATTTGAATGTGGCTTTCTTTCCTCCTACACATTCTGAATATTGTCCAACGACCATAGGATCAACCTCCGCATACATCTTGATTCTCTTGATTTTCACAGCAGAATTTGGATTAGATTCGTTCATGTAAACATTTACATCCAACGTTCCATTTGTGATTGCACCTTGTCTAGAATCAAACGAAGCAGGGCTCGAAATTGTATATACGCGACTACTATCTGCATAAAAAGGAACATTCACGTCAATTCCACCAGGAATTTTTATAGAATTGTTTGTACCAACCTTTAGAATTGAATGATAAGAACTGTTCAAATGCGGATTTTTATTCGATCCTGAAGGATCCAAATATGATGCAGAATGAGGATTACAAACCTCTATTTCAACACGATACTTACCTCCAATCTTCAATCCACCAACACGATATTTAAGCAAAAGAGTATTAGATAATACCGATTTATCTCCAGAACTGAATACAATACCCCAATCATCTGTAGTTCTGGCAAATCTTAGTGTATCCAAAAAGTGTGATCTGTATGAAATGCCATAATGTTTTCCACTGAGGAAAGTAGTTTCTGAAGGATCTGTATACACATCGGATGGTAAAGAATAATCTTCTCCTACCGATATTTCAGGAGTGAAAATTCCGTTGAACCCATTTACAGAAGTAATAGCATTTAACGGTTTTGATTCCGCACCAGAAACAGAAAAATCTGTGCTTGAGACAAGGACTAGCCCTGCAGCCGAACCACCACCTTGAGCATATGCCTTGGTATAGCCCAATAACAATCCAGCAAGGAACAGCCATAAAGTTAAGAGACGTCGTGTTTTCATAAATAAAAAAATTATCGTTAATCTAACAGTTTGTTGAACATTTAATAAATTCGTACAAAATTATAAAAAGTATCCAATCCAGAATTAGAATAAAATTGGCGTAATGAATAATTTAAGTTAATTTAACATATAGCCAACTCAATTAATACAGACTTTATTCACACAGTATAAATTGCAGCTTTGGGGGCTTTTACAAACAGCTATCTAATTGATTTCAAATGTATAACACAACCAATTATTTTTCAAACGTGAATTTTTGCGAACTTGGGAAAGTGAATTGGGAAGAAACAATACGTCATTAATAATGAGGCTACTGACCTTTCGATTATCAATTAAAATCACTTCTAACAGGCTAAACACTCCATAAATATTTAATATTCACATACATTATAATTTTCTTACAAATAAATTTCGAGAATATTTTGTTTTGCCAAATATCACATTTAACTTTGTATATGCAAATCGAGATGGATATTAGATAATGAATGTGACATTAAGACTAATGCGAATCTAGACGTAGATGTTATTAATTAGTAGATGTTATTTATAAAAAAACATTCATTTAGAGTAAAGAGTAATTAGAGTAGTTCAAATGAATGTTTCTCTAATAATCACCATGTGTTTGCGAGCATATCAGGGAGAGCTGGGGAGAGTTCTTTCTTTCTGAGTGTGTTTTTATGTTATTTGTGAACTCTCCACTAAAAAACTTTATCTATGTTATTTTCAAAATTATTGAAAGCGGGTGCAGCAGCATCCCTAGTGTTGACATGTGCAGGTGTGAACGCACAATCGTGGACATCTAATTCAACTTATGGTTTGTACGTTAATCAGTTGAAGGGAACAAAAGGCAACGTTGCTATCGGTGTGGCAGCAGCAAACAGCTATCAAGGCAACAGACTAACAATCAAGGCTGACTCTGCGAAGAACGGTCTAAGAATCTACGATTACAAAGGTAATACAAGATTGCTACAAGGGTCAAACGGTGGTTTGACTGTAGGTGGTGCATCCACAGCACCTGCTAACGGACTTTACGTTGCTGGTGCTAGTAATCTAAGAAGCAGTTTGACAGTTGCAGGTACTTCAACATTCTCTAATTCAGCGACATTCAACAGCGGTGTAACAGCAAAAAGTGGTTTGATCGTATCATCAGGATTGGCAAAGTTTGATGGTCCAGTTTCAATGAACAGCACAATGGTAACTACTGGAGCAGCGACATTCAACAGCGGTGTCACTGTAATCGGAGCTTCTACATTCGCTGGAGCTGTGAAAGTAACAGGTGCAACAACTTTGGCTGGAACAACAACTGGAGCATTAACAGCTAGTTCATTTACATCAAACGGAGCTGCTTCATTGAAGAATACTTTGACTGTCACAGGAAAATCAACATTGAACGGTGGTTTGGCAGTATCAGGAGCTACAACTTTGTCGACAACAACTACAGGAGCGTTGACTACTGGTTCGTTGACAACAAACTATGCAGCAACATTGAAGAGTTCTTTGACAGTTGCTGGTGCTTCTACATTTAACGGTTCTGCAACATTCAACAAGAGTTTTGTCGGAAAAGGAACTTCGAACGAGTTCTACAACGGTTTGACTGTGTACACATCAAATATAATAGATTTCTCTATTCGCTTGAAGAGAGTTAACAATTGGGCTCAGATTTCTGCATACGGATATACCAACTATGATCCAATGGAGTTCTTGGCTCAGAAGTATAACTTCAAGAACGGAAACGTTGGTATCGGCGTAGAGAATCCACAGGCTAAACTTCACGTTGCAGGAAAAATCCTTTGTACAGGAGAAATCGAGGTTGCAGATTTGAATTCAAACTCAATCAAGGTTAACTCATTGAACGCAAAGGACATCCAGATGGATATGCACGGAGCTGCCGACTACGTATTTGATGAGAACTACAATTTGAAGTCGCTTTCAGAGGTAGAGAGCTACGTTAACGAGCACAAGCACCTTCCAGGTATGCCATCAGCAGCAGAGATGGACGCTAACGGTGTAAGCGTATCTAAGATGAGCAACCTTCTTTTGGAGAAGGTCGAGGAGTTGACTCTACACATGATCAAGCTTGAGAAGGAGAATGCAGCATTGAAGGCAAGAGTTCAGGAATTGGAGAAATAATTAAAGAGATATGAAAAGATTATTATTAGGTGTTTTCATATTTCTCGTTGGGGCGACGTTTGCTCAAGACAAACGACTATCGTTTTCCAACGGATATGTGAATTCCGGAAAATTCAAGGTGACTAAATCGGTCACTGAAGGAGATTCGTACATCGACGTCACCTACAACTTCACAGGTGCATACATGTACAATCAGGTTGAGAATGGAAAGACTTACACAAGAATTGAGATGCCAGACGCACGAATTCTTAATGTCAAGGGTGAGCCAGCATTGCCTTACTATAAGGATTTGTTGGCAATCACATCTGATAAGAACGTGTCAGTCTCGGTTGTAAAGTCTGACTATAAGGAGTATTCTACAAGTGCTGTATTACCAGCGACTGGACCAATCGCAGAAAACAAAACCCCTGATCCAGTTGTTGAATCCAATGTGTATAAGAGCAATACATTATTCCCTACACAGATAGCAAAAATAGAGGAAGTTAATGTATATAGATCTATACCATATGCCACTGTAACTCTGTCTCCTATCAGATTTAATCCTATCACTAAAAAACTGAGATGCTACTCATCTGTAACATACCGTTTGAAATACAACGCTGTCGATGTAAGCAACTCATTAAATGCCTCAAAAGAATCTTTAGTTCCATTGAGAAATATATTGTCAAATCCTAATTCTTTGGATAAATTCGGCAATATGCAATCAAAATTGAGAGCTTCAGAAGGTGATAATTACGACTATATTATTGTAGCTACAAATAGAGACAAAGAAGCTGTGAAAAAATTCACAGAATGGAAGACTCTACTAGGCTATCGCTGTACTACACTTGTTAAAGACAAATGGAATAGTTATACAGAAGTCAAAACAGCATTGACCTCTATATACAATAAACAAAAAAAATCTATTCCAGAGTATCTGTTAATTGTAGGAGACCATGAGGACATACCAGCCGAAGAAATAGAAGAAATTATTTATGGCGATACATTTAATTATTTTTCAGACAATATTTTCGCATGTGTTGATAAAGATTGCATTGAAGACGTCAAGAAAGGAAGATTGTCTGTCAGTTCAGCCGCTGAAGCAATGACCGTCGTAAATAAGATCATCAACTATGAAAAAAATCCTCCTACGACATCATCTTTCTACAATAAAGTTTTAGATTTAGCCTATTTCCAAGACAACCAGAAATGGGATAATGGAAGACTAATAAAAGACTACGATGGCCAAGCTGATAGAGATTTTATCGACTTTGCTGAAGAAATCAAAACTTCTTTAATACAGAAAAAATTTGACGTTGAGAGGTTTTACGTTTGTAAAAGAAATGTAAATCAGAAAGGTCAAGTGGTCTTGCCTCAAAAATATTGCAACGGTACGTCATTACCAGCAGAAATGTTAGGTGAGAATTCCATCTTTAAAAAAGAAACTGATACAGACTATATCAATGCAATTAACCAAGGTTTATTATTTGCTGTTTATAGAGGACATGGTTGGGCTGATGGATATGCAAGCGTTGGCTTTAACACGAATAGAATAAGTAATATAAACAATGGTAACAAACTTCCTGTTTTTCTTGGATTCACTTGTAGTGCCGGTACTTTTGCAGAAGTCAAAGGCTTTAGCGAGGTTATGATGAGAAAATCCAATGGTGGTGCAGTTGCAATGTTTGGTTGTACAGAAACAAGTTATGGTGATGACAACAATACTACGACAAAGAGTATTTTGAATGCCATCTTTAACCAAAAAATCAGAAATCTTGGAGATGCTTTACATGAAAGTATGATATCAAATTTTGGTGCAACCGATGTATATCATAAGCACGCACACAGAATTACTCATTACTTTGGAGATCCAAGTATGAAGATGTGGACAGACGTTCCAACTTGCATAAATGCCTCAATCACAAAAGAGGGAACAAACATCAGAGTGAAGACTAATGGAATAACTGGTTGTAAGGTCACTTTCTGCAGAATATCTGACATGACAATTATTGACACAGACAAAAAAATAATGTCTAGTCAAGAAGAGGTTTTCGATACAAAGACTAATGAGCCTTGCTATGTAACTATCACAAAGGACAACTACATTCCTTACGTTGGAGTAGCTAGAGACTTGTATCTACAGAACATGAGCTTCAATGAAGACAGAACTATTCACGGTGTCAACATTACTGCTGGTAAGAATGTGACTTCTGATTTGACTCAGGGTAATGTTTACGTGAAGAAAGGAAAAACTACTTTGCTTGCCACTTCTTCATTGAAACTGAAGTCTGGTTTCATTGTAAGAAACGGTGCTAAGTTCTTAGGCAAGAAGCAGGCTAGATCATGTAGCTATTCAGGTAATGGTCCGCGCTCATTGCGTTCTGCTGACATCGATCTTGAATATGACGACGAGGAATTCGAAATCGATCCAGAAATTACTGATATCGACGACGCTGTTTCTGATGCTAATGGCATTGAAATCTATCCTAACCCTACTGACGGAATGCTTTACATCCGTTCTAACAACACAATCAACAAGGTGATTGTGACTGATTTGACAGGAAAGGTTATCTTGGATGAGATTGGCGGTTCAAATGAGGTTGAGATTGATCTATCGTCGAATGCTCAAGGCATGTACTTGCTGAATATTGTTACTGACAATGATTTCTATGTTGAGAAGGTTGTTTTGAAGTAAACAATTCTTTTTTGACAAACTATTAAAGGTCGCTTGTGGCATAATGCCGCAAGCGATTTTTTTAACACATAAAAAAGAGACACTTAAAAAACAGACGCACAGGGGGAAAAGGTGTACAGGGAAAATAAAAGAGACGCACGACCGTGCGTCTCTACATGTTGTATTCATCATCCTGCCTTTGCAAACATATCCCCGGTCAGTTTGAAATCCAGACCTGAATGGATAGGTACGTCACTTTCATCTTCCTCCACAACCTCTCCGTCGCCATCGGCAATCACTTCAGGAACAGGGACATCATCATCGACAATATCTTCCGTCGCAACAGTAGTGGATGCGGATGTGGCGGCTTTCTTTCTGTACTCCTCCAAGAAATCCATCAGTTGACGTGTGATAAGGATTCTATGCATTGTCTTGAAATCAAGCCTTGAATGTGTTCCCTCACTGGTATGCACCAAATCAATATTGAATGTGGCGCCATTCTCATCTGGCTGCATGTACTGGCTGACTCCCTTAATGAAGTCTTCCGTCAGCGACTTGTCTTCCAAAATAAGGTTGAGATGCATCTTCAACGCCTCTTTGGCCTCACTCATAAGCTTGAAATCATTGTATGTTATACGTACCATATCTGGTCGGTATCGGTCGGGGGCTATAGTTGCAGAGAAGACGACGCAATTGTTGACCTGCAGATAGTTGACCATTCCCACGTCTCTACCCCACAAAGCAATCTCTTTCGCCCCCGAATAATCCTCTATCTTAAGAATGACGCCGGGAGTTCCCTTCTGCGACGTCTTATGAGTGATGGACGTGATGATTCCTCCTGCCGTGATTTTGCTGCGTCCCTGAATTTTTTCGATATCTTCAAGCTCGGTGACGCGGGTGTTGCAGATATACTTCAGCAGGATATAATAGTCGTCGAGCGGATGTGCCGACAGGTAGATTCCCACCAAGTCTTTCTCCTTCTGCAGACGATCCAACGCTGTCCACTTCTCAAATTTTGGCAACGGCGGCAATGCAATCGACTGTGACACTTCCATATCATCAAACAGTGAGTTGCGCGACTGGCTGTTGGCTAGTTTCACCTTTTTTCCAAAGTCGGCAAGCACCACACTGAACTGGATCTCTTTATTGTTGGACTCGAAGAAATGCTCTCTCTCTATTCCTTTCAATGAGTCGAACGCTCCCGACATCGCGAGACACTCCAAATCCTTCGCTCCACAGTTGACTCGGCTCACAAAGTCGTAAATATCTGTGTATTTGCCATTCTTTTCTCGCTCCGCTATCAATTCTTCCACCACCGCGCGCGACATTCCTTTTATTCCCTGCAGACCGAATCGGATATTGCCGTTGGCATTGGTGCTGAAGAAGCTGTCGGATTCATTCACGTCGGGGCTCAACACTTCGATTCCCATACGTTTGCACTCATCCATAAACTTACGCACATCCTCAATCTTATCCATAGAGCGGGTAAGGTTGGCAGCCATATAGTCGGCCGGATAATGAGCTTTAAGATACGCTGTCTGGTATGCCACCCATGAATAGCAAGTGGCGTGGGATTTGTTGAAGGCATATTTTGCGAACTCCTCCCAGTCTCGCCATATTTTATCCAACGTGTTGGCATCGTGTCCGTTCTCCACACCCTGCTTCATGAACTTTGCCTTCAGCTCGTTCATCTTCTCAATCAGTTTCTTACCCATTGCCTTACGCAGTGCATCACTCTCTCCACGAGTGAAGTTGGCAAGCTGACGAGACAGAAGCATCACCTGCTCCTGATATACGGTTACTCCATACGTATCTTTCAAGTACTTTTCCATACATGGAATATCATACTCGATCTTCTCTTTTCCAAGCTTACGGTTGATAAACTTAGGAATATACTGAAGTGGACCCGGACGATACAATGCGTTCATGGCGATCAGGTCTTCAAACACAGTCGGCTGAAGTTCACGCAAATACTTCTGCATACCTGCGGACTCAAACTGGAATGTTCCGATAGTATCACCACGTGAATAAAGTTCGTAAGTCTCTTTATCATCGATTGGAATCTTATCTATATCAAGATCTATTCCGTGTGATTTCTTAATATTCTTCAATGCCTCCTTGATGATTGAAAGAGTTTTCAATCCCAAGAAGTCCATTTTGATCAGTCCGACCGACTCAATCACATGTCCGTCGTACTGTGTAACCATCACCTTCGTTTTGGTTTCCTTATCCTCCACAGTTGAGATCGGAGCCCAATTGGTAAGGTCGCCGGCACCGATGATCACACCACACGCATGGATACCTGTCTGACGGATAGTGTTTTCAAGCTGCGACGCATAGATAAGAGTCGACTTAATCTGTTCGTCATTTCCTTCCAACGCGTCTCGCATCTCAGGCACATATTTAAAACAGTTTTTCAGATTTACCTTAGGTACTTTTCCTGTTTTTTGATCAACAAGACTATCGTCGAATGCGTCGGGCACCCATTTTTTCATCTGGTTGGACAGGCTCAACGGCACATCCTGCACACGAGCCACGTCAGCTATGGAACTCTTCGTCGCCATTGTACCATACGTGATGATATGGGCAACCTTCTCTTTTCCATATTTCTCTGTAACCCAATCGAGCACCTTGCCTCGTCCGTCATCATCGAAGTCGACATCGATATCGGGCAATGAGATACGGTCTGGATTCAAGAAACGCTCAAATAGAAGGTCATATTTCAATGGGTCGACGTCGGTGATCTTCAAGCAGTATGCCACCACCGACCCAGCGGCAGATCCACGTCCCGGACCGACACTCACTCCCAACTCTTCACGTGCCGCGCGGATGTAGTCCATCACAATCAAGAAGTAGCCAGGGAATCCCATCGTCTTCATGATATGAAGTTCGAACACGATACGCTCAGTCTGCTCGTCAGTCAGATTCTCTCCATAACGCATGTGAGCTCCCTCCCACGCAAGCTTGTTCAAATAGTCAGCTTCGAGTTTTATACGGTAAAGTTTGTCGTATCCACCGAGTTTTTTGATCTTCTTCTCCGCGTCTTCCTGACTCAACACCACATTATGGTTTTCATCCTGGGTGAACTCATCGAACAGCTCTTTTTCCGTGATGCGTTGACGATACTCCTCTTCCGTTCCGAAATCTTCAGGGATCGGGAACTTAGGCATGATAGGGTCGGACTCGATACTGTAGACTTCAACTTTGTCTGCCACTTCAAGAGTATTTTCAAGGGCTTCAGGGATATCACTGAAGATTTCCGCCATTTCATCGGGAGTTTTCAGCCACTCCTGCTTTGTATATGTCATACGTTGCGGATCGCTCAACAGTTTTCCCGTCGACAGGCACACCAATCTTTCGTGGGCTTCGGAGTGTTCCTCCTCCACGAAATGGACGTCGTTGGTGCAGACCACCTTAATGCCAAGTTTCTGCGCGATAGCGACAAGTTGTGGATTCACCCTCTGCTCTGCCTCATACACGCTTGTGTTACCATTAGGTTTATCAGTCTTATGACGTTGTATTTCGATATAGTAGTCGTCGCCAAACAGATCCTTGAACCATTTTGCGGTTGCCTCAGCTCCTTCCAGATCATCAGACATTATCTTCTTAGGAAGTTCACCACCCAGACAAGCGGAGCAGACAATCAGATCCTCGTGATACTGCACGAGCAGGTCCTTGTCGATACGTGGACGGTTGTAATAACCGTCGACCCAAGCCTTGGAAACGATTTTACAAAGATTCTGATAGCCATGCTTGTTTTTGGCAATCAAGATCAAGTGCCAACCGCTGGAGTCGGCAATAATGCTTTTGCCCGCCTCCTCTATACGGAAAGTATTGTCATGGTCGGTATGTTTTCTACGGGCACAATAACACTCGCAGCCGATAATCGGTTTGAAAATCTTATTTTTCAGTTTGGCGATTTCCTCCGTAGCGGCAGCTTTAGCCTCATCAGTAGATTCAGGATTGTCCAAGATAGCCTGCTGTTCACCTATTGCCCCCTTCGTCTTCTTATTCACCTTGATAGCATAGTCTGTCAGCTCCTTGATACCAAACATGTTGCCATGGTCAGTCAAAGCCATAGCATTCATTCCTGTTCTCAGACATTTGTCAATCAAGTCAGGCACCTTACTCATTCCATCCAAAATAGAATAGTGGGAGTGGACATGAAGGTGAACGAATTTATTTTCCATCTATTATATATTTACAAAACGTATATATTTTGTCTATAATCTTCATTAGGTGCATATCCATATGATGTGCATATTCATCTTACGCCGTATGACGCACGGGCCATATGAGACGCTCATCAATATGAGACGCACGACCATATGAGGTGCACGGGCCATATGAGACGCACGACCGTGCGTCTCTACGGGCGATTAATCCTCGATACGGATTGTGCGGACGGCTCTGACACGGTCGGCGCTGGTTTTTGAGCTACGTCCGACGGTATTGTTTTTGAAATTTATAGCCCAGGCAAAAATGTAATCATACTCTGTGCTGCTCCAATACCATGTGTTCGCCATACTCACACCGCCCTCCGCCTTAAGTCTGCGGTTGAGTCTGTTGATGTCATCCTTTATCGTACGCAGTTGGCCCTCACTTGGCAGATACCAGTCTGTTTTGCCGGCCGCCGTATACGACTTAGCTGCCTGAGCCGCGCACTCAGCATTATCCATAGTTTTCTCTATGTAGTTGCAGATGGCCGCAGTGTTTTCTGCCCCACGCATATCAAAGTTTGCCTCATGCCACTCACGAGTAGTGTACGGGGAATCGCCATCGATATCCACTCGGTCTGCTCCCCATGAATATGTTTTTCCGTAGTCGACATCCGTCATTGCAAGGATATAGCCGTATTCATAATCCTCCGACACATAAAAAAGAATACCGCCCTCTTCCTCGATATAGTCGCCAATCTGATAAGTATCCAGTCGACGCACATCCGGATCAGACTTCGTAGCCAGCATCATACGCCAATAGTCGTCGTCCTTAGTGGCAAACGTCAGCGTCACGAAATGAGATTTATCCGACGTCTTCAACATCACCATCTCATTTCCATCACGATAGAACGTTTTTGTGCGGGTCTGCAACACCAGACGGTATTTAGACAGATTCTTGTTGATGAATCTGTTCGCATTGAACATCGTCGTGGTTATGACAACGTTGCAAAGACGTTTCCAAGAACGTTCAAACGACATTCTGTAGTCGATTCCATACGTCCACTCCAACACAGACACATTATTGTCCGCGAGTTTTTCTGGCGACATTGAAAGCCATCCCTTACGGTTGAGCAAATTATCAACGTCAGCAAAGCTCTTCTTCTTACGAGCCTTGTTGAGTTCAGAAATCGTTATGAAATCAGGGGCATCAGCAAAAGCAGCCGACACCTCCGTCAACATCAAAATACACAATAATACCCTAATTACAATCATACCCTTTTTCCTTTTCTGCAAAGATACAAAGATAGGATTAATTTTGAAAAGATATGCATTTTGGAATCTAATGTTGAATTTTAAAAAATCATCATATATTATGGCTTTATCATCACATAATTCTGAAACATAAATCGTCAACAACATCATTAATTATCGCATACGTTTTCTGTATGGATTCAAATGATAACACGCACGTCATTATCGTTACACGCACGTCCATATTCGTTACACGCACATCCATAATCGTTACACGCACGTCCATAATCGTTACACGCACGTCCATAATCGTTACACGCACGTCCATAATCGTTACACACACGTCCATAATCGTTACACACACGTCCATAATCGTTACACGCACGTCCGTGCGTCTCTACGTGTTTTGGACAGTGCGATACAGAATCTGATTAATGTTTTGAAAACATGTCATTCTCCCAGTTTTGTGGATTGTTAATAATATAATTGGCAATTTTATTGTATTCGTCACTGTCACGAATTATATGGTCGTAATAATTTGGTTGCCACAATGGATTCAACTTATTGAATTTTGGTATTGCCAAATTATTTTTGTCAATGAATTTGTCAATTTGAGTGATTGCAGAAGATTTGAATCCGCTCACGAATGTAGATATTGATTTTGGTTTCCTTATTAATGGGAAATATTCATTCTGTTTTTGAGATGAATGAATTTTCTGATATAAATCGGTGCATATTGATTTATCCAATATGATTATTGCATGCCAATGGTTGGGCATAAGGATAAATTCACCCAAATACAATTCTTTTCGTATTTCAAATGATTTGAAAAATTCATCATAAACAATCTTTCCAAAATCATTCAATACCATTTCATTGTTTACGATTACTCCGAATAATTCTTGTCGGAATGCCGTCACCGATGTGATGAAATAATGACCATTGCCTGCATAATCCCAATTTCGCATTCTATTTGAAGAAATACGATATTTGTTTTTGAACAAATCTTCCATCTTTTACATGTTACTAATTTTTACAAAATTAAAAATCGTTATTGAAATCTGCAAAATATGTTTATGGCAAATATCATTTTTTTCATAACAACACCAATCAGATCCTATATTGCACAGGTCTAAACACGTAGAGACGCACGGACGTGCGTGTAATTTGCGGACGTGCGTGTAATTTGCGGACGTACGTGTAATCAATCGTACGAATCAATCACAAATACATATTCACAAAACGTACGTTTCGTTAATCACAATCACATATCATGATGGTTACACGCACGTCCGTGCGTCTCTACGTGTTTTGGGCAGTGCGATACAGAATCTTATTAATGTTTTGAAAACATATATGTAATCACAACCAATGACATACGTCTCTATCCGTGTCAAACGTACCAAACCGCATACACATAAATATTTATCAAACATTTATCTTTTAATACAAATATCTAGGGTTCTCCTTTTTTTTATTTTAGCGTCCGGAAAAATTGGAGACACATGATGATTTGTTTGATGATGCATTGTCAGACGTACGTCCGAGAAAAGACGCACGTCCGTGCGTCTCTACAAGATGGGTTTCCAAAACTATAGAATTATATTACCATACATAACAGACCATGAAGAAAACACTACTATCTATTGTTGCTTCAGTTGCAACTTTTTTCGGTGCCACACTCCAATCGTTTGGAGTCTCCGTATCCAACCCGCTCATCTACTCTGATGTGCCAGACCCTTCCGTCATCCGTGATGGAAACAAATACTATATGGTGAGCACAACTATGCATTGTGCTCCGGGTGTTCCGATTATGATGTCGGAGGATTTGTCGAACTGGCGTACCGTCAACTATGCCTACCAGACGCTCGACAACGGAGACAACCAAAGCCTCAACGGTGGCAAACATGCCTACGGAAAAGGATCGTGGGCATCTTCTCTTCGCAAGCATAAAAACAAATACTATATTCTCACTCCGTCGTACACAACAGGAAAGACTCATCTTTTCTCTACTGACGATATCGAAAACGGCACTTGGGACGAGGTTCGTTTGCCATTCTATCACGACCCTTCTCTTTTCTTCGACGACGATGACCGCGCCTACATCATTTTCGGCAGCGGTGAGTTTAACATCATAGAGCTCAACAGTGATCTTAAAAGCGTGAAGGGTGGAGCCTCAAAACTTAACATTCCTATCGACCAGACTACCGGCACTAACGGCTATATCGTGAAGTGTGAGGGTGCGCACATGGAGAAAGTCGACGGCAGATACTATCTTTTCGCTATCTCTTGGCCAAACGGCAAATGCCGTACTGAACTGGTGTTCCGCTCAAGTAGTTTGAAGGGCAACTATGAAGGCAAGATCGCATTGCAGGAAAACGGTGTGGCTCAGGGTGGAATCTTCGACACTCCCGACGGCAAATGGTATGCTATGCTTTTCCGCGACTCTGGTGGTGTGGGACGTATTCCTTGGCTTATACCGGTCTCTTGGGAAAACGGTTGGCCTAACATGGGCAGACAGGCAGCTCGCAGCGTCGACTTGCCAAATCCCGTGGAGCCAGCATACAGTATGGCGACGTCGGATGATTTCGAGTCGACTACCCTGCCTCTCGAATGGCAGTGGAACCATAATCCAGACAATACAAAATGGTCGTTGTCTGCCCGTCCTGGATATTTGCGTATCACAACAGGCCGCACCGACAAGAGTCTTTACTGGGCTAAAAACACGTTGACTCAAAAGACTTTCGGGCCTAAATGTTCCGGTCGTGTGGCTCTTGATGTGAAAGGCATGAAAGACGGTGATATCGCCGGACTTGTAGCACTTCAAGATTCTTTCGGATTCGTTGGCGTGCAGAAACAATGGGGTCAGCTGAATATCATCCAACAGAAGACTGTGACCAGAAATGCTTCTGTCCCTTTTGACGGAGAGACAGTATATCTACGAATCGATTTTGATTTTACAAAAGACAGAGCATATTTCTTCTATAGCACAGACAATCAGAAATGGAATGCCATCGGAAAAGACATTCCTCTTCCATACACTCTTGGAATGTTTGCTGGATATAAATTCGGACTTTTCAACTATGCGACGTCGCAAGCTGGAGGATTCGCCGATTTCGATTGGTTCAAAGTGGGAGAAGATGTCTACGACGAGATTTACCTCGGACAGATCAAAGAGCCAGAAGTTGTTGGCCCATACAATGAAGTGGCAGCCAGTATTCCTGGCGTAGTGGAGGCAGAAAACTATAACACAGGAGGAAATAACATCTCTTACTACGACATAGACAGAAGCAACCGTGGCGGAGAATACAGAAAAGACGGAGTGGATATATATGCGTCAGATGAAGCCAATGGTTTTGCTATCGGATATTGCGAGGCCGACGAGTGGATGAACTACACTGTGAATGTGGCAGAGGAAGGTGAATACACAGTGTCGGTGCGAGCAAGTGAGGAGGGAGAAGTTGAGGATGGCACCGTCCACGCATCTCTTTCAAATGAGGCTGGCGACGCAATTGACATAGAGGTTGGCACCACAGGAGCATGGGATGTCTACGGTGAATTCAAGCAGAAAGGTAAAATCAAACTTTCTGCTGGAGAATCAACCATTCGTCTGACAATCAAGAAATCGTGGGTGAACATCGACCGTCTGACATTCACGAAATGGGATCCGTCTGATGTTGATGACACAGAAGCAGACAAAATCACCGTCGTCGCAACACCTTCTACAATAAAGATCTTGGGAATTGATGATCCTATCAAGGCAGAAATCATCAATGCAGAAGGAAAGACGATACGTGTATCCAACAAAACAGAAATTCCGACATCAGGAATCGTTTCTGGCATCTACACAATCAGAATAATAACAGACAGCAACGTGATCTGTAAAAAACTGACATTGAAATAACATAACACCCGTAAAGACGCACGGTCATGCGTCTCTGGAATGGACGTACGTGTTTACGTCCGTACATATAAAATGCCGTGACGGATTTCTCGCCACGGCATTTTTTTTGCATTCAGCATTTATAATTTAACTTGTGTTCGATGAATTGTGATCTGTATATTCGCAAAAACGAGAGCTCATAAAAGAAAGACATTATCCATTTTCTAATCGAATTCTTACCTCTTTTTCTCATAAAAAGGCGTAGTCTTTCTCTGTGAACTTTATGTCTCTGTGGTTTTATAAATTCAGTGTGCTCGCCTTCGGCTCGCACCAAGAAAAGGGGTTAGGGCGTTCCGCCCTTAACAATCCTCATTTATCTCCTACTATAATTTTCGCCGAATTGACATTAATTTAGCATTTATTCCACCGTTATATCCGTACGTTTGGATTTGACTGAATACGAAAATTTCAGTTCTTTCTTTTCTCCTGGTTTCAGATTAAGTTTCCAAGTAAGCTTACCCTCCTTCTCGTCTACCTCTGCTCCACCATTATCAACCAACACCACCTTGATATCATCCACTGTAGATACAGGGAATTGATCCTCCACCGTCACCTTGACAGACTCAGTTTTATTGTTTTTCACTGTGATCAGCCATTCTCTCTCCACCTTGTCGGATGTCTTGATCAGATTCTTCGACGAGTATGTACGCATATCCTTTCTGTCGACAGCCAGTTCCTTGTCTTTTCCGATGGAAAGGTTCAAAGTATCCTCCGTCTGACGTGCATTGATGAAGCTCTCACCCATATACATATTGTTCAGGAATAGTTTGACCGCACCGTCGAGCAGATCCAATTTCTTCCAATTTGGAATAGACGCTACAAGATAGACATCCTTGGATAACTTTGGCACCGCATAGTAGTTATACTCCGCGTCGACAGAGAAATCCTTCACCACCACCTCATGGTCAGCGCCGTCGGCAGGAATATTATTTTTTCCTTCAATATCTGCGACGGAATTACGTATTGCCATCTGCGGGATATTCGACTCCATATCGCTGCCCATCACAGATTGTGAGACACGTTTGATTCGATTCTGATCGATATAATTGTAATAATGGCTTCCTACCTCAGACTCTGTAATTTTTGAGCTATTATTGTCCATTCGCACATTTCTAACCATCACATTCTTGCCTCTGGCTGTGCAAGATGTGGAGTTATAACCAGAATAGCTGAAGCTGACACTCTTGTTGATCGGCACCAACAACTCATAATATCCATTTTCATCAGACTCTGTCTTGCGATCGTCTCCACAAGTGACCAAAGCTCCCTTCAACGGACCTTTCCAATCACGCACCACTCCCATAATCTTCACATATGGATTGCTGAAATCAGTTGTGTGGACTGTTCTGCCGATATAGCTGCCCGACGGTACGATATAACGTCCCAATTCCGGTTTCTCATTGCTCACAGTCGGATCGTTTTGAGATAGTTTCAGTTTCACATTATCCCATTTCTCTTTTGTTGCCTGACTTACGTATGCCTTCTGCACCAGATGAAGTTTGGAGTCATTCTTGGCTATGCGGGCCTCGTAGAATGGCATCCAGGCAGCATCCTCCACAAAATAGTTGATCTCCAACTCACAATTTGAGGCTGCAGACGACTCCAGCTTCACCAGAAGAAAACTCATCGGCTCCATCTGTTTGCCGTAGAGCAAATTCATTTTCTGCTCATTAAGGGTAAGTTCTTCCTGATATTTCTTCATTCGTTTTTGGTAGTCGTACTGCCTTGTGATAATGTCATTCAAATCATTACGCACATAAGAAGCTATACTCTGTAGAGTGGGAGCTGTGAAACCATTATCGCCACCTATATTATCACTTTTCAGCACCAAATCACGCTCTCTGTCGAGCACCTCACTTTTGCTCTGCAGAATATCAATGGAATCACGCAACTGCGAAGCTCTCTTTGTCAGAGCAACGACCTCTTTACCAATCTGTTTCTGACCTGGCACCTCCACATCATAATCAATAGAGGAAAGAGTAGCGTTTCCACTCTTCACACCCACCTGTACGGAGTTTTGCTCCAGCATTGGCGTAAGCAACGGGATTTTCACCTCCGTCACACCACTCTTGACATTCACCTTTGCTGTACGCTTCACCATTGCACCGTTGGAATAGACCATCACCTCATTTATCTTTGATTGAGTCTCCACTGGTGCTGCGAAAGCTGTGATGACGCCAAAAGAAAGACAACCTGCTAATATATTTTTTAATTTCATATTTTCTTATTTTTAGTTAAGACGGGGTACACGTTCCCCACAATTACGCATTATGAATTGACCTAAAGTTCTTGATCAGACATCAGTTTATCGAAAAGAAACTCGTCTTTTACCTTCACCTCATAATTGATATTGAGTTCTTTCTTCTCTCCAGGAGCAAGATGAAGCTTCCATTTCAAGCGGCCCTCCTTCTCGTCGACTTTTGCATTGCTGGATTCCAACAGAGTGACTTTTGCGTCATCATTTGTGGCGACTGGAATCTGATCCTCCACCACGACATCCACAGCCGTCTCCTTATTATTCTTCACTGTGATCTGCCAGTTTCGTGTGACCTTCTTGGCTGTTCTCAGCAGATTCTTTTTCTCCTTAGTAGCCTTCAATGTTCGCTCCACTCCGATGTTTTTCTCCACACCAAGAGAAAAATGCAAAGTGTCTTGAATCTCTAACGGTGTCCAATAAGAGTCTCCGACGTAGGTATTATCCAAGAAGACACGGAGTTTTCCCTTTAGCAATTCGTAGTCTCGCCAGTTTGGAACTTCAGCCAACATATAGACATTAGGAGTGATCTTAGGTGCGGCATAATAACTGAATTTAGCCGGAATGCTTTGAGTGCCCAACGTCGCCTCATGTTCTGATCCGTCCGACGGGATTGTGTTCAACGTCGTCGACTCAGCAGTGTAGTCCTGCAGTTTCGAGAAAGTAGACAGATACAATCCTGAGCCATATTTTGCACCTTTCTTTGTGGTGATCATAACGACTCCATTCGACGCACGTGACCCGTAAATGCCTGTTACAGAAGCATCATTCAAAACTTCCATAGACACAATATCATTGGGGTCAATATTTGCCAACGGATTTCCTTTAGCATCATCTCCATTGACAGGTATTCCGTCTACAATATACAACGGTTCGCCAATTCCTGACAACGAAGAGACGCCACGAATTCGCACTGAAGATGCTTGACCCGGTTGTCCAGAAGATTCACCGACTTTCACTCCTGAAACTCTGCCAGCCAATGCTTGATCAATACTTATAGAAGCGCTTTCCTCCAGTTCCTCTTCATCAAGACTACTCTTTGACCTCCTTGATCTCTTTGATTTTCTTGGTCCAACTCCATATCCTACGACAACCAATTCTTCTAAATTTTCTTCAGACAAAATCACATTCAATATGGAAGAAGTCTTGCTTGTTATTTTACGTGTTTGCGGTTCATAACCAGAATATGAAAATTCCAATATCGCACCTATAGGCACATTGATTTCGTAATTTCCATCCATATCTGTGTTTGTGCCTTCAGTTGTGCCCTTTATGACCACATTTGCAAACGGGAGTGGTTCTTTTGCATCTTTGACAACACCCCTTATTCTTACCGTATTTCCATAGAGATTCTTTGTGTCCTCCCTCATTGTGACATTGAGCATCATCACATTTTCAGCATTCACGTTCTTTTCCTCAGTGAAATGACTGGTATGAACAAACGACAGACTGCTGTTTTCCGGAACCAATATTTCATAGAATCCAGAAGCGTCTGTCTGTGTGGTCTCATTTGTAGACGGGCAATTGACCAACACGCCCTGGATACTTCCATGGTTGTCACGCACCGTTCCCATCACCTTCACCATTTTCTTTTCTGAAGACGACGATGATGAGCTGCCATAAGATTTAGGCAGAGTATAACGTTTCAGCTCTGGTCGGGCATTATTGTCGGTAGGATTCGTCCTAGTGACAGTCATTTTCACGTCGTTCCAATCCTCCTTTGTCTTTTGTAGCACCATCACCTTTTTCGTGACATCCATAGATGGTTTATTCTCAGAGATTCGCAACTCAAAGAATGGAGTCCACTCAGCCTCTTTCACCACATAGTTTAAAATCAAATCAGTCTCCCCAGAATTTTTCGACACCAATGAGACGTACAATGCGCCCTTAGGCATCATCGCCCTTTCATCCAAAAGTTTCATCTCCTGACCAAGCATCTGTTTTTCCTGTTCCAACTTTTTCTGACGCTGGTTATATCCCAACTTCAAGTCGACGATTTCGTCAAGATCCCTGCGGAGAAAAGACGCCACCCCACTCAACTGCAACGAATCAAAGCCTTTGGACCCTCCTACACTATTATTATTCAACACAATATAGCGTTCGTGATCCAAGACGGAGCTATAAGAGCGAATCAAATCCAAAGAATCAGCGATCAGTTTGGATCTCTTCACCAACGAATCATTGGCTTTAGCGACGTCGGCACGATTAGGCATCTCCATCTCCACATGCACCTTGCCCAACGAGATATCCGCATTGGAAACACCCACCTGCACCGACTTTCTGTCGAGCACCGGGCTAAGCATAGGGATCTTCACCACCGTCACACCAGCAGGAATCTTCACATGGGCTTTACGGCTCACTAAAGCCCCTTGTTTATAGACGGTGACCTTTTCAATCGTGGAATTGACCGACAAAGTGTCCGCAAAGAGGTTTTGCGACATCAAACAGGCAGTTAAAAAGACAAATAGATAAATAATTCGTTGTTTGAGCATATATTTTGAATTATAGTTCAACGCACAAATATAACATTTTTTCAAACATTATAGCCAAATCAACCTGTTTCTAATTAATTCTATGAGACGCACGACCGTGCGTCTCTACGAGATTATACTCAGACGCCTGGACTCACATCAATTACGCATTAAGAATTATGAATTATTCATCATTCCTTCAACCACGTTCTATACTTGATCCACACATGCAGCCAGATACGGGCGATGGAATCAATTGCGTCGGCGAATATCATTTTGTTGTAGAAGTCGAAATTTCCGCCCCATTCTGTGAACTTCGTGAAATCATTGAAATTCTGGTCAGTGGTAAAAGATTCTGGCACCAAGAAACGAGAGAACAAATATGAATGTTGCGACACCCCGCTCATATAATCCCATGTGCTGGAGTTCCCGTTTCCCCATCCATGGACATACTGACGTTTGGTAATCTCATTCTTCACGTCTTCCAAAAAAGGCGACTCCTTCAATGGCAACGGATAGCCATCAGGGTCGTAAAAGAAACGGTTGTTATCAGTGTCGATTTTATAAGACTTTTTTATTTGGTCTTCCCACTTCTCTCTATTATGCCATGCATACCCTTCTCATCGCTGAACGGGCGGTTGTCGCAATGGAACGGCATGTGACAGTCGGCAACATAATGGCTGAGGATGAAAAAACGCATCGCTATATGGTTGTTGGTGGTAGTTATCGGACATCCACGGTCTTCCTTCTGCAACATCTTAAAATTGTCGACGATGCTGTGGGCGATAGACTCGCAACGGTCGGCACAGTTACCCTTCACTATAGAATATGATTTTCCGTAAAGAGGTGAAGATTTCTTCATCATAGAGCTGATGGTGTGAGTGCTCGGCATATTGCGAAACTCCGTATAATTACCACCGGACTCGAATTTCACAATATGGCTGGTGCTCATATCTTTGAATACATCGTCAGGATACCACGCGCCCTCGATCACAAAATCACGGTAGTTCTTAAACCATTTCCACAAAGTTTTAGCATGTTGACGCACATCATCCGACACTCCCTTCACAACTGCGTCATCAGTAGTGGTAGCAATCACTTCAAGTCTCTTTATAGCCATAAAGGCTAGCCAAGCGTGCGAGTATTTTTTCATATCCTAATTATATAAATCATTTTCACAAAGATAGATAAAATATAAAAAGCTACTTAGAAGCTGTTCAAATTTAATTAAAAATTCTCTGTGTTTTTAGTTTTATATATGCTCGTATTCGGGTTCGCACGTTGAAAGGGGATAGTGCCAATATCTACCAAACTTGGACTCTTAACATTCCTCAAAAATAAACATAAACAGTTTCTGATTATTTCACAAACAGACAATCAGATATGATTTCCGATTGAGCCATACCGCTGTTCTCCGAATTTTTCTTCAGACCGTAAGTTGTAATCATTGTAAGGTGGAGGGCAGATTTTGTTTTTGTCTCTTCTTTAAAAGATGCAAGTTTGTTGCGTAGTTTCTTTGCATAATCCGACGTGATTGTATATTCTGATCCGGCATATTTTATCTCGCAGATATTTATCACCTTATCCGAACGTTCAATCACCATATCTATCTGCGCTCCACTCTCTTTGTCCGTGCTCTTCCAACTTGACACTTTAGTCGATATGCCAGCTATGCCCAATGCCTTTTTTATCTGTGGCAGATGGGCGAAACAAACTTGCTCGAATGCGTATCCTTCCCAAGTGTTTATTGTTGGAGTGTTAATGTTATTTGTCCAGAAATGCTCATCGCCGTAATTCTTCTTCACAAAACGAAGATAGAACAATGTGAAGAAATCAACAAGCTGGTACATTTTGCCTTTTGTTTTCTTCCCCACCTGGTTATATTCATTCAGAATTCCACAATCCACAAGCTCCTGCAGAACGGTTGTTGTGCTTCCAGACTCCGGCATTCCCGTCTTCTCACACAGATCTTTCTTTGTCATTCCCATGCTTTTTGCAGCCAATGCCTCCACAATCTTAATATGAGAAGTGTAATTCTTAAACATGGAACGATAAAGATTGTCATACTCCTTTGACAGGATTCCCTTTTTTGCGAAACAAATCTGATCTACATTCTGTGCCACGCTGAGCCCCTTGCGAAGATATTGCAAATAGTATGGCACACCGCCAAATATCATATATGCCTGAAGCTGTTCCTCCCTGCTCATGGAGATCTGTTTCAGGTCGTAGAATTCAGCACATTCACTCAGTGTAAATGGCTCAAGATAGATTTGATTCGTCAGTCTGCCATATAATCCGCCTCTGTTTCTAAGGATATTGCTAGTGATCCATGTTGTGGCGGAACCACACACTATCAAAAAAATGTCTGTTCGTGCCGACGCGTATGCATTCCAAAACCATTCTATCGCCATCAGAAAATCGGATTTTGGAGTGTCCATCCACGGCATTTCATCGATAAATAGGACTTTCTTTCTATTTTTATAGTTGACATCGTTGGTAATGGTGTCTGCCAAATAACGCATCACCTCCATCCAATTTTCGCACTCCCTATAATCGACATTGAATCCTTGCACTATAGCCATACAGAAATTGTTGATCTGCTCACGATACGAACCTCCCGGCAATCCAGTAGCATAAAAAGAGAAATGACGTTCCAAGACATAACGAATCAAAAATGTTTTGCCCACTCTACGTCTGCCATAGACAGCCACAAACTCCGATTGTTCTGAATACAAGCACTCAGTTAGAAGATCTTGTTCATAGTCTCTTCCAACAAAACGTTTAATTCCATAAGGAGCTGAATCTTCATGCAACATCAACATATTCTTCAATTTTTCTACAAATCTAATACATATTTGTTGATTTAGATGATTTCAATCCTATATTTTTCGCTAAATCTCAAATATTTTAACACTTTTAGCAAAAGCTACGCATCTATTTAACGCTAAATCTAATATTTTTAATAAGATTTAGCAAAATCACAGTGTATAAAATCGGCTAAATCTGTATATGATTAGTTTCATGGAAGTACAAGTGAACATATTTTGAGTATAATCACAACTTTTTGTTTATACTACATATTCTTATGAACCAGCAGAAAAGACAGGGAGATAACAGGTTATCAATAATAATCTTCATTTTAGAGTCAATGCTATATTCAATAATCACAATCGATAAATGTTAATAAAAAAAGACGAGAAGAAACTCTCGTCTTTTGATTTTGCATTTCGCATTATTCTTTTCAGCATTATAATTATGCCTCACCAGTCCCGTTGAATCCCATGAATGGTGGAGGCATTGATCCATTATCACTTCCATTACCGTTAGCACGTGGAGCGACAGGCTGGATGTTGATTTCACCGAAGTCCTGCTCATACTTGGCCACATTGTCTGCCAACGCACGAAGGAGACGTTTTGCCTGAATCGGAGACATTATCACACGGCTCTTTATTTTAGCCTTCTGCTGCCCGGGTATAGTCTTGGCAAAGTCCAACAGAAATTCTGTCTGAGAGTGGCCTACAAGGGCAAAATTGGCATATACTCCCTCCGCTATATCCTCTGTGATTTCAACAGGGAAACCACGACGCTGTTCTTTATCGTTGTTTTCGTTATCCATATTCTTCGTTTTTTGGTTTTAGGCAAAATTACAATTTAAAAAACTACTCTCCAAATACATTTGGGCATTATGCATCTCACATTTTGTTATATCACACGGACGGCCGTGCGTTTCTACGAGATATACATCATCAAAATAGACACGACACAATAATATAAAAAACAGACCACAATTTCTTGCGGTCTGTTTTTTATATTAAGGAAGCACATCAGTGCATATCCATCTTACATTTACTCGTTCTCAGAAGGGAACTCAACAGCGAAGTCGCTATCCTCATAGTCGTAAGACGACTTAGCGTATGCCTTCTCCATTTCATCCTTTGGTCCGACAACAAGCTGCTGCCATTTAGCAAGACCTGTACCTGCAGGAATCAAGTGACCACAGATAACGTTCTCCTTCATACCCTCAAGGTTGTCTGTCTTACCACGAAGAGCAGCATCGTTAAGAACCTTAGTTGTCTGCTGGAATGATGCAGACGACATGAAGCTACGAGTCTGAAGTGCAGCACCTGTGATACCCTGAAGAATCTGTGTAGCTGTTGCAGGGATAGCGTCACGAACTGTGACTGTCTTCAAGTCACGACGTTTAAGCATACTGTTCTCAGCACGAAGGTTACGAGCTGTAACAACCTGTCCTGGCTTGAAGTTTGTAGATCCACCTGCGTCGACTACAATCTTCTTATCAAACAACTTGTCGTTCTCTTCCATAAACTCGATCTTGTCGACCAAGTCGTTCTCCAAGAACAATGTGTCTCCTGGATCAGAAATCTGAACCTTACGCATCATCTGACGCACGATAACCTCGAAGTGCTTGTCGTTGATACCTACACCCTGTAGACGGTACACATCCTGAACCTCATTCACAATGTACTCCTGAACAGCTGTAGGGCCAAGGATTGCAAGGATATCTGATGGGCAAATCGCACCGTCAGAGATTGCATTTCCTGCACGTACATAATCACCCTCCTGTACCAAGATCTGCTTAGACAAAGAAACTAGATATTTCTTAACTTCGCCAAACTTAGATGTAACGGAGATTTCACGGTTACCTCTCTTGATCTTACCGAACGATACCTCACCATCGATTTCAGCAACGATAGCTGGATTAGATGGGTTACGAGCCTCGAACAACTCCTGTACTCGTGGAAGACCTCCTGTGATATCGCCTGCCTTGCTTGAAGATCTTGGGATCTTAACCAAAAGCTGACCTTTCTTCAAACGGTCGCCCTCAGAAACAACAACTGTTGCACCCACTGGCAAGTTGTATGACTTCTCGATGCTACCGTCTTCATTTACGATATTACATACTGGAGATTTTGTCTTATCCTTAGATTCGATGATGACCTTCTCCTCGTGTCCTGTAGTCTCATCATGATCCGAACGGCAAGTAACACCCTCGATCAAGCTCTCAAACTCTACCTTACCAGCAACCTCAGTCACGATAACGGCATTGTATGGGTCCCACTCACAGATCAAGTCATCTACGTGAACTTCCTGACCATTCTTGAAGAATAGTTTAGATCCGTAAGGGATTTCAGCACGAGTAAGCTCAATCTTAGTTGTTGGGTTGATGATTCTTGCCTCACCTAGACGTCCGACAACAACCTGAACTGGCTGATCGTTCTCATCTGTAGTGTCGACGGTTCTCAACTCCTCAAACTCGATGATACCATCATATTTAGATCTGAATCCATTATTTGTAGCGACGTTTCCGGCAACACCACCGACGTGGAATGTACGAAGTGTCAACTGAGTTCCTGGCTCACCAATTGACTGAGCTGCGATAACTCCAACTGCCTCACCTTCCTGTACCATACGACCTGTAGCCAAGTTACGTCCATAACATTTAGCACAAACACCTCTCTTCGACTCACAAGTAAGCACTGAACGGATCTCAACCTTCTCGATCTTGGCAGCGTTTATTGCAGCCACCTGATCCTCTCTGATCTCCTGTCCTGCCATCACGATAACCTCACCTGTAGCTGGGTTAACAACATCGTGAACTGATACACGTCCAAGGATTCTCTCGCCCAATGAAGCCACAACTTCATCGTTCTTCTTGATATCTGTGCAGACAAGTCCACGCAATGTACCACAATCCTCTTCATTGATGATCACATCATGAGATACGTCAACAAGACGACGTGTCAAGTAACCTGCGTCGGCAGTCTTCAAGGCTGTATCGGCAAGACCCTTACGAGCACCGTGAGTAGAGATAAAGTACTCAAGGACTGACAAGCCTTCCTTAAAGTTAGAAAGGATCGGGTTCTCAATGATCTGGCCACCAACGGCTCCAGATTTCTGAGGCTTGGCCATCAAACCACGCATACCAGAAAGCTGACGAATCTGCTCCTTAGATCCACGGGCTCCTGAGTCAAGCATCATATATACTGAGTTGAATCCCTGGTCGTCCTTCTTAATTGTATCCATCAAGACATCAGCCAACTTCTTGTTAACCTCTGTCCAAATGTTAATGATATTATTGTATCGCTCATTTGGTGTGATAAGACCCATGTTATAGTTAGCCATGATCTCCTCTACCTGAGCGTAACCCTCATTGATAAACTGCTCTTTCTCCTTAGGAATGATAACGTTCTCAAGGTTAAATGACAAACAACCCTTGAAGGCCATGTAGTAACCAAGATTCTTAATATCATCCAAGAACTGAGCTGTGCGAGCAACACCACAAGTCTTGATAACCTTGCTGATGATATTCTTCAACGACTTCTTAGTGATTAGCTCATTGATGAATCCTACAGCCTTTGGAACATTCTGGTTGAAGATAAGCTTACCGACAGTAGTCTGAATCATGTGACGGATTGGAGAACCATTCTCGTCTACATCATCCACGATCACCTGGATTGGAGCGTGAAGGTCAACCTTCTGCTCATTGTAAGCCACCTGAGCCTCTTCCATACCGTAGAACTTCAATCCCTCACCCTTAGTACCTGGACGTTCCTTAGTGATGTAGTAAAGTCCAAGAACCATGTCCTGAGCTGGCACTGTGATAGGAGCACCGTTGGCAGGATTAAGGATATTGTGAGATCCAAGCATCAACATCTGTGCCTCAAGAATAGCCTCATTACCTAGTGGCAAGTGAACGGCCATCTGGTCACCATCGAAGTCGGCGTTGAACGCTGTACATGCAAGTGGGTGCAACTGGATTGCCTTACCCTCGATCATCTTAGGCTGGAATGCCTGAATACCAAGACGGTGCAAAGTAGGGGCACGGTTCAACAGCACTGGGTGACCCTTCATCACGTACTCAAGGATATCCCAAACGATTGGATCCTTGCGGTCGACAATCTTCTTTGCAGATTTAACTGTCTTTACGATACCACGCTCAATAAGCTTACGGATGATAAATGGTTTGTAAAGCTCAGCTGCCATATATTTAGGAAGACCACACTCATGCATCTTCAACTCTGGACCAACGACGATAACGGAACGAGCAGAGTAGTCAACACGCTTACCCAACAAGTTCTGACGGAAACGTCCTTGCTTACCCTTCAAGCTGTCTGACAAAGACTTCAAAGCTCTGTTAGCCTCCGACTTAACGGCTGTTGCCTTCTTAGAGTTGTCGAACAATGAATCGACTGCCTCCTGCAACATACGCTTCTCATTACGAAGGATAACCTCAGGAGCGTGGATCTCAATAAGTCTCTTCAAACGGTTGTTACGGATGATGACACGTCTGTAAAGGTCATTCAAATCCGAAGTAGCGAAACGTCCACCATCCAATGGAACCAAAGGACGCAATTCAGGCGGAATAACAGGGACAACCTTAACGATCATCCACTCAGGACGGCTCTTTCCGTGAGATGCACGGAATGCCTCTACCACCTGAAGACGCTTCAAAGCCTCGTTCTTTCTCTGCTGAGATGTCTCCTGGCTAGCCTTGTTTCTCAACTCATATGATAGAGAATCCAAATCGACCTCCTTTAGCATGTCGTAAACAGCCTCGGCACCCATCTTAGCGATAAACTTGTTAGGGTCAGAATCTTCTAGATGAAGGTTCTCAACAGGAAGTTTATCCATCAAATCAAGGTATTCCTCCTCTGTCAAAAGCTGACGAGTTGTGACACCCTCACTTGCCAAAACACCTGGCTGCAAAACAACGTACTTCTCATAGTAGATGATTGCGTCAAGAGTCTTTGAAGGAAGACCTAGAAGATAACCTATCTTGTTAGGAGTAGATCTGAAATACCAGTTGTGAGCAACAGGCACTACCAAATGGATGTGACCCATTCTCTCGCGGCGAACTTTCTTCTCAGTCACCTCTACACCACAACGGTCGCAGACAATTCCTTTATATCTGATTCTCTTATACTTTCCACAGTGGCACTCGAAATCCTTAACCGGACCAAAGATCTTCTCGCAGAACAAACCGTCTCTTTCTGGCTTGTAAGTACGATAGTTGATAGTCTCAGGCTTTAGCACCTCACCGCTTGACTGCTCCAAAATCTCTTCTGGAGAAGCAAGAGCGATAGAAATTCTCGAGAATGTATTTTTAACTTTATTTTCTTTTCTGAAAGCCATATCTTCTACAATTTAATCCAAAGTAATACTCAAGCCCAAACCTCTCAACTCGTGTAGCAACACGTTTAGAGACTCTGGGATACCTGGTGTTGGCATTGGCTCACCCTTAACGATAGCCTCGTAAGCACGAGCACGACCCTTAACATCATCAGACTTAATAGTTAGGATCTCCTGCAATACGTGAGAAGCTCCGAATGCCTCGATTGCCCAGACCTCCATCTCTCCGAAACGCTGGCCACCGAACTGAGCCTTACCTCCAAGAGGCTGCTGAGTAATCAATGAGTAAGGTCCGATTGAACGAGCATGCATCTTATCGTCGACCATGTGACCAAGCTTAAGCATATAGATCACACCTACTGTCGCAGGCTGGTCGAAACGCTCTCCTGTTCCACCGTCGTACAAATATGTCTTACCATATCTTGGAAGACCTGCCTTGTCTGTCCACTCATTCAAATCATCTAGAGAAGCACCGTCGAAGATAGGAGTAGCAAACTTAACGCCAAGCTTCAATCCTGCCCATCCAAGCACAGTCTCGAAAATCTGACCAAGGTTCATACGTGAAGGCACACCTAGTGGGTTTAGACAGATGTCGACTGGAGTACCGTCTGCCAAGAATGGCATATCCTCCTGACGAACGATTCTCGACACGATACCCTTGTTACCGTGACGACCGGCCATCTTGTCACCTACACGAATCTTACGTTTCTTAGCGATGTAAACCTTAACCAACTGCATGATGCCGTTTGGAAGTTCATCACCGATATTGATTGCAAACTTGTCTCTCTTAACACCAGCCTCAAGTTCCTTGTGCTGAGCCAAATAGTTAGAGATTAGCTCGCTGATCATTCTGTTTGTCTTCTCATCCTCTGTCCAATCGTTCCAGTGGATAGAATTGTAGTCGATGCTGTTGAATAGTTTGTTTGTGAAGACGTCGCCCTTACCGATTACCTCGATATCCATACAATCCTTGACACCCTTAGATGTCTTGCCTTTTGTAAGTACAAGAAGCTTGTCTACCAATACCTTCTTCAACTCAGCTGCTGCCTGTTCGAATTTAGCGTCAACTGCCTCCAAAAGTTCCTTATCCGACTGTCTTGACTTACGGTTCTTAATAGCGCGAGCGAATGTTCTCTTGCCAATAACGACACCGTGAAGCGACGGAGTAGCCTTCAACGAAGCATCCTTAACGTCACCAGCCTTGTCTCCGAAGATTGCGCGAAGCAATTTCTCTTCTGGAGAAGGATCCGACTCACCCTTAGGAGTAATCTTACCGATGATGATATCACCTGGCTCTACAGGAGCACCGATACGGATGACACCGTTCTCATCAAGATTACGAGTAGCCTCTTCGCTGACGTTTGGAATATCAGCAGTCAACTCCTCCATACCACGTTTTGTCTCACGAACCTCAAGAGTATCCTCCTCAACGTGAACTGATGTAAACATATCCCATTTTACAACCTTCTCGTTGATTACGATAGCATCCTCATAGTTGTAACCCTTCCAAGGCATGAATGCAACTAGCAAGTTCTTACCGATTGCAAGCTCTCCATTATCAGTAGAGTATCCCTGTGTAAGGATCTGGCCCTTAGTCACACGGTCGCCACGGCTAACAAGCGGACGCAAGTCAATAGTAGTATTCTGGTTAGTTCTTCTGAACTTAGGCAATTTGTATTCCTTGACCGCAGAAACGAAGCTTGTGAACTCCTCTTCTTCCGAACGGTCGTACTTAATCTTAATAACAGAAGCGTCTACATATTCAACGACACCGTCGCCCTCAGCTGTAATCTGAGTACGAGAATCTCTTGCAAGCTGTGCCTCGATACCAGTTCCCACGATAGGAGACTCAGTAGTCAACAATGGAACAGCCTGGCGCATCATGTTAGATCCCATCAACGCACGGTTGGCGTCATCATGCTCGATAAATGGAATCAAAGACGCTGCGATAGACGCGATCTGGTTTGGAGCGATATCCATCAGTTCAAGCTCAGTTGGATCCACGACTGGGAAGTCACCCTGACGACGAGCCTTAACCTTGTCTGTCAAGAAATTACCATTCTCGTCGATTTGAGCGTTACCCTGACCAATGATCTTTCCTTCCTCTTCCTCAGCTGTCATGTACTCGATACCAGTCTCAGACATATCAGCAATACCGTTGTTAATCTTACGGTAAGGAGTAGCGATAAATCCAAGGTCGTTGATCTTAGCGTGTACACACAAAGAAGAAATCAAACCGATGTTTGGACCTTCTGGAGTCTCAATAGGACATAGACGGCCATAGTGAGTATAGTGAACGTCACGCACCTCAAATCCGGCTCTATCACGAGACAAACCGCCAGGACCAAGGGCAGAAAGACGACGCTTGTGAGTGATCTCAGCCAATGGGTTTGTTTGGTCCATAAACTGAGAAAGTGCGTTAGTTCCAAAGAAGCTGTTGATTACCGAAGTGATAGTCTTAGCATTGATCAAATCAATTGGAGTAAACACCTCATTGTCGCGAACGTTCATTCTCTCACGGATTGTACGAGCCATACGAGCAAGACCGACACCAAACTGGTTGTAAAGTTGCTCACCTACAGTACGTACACGTCTGTTGCTCAAGTGGTCGATATCATCAACCTCAGCCTTAGAGTTGATAAGCTCGATTAGATACTTGATGATCTCAATGATATCCTCCTTAGTCAACACCTTAATAGTAGGGTCGATAGAAAGGTCAAGCTTCTTGTTGATTCTGTAACGACCAACATCACCCAAATCATATCTCTTTTCAGAGAAGAACAAGTTCTGGATGATTTCGCGAGCAGCGGCGTCATCCGCAGGCTCAGCGTTACGCAACTGACGATATATATAATTGACAGCTTCCTTCTCCGAGTTAGTGTCATCCTTCTGCAAAGTGTTGAAGATGATGCTATAGTCGGAAGAAGAAACGTCCTCCTTATGCAATAGGATAGTAGAAGCTCCTGATTCAAGGATAGCGTCGATGTTCTCCTCCTCAAGGATAGTCTCACGCTCGATAAGGACCTTGTTTCTCTCTACAGAGATAACCTCACCAGTATCCTCATCTACGAAATCCTCTGTCCATGCCTTCAAGACACGAGCAGCAAGCTTTCTACCGATATATTTGTTAATAGTCTTAGCCTTTACTTCAACCTCTTCAGCAAGCCCGAAAATTTCAAGAATATCCTTATCGCTTTCGAAACCGATTGCACGCAACAATGTAGTCACAGGCAATTTCTTCTTACGGTCGATGTAGGCATACATTACATTATTGATGTCTGTTGCAAACTCAATCCAAGAACCCTTGAAAGGAATGATACGAGCAGAATACAACTTAGTACCATTAGCATGCATGCTCTGACCGAAGAATACACCTGGAGATCTGTGCAACTGAGACACAACAACGCGCTCAGCACCATTGATTACGAAAGTGCCTTTCTCCGTCATGTACGGAATATTTCCAAGATAAACATCTTGAATAATAGTCTCAAAATCTTCGTGCTCAGGGTCTGTACAATACAATTTCAATTTAGCCTTCAAAGGCACATTGTATGTTAGACCGCGCTCAATACATTCGTCAATACTATATTTGCATGGATCGATGTAGTAATCCAAAAACTCTAATACGAAGTTATTTCGAGTGTCTGCAATAGGGAAATTCTCAGAGAAAACTTTGTACATTCCCTCATTCTTTCTCTGCTCAGGTGGAGTATCAATCTGGAAAAACTCCCTGAAGGATTTCAACTGAACCTCAAGGAAATCAGGATATTCCATCTGGTTTTTAACAGATGCGAAACTTACCCTCTTATTATTTAACTGTTGAGACATTTTGCTGATGTTTTAATGAAGTAAAATTGTTAAGACACAAAAAAGTTTAGAACCACACCTTCGTGGTTCTAAACTATAAACCTGAAATCAGGCGATATTACTTAAGCTCAACTTCAGCACCAGCCTCTTCTAGAGTCTTCTTCAATGACTCAGCCTCGTCCTTAGCAACACCTTCCTTAACTGTAGCTGGAGCACCGTCTACGATCTCCTTAGCCTCCTTAAGACCAAGACCGCAAGACTCCTTAACAGCCTTTACAACCTGAAGCTTGTTAGCGCCTGCTGACTTCAAAACTACGTCGAAAGAAGTCTTCTCCTCAGCTGCTGCGCCTGCTGCTGCAGGACCTGCTGCTACTGCTACTGCAGCTGCAGCTGGCTCGATACCGTACTCGTTCTTCAAGATCTCAGCCAACTCGTTTACTTCCTTAACTGACAAGTTAACCAACTGTTCTGCAAATGCTTTCAAATCTGCCATTTTATTTCTTTTTTTTAGATTGTTTGAATTAAAAAATTATTTCTCTGCAAGAGTCTTAAGTACTCCATGCAATATGTTTGCACCTGACTGCAAAGAAGAAATAACATTCTTCGCAGGAGATTGCAACAAAGCGATAACGTCGCCAATAAGTTCGTTCTTGCTCTTGATGCTTACCAATGCCTCAAGCTGATCAGCTCCGTAGAAGCTCTCCTCTACATAAGCAGCCTTCAATACAGGCTTCTTCAAAGGATTGTTAGCTGAGAAGCTCTTAATCAACTTTGCTGGTGCATTACCAGTGTTAGTAAACATAATAGCAGATGATCCCTTTAGAGATGGATACAACTGAGAGAAATCAGCGTCCTTCTGATCAAGAGCCTTCTTCATCAATGTGTTCTTCACAACCATCAACTTGATCTGCTGCTCAAAACATGCACGACGAAGTGCGCTTGTCTGCTCTGCATTAAGATCTGACGCATCGGCAACATAAAAATGACTATACTCAGATAGAGTATTAGACAACTGCTCAATTACAGCTACTTTATCTTCCTTTTTCATGTCTGATCTTAATATTAAATTTCTTCAATTGACTTAGGATCAATCTTGATACCCTGACTCATTGTGCTTGAAAGATAGATGCTCTTCACGTAAGTTCCCTTAGCTGAAGATGGCTTCAACTTCATGATTGTTGCCATGAACTCCTTCGCATTTCCGAAGATCTGGTCTGGAGTGAAAGAAACCTTACCGATTGAAGTGTGGACGATACCAAACTTATCAACCTTGAAATCAATCTTTCCCTGCTTTACTTCCTTAACTGCTTTTGCTACATCATTGGTAACTGTACCACTCTTTGGATTTGGCATCAAACCGCGAGGTCCTAGCACACGTCCTAGAGCACCAATTTTACCCATGATTGAAGGCATAGTAATCATAACATCGAAGTCTGTCCAACCACCTTTGATCTTCTCGATGAACTCGTCAAGACCAACGTAATCAGCACCAGCCTCTTTTGCTGCAGCTTCAACATCTGATGTACACAATACAAGTACTCTTGTCTGCTTTCCTGTTCCGTTAGGCAATGACACAACGCCTCTAACCATCTGGTTAGCCTTACGAGGGTCAACTCCTAGACGAACATCAATATCAACTGAAGCGTCAAACTTAGTTGTAGTGATTTCCTTTACTAAAGCAGAAGCCTCTTTTAGAGAGTAAGATTTTCCTTCTTCAATCTTCTCTGCAGCTAACTTTTGATTCTTTGTAAGTTTACTCATTTGATAGAAGATTAATTATTACCGGGAAAATCTCCCTTTACTGAAATACCCATACTTCTAGCTGTACCAGCAACCATAGACATAGCCGACTCCACAGTAAAACAATTCAAATCTTTCATCTTGTCTTCTGCGATAACCTTCACCTGATCCCAAGTGATCTCAGCTATCTTCTTTCTGTTTGGCTCAGCAGATCCACTCTTTTGCTTAGTCAACTCCTTCAACTGTATTGCTACTGGAGGAGTCTTGATTACAAAATCAAAAGACTTATCAGCATAGTAAGTGATGACAACAGGTAAAACCTTTCCAGCTTTATCCTGAGTTCTAGCATTAAACTGCTTACAGAAATCCATAATGTTAATACCCTTAGAACCTAGAGCAGGTCCTACTGGTGGTGATGGATTAGCCGCGCCACCCTTAATCTGCAATTTGATAAGTCCAGCAACTTCTTTAGCCATTGTTTTTTAATTATAATTAGTTAAGAACAATCACAAGATTATTCTTTTTCAACTTGTGAAAAGTCAAGTTCCAACGGAGTCTTACGTCCGAAGATCTTAACCATTACTTTAAGTTTCTGCCTTTCTGCATTCACCTCTTCGATGGTACCGCTAAAACCAGTAAAAGGACCATCATTCACCTTAACACTCTCTCCTATGATAAAGTCGTAAGACGCCTCATTACAGAAATCTGGAACCTCTTCCATCTTAGATAGAATTCTGTTCACTTCATTCTGACGTAGAGAAACGTACTCATCTCTTTTCTTAGGATTATCAGTCAAAAAACCGATAACATTAGGAGTGTTGCTAAGTGTATGAGGCACCTCACCAACCAAAGCAGCCTCTACAAGAACATATCCAGGAAGATACATTCTCTCTATTATCTTCTTCTTAGCTCCCATTACCTTCTCAGTTGGAACCACAACCTGTGAAACATATTTTCCAAGATTAGTGTTCTTGATCTCTTTCTCAAGATAATCGCGTACAGACTTTTCTTTTCCACTAATGGCACGCAAAACGTACCACTTCTTTTCAATTTCAGCCATGGTATAACTTATAAAGATAACTATTTCAGAAGATCATAGATAAAATTCATCGCTTTGTCGAAGCAAAAATCCATTACCCAAACAACCACTGCTATCAATAGGGAAGCAACTAAAACAACTACTGCGCTAGAGGTCACTTCGGACAAAGTTGGCCACGAAACTTTATTAACAAGCTCGTCTTTAGATTCTTCAAGATAATTTACTAATTTCATCTTAATCTCTTTTAGCACGGAATGAGAGGCTCGAACTCCCGACACCTGGTTTTGGAGACCAGTGCTCTACCAACTGAGCTAATTCCGTATATATAGTTCCCTTGCCGAAGCAAGAGAACTAATTTTATTAGTCAAGAATTGCAGTGATCTGACCAGAACCTACTGTTCTACCACCCTCACGGATAGCGAAACGAAGTCCCTCTGAACATGCAACTGGGTTGATCAACTTAACCTTGATCTCCAAGTTATCACCTGGCATAACCATCTCTGTTCCTTCTGGTAGAGTGATCTCACCAGTTACGTCCAATGTACGGATGTAGAACTGAGGACGGTACTTGTTGTGGAATGGAGTGTGACGACCACCTTCCTCTTTCTTCAAGATATAAACTGAAGCCTTGAACTCAGAGTGAGGAGTCACAGAACCTGGCTTACAGATTACCATACCTCTCTTGATCTGATCCTTATCGATACCACGAAGCAACAAACCTACGTTGTCACCAGCCTCTCCCTGATCAAGAAGCTTACGGAACATCTCAACACCTGTAATTGTAGAAGTCAACTTCTCAGCACCAAGACCGATGATCTCAACTGGGTCACCTACGTGAACAATACCAGTCTCAACACGACCTGTAGCAACTGTACCACGACCTGTGATTGAGAATACGTCCTCGATTGGCATCAAGAATGGCTTATCGATATCACGCTTTGGAAGCTCGATCCAAGTATCAACAGCATCCATAAGCTCCATAATCTTATCCTCCCACTCAGGAACTCCGTTAAGAGCACCTAGTGCAGATCCTCTGATGAATGGAGTGTTGTCTCCGTCGAACTCGTAGAATGAAAGAAGCTCACGCATCTCCATCTCAACTAGCTCTAGCATCTCTGGGTCGTCTACCATATCACACTTGTTCATGAATACAACAAGTCTTGGTACGTTTACCTGACGAGCCAAAAGGATGTGCTCACGAGTCTGAGGCATTGGACCATCTGTTGCAGCAACTACGATGATAGCACCGTCCATCTGAGCAGCACCAGTAACCATGTTCTTTACGTAGTCAGCGTGACCTGGACAGTCAACGTGTGCGTAGTGACGGTTAGCAGTCTGGTACTCAACGTGTGCAGTGTTGATTGTGATACCACGCTCTTTCTCCTCAGGAGCATTATCAATTGAATCAAAAGATCTCAACTCTGAAAGACCCTTCTTAGCCAATACTGTAGTGATTGCAGCTGTAAGAGTTGTCTTACCATGGTCTACGTGACCAATAGTACCGATATTTACGTGCGGTTTTGAACGATCAAATTGTTCTTTTGCCATAATTATATTGTATTTTTTTAATAATTTCTTGAGCCGATGACGGGACTTGAACCCGTGACCTCTTCCTTACCAAGGAAGTGCTCTACCGCTGAGCTACATTGGCAATCTGCCTCTAAGCGTCACCGCTGTAGTCCATTGTTGTGGGTGCGGATGGATTCGAACCACCGAAGGCAGAGCCAGCAGATTTACAGTCTGCCCCATTTGGCCACTCTGGTACACACCCTTCTTTCTCGCGCCTCCCTCTAGATTTCCTTGAAAATCTTAGATCTGGCCAGCTGAGCCATAAGGCTAAAACAGTCGTTAATCGGGCTGTTTCCGAATAACGACTGCAAAAGTAGAAACTTTTATTTAAACTGCAAAGAAAAACACAGATTAATTTCTATTTTTTTCTTTAGTCTTCTGAATTGAGCGGATCATCGAGTCCATCGCATTGTCGAATGCCTCCTCAAAGCTGTCAGCTGTTTTTGTCACAACTAGCTCATTATTAGGCAACAACACTTTCAACATAACTTCTTTATTGTTTGCAACCTCTGGCTTGATCACCTTCATCGCAATATCAACATTAGTAATCTGGTCTGAATACTGCTCCAACTTTACTACCTTCTTCTGTACGAATGCCTCCAAATCTGCCTTTGCATCGAAATGGATTGTCTGAAAATTAACGTTCATATCATTTTTCTTTTTGTGCTCTTGGATGAGCGTGTTTATAAATTTTCTTCATTTGCTCAAAGGTCGTATGCGTGTAGACCTGTGTGGCTGCCAGATTCGAATGCCCCAAAAGTTCCTTCACCGATTCTATCTCCGCTCCGTTGTTGAGCATCACAGTCGCAAATGTGTGTCGCAATACGTGCGGACTTCTTTTCGCTATGGTGCTTACTTCTGAAATCTTCTTGTGTATGATCGAATAAACTTTGCGCGGCTTCAACTGCTCTCCCTTATCCGACACAAACAGATTCTTTTCCGCACCTCCTTCGAAAGTTTCTCGCTTTAGTTTCAAATACCGTTGAACTAAATCAATGTACTTGTCCCCAAGCGGAATCGCCCTCTGCTTGTTTCGCTTTCCAAGGATCGTGGCGACCTTTCTCGAGAAGTCAAAATCGGTTTCTTTTGCGTTGATCAATTCTGACAAACGCAAACCTAATGAATAAAACGTTTCAATCATCAAAAAATCGCGAAAATTTTCATACACTGAAAAATTTATATTATTTGCAAGTATTTTTTCGACTTCATTTATTTTTAAAAACATAGGAAGTCGCTTTTCTTGCTTCAGTGAACGTATGGAAATCATCGGCGATTTTAGTCCAGGAACTCTCCTTTTGCAAAATTTGAAAAAGGATCTGAGGGCAGAAATCTTGCGATTCACACTCGTCGCCTTCTCTGTCTGACGTAACTCATAGATCCAACTCCTAATATGTTTATGTGTGATTTCTGTGACTTCTAAATTGCCATAGTTTTCCAACAAAAACGTAGAGAATTGGTTCAGGTCGTTCTCATAAGCAATAAAGGTATGAGAAGAATAGTTCTTCTCATACCTTATATATTGTTTGAAGTCTTCAATCAATCTGTCCACGAGAACGATTAATCTTCATTACCATACTGTGCCTGTACGTAAATTGCGTGAATCTTCTGCTGACGCTTTAGCACTGATGGCTTCGTGAACTGCTGACGGTTTCTCAACTCTTTAACGACACCAGTCTTCTCAAACTTTCTCTTAAATTTCTTCAAGGCTTTTTCGATGTTCTCGCCTTCCTTGATTTGAACTACGATCATAATTTTTTAATTGTTACGTTTTAATTTTGCCCGCAAATTTAATCATTTTTTCTTTCATTATCTTAATTCTATGAAAAAAATGCGGATTTTTAATGATTTAAACTTTTCTCTTAGACTGTCTGGACATCAAAACCAGCCTCTCTCAAAGGTCCGGCTATCTTTTCCAGCTCTTCGTGACTTACCTTTTCCAAATCTTTGTATGGTGTCTCACGATCTATTGAATAAATCATTATCTCTTTTGGCGACATTCTCTTCACGGCCTCATACCATGCTTTTACTTCTTCTTCTGTTGTGTTGTCGATTTTCTTGCCTTCCACAACACCACGAAGAAACATGGTCTGCAGTATGAATTCACCGTCGAATTGTGCCATCTGTTCTATCACTCGATCCACACTATAATGCGAATCTACTGGAGCATCTATAAGTTTTGCCGTCGAATCAATCGCGGAATCAATCTTCAATATGTTGTTGTCTACCTTTTTCAAAGCTCTGACAACCGACTCGTTAGCTAATCGCGTCGCATTTGTCAATACTGAAATTTTTGAATTCGGATGAAACTGATCTCGCAATCGTATCGTCATATCTATCACTTCTTCAAAATGCGGATAGAGTGTCGGCTCTCCATTTCCTGCAAAAGTGATCACATCAAGATGTTTTCCTTCCGCATGCAATGTCCGCAGGCAATTTGTCATCTCTTCCTCCACTTTCTGGAAAGACGGGAATTTTGCTGATACTCCTTTTTTTGTGAAACCACACTCGCAGTACACACACTCAAATGAGCATACTTTGTTTTCCGTTGGCAAAAGGTTTATGCCTAAAGACAAGCCTAATCGTCTGCTATGGACAGGGCCGTAGACGACACCATCAAAAGTCATCATATATCACCTCCTTTCAAAATCTCTATAAACTGTTTGAATAAATGATTTACCTCTTTTTAAGATTTCCGCATCTGTAGACGTGATTTCTGTTTGGGAATCATAGTCGTACGACGCATAACCTTCTTTTTCAATGATACCAAAACCATTATTGAATGCAAAAATAGCAAATTCTGGTGAATTATTGTCAAAAACATCCTTACTAAACATAAAATCATCATGTTTTATGCCTAATTGGCCTAACAATGTTGCCGACAAATCAATCTGTGAACTGATTTTATCCACCACCTGATGCCTCTTCACCGCTCCACCGCACCATACCATCGGGATTCGGTAGCGAAGCGAATCTGAATTAGCCAGATTTCCAACCAATCCTGTCGAGTGGTCTGGCAATATTATAATAAGAGTGTTGTCCCAATATTTTGTCTGACGAAATCTGTCTAAGAATGAGCCAAGACAACTGTCGGAATACATAACCGAATTCAAATACTTATCTTCATGATGATTGTAAGGCACTTCAAACGGCTCATGACTGCTTGACGACAAGACGGTGCAAAAAAATCCGTCGTCAAATTCTCCTTTCTCAAAATCTTTGGCAAGAAAGTCGAACAACACATGGTCGTATGCTCCCCACTTCGACTGTTTCTGATCTTTGGTGAAATTCGCGTCACAAATTATTTTCTCATATCCTGACATCACCAAAAATGAATTCATATTGGTGAAATTGATGTCACCACCATAATAAAATGAGTTTTTATAACCTGCCTCTTTCAAAGCATTCGGAAGTTTCTTCACATTCTGGCTCTTATTCGTCACCTTCATCAAAGATGTGGTGGGCATTCCTGGATATGAGGCAAGTATACATGCCAATCCACGGTCGGTGCGGAAGCTGTTGGCATAAAAACGATTGAAAACAATCCCGTCTTCAGCATACCTGCAAAGATTAGGCATCGCATCAACGCCGCCAATAAGTTTGCATGCAGTGCCTCCGAAGCTTTCCATTATGCATAGAAGGACATTCGGGTGTGTTGTATTTAAAAGAGTATCCGTGGCGACGCGAGGTTCTCTCGACGGTGCAAGCGACTCTTCATATATATGTTGAGACTCCTCGTCCGATAATCTATAATATCCAGAAAAGTCGTCTGTCTTTTGGATTGAATAAATCAAATTCCAATTGGGATTGACAGCCAGATGATTAAAATAGACATCGTCACTAAAATAGACTCGTCCGGGATTCATAGTGGACACTCCCACTCCACCTCGAATGGCTAAAAATGTAAGTCCGATGAACACCAGCATTGGAATCAAGTTGAGCCCAACACCATCGAATCTGCATACCGTCTCTTTCTGCACTATTTTATATACCACATTAAGCAAACGAATAAACGCACAGATAAAAGATGCAGTAAGAAGCGCCAACGTCGACCCATATATGAGATAATCAGATGTTGTGCCACTTGCGAGTGCGGCTGTCGGCGACTGCATATAGAAAAATGGAGTGGCATCAAGACGGAATCCCCACGCAGGATAAAGGACTATATCCAAAACACAGAAAAAAGAGGTCATCACAGACAACACTATACCAATCACCTTATAGGTGGAGTATTCCGCAGATTTGTTTTTACAAAAAGAAAACAATAGTGCTGCCAACAAAAACGGAATCATAAAATAGCCAGCCGTCGACAGATCCATAGGGAATCCATGAACGAACGACCTTATCGGCTCTGCAATCCCGTCTTTGAATGTATTGCCAAAATTAAACAGGGTGAAAAGGATGCGTTCCAAAAAGAAACACACCAAGAAAAAGATGTAAAAGAATGATAAATAAATTGCCTTACTTAGCATTTTCTCTGTCTCTTAAATCACTGACTATAAGCAAAGCCTCTTCCTTGATATCATCAGGCAATGCTATATTTCTGAGCTGTAGACTTCTGAGCCATCCTGCCACATCATACTCTTTCAACGTCTCAAACACCTCACGCAACTGAGCGATCTCCTCTTCTGTATAGTCCTCAGGATCTTTTCCAGAAAGTGCATCCAGTTCCTCGTCGTCGTAATACTCAATCTTCAGATTAGTATTTATAAGGTTTGTTTTCTCACACACCTCATGTTGTCCGCAACATTCCGAAGATTCCTCCTTTGCTTTTTTCGCCTCCTCCTCTTTAGTTCTTTCCTCCTCTGAAAGACGGGCTTTACGCTCTTCTTCCTCCGCCTCTATTCTTTTCCTACGAAAATTATAGAAAATAATCCACGCTACGACAATAGCGACAAACACAAAGAATAATATCATCGTTGAATTCATAAGTACTCTACAACTTTAGTAAGTTTCATACTGTTGGATCCCTTGATTAAAATTAGGCATCCGTTCAATTTATTATCTGTCAAGACGGGAATCAACTCGTCTGCATTCTTAAACGTAGACATTCCATTCTTTGCAACTGACGCAAAATTTTGTCCGACCAACATGACCTTCTTTATTCCAGACGCTGCTATCATCTCAACTATTTTGCCATGCTCTGCTTCAGAGTCTTTTCCAAGTTCAAGCATATCACCCAAGATAAGTGCCTTCTCACTGTCTGATTTCAAAGATATGAAATTATCAAGAGCCGCCTTCATACTTGTCGGATTGGCATTATAAGCATCGACAATAAGTTTGTTGGAAGGAGTGGAAATAAACTGGGAACGGTTGTTTGATGGTTTATAGTTTTCCAACGCAGAGACAATCGTCGGCATATCGACGCCAAAATGAGAGCCGACACAAGCCGCAGCCATAACATTTTCAAGGTTGTAAGCACCAATCAAATTAGTCTGTGCAGAATATCCGTTGGAGAACTTCACCTTCAAAAATGGATCAGCCGACTCAACAGAGGCATTCAATGAAGACCCGTCTACTCCATAAACGATTCTGTTTGCTCCTTCCGATTTAGGGAAAATGTTGTGGTTTGATCCATTAACAAAGATTGTGCCGTTGTGCTTTTTCAAATTGTCGTACAACTCACACTTTGTTTTGATCACACCTTCAAAAGAGCCAAAGCCAAGGATATGAGCTGTGCCGACGTTGGTGATCAAACCATAGTCTGGCAACGCGATATCAGCCAAAGTTTTGATCTCGCCCGGATGGTTTGCTCCCATCTCCACAATAGCATACTTATGGTGAGCCTTGACACGAAGCAATGTCAATGGGACGCCGATATGATTGTTTAGATTTCCTTCTGTGTTGATCACATCGTCGCCATACTTAGCCTTCATCACTGCTGAAGTCAACTCCTTAGTTGTAGTCTTTCCATTCGTTCCAGTGATAGCGATTACAGTCGCATTCATCTGTTGACGGTGATAAGATGCCAATTGTTGAAGGGCGACTAATGTATCGGGAACATAAAAGATTGTTTTGTTGTTAGCACGCTGTTCATCACTTGTAAGTGCGAACTTGCATCCCGATTCGATGGCATTCTCGACAAAAACATTACCATCGAAGTTATCACCTTTAAGAGCGATAAACATAGAATCTTTAGGACATTTTCTGCTATCAGTAGAAACACCATCACATTGGATGAAAAGTGAATATATTGACTTGATATCCATTTCTTTGTTTTGACTAATTATTCTTTGTTATGTCTAATCAAAAAAAACGAAGCCTTCAACAAATTGAAAGCTCCGTTTTATATGTTTAATAAACTTAATGTTTATCTGTTGTCATCCTCTGGACCTACCTTAGACATTGCGCAACGGAAACCAAGGTCGCTGCGAGACTTAGTCTGCTCAAGGTAACGTCTCTGAGCTGGGCTCAACCAGTAAGAACGATCCTTCCAAGAACCACCCTTGTAAACACGAGTAGTGTTAGAGATGTTAGAAGTCAACTTAGATACAGCAGTACCAGCATCTGGATCATACAACTTCTTAGTTGCAATATCTGGATCTACAACTGCAGTCCACTGGTTTCTGTCAAGAGCACTCTGGCCATCACCATCCTTGTAGTTTCTTACATCAAGGCGAGCGTACTTGTCAAGTTCAGTATCCTTATCAGCTGGGATTGCGAAGATCACACGACCAAGGCTATCGATCTGAGGAACCTTAGCTGAAGTACCATCCTCAAGAGTAGTCTCCTGCATGATAGGGCTTACATACTGGTTACCACGGAATGGGTTGTACTCCTGCTCATCATCTGATGTCAATACACGATATACATCAAGTACCCACTCGTTAACGTTACCAGCCATGTTGTATAGACCGAACTCATTTGGCCAGAAGGCGTCAACTGGAGAAGTGATAGTAGCGTGGTCATTCAAGTTACCTCCGATACCCATGTAGTCACCACGACCTCTTACGTAGTTAGCGTACATCTGTCCACGGTTAGCTTTCTTGTCCTTACCTGGGTTACGCATCTGGTGACCGTACCAAGGATAAATCTTCTTCTCCTCGTAGTTTTCCTCACCTTCTACAGAAAGGATACCGTATGCAGCGTACTCCCACTCAGCCTCGGTTGGGAGACGATACTTAGGAAGTAGGATACCGTCAGACATTGTAGTCTTTCTTGCATTACCATATACATCCTTCAACTGTTTCTTTCCTTCTGTTGGCTTGTAATCACCCTTCATCAAGTACTTGTCTGTGCTGAATACCTGATTCTGTGCGATATCGTTAGCATCAGTATTTCCCCTCAATGCCTGGAAATCTGGATACTGGATTGTTCCTGCGTCAACCATTCTCTTCTCGTTTACACGGTCAGAACGCCAAACACAAAAATCACTTGCCTGCTCCCAAGACACACCTACAACTGGATAGTAGTTGTATGACACGTGAGTGAAGTAGTACTCCAAGTATGGCTCATTGTAAGCCAACTCCTCACGCCAAACCAAAGTGTCAGGGCGAGCTCTCTCAATCAATTCTGGAGTATTGTGGAACACATTTGACATCCAATACAAATACTCACGCCAGTTTACATTGGCAATCTCATATTGGTCCATGTAGAACGAAGCTACAGTGACACGACGTGGAATGTTATTCCAATCTCCTAATACATCCTCAATAACACGACCCATTGTGAAAGTACCACCCTGGATGAAAGTCATACCAATTGGTGTATCCTGTTCATAGCCGATGGTTACCTGGTAACCTCCGTTTTCCTTGTCGTTGTACTTCCATCCGGTTACATTCGATTCCTGCGAATCTTTCAAGGACTTCTTACCACATGATGTAGTCAAAGCTCCTAAGATCAACATCGCTGTGACCGGCGTAAAAAGCTTTAAGTGTTTCATAGTACCTTTCGAGTATAAGATAATTTACTAATTTTATTTCTAACTTAATTAACACACAATAACGTCGCAACCGAATTGCGTCGGATTGTATGGTTGGCAAAAATAGACAAACTTTGTTTCTTGCAAAACACTTTTGGGATTTTATTGCAAAAAAGTTGATAAATTTGATGAAAAATGGCCATTTTTATGTTGGCAAACTACTTTTTTTGTTGTTTTCGCTTTATCAACTCCTCCTCCAAAATCTGATCCAATGACTCTGTGCTTATCTTCTTTGCCACAATTTTTCTCTCTTTGTCTAGAAGATAGACTCCCGGTGTGACTGTTGCGTCGTAGAACTCCCAGAAATACGATTCTCTGTTTGGATCCCATACGTTCACCCAATCATGCAACTTGTGCTTGTCCAAGAAGTCAATCCACTCTTTCTTGTCTGTCTGTGTATAGCAGCAGAACACCTCAAATCCTTTGTCCTTGTACTTCACATAAACCGAATCATGCAACACTGGCGTGATTTTCTTACAGTGTCCGCAACTTGGTTCAAAGAAGTATACCAACACAAACTCGTTCTTTCCCTCTGATGGACGCAAATCTTTCAACTGTATCTGTGTCGAGTCTATTCGACGCATTCTCAAGTTCTTAGCTGTCATTCCAATCATGTTGTAACGGACTTTCTTGCACTCTGCCTTCAAATCCTCAATCCATGAAGAGTCTGCCCAATCAGCCTTGCCAGACAAGTAATACTTCTCTGCTATCTGATACCACATCTTGTCCATACCCATCTGATTGCTCTTCAATCCGTAGTTCATCATCTTGCTAAGCATTGTCTGGTATGTCTCTTTGTTTCCTTCACTCTTCTGAATCAACACGTCAGCCGCGGCAAACAATGAGTCTGGAATCGGTATCAATCTCGCCATATAATTGTCCACCTTTCCTGGGAAATATGGAGTTCTCAACATACGTGGATCAGACAAATTGATATTATCAAAGAAATGGTTCTTTGTAAACTGGTATCTTGCCATTGGTCTTGCTGTGTCTGGCAACTCGGTGAAATCTGGAATATCAACCGCTACCGTACCTCTTACAAACTCAGAATAGAAAGTTCCCTTAGTCGTTTCGATCTCTTTCTTTTGGAATGCCTCTACCTCATCTGACAGTTTCTTCAATTTTGCCTCAAATGTGACAGAGTCAATCTTTCCTGCTTTCTTGGCTTCAACAAAATCCTTACGTTCTTTATTCTTGTCAGACATAAACTTGACAAGTTTTGAGAAGTAGACCGACTCTTCTCCTTGAGTCACAACTGGTGTCAAGTCTGTAGTGTCTGCCTTTAGCTTGATGTTCTGATCTTTTCCTACCAACAAATCAAAGAATTTATCCTGTTTGAAGTAGACAATATACATTCCCTCCTCCAATCTCTGCTTCTCTTTCTCCTTTCTCTTGCTTCCGTCAAAGACTGCCACTCCCTTGCCATTAAACTGTGCAGTATCCTTGGAATATGTTTTTCCATTATAGTAGAATGCCAAGAACACCTTCGAAGTGTCTTTGATATCCGTCATCTTGACCTCAATACGATATGGCGCATCTTTAGGAGCAGTCGCCGCCAACGATACAAACGCACATATCAACGCCCAAAAAGAGAAAAATTTTCTTTTCATATCTATCTGCCGTTTCTTTTAGTTTTCGCAAATGTACTAAATAAAGTCTTTAGTTTGTACTTCAAGCCAAGCATTTTCTTCAACATTCAAAAAATTTGTTAATTTCTGCCTTACTTGTCTGTGATAATCATTAAGCCATTTCTTCTCTTCGTTAGTCAATAATGATGTCTCTATCAATTTGCGGTCGTACGGGCATAAGGTCAATGTCTCAAATTGCATAAACTCCCCAAATTCAGTGCTTTCCGCTTTTTTCACCGTCAGCATATTCTCAATACGGATGCCCCATTTTCCAGTGCGGTAAAGTCCTGGTTCATCTGTTATGAACATTCCTTCCTTCAATTCACAATCCACACTTTTTTTACTCATTGATTGTGGACCTTCATGAACTCCCAAGAAATGTCCGACGCCATGTCCCGTACCGTGTCCATAGTTCAAACCTGCCTGCCACAAATATTGGCGAGCAAGCGTATCAATCTGAAAACCAACCGTTTTTGCAGGGAATTTCTGCATTTGGATGGCAATATGTCCTTTCAAGACCAATGTATAATCTCTTTTTTGCTCTGTCGACGGTGCATCTGTCAACGACACTGTCCTTGTGATATCTGTAGTGCCACCGAGGTAGTTTCCTCCTGTATCTATCAAAATGATATTGTCTGGAGTCAGCGTATAGTCACAACCTTTCTTGGCTGAATAGTGGACGATGGCTCCGTGATCTGCAAAACCAGCAATTGTATCAAAACTTTCACAGATATATTCAGACGAGTGTTTTCTCAGCTCAGCAATCTTCTCTGCCACATCAGTCTCATGCAATCCATTGTCTCGGTTTTTCTCCAGCCACATCAAAAGTCGTACAAGGGCAACACCGTCGTCTACCATAATTTTTCTTTCGCATTCCAATTGCGTATGATTCTTCACCGCCTTCAAATTTTCGATGAATTTTTCTGTCGACGCGACTTTCCTTTTCAACAATTGCGACGCTGCGATATTACATTTCGCATTCTCAAGCAAAACCTGACATTCAGACAAATTTTCACGTAAATATTGTGCGAATAGCGAATATTGAGCTACATTTATCGCATTCGCACGCAAATATTCTGATATTTCGTCCGTTATTTTGTCTGTATCAACAAACAAAGTAGACTTTTCCTTTTCAATTATTAAATATGAGTAAAAGATTGGAGTGCAAAGAGCGTCCGCACCACGAAGATTCGTCACCCATGCCACTTCATCAAGGGTGGAGACGAGCATTGCGTCTGCATTTCTAGATGCAAAAAACTTTCGGCATTTTTCGATTTTTGATTTCACCGACTCTCCAGAATATTTCTCCGAATGAACAAATAATTTGGAATCCGACATTTTCGGTTGTTTGCCAAACCACAACGATTCATACAGATTTTCATCATAGGCGATCTTCACTCCAGCTCTCTTATATTCCGTCTCCTCAGACAGGGATGTTGTCCACGGATCAAGTGCAGCTACATTTTCAGGATTCAAAACAGATGCCAAAAATTCAGGTATCGAACATTCACTCTCCTGCTTGACCATACGTATTCCAGACGGTTTCAACTGTTCTGCAGCCTGCAAATAATATCTTGAATCTGTCCAAAGGGCAGCGTCATTCTTGGTCACCACAAGAGTGCCGTTCGAACCGTCGAAGCCACTCAAAAAAGAGCGCAGGCAGAAGCAGTCGGCAGGGTATTCGCTGAAATGAGGATCACTGTCTCCGACGACAATCGCATCCACTCCCCTATTCGCCATCAGCTCCCGAATTTTTCCAATTTCAATCATATCAATCAACAACTTTTCAAAAATATTCCAAAGAAAACGCAAAAATATGAGTATATGAAAGATTTTTTATTTTTCTTTGCAAAAAAGATTTTAGGTACGGTAAAAATGCACAAGAACTTAGTCATAGTTGAGTCTCCCGCAAAAGCGAAGACAATAGGTAAATTTTTAGGGAAGGATTTTGTAGTGAAATCGAGCTACGGACACATCCGAGACCTTAAAAAAAGTGGAATGTCCATCAACTTGGACAACAACTACGAACCCATATATGAAATTCCCGACGACAAGAAAGAGCTTGTCGACGACTTGATCAAGGAGGCTAAAAACGCAGAGATCGTGTGGCTCGCATCCGATGAGGACCGCGAGGGAGAGGCTATCGCCTGGCACCTATTCAATGTGCTGAAACTGAAGAAGGAAAACACACGTCGTATCGTATTCCACGAAATCACCAAGACCGCCATTCTTCACGCAATCGAAAACCCACGTGACATCGACGACAATCTGGTATCTGCCCAGCAGGCAAGACGTGTGTTGGACAGAATCGTAGGTTTTGAGCTTTCCCCAGTACTATGGAAAAAAGTGCGTCCATCACTTTCAGCCGGACGTGTGCAGTCGGTGACAGTGCGTCTTATCGTAGACAGAGAAAAGGAGATTCAAAATTTTGTGAGTGAATCTTCATTCAGAATACAAGCTATTTTCACTGTTGTGGACAGCAAAGGAAAATCTTCCACTCTTAAAGCAGAGCTTCCACAAAGAATCAAGACAGAGACTGAAGCAAGAGCATTTTTGGAAAAATGCAAGAATGCGGAGTTCAAGGTTTCAGACATCAGCGTGAAGCCAATCAAACGTGGTCCGGCAGCTCCTTTCATCACTTCAACACTGCAACAGGAGGCAGCGCGTAAACTTGGATTCTCAGTGAACATGACAATGTCGCTTGCACAACAGCTATATGAGGCAGGACAAATCACATATATGCGTACCGATTCCGTAAATCTTTCCGATCTTGCCATCAACACTGCGAAAAAAGTAATCAGCGAATCAATGGGCGAAAAATACTCTCAGCCACGTCGTTTTACAGCCAAGGCAAAAGGTGCTCAGGAGGCTCACGAGGCAATCCGCCCTACATATATAGAGAATCAAACGATTGAAGGCAACAACAACCTTCAAAAGCTATATGACCTCGTCTGGAAGCGTACAATCGCGTCGCAGATGGCCGACGCCGAGATCGAAAGGACAACTGTGACTATCGACTGTGGCGACGACACATATAAATTTGTAGCAGACGGTGAGGTCGTCAAATTTGACGGTTTCTTGAAAGTATACCAGGAGAGCAAAGAGAACAACGAGGACAGCAACACTTCCGTGCTCCCTCCACTCAACAAGGGAATGATTCTTTCAAAGCCTAAAGAGATCGATGCCACTGAACGTTTCACACAGCATCCTCCACGCTACAGTGAGGCTTCCCTTGTGCACAAACTTGAAGAGCTTGGTATCGGACGTCCTTCTACTTACGCACCGACCATCTCCACTATCCAGAACAAGGAGTATGCGGAGAAACGCGACTTGGAAGGCAAGAAACGCAATTATCAGACTCTGGTGCTTAAAGACAACCAGATAACTGAGACTACAGAGACAGAAACTTACGGAGCAGACAGAAAGAAACTCGTGCCAACAGACACGGCAATCGTGGTGAATGAGTTTTTGACCGAATACTTCCCTGACATTCTCGACTACAACTTCACAGCGAAGATTGAGAATAAGTTTGATGACGTGGCAGAAGGAAACATGAAGTGGGAAGACATGATCGACGACTTCTATCACAATTTCCACCCGTTAGTGGAAGACGCGTCACAAATCAGCGAGAGAAAGAACGGAATGCGCAAGCTTGGTGTCGACCCAGTGAGTGGCAAAGAGGTTTTCGTGAAGATCGCGCGCTTTGGAGCAATAGCTCAGATCGGAGCGACGGAAGACGAAGAGAAACCACGTTTTGCATCTCTACGCAAAAACCAGCATCTTGAGACAATCACCTTGGAAGAGGCTCTCGACCTGTTCAAACTTCCACGTACGGTAGGCACATACGAAGACTCTGAATTGGTGGTGGCAGTCGGACGATTTGGTCCATATATCAAACATAACGGCCAGGCATACTCACTTGCCAAGACTTACGATCCGCTTACGGTGACAAATGAAGAGTGTATCAAGATCATCGAAGCCAAACGAGAAGAGCAAAAGAACAAGGTGATCAATAAATTTGACGACAACGGAGTGGAGATCGAAGTGCTCAACGGAAGATTCGGACCGTACATCGCAAAAGACGGAGTCAACTACAAGATTGCCAAAGGAACTGACGCAAAAGCATTGACTTTAGATGACTGCCGCAAAATAATAGCGGAACAGGCAGACAAGGCTCCAGCAAAAAAGGCGAAAGCCACAAAGACAACAAAAGCCTCAACTAAAACGGCCACAAAGACAAAAGCAAGCACAAAGAAGAGTGCTGAAAAATAATATATTCAGTATCGGCGGGCACCGTCGATACTGATTTGATTTTAATAAATTGACATTTTACACTCTAAAAATATGGCAAATACAATGATTCCTGCATGCGTACAAGACGAGAGAAACAGCAAAGTGCTACGCATCGGGTTCGTGACTGATGAGACAATTTCTAAGATGGAGAATTCCAAAGTCGTTATGCTCCACAATCCAGCTACAGGCTCTGACGAGAATGTCCTTGCGGGAGAATACAACGACACTATGGAGGTGGCTGAGATCCAAAAATCAGCAGCTGGCGACAGTGTGCTTATCCAAGCACTTCCAAAGGGTTCAACCACAGGTGCCAACCAATTCCTTGGCTCAAAGAATGTGAAAGATCTTGCTTTCCTTACTGAGCTTCAGGACTTCATTGAGAAACGTCACGCAGAGATGCCAGAAGGCTCATACACGACAAAGCTTTTCAAAGGCGGTGCGGCTAAGATGTGTAAGAAGGTAGGAGAAGAGACTATCGAGGCGATCGTAGAGGCCATGAACGGCACAAACGACCAGTTTATCTACGAATGTTCCGACATGATCTACCACCTTATCGTATTGCTAACAAGCAAGGGCATCAGAATCGAGGATTTGGCAAGAGAGCTAAAAGCCAGACACAAAGGATAATGCGGAATTCTTAATGCTAAATGCATAATTGAGGATTGCAAAGGATTTTCCATTGCATCCTCCATTTCCGTTAGCTCAGAATGGCAAACGGATTATTTATTAGCGACTAACATATATCGAAATGAAGAAATTATTACTTATCATATTGTCTCTTATAAGTGTGATCGCAAACGCACAGGATCTCCATCCTGCAGTAAAGACATTTGTCGATTCTCCCGGACTTCACAATGCAGGTGTGGGAATACTGATCAAGGATGTGGAGACGGGAGAAACGGTCGCTGAATACCGCAGGAACACGAATCTGATTCCCGCGTCGATCACCAAACTCATCTCTACTGCCACAGCATTGGAAGTGTTTTCAGACACTTTCAAATTCGAAACGAAAGTAGTGATGGAGGGACATCTCACTAAAGATTCCACTTTGCATGGCAACATTTATGTTGTCGGAGGCGGAGATCCGTCGATTGCATCCAAATACAACAAACAGCCTAACGATTTTTTCACAAATGCAGCCAATGCGGTCCGCAATGCAGGAATCAAGAAAGTAGACGGTGCTGTGATAGGCGACGCGAGCCTTTACGCCCAATGTGCGCAGATGCCCATCTGGCTTGTGGAAGATATCGGCACCTACTATGCCCCTACTCCGTCGGCAATCTGTGCCTACGACAATATGATCCGCATCTACGTCAACAATTCAGCCGAGGATTCTGTTGCAAGAGTGGTGAACACAGTGCCCAAGACCAACCTTCTTGACGTGAAGCTGATTAATAAAGACACTCCATACAGAATAATGTCGACAGACTTCTCATGGAACAAGACAATTGAAGGTCCGTTCGCTGTTGGCAAAATGCAGGAGATACAGTCGGAAAATCCGGAGCCCGCGCTATTCGTGGCAGACGCAATTGAGCAACAATTGAAAGATTCAGGAGTAGTGTTCACTAAAAAAGCCTCAACAACAAGGATAGAGCAGTTTGCTAAATCAGACTCATGCAAGCTTCTTTACACCCACTACTCCGCCCCACTATCGGAGCTATGTCGCGCCACAAACTACAACAGCATCAACCTATATGCTGAAAACATATTCCTTCATTTAGGACTACGCAACAGCTACACATCGTCGTATACAAAATCGATATCCTCATCATTCGGATGGTGGAACGCTCATGGAGTGAACGCGAAAGGAGTGTATCAGGTGGATGGTTCGGGACTCAGCATGAAGAATGCGATTAATCCGAACTTCTTTGTTGACATGCTGATATACATGAAGAAGAAGAGCAAGTTCTTTCCAGCCTTCTACGCATCATTGCCGACATGCGGAGTCAATGGCACAGTGAAGAGTTTCCTTGCCAACACACCTCTTAAAGGCAAAGCTCACTTCAAAAGCGGAAGTATGGAGAGAGTGCAGAACTATGCGGGTTATGTGGAGCACAACGGCAAGACATACGCAGTCTGCCTGATGGTAAACAATTTCTCATGCCAGCGCGGAGAATTGCGAGTGAAGATGGGAAATATGCTAAAAGAGATTTTCAAATAATCATATTACTGTAGAGACGGTGTGTACACCGTCTCTATATTTTTTGGTATTACAGCGTCCCTACATCAATATTTCTCAATCTCCACACTTTCCACAAATTTTGCCTTGATTTCCCCTAATTTCTTGAAATTGACTGTGGCAGTATGGATTTTCTGAGCCTCATCGCTCTCCCATTTTTCAAGCAGTAAGACGGTGTTAGCGTCGTCGACAGGCAAGAAATAATCGTATTGCATATTTCCCGGTTCGACGCGGCTGTTCTCAGCAATCTTTTCCCTCTTTATTGCGGCCATAAAGGCATCACGTAGGCCATCTTTGCAATGGTAATAAACAATCATTGTCAGCATAGTTCATCAGTTTTAATTTGTTGTAAAGATAGTGAATGATTATCTATTTTGACTAAGATGTGACATCAAGAAATCATATATTTTGGCATTAATCTATTGTTGCATATATTTGTACACATGTTTTTTACAAATTACATTTCAAGGTTTAATGATTTGAGTTTTGGTACATCCTCTACGCGGCATGTGATATGATAATAAAATTACAATTCCGTAAAATTCATGCAAATTTCTTAACCTTTTATGGATTCGACACAATATTTTCTGTGGGAACACTTGTGTTTCCACATCTTTTTGTAATTTTGTTGTCGTTAGTTAGCAAATAATCAATACTTTCAAGTTTAAGTGTGGTTGTTTGCAAGTCATTAGGTATAATAAAAATTTATGGGTATGCGAAAAACTCTACTCTTAAGTTTGACGTTACTTTCTGCCGTATCAACGTTTGCGACAGTAAAAAACGTCACCATTCCAGTTGTGCCAGAAGGCAAGAACTGTCGTTTTGTAATTAAAGACATTCCTGGAAATCTTGATGTGACAGAAGAGCAAAACCAAGCCCTTAACAGTTTGGTGGGCAAGACCTTCGAAGAAAACACTTTCTTCTATGTCTTAACAGATTCTCTTGAAAACGGCACTTTTAAAGACACTTTAAAGTGTGAGATTTCTATTGGAAGAAAAGCCAGTATAGCGGTCAACGACACCATTCTTTGTGCAGAAGACAGCACTTACATTGGTTCACTCATCAACCTCTATAGTGGAACTTATTGGAGAAAGGATCCTTCCTCTAGTGTGTATGCTGAATACAGACCATACTACGACATGTATGCCTCTAAAATTGGGACAAAATCAGATTCTATAGATTGGGATTCTTATAGAATACCGTTTGATTCCTCTTTATTCTACCGCGATTCTCCCACTAGTCTAAATCCAGACTTCGTACGTTCTTTCAACAATGTCGATCAGACAGGAGTCTATATGTTTGTAGCGAAAGACACATTTACTGGCTGTAGCCACAAGGATATTGCGGAAATCACAGTAAATAAGTGCAATATTTCGTATATTCACTGGTTCAACTATGATGGTCCAAAAGAGTACCGTGCATTCAGAAGCGACGACTATTTGTCGTATCTGAAAGAGGATTCCATCTATGTCCTAGATCCATTTGTTAACTGCATCTGCAAACTGCCGCTAGACACAATTGTGGAGAGCACACAATCGGAAGATCCAGAAGACTGTGAGCACTACAAATACGACGTGACAGTCAAGTTGGTAGCGACTATACATGATTTCAATGGAGTTGTTGAATCCGACACTATCGTAGCATACGTTCTGCACTTGGACGATTCTGGATCTTCATTCAGAATAGCTCCAGACACAGCTATAGCCAATTATAATGGCAACTGCGTCTTCACTGTGCCAGAAATCCAATTTTTGATGCCAAAATGTGATTGTGGATCATACTACTACACTCAGAATCTGCACACAGGCGACACTATAACAAAATCGAGTGACATTATTCTCACCTTCAGAAACTACTGTAAAGGAGACACAGTCGAGAAAGTCCACGTCTTAGTGCCAGATGATATAAGGATATTTGGCAACGACACCACAGTGTTCGCCAAAGACAGTATAGGACTAGACAAAGTCATATACATCGACAGCCGTCGCCCAGTATATAATTCGTTTACTCATAAGGTAGAAATGACAATTTCTCGCACCATCGAATTGAAAGGATACTTCAATTCTATTGCAGAAGACAGTCTAGTGTTAAGCCACGGAGGAAAAGAAATGCCAATACTATATTTTCTCGACAACGTAAACAAAACTGGCACTTACTACTTTGTAGCAAGAGACACAATGACAGGATGCGAAGCGACTGAGAATTTCGCCATCACAGTGCTTGGAAATGATTCCACTGACGCTCCACTCCACCTTGCCGACATCTACGATGTGAAAGGAAACATTTACACAGTTTCTGGAGCTATTGTAATGAAGAATGTATATTTGAAAGACGTGAAGGACAGATTGAAAGAAGGTATTTATATCTTCAACAACAAGAAGATCTATATCAACAGGAAGAAGTAGAAACAGCTTCATATTCTGATAATTAAAATGAGGGATGACGGAATGTCACCCCTCATTTTTTTGCAATTATGTAGGGGCTATTGCCTTGTGCTCGCCCTGTTTAACATCAGTTCGATGAAATTAAATATTATAGTAGGAGAAAAAAAATGATAGTTGGAGTGTCATAAATGAGGATTGTTAAGGACCCATGTTTGATAAATATTGGTCCTAACCACTTTCCTCCAGTGCGAGCCGTAGGCGAGCACATAAAATTTAATAAAACCACAGAGACACAAGGTTTACAGAGAAAGGCTGTGCCTTTTTATGAGAAAAAGAGGTGAGAAATCAATCAGGAAGTGGAAAATGATTCGCAGAACTCACGTTATTTACGGCACCTTGTGCACACCCTATTTGCCCAATGGGGCAATTGTAATGGATTGAAAAAGGATTTATCTTGATAAAAGTGTAGTAGAATAACATTTTTATCTTGATATAAGTGTAGTTGGAGTACATTTTTATCAGGATATCCGATTTCTATTTCTTATCGCAGCCATGGCAATCATCTCCGTGGCAATCACATTTGTCGCAACCGCATCCACATTTGTTGTCTTTTGCGACAAGTCGTTTGACAGTGAAGAATACAGCCACTGCTACTATGATATATACTATTATTTCCTGCATAGTTTTCTATTTTTGTTATTATTTTCCCTCGTTGCGGGCAGGTTTGAAACCTGCCCCTCACTCATTATCCGATCAAACTTGCAATCTGATAGAATGCGAACGATACAATCCATGCCACCAATGTGGTGTAGCCTACCGCAAACGCTGCCCACTTGGCTGTCGACTCTTTAGCCAATGCCGTGACCGCCGCTATACATGGCGAGCATAACAATATGAATAGGATCAGAGAGAACGCCACAACCGGAGTAAAGACATGTGTGCCATCTTTATACTGCGCATTTTGAAGTGCTGACACCAGTTTTTCACTCTCTTCATCAGCCTCTCCATCCGCCTGGTAGAGAATACCCATAGATGAAACAACTATCTCTTTTGCCGCCAAACCAGTAAGAATGCTCACAGACGTTTTCCAATCAAATCCAAGTGGCTGGAATACTGGGGCAATAAACTTACCGATGCTTCCGATATATGAGTTTTCACTCTGCACAGAAGATCTCAGCAACGTCAACTCGGCATACTCATCACTATTCTCATCCACCTGGGCTATCTTCGCGTCGATCTCATCCAATTCAGGCGAAGACGAAGGGAAATAGTTTAATGCCCATAATATTATAGACGCGAGTAAGATCACCGTACCCATCTTTTTCAGATACTGCACTGCCTTGTCCCACATGTGGATCAAGACGCTTCTCCACGTCGGAATACGATAAGGAGGCAACTCCATCACAAACTCCTCGCTATTGTTCTTAAACTTCGTCTTTTTGAGCAACAATGCAGTCAGAATAGCGAATACTATTCCTATAAGATAAATCAAGAAGAGCATCAAACCCTGTTTTTCCGCAAAGAACGCACTCACAAGCAATAGGTAGACGGGAAGGCGAGCCGAGCAAGACATAAACGGTATCGCCATCATTGTGATGATTCTATCCTTCGGATTCTCCAGTGTACGTGTCGCCATAATGGCAGGCACTCCACAGCCAAAGCCGCTCAACATCGGAATGAAACTTTTTCCATGCAGTCCGACCTTATGCATCACCCTATCCATGATAAACGCCGCTCTCGCCATATAACCGGTGTCTTCCAAAATGGCGATGAAGAAAAACAGAATCAGGATGTTGGGCAAGAATACGATCACTCCACCAACTCCGGCAATTATTCCGTCGACCACAAGATCCGCAAGTATTCCTTCCGGCAACACCCTTTTCACTCCATCACATATCAACGACACCAGACTCTCTATCCAGTCCTGCGGATAGGCTCCAAGTTGGAATGTCGCCTCAAACATCAGAAACAGGAATAACAACAGGAATGGGAATCCAAGCCACTTGTGAGTCAGTATTCTGTCTGCCTTATACTCCAAGTCGTTCTGCACTCCCTCTTTCCACTCCAATGTCTCATTCAGTGCTCCACGAATGAATCCATATTTGGCATTTGTAATTACGCTGGCAATATCCTCATCATATGTCATGGCGATTGCCTCACGAGACTCCTCCACCTGCTTTCTGATCGGCTCAAAATCGGCAAACGATTTTTTTATCATCTCTTCCGTATGCTTGTCGCCCTCAAGAAGTTTCAGAATAATATATCTGAATGGATAATCCACAGCTATCTCATTGTGCGACTCAATCAACGGTTTGATTTTCTCTATTTCCTTCTCTATTGATGAGCCATAGTTGATATGGATATGCTTGAGCAAAGTCTCCTTCTCCTCATGTATGTTCACAATATGGTCGAGCACATGAGTGATACCCTCTCCGGTTTTTGCGATCGTTGGGACACATGGGAAACCGATGATTTTCTCCAATTGGTCAATATCAAGTTTGGAGCCGGTTTTCTCGAGCACATCATACATGTTCAATGCCATAACCATACGCACATTCATGTCGATGAGCTGAGTGGTCAAAAACATATTTCTGGCAAGATTGCCAGTATCCACCACATTAAGGATCATATCCGGATGCTGCTCGGTGATATACTCACGCACATAAAGCTCTTCCGGAGAATATTCAGTGATGGAATAAGTGCCTGGGAGGTCGACGAGATTGATTGTATAGCCTTTATGGTAGAATGTACCCGTCTTCGACGAAACCGTCACTCCACTGTAGTTGCCAACATGTTAGTGCAGGCCGGTAGCATGGTTGAAAAGAGATGTTTTTCCACAGTTGGGATTACCCACCAACGCCACAGTGATGGTTTTGTCGAAAGGCTCTGAATGGAAATCAGCATTCTCACTTATAGTGCCCTGGAACGCATATTTCTCATCCTTCGACAACTCATCTACATCGACCACTTCGATATGGGCAGCCTCAGTGCGTCGCAACGACACATGACTCTGCATAATTTTGTATTCAATAGGATCCTGTAAAGGAGCGCTCTTTATCACCTTCACCTTCTCTCCTCTCACAAATCCCATCTCCATCACACGATGGCGGAATCCTCCTTGTCCATTCACTCTGTAGACAATGCATTCCTTGCCTTGCTCTACATCCAACAATAGTTTCTTTTCCTTCGATTCCATAATTTCTTATTCTAACCTGCGTAACTATGCATGCCTCCCAACAGATAGTTAACACCGAAATATGTCATTATAATTGATCCAAAGCAAACCAACAGATAAGTTTGGAAATACAAATCCCGTTTCATCCATGAAATGCTTTCTCTGTGGAATGCCATTGCATAGACAATCATGGTGATTAACGCCCACGTCTCCTTCGGATCCCAACTCCAATAGCTGCCCCACGATTCGTTCGCCCATACAGCCCCGATAAACATTCCTATCGCAAGCATAAAAGTGGACGGATATAGCAAAAATCTATTAAGCAACACCAGTCGGGAAATTGTATCCTGATGTTCGACTCTGTTTCTCGCCATCACCAGCGTCGCAGCGCTATTGAATGCCATAAAAGCAAAAAATGTGTACGACAGCATCATAAGTGTCACATGTATGCTCATCCAAGGCGACGCGAGGACAGGCATAAGTGGTGTGATTTCAGGATTCATCATTCCCAGTTTGCTAACCAAAAGAGCGAATCCTCCGATGAAAAATCCAGCTGGCATCACCAATGGAATTTTAATTCCGGCAAAAATGGTCGCGGCAAACGAAATCCAGCTGATGAAAAGCATCGTCTCATAGCCGTTGCTCATAGGGAACCGTCCTGATATAAATGCACGTATTCCGATGATAGCCGAGATACCGATAAATATTATCGCCGAAGCAATAGAAAAACCGACTCTGAACTTGGTCAACTTACGTCGCAACAAACAGAAAAACGAAAGTAAACCAAGAGTCAACGACGTGTATGCCAACGGCGCAGTGTTGCAATAACGGTTGTAGACATGCTCAGCATAGACTTTCAATTTTTGCGTTCTTGTACTTTCTCCACCCTGATTTAAAATATAGCTCTGATCAACATTTATACCATACCAAATACCCCACAAACCATCATACTTATTATGAAACTTATTATACTTCACATAGTTGGCATCCGTACTTTCGTTGACTCGTGCGACAAATTCCTGCATGCCTCCTTTGAAAACAGTTGACGGGGTTTTCCACACAATCAAAGAATCAATTTTTCTGGGGAATATCTTCAATGAGTTTCCACTCTGCAAATCAAGTATAAGACCTATCTTTTCATCCAATTGATCAAAATCCTTAGTCATAACTTTGCCAACCATACCCTTCTTCAGTATTTCGACAGCAGAATCAAAATCAAGCATTCCGTATTTCGATTTGATCATTTTCTCTTTTCTCCAATCCTCTGGAGCAAAGATCCATCCTGCCAACACCTGAGTGGCATCATACTCGCCATAACTGTTCTTGCCTGTCAGTTTACGTGTGAAATCAAGAGAATACGTCTCCATCAGCGTAACTCTTCCATTATAGAGTATACGCACCCTGCCAAACATCTCTGCCACATTCGAATTTTCCTTACCTTTCGGAAATGTGCGTGGGGCGGCATCAATCAGCGTCGGCACACCTAATAGAAGCAACACAGTGAATGTTTTCCAAAGCGGGTCACGAAGGATCTGTCGGAAATAGCTGCGTTTTCCAAAAAGGAAAAGAATCATTGAAACTGTCAACAACAAATACCCAAAATAGGTGATTCCTGTGCCAACAGGATCGTATGCGACCGTAAGGATACTGCCATTGCAATCTTCATCATATGATGTCTGAAACAGACGGTAGCCATCCACGTCGAGAACCTTATTCATGGAAATTCGATGCGTAGATGATGAGGAGGCTTCCTGTGGTGCATGACCTTCCTGTGACGCACGGCCTTCCTGTGACGCATGACCTTCCTGTGATGCACGACCGTGAGACGCACGACCGTGAGACGCATGACCATGCGTCTCTACGTAGGAAACAAAATCTTTTGGGGCATCGGATAAATGATAATATTCGATCTCGAATTTCTGTAATGTGATTGAAAAAGGCAATTTCATCACATCTCTATTCTCCTTGATAGCATAATCCTTGGTCTCTCCCTCTCGCAAATGAACAATTCCCGATTCAGAGAAATGGCTGAACAAGGCTCCGACCAAAATTATTCCAAAAGAGAGATGGATAAGAATGGTGGGAATCCCCATCTTTTTCCTTTTTTTGAAGATAAGATAAGAGGCTGACACAACCACAGCACACCATCCTAGAATCATGAATGGATTAGAATAGAGAGAAGTATCGCCGGCATCTCCGACGACGGAGAATATAGCCAAAGCAATTGTGATAATTGCCAGCACTACGAACGGCAGATATTTCAATATCGTTTTCCCCATCACTCTTTTCCTATTGCAATTGCCTCCATTTCTATTAACCAAGCAGGACGACAGACTGGTGCCTGCACGATGATAAACTGCTTGTCGGTCAGTATCTTGCTCAATTCATTGTACGCGCATTCGTAATCCGCAATATCCCTAAGGTAGACGGTGGCTTGAGAAATATCGTCCCATTTGCAACCTGCCTCCTCCAACAAAGCATTTACGTTTTCGGTCATTCGTTTCACCTGACCTTTCACATCGCCGACATGAAGCACCGCCCCTTTGGTGTCGATACTTGCCGTACCGCTTATATACACCTGTTTGTAGCCGGCTGAATGATGTATACAGACTCCGCGCTCAAAAGTGACGCCATATTCAATCGTCTTGTTCATATTCTGAGCCGCATAAAGGATCTGCCTCTTGTCGGAAGGTATTCCCTTCACAGCATACGCGTCGAACAGACTCAACACATTATGGTCTTCATGTTTGCCTTCGATACCAGTGCTGGCAATGTAATGAGTGTCGGGAGTCAATCCATTAAGAAGGAAATTCTCACGTCTTCCTACCACCACACCTCCATAATTACGGTCGATATCACGGACGAAAAACCAAGTGCGCACACAATGTTCAGCGATATTCATGCCGTTTTCAGCGAGGATTTTCTCATATTGCTGAAGTTGACGATGCGTCTGCTTATAGCTATCATCATTAGCATCCGCAAGACGAGTGGTCCAAAAGCACTCCTCATCACCATTGTCTACCTTGATTGTATTCGCGTCGACGGAAGAAATCTCAATGCCACTTTCAAACATTGCTATCGCCTGCACCTTGCAAAGAGGCATAGGTGGCTGTCCGACAATAGAGACAGCACATTTTTTCCCCGAAAATGATTGTTTCACATAGTTTGCCTGGGTAGCGATGTCGCTAAGATGGAAACGGACGAAAAACGCGATAGTTCCCGTCTCCTTTTCAATTTGTTCGATCGCAAGACGAATATTATCCACCTGCGACATCACGTCGCTGCACTTATCCGAAGTTGGGACAAACGTCGAATGGATTATTAAACGGTTGCGTCCAGCATTGTCAGCTGCAAACGTAGATATGTTTGCCACTATTCTGTTGCTGTCTTCAAATAATCTTGTTTCGTGTTTCATATTGCAAATTTACTTGCTTTTTGTCGTTTTTGTAGCGAACAAGCCACAGAAATTGCGATGTTACAAATTTTTCCGCAAAATTACGGGCATAAAAATAAATTGGCAATACTTAAAAATGGGTATTATAAATAATTCATAATTCACAATTCATAATTCATAATTGGGGGCGACGGTAGTATTTTCATTCTGATGATTCACATCCGCTTAAACGAGGATTGTTAAGGGCGGAACGACCTAACCCCACCACATCTGCGAGTTCGTAAGAACGAGCAGTTATATTATTTGTGCTCGCCTTCGACTCTCACTATGGGAAGGGGTTAGGGCGTTCCGCCCTTAACAATCCTCAAATCCAACCAGTTTCCTACATTTCTTTACTTTATCACAACCTTCGTCGACTGATTGCCGTCAGTCACCACATAAACACCTTTTGAAACAGATTGTTTGATCTCTGTGCTTCCATTAGCATCAGTTGTTCCGGAAGCGACAATCTTTCCGTTCATTTCAAACACCTGAATCTTGGTTTTTGGTTGTGCGTCGACAACATAGATTGTTCCGTTTGCTACATAAACCTGCAGTGCTTGACTGATGATGTCTGAAACTTCACTTGCTTCTGGTTTAGAGACAGCACGAACCGGGCATCCTAAATAGCGATTGCTGACATACCCTTCCCAATAACCATTCTCGTTGCTGAATAAATAGAGGTAAGAGTGGCTCTCTTTCTTCTCATCTAGAGAAGACAACCAATAGCCACCTTCACTGCCTACATTAAGAACATCCAAACCTTCACGGAATCCCTGAGCAGGAAGGAAAATATGGGCATCGGCAATGCTATAGTCTGTTGAAGGAGACTGCGTACTTTCCACACGCTGTCCCTTGTCTTCCGCTCTCTTCGCTTTGTATACGATGATGCCTTTCGCTCCACTGTAGTCGTTTGTCCAAACGATATAACACTCACTCGAAAGTTCTTTCAAATCATCGATAGTAGGCATAACCCACTCCTTACCCCAGTTGGCTGTAGCCGCGTCATCCTCAGAAAGAAGAATTGATTGGTTGTCGATTGTTCCTGTATATTCATTTCCGAAATTGTACTTTGTGATAGATTGCAATTTCCAAAGATCAAATTCATTCAAATAAGCAGTACAATATTTGTATGTGTTCCAGTCGTAAACATCCTTCGGTTCTGTCTCTCCCCATGCGAAATAGTCACCAAACTCTGTCGGCTTGGTTGCTCCCACGTTGTATGTTGCCCAAAGAGTTCCACTTGGAAGACCAAGATCAATATAGTCGTGACCAGCTATCTGGCCGCTGACTGGCAAGCTTTGAGTAGTGTCTTTCTTCTCCCATTTTAGAATATTCGACTTTTGATTGTAATGCTCAACTTCCATCCAAATCAACAGACTATCATGTTTATTACTATTAATATAAACATCATGCAATGTTATTTTGTAAACAGAATCGTTTTCCTGAACATAATCACATGTCACGCCTGCTTTTGAAAAGAGATAAGAATTCAAATAGAAATAATCGGTCTTTTTGCTATCATAATAATCTCCTTCGATACCACGCACTCTATCTCTCTCAATATTTGAATAAAACGAAAGAGTTATATAACCTGATGTATCGACATTAGCGATGTCGCTCATATCCAATCCCCAAATAGAGTTTCCTAACACTTCAACAGTGACGACTGTGTCGCTCACAATATTCTTTCCATCAAAGTTGTCGGAGAATACATAAGAACGACCTTTGACAGAGCAAACCGGCAAAGCGATGGTTCCATCCAAAGAGACTTCATAATCTTTATGGCTCCCTTGAAATGAACCACATATCCATGCGTCGGTTGAAGATCCACACCCTCAAAACGAGGGAACCCATCCTCACCCTGCACCCATGAAAGCAATGGAACTGAATCTCTGTCGTAACAATATTCCTTCGGATTTTGTGAAACGTACATATTCAGAGAATCTTTCACAACTCCTGAAAGGAATGCAATGGAATCCATTTGTTGCAATACGAATAGGTTACCATATCTTCCTTTAAAGCCTGATGTTTCTATATAATAAATAGAACTTAAATCTGGAGTGTAGACTTCTCCGGCATTATATAAATTGAAATGGTATCCATCATACATTCCGAGTCCGACAGCTGCTTTATCGCTTACAATTCGGCCTCTGTTGTAGCAATTGAGAAGTTGATCAGCAGCCACTCCAATTGAATAGTTGGATGAAACGATCAAGCCATAGTTGCTGCAATTGTATGCCATAGAAGGCTTTCCATACTCATTTACGCCACCTGCATATTGTCCGATAACTACTCCTTCAAAATGACAGTTGACGAAAATTCCGTGAATCGCGATACCAGCAGCTTGACTTCCTCCCTTCACGTAGGCATTCGTCACCTTCAGGTTCTTAATTTGTAGATCATAAAGGCTTTTACCATTACGAAACAAAGCCACACCGTCCATATCATTCGGCTGGTTGATATAAAGGTTGGAAATTGTGTGGTTTCCGCCATCGAATGACCCACCACTCATGCGGATAGGAGTCCAACTGACCCGTTCTCCATTAATGACACCACAAACGGAGCTGAGGTCGATGTCGGCTTCAAGTATTGCATTCATATACACACCCTTAGCCGCCAGAATCTTATATGAGATGAACTCCTGAAGATTATGGATAAATAGAGTATCCCTGATAATACGTATAGTGTCACTTTCTGTCAAACAGCAAACCGTGTCAACATGTAAAGCATCCTTTCCTATTGAAGCAACGGCATTTGGAATAATGACAGATGTCAAACCAGCACATTTCTTGAAAGCCCCTTCTCCTATAGCTGTGACGGAGTATTCCTTTCCTTCGTATTCTATCTTGTCGGGAATCGTAACTTTTCCAGAAATGGTATCCGACGCTGCTGACACCGACACTGTAAGTCCTGTTGTGTCAGTCACATCGTATTTAAAATCACCGATGGTGAAACTTACCGACATTGCAGGCATAGCCATGAAAAAGAGGCATACTACCCAACAAAAGATTTTTTCAAATGACATTTTCATTATATGAGTTTTATTAGTCCCAAAATTCGCATTTAATTTCAATGATGTGCGATTGTTTGCAAAATAACTAAAAAATTCAGACACAATCTCCGGCGTTTCCAGAATTAACAAAAATTAACATCGGTTATTATTAGATATATCCCCTAAAGGGGAATATCCGTCACGTCATAATATTATATATCTACCGATATAAAACACCTAACGGTGTATTTTCTATGGTTTCATTTAGCGATTAGTTCGAAACAAAAATGGTATCATGATATCATGTAAAATAGACGTTTTCTAATAGTCAATCACCCCCATGTAGGTTTCAAACCTGCCAGCAATAGAAATTCCGTTAAATATGAGTCTCTGTGATTTTATTAAATTTTATGTGCTCGCCTACGGCTCGCACTATGGAAAGGGGTTAGGGCGTTCCGCCCTTAACAATCCTCAATTCTTAAATTAAATCTAAACAGTTTCTACGTCTTTTTATGATAAAAAGAGGCGTGTTTTCAATCTGGAGTGGAAAATGCATTTCTTTTTATCCAAACAGATTCTTAATTATGGTCGATGTTTTTCGCAACAAACATTTCCTATTTTGGAAAGTTTTTGTTATATTTGCAAACGTTAATTAATAACAGTATAAAAAAATGAAATACGAACCACGATTTGACGTCATCTTTTCTGATGAAGTTGATCAGTTTTTGAATTCAATTCCAGAAAAGCCAAGAGAGAAAATTCTTTCCAATATCAGAAAGAGCAGATTTATAATAGATAATGAATTGTTCAAAAAACTCAATGGAGAAATTTGGGAATTTAGAACGATCTACAACCAAACAAAATATAGATTATTGGCATTTTGGGATAAAAAGAGAAAAAAATTAGTGATTGTCACTCACGGATTTGTGAAAAAGACAAGTAAAGTTTATTCAAAAGAAATAGAAAGAGCTGAATCAATAAGACTTGAATATTACAAACAAAATAACGAATAGCTATGAAATTTCATACCGAAGAAGAAATATTAAACAAATATATAGGAAAAGAAGGCACACCAAAAAGAGATGCTTTCGACAAAGAGATAGAGGATTTCCTAATTGGTGAGGCAATAAAAAAGACTCGTCTTCAACAGAACCTCACACAAAAGCAGTTGGGGGAGTTAGTCGGAGTGAAAGAGGCTCAGATATCCAAAATAGAAAGTGGCAAAAGCATAACCTGGAACACCATAGTGAAAGTATTTAAAGCGATGGGGGCAAACTCAGGTGTGCTCGACCTCGGAGAGATGGGACGAGTGGCGTTGTGGTAATTCATAATTGTTGAAAACGGTGGTATTTTCATTCTGATGATTCTCATCCGCTTAAACGAGGATTGTTAAGGGCTGAACGCCCTAACTTTCCCCTTTTCCGCGAGTCCGCAAGGACGAGCGGCATTATGGTAATGCATAATTCGTAATTCATAATGCGTAATTCGTAATTGGATTTTTTCACAATAGACATTTTCCCATGCAATTAATTCCTTGGACACAACCATATTTTTGACATCTATGATGCCAATTATTGTCTTATAAGAGTGAAATGTCCTACATAGGTTTTACCTGTTTCCTTGATCTGGATCTCGTACCAGTAGTCGGTCGACGGCATGGACACTCCGTTGTAGACTCCGTCCCAGTCGATTCCGTCGCCGGCGTTGTATGTCGCAAGCTGCTTGCCCCAGCGGTCGAAGATCGTCACCTTGGCGTCAGGATATCCCTCAGCCAAGCCCTTCACCACGAACTTGTCTGACACTCCGTCTCCGTTAGGAGAGATGTGGATAGGTATCTCTATCGCAGGGTTGTTGACCACGAACCTGAACTCAGTCGAGCAGCCGACCTCGTCCACCACCTTCACCACGTGCTCGCTGTACGAGAGTCCGTCCCTGATGCTGCTGCCTATCTCCGGGTCGTCCTCATTGCCGTCTATGATGTACTTGAACGATCCCGTTCCGAGTCCGACCTCTGTCTGTATCTCTATCTGACGGATGCCGATTGAGTCGACCTGAAGCACAGACGGAGCGGATGTCACCTCTACATACTTCTGCACCTCAGCCGAGCACTTGCCTCGCGTCATGCTCAGCGTAAATGTCGCGTAGTCAGGGTCCGGCACCAGTTTGGCTGTCTCGCCAGTGAACACAGAGTCCTTCTCCTCATACTTCCACTCGTATGAGTCTGCCTGATATGATGTTGCGTCCAAAGTCAGCTCGTCGAACTGGCATATCCTGTCCGCAGTCCTGATCTCGCCCTCGATAGGTTTGTCGACGTAGGCGCTGAACATGAACGGTTTGTCCTGGCAGATGCCGTTCTTGGCTATCACCTTGTACGTCTTCGTCTGTCTTGCGACACCCGATCCTGTGTGGATTGGCATAAACGTCGCTCCGGATATCGATCCCGCAACCAGCTCGCCAGCCGGGTTGTCGCTCCAGTCGAGGTATGTGCCGCTAGGATAGAGATTCACAACCTCGACCGTCGCCTGACCACCTTCACACACAGGCTCTACCGTCGAAAGCTCAACCTGAAATTTCTCATGCACTGTCAGATCCAGCTTCTTCGACTCGTCCTGACCGCCAACATTGTATGTGTATGTCACCATATATTTTGCATTGTGAGCCGGGTTCACCTCCGCCTCCAGCTTGCCTGTGCTGCGGTTAGGTATCAGGCTTATCGTCTTGTCTCCGTTCTTCGTCGTCTCCGTCACCTTCAGCACCAGATCACCAGGATGAAGCACCCTGCCAGTTCCTGTTGTGTCGACAATCAGCTTCGTGGTCTCGCCCTCGCATATCTCAGTCCTCTCAAGCTCCGCCGTCATCTTCAGTCTGGCGTCCACCAGGATGGATATGTCCGTCTCCGCCTTGCAGTACTCCTTGTTCTCCGCCACAATGTGCAGGTTGTAGTCCCTGTCCACCGGTGAGATCGTCACGCTTGCACCGCTCTGGATAAATCCAGAATTTATGTCGCTCCACTTCACGTCCGACTCGATGTCCGACGCCGTCGCAGGCACCTTGAACTCAAGGCTGATGCTCTGATCCTCTCCGTTAACCACCTCATATCTCTTCTCGTACGAGTTATCGTCAAGCACCACGTAAGGCTTCACCTTCAGTGCGCTACCAAGAGCGATCTTGCCGTCGAAACGGCAGCCTGCGGAGAAGAGCGTGTATGTGTACACTCCGCTGTCCTCAGGCTTCGCGGGGTTGAGCTGCAGCTTGGCGTTTGTCTCGCCCGGGATGACGTCGCCGTTCCTCTGCCACTCGATCGTAGGCTTCGGTCCTGTGATGTCTATGATCTCAGCGTTCCACTTCTCCCTCTCGCAGATTGTCATATTTCCGTTCGTCGATTCTGCGCTATTGCTGTAGTCGGTGATTTCAAACATAAACTTTGTTGGACACTCGTTGATGTACGACAATGTATATCTGCCCTCACCAAGGCTTAGTATCGCCTCTCCGTCAAATTCGTTGCTGAATGATCCTTTGGAGGATGATGTTCCGCTCAATGTGTAGCCCGACGTGTTGTCCTTGTTGACTATACCAGTCAGTTTGACCTCCACGTTGCCGCCGCATGAGGAGAACTCTATGTCGTTGTCTGACACAGGTAATGTGATTGACTTCGTATTGTTGATTTCGTGGAACGATATATTTCCGACCAGCTGTCCGTCGCCCACCGTAATGCGGTGAGTCTTGGTCACCGCCCTCGGTCCGTTGCACGCTTGGCTCGACACTTCGAGGGTAACACTCATGACATCACCGGGTTTGTCCAATTCATCAGAGCCTGTCAAGTATTGTTTCTGGTCACCAGTGTTCGTGTTCAGGTCGTTCTTCCATGAGTAGACGACCTCGCTCTCCTTCAATCCGCCGCCTACGGTGATGTCGGCCTCAAGCGACACGCCTACTCCTGGGCATGTTCTTTCTGTGCCCACGATTGAAGCGTCAAGTTCGTGGAACACCACCGTCAGGTCTTCTGGCACCGACGAACATGTTTCCTCCTCTGGTGTGCCCTTGTTGATCACATACCAGCCCTTCACCTCATAAATGCCATTTTCAGTAATCACATCAGTTGTCATCGTCGACATCGCCCCCTGATTGACGTCGTAATATGTGGCATTGCAGCTATCGATATCTATGTTGTACATCTCCGACAGCTTCTGGACCTCTCCCTTACACTTGGGGTCAGTCACAAGTTTTGTCAGTCTTGGATTCGTGTTGACCGTCACTGTCACTGGGACAGGGGCGCTCTGCGCGTATGGCTTCGTCGTGCTGCTGGCGAGTCGCTGGAGCACGTAGTATTTGTATGTCGTCTCCTTGCTTCCGCTCTCCGCCTTCTGTATGCTCGGCGAAAGCTCTATCTTGTCGTACTCCTGGCTTTCGTCTATCGTTCCGTCCGCCTTGCTGTTGTACCACACAAGGTTGAAGTCGCTCGCCGCCGCTCCATTAGCGCCGTCTACCTTATTGGTTGTCGCCTCAATATTGCCAGCCAATTTTGTCGAGTTCTCACACACGTTATAGTTTTTCACCGTAGGTGACGGATAGCCGGAAACGATGACAGTCACAGGCTTAAAATTGCTCTCACAGCCAAGGCTGTTCACCTGCTTCACATAATATGTGTGCTCCTCGTTTCCTTCTAGGTCGGCATTATACTTAGGTGTCGCGTTGTTTTCCTCGATTTTGTTCTTGTTTTCGTCATACCAAACTATGCTGCAGTCCATACATGAGGTATCACCTACGACCGCTTCAGGAGTCTGCTCGGTAGGCTTCTTAAAACCGGTTACCCCTTCCGGCTTCAGGTATGTCACAGTTCCTGTCATAGGATCAGCCACGCTCTGAACCTCAACAGTGTACTCATTTGCTTCACCACGACAGCCAGTTTTCTCATCCGTCAACGCATAAAAGTAAGACTTTGGCATATCAACTTTTTTCAACTCTCCTATCTCAGGAACAGATATTTTCATCAATGTGTCGACATCCTCATACCAATCAATGCTATACCCACCAATACTTTTCTCTGGTTCCTCAGTTAACGATCCTTCACAAAATGAAGCTGGAGCGGTCAATGTTATGAGGGGTTTTGGATTAGCGACGACTGTAATTGTATCCGTCATATCACAAGGAGTGGAATCCAACGCAGAATCATAATAATCGTGGAATGAGATAATATATTTCACTCCCGTCGCACCAAATGATTCGACATCATCATAGTTCACTGTGAGCGTAGGAGCCTCATCATCAACCGTCGTACATTTCTTCGTCGCCAATGCAGGGCTATCCACATTCTCCTTGAACCACTTGACATCATAGTTATTATAGGCTTTGCCATCCTTGTCAAGGCCGTGAACCGACTCCACGATGCCAATTTCGACGGATTCTCCAGCACAAAGTTCAACCACCCGTCTCTCTGCATCATACTTGCCATTGTCCGCTGTGAAAGACACCCCCGTCTTCTCAAAATCCAAATGAGAGCACTCCGCACAATTCACTCCTGCCGCAACAGGAATTTTAGAGATAGAAATCTTACGACATGGAGAAAATGCGGAATTCTTTTTCCACGATTGGTCGGCGACCAAATCACTATACTCACCTACAACGACGCGGAAATATACACGTTGATTTTCAGAGAGCGAAGAGAAAATATCCGTCCAATACTTTGCCATCTCCACTGTAAACGTCTCTGTTTCGACAACATCCTCTTTATGAAGAGATTTCCAAGTTATAGGATTTGTTTCACTTTCAGTAGACGGATCGACATCCGTATATTGATAAACAAAACCTAATTTCTTGCTCATATCTGGATTTCCTCCACTGTAAGTATAAAACTGTCGGGTGGCATCAGATATCACAGGGATAAGAGTCAGCACATCCTCAGCACACAGATTGAATATGTTTTTGCCAGTATTGACAAAAGCATCCACATTTACGTCAGGCGGAGTACATACCTGAAAGACAATATTGTCGATGGCATAATCACGCGTCAACTTATCTCCTGGAGGAACACATGATTGATTATGTTTGACTTTCATTTTAATCGAGACTTCAGATGCACCTCCGACATCTTCAGCTTTTATAGTGAACTTTTTATTTACACTCAGCCAACCATCTGCTCCACTTTTAAAACTTTTAGCTTCACTTTCCAATACATTCCCATCATGTTCAAGAGTGACTTCTATACATCCTGGATGACTGGAGATTGAAGCGAAATCCGCGCCAAAAGTAATTTCTTTGCCTGTACAGATATGATCAATATCCACTTCAAAAAAATCATCCTGTGAACCATTGTCAAGGAGATCAAACTGAAGCATGCCACCGGTAGGAGTACCCGAATTGTCATACTTCACGCCTCCAGAATAGCCACCATATTTGGAAACGACATACACACCGTGGTCGAACAATTCCGACTTCATTTTTGACTTATTATCATCTTGCGGAACAGTGCCCGCCACAGGCACCGACAATTTAGCTCCACTGTTTTCAATATTATATGCTCGCACATAAGGGATTCTCACCTTTTTCGAATGAGAGCGTGCCTCATGAGTATGTTCAACAGGTATTTTTTCTGTATGTGTAATTCCCATTCGGTCTGTCCACTTGTAGATATCATCAGAAACGAAGTCACCGAAATCATCAAAAAACAAGTTTGTCATAGCCATAGGAGCACCGTCTTCACTTGTGCAACAGATTCCAGAATGGATGATATAAGGGTCAGACTCTACAGGATCACATCCAGGGATGGTCACCACACAAGTAATCACATAATCAGTGTCTGGCTTTTTTGGTGTAAATATAAAGTCGTTTTCTGTCGACGACTGACCGGTAACCGACTCATTCCAATAGAACTTTGTACCTTCTGGATAATCTTGTTTAGCAGTCACCCGTAATGGCTGTTCCGGGCATGGGTTTCCTGTGCTCATCACAACAGGTTTTATTTCACCGCTGACCTCAATGTCATCTATGCCAATAGGGATCTGAAAACAATCATTTGGACGGTAGATGTAAAATGTGACACTACCTGATTCTGGAACAATTGCTTTATGTACCACCAATTCTGATTTTCCATAATCCACAGTCGTAACTGTCGATTTATTCTTTTTCCCCAGTTTAAGCACACTATTGTCTACAGACTTAAATGATATATCATCGTCGTTAGAAACAACACCTATTTCCAATTTTTCACCTGAGATTGTCTTCGTGGAAGAATCATAAAGATACCTTGTTATATAATCCTGCATTTTTGGAGACTTAGAAGCAGTTTCCCCACAAACATTTGTGGCAAGATGTTCAAAATAGGTAGAATCCAACAAATTATACAATGTAAAAGACAATTCAGCAAAAGTGCCAGGAGCTAATCCATGCACCGTATAAGAAAACATCGGACACAGTGCAGCGGAACCGACACTGACATACATATTATTCGGCGTATCATTCGCTTTACAAAAAGGATGTACGAGTTTTGGCTGTGCAGTGACGAAAGAATAGCCATATTGAGTCTTTTTTCCATCTGCCTGATGGTCTTTTAAGTGGAATGCATCATCCACTTCTGTCACATCGTTGATGCCAAAATTATAAAGTCTGCCACCCATTCCTTCAAATATAACATATTCAGGCTCCGCAAACATATCTGTTTTGCACATTTTATTCCAACCATGACTTTCACTATACCATCCCTCTTCGTCAGAAGTCAAGACAGGGCAGCAAAGGGCAATATCTGTGTCAAAATTTGTGTTTGCCACGACACATTGTGCCGACGATGACGATGAATTCAGCATGCAACAAAGTGTAAATAAAGTCATAAGGTAATACTTTGCCATCACTTTTTTCATCATACTATTCCAAATAATGATGTCTAGCGTGTTAGATCGCATATAAAAAGTTTTTGTGTGTTGTTTATGTGTGCAAATGTAGTTGCAAAAGCAAAGACGCATAAGAATTTCAATACCAAACAATATAGATGAACATTTTTCCTTGGATGATTAATGTAACAATATCAAACATCACTTGTAACACACTCCACATAAAAAATTGACTTGCAACAATATAGAAACATTCATTTTAGCAGAGAAAAAACTTAGAATCTGTCTTAGATTGGTTATATAGGCGAGAATTGTTAAGGGATCATGTTTTTGACAGATATTGGGTCTAGCCCTTCAATATTTGCTAGCATTTAAGGACAAGCTGTTATATTTATTATGAGATCAGAATGGATTATAGTTTATGACTATAGGCTTTTAGACTTTATTTCATCACTGTTCATCCTTCTTAGCTGTGGAGTGTCTCCGTCTTATGCCAAAGCACTGCTGTAATCCATCTCTTCTACTACAGGGCAATCACATTTCTCCACATCTTTATTCTTGGCATATTGTTTCCTGAACTGATCACAATCACATATTGAGTAAATGTGCGACTCATCACGGCATACCACATGAACCACTTGAATGGTATCAGCATGTGGATCATATTCATTCACAACCATAAGTTGATACATGACATTACTTTTTCCATATCCTTCAGCGAAATAGAAATTTTCCAAGTAGCCACAGAATGGTTCCCAATTGTTAAGATTACGTCTAAAAGGGGACCCTTTCTTAATCAGGTAGCATAAAGAATCGTCGACCATCACTCTGCACTTATACAACATCATGAATTCATGATCCTTTGCAAAAAGGTTTGCGGCAGACATCAGCACAGATACGATCAGAAAGAATATTTTAGTTGCTCGGATAGGCATAGCACATTATCATATTTTCGGGATGATAAAAACAATAGGTAGGATTAAAAAACACAAAAGGTCTCACTTTTCAGTAAGACCTTGATATTTGTGTTCTTCGATAGATTCGAGAAATGAAAGATTAGAGCTTGTTAACGTAAATAGCCAACTTTGCCTTAAGATTAGAAGCCTTATTCTTGTGAATAACACGAATCTTAGCCAACTTGTCTAGCATAGAGCTAACTTTTGGATAAAGCTCTTCAGCCTCTTTCTTGTCAGAAATTGCACGAAGCTTACGCACTGCATTTCTTGTAGTCTTTGCGTAGTATCTATTGTGCAATCTTCTCTTCTCTGTCTGTCTGATTCTCTTAATAGAAGACTTGTGATTTGCCATTGTTTTTAATAAATGAATTTATATTAGTAGCCCATAGGAGAGTCGAACTCCTCTTTCAAGAATGAAAATCTTGCGTCCTAGCCGATAGACGAATGGGCCCCGCAATTAGATTTCTCTAATTGTAGCCCATAGGAGAGTCGAACTCCTCTTTCAAGAATGAAAATCTTGCGTCCTAGCCGATAGACGAATGGGCCTCCTTAATGTCACAAAATCAACAAACTATATGTTTACCCGATTTTGCGAGTGCAAAGATAGACATTATTTTCTAAAATCCAATACTTTTGCTTAAAATATTTCTCACGCGTTATCAACACCACAAGACAAACAAAATTATGAATTGTGGGACGACACAACAAATGATGGATCATTCACAATTACGAATTACGCATTATGAATTATGAATTGTAATAACACGCACGTCCGTGAACACAAACCCATAGACACATGTCCGTAAACACGCACGTCCGTGAACACAAACCCATGGACACACGTCCGTAAACACGCACGTCCGTGAACACAAACCCATGGACACACGTCCGTAAACACGCACGTCCGTGCGTCTCTACGAGAAAGGGATCTCCAAATGCGTGGACGTCCCCCTCATTATGAACTATCATTTGCTTTGTTCACGCGATTTCTCTCCGAGGTAGCCTCCATGATGACGTTTGGCATACTCTTCGTTTGTGAACTTGATCTTCTTCATTGTGCCTACCACAATGATGTCTCCGATCACTGTCATCATTGTTGTCGATGTTGTGGGAGTAAGTCCAAGTATGCAGACTTCCTTCGGATTGCCTGTATATAGGCAGATATTAGCTTCTTTGGCCAACTGGCTGTCCTTGTTGCCAGTAATGACAATAAACTTGACATCTGGACGCAAGCCTCTTGCCAAAGCTGTAAGTTCTATGATTTCTCGTGTCTTGCCGGAATTTGAAATCAAAAGCATAACGTCATTTGGCTGCAACACCCCTAGATCACCATGTTGTGCCTCACTTGGATGAAGAAAAACAGCAGGTGTGCCAGTCGAACTGAATGTAGTGGCGATATTCATGGCAATCTGACCTGCCTTTCCCATACCGCTCGTCACAAGTTTTCCTTTCTTGTTGTGAACCTGCTCCACAATCAAATCCACAGCATTCTCATAGTCATCTGTAACAGGAAGCGAAAGGATTGCATTTGCCTCATGTTCCAAGATTTTCTTTATATCCTCTTTCATTGCCACATTTAATTTTGTGCAAAGGTAGTTTCTTAATATGATATTTCAATACGAAATGCAAAAAAAGGCGACGCAAATGATCGCGTCGCCATTTTTATCACTCATTGATTAGAGTAAAATGTCCTACATATTTCTTTCGGATTTCGTCAATCCAAATTTCATACCAGTAGTCGGTAGCCGGCATCTTTCGTCCTAAATAAGTTCCATCCCACGACTCACTACCCTTAATCTCAGTCAGTTTCTTTCCAAATCGATCATAAATAGTGACTACGGCATCCGGATAAGCTTCTGCCACAACTTCCGAAATAAATGCATCATTCACACCGTCTCCATTCGGAGTAATGACTGTAGGGAACTCGATACCTGGAGCTTCCGTCACAAATTGGAAATCACTCTGACATCCATACTCATCAATAATGTATGCAGTATGTGTTCCATACTTCAAATCAGCAAACGCCTCCGACGTCTGATATTCGCTGTTGTCCACCTTATACATGACATTTGTCGACTCATTGTTCTTTAATGGTACAATCTCAATGTCACGGTAGCCTTTCTGGTTGACTGACGCAATCTCTGGATATCCTACCACCTTGATTGTCGACTTGGCTGTCACTGTCTCACAAATTTCATTTGAAAGCGACACCGTATAAACAGTCTCTCCGATCACATCAGTTGGAGCCTTATATATAGGCGACGTTGCCAACACATCTCCAGCCTCATTTGTCCATGTATACTTGCGTGGTTTTCCCTGAGAGACATTAGTGAACAATCTCACTGATCCTGGCGTCATACAGACTATAGTATCTATTGGAGATACCGTAAACTCAATTGGTTCCTCAACCTCAACTATGATCGAATCCTTAACCTCACATCCTCCTGCCTGAGAGACAGTGAAACGATAAGTAGTCGTAGCTGTTGGATTCACAACGGCCATCATACCTGAGCCCACAAGGGTAGCGTCGCTGTTCCACTCTATAGTCGCAGTAGAAGGTGTCAGCTCCGACAATCCTATCTGAGCATCCGATCCTTCACAAATCACTGTGTCATCCGCAATCTTTGTGAACTTAGGTGCCTCAGACACTGTCAATGTGCCATAAGTCTCTTCCACAATACAATTTCTGTTTGTGATTGTGTATGTGTACTTGCCGTCATCAGATGTCGACGCTGATGAAATTGAAATAGAATTAGATGTTCCAACCTCAACACCGTCTTTCTTCCACTCTACAGTTGGAGTCTCCTTGCAAGAGAAATCCAAATCCATCACATATTTAGCACCCTCACAAAGGATTGTGTCTCTTCCTACAGTATTATTCTTGATGCCTGCGTCGACCACCTTCACCTTCTGGCTTGTCTCACACTCATTGGTGAATGTGACAACATACTCTCCTTCTGTATTCAATTGTATTGCCTGAGATGTCTCACCTGTGCTCCACTTGAAATCGTTGGCATCAGACTCCAAATCAGCGAACAACGAATATTTAGTGCCACAACTGTAGAATGAGATAGGATCTCCATGGGCTGAGATTGCCTCTGTATTGCCATCCTCATCTGTGAAGATAATAGATCCATTCACCTCTCCTTGTCCGATTTTAACAGTGTGCGACACTGTCTTCTCACAGAATCCATCAGACACTGTGACCTCAAACTTCGTAGGGTCGTTCAATGGCTCGCTCACAAAATTGCCGGCATCAGCCATTGTCGACTTATTAGTTGTGTTCCAAGTGTAGGTGATATCTGAATTATACGTGTCACCCTTCAACACAGCGCTCAACTCTACCGAAGCTCCCGGACATGCTGACGCAGCTCCGACAATTGACAAAGAGTCGATTCTGTGGATCTCAACATAAATCTCCTTTGGCGAATTACTCTCACACTTGATTGAAGTGTCGTTAGGCATCTTGAAATAACCTGTCACATTGTAGTGACCTGTCTTATCAATTGCATTATAATTATTCAAAGGATTTCCACTCTCATCTGTAAATGATGAATATACGTTTGACACGTCGTTGCTAACGATCCACATTGTATCAAGATTAACGGCTCTTGAACAAACTGTATCGAAATGAGTCTTTAGTTCAGGACGTGCATATAGTATCACCCTCACTGGCACTGTAGACGACTCAGCTCCATTATCATCAACCTGACAAACATAATATACGGTGGTATCTGTAGGTTGTTTTGTTGTCTTAGTTGTTGAAATAGCAGGCATAGAAATTTCAAGTCCTCCCTTCGACTTATCCGCGTCGTACCATTTCAAGCTATATGATGGATCTGATTTTTCTACGAAATCCTCAATAGATTCCGTTGAAAGATAATCCTCACAGAAGCGAGCCACCTTTGTCTTTGGCACCGGTGTCAAACTTACAATCACATCGACATCACTCAAAACGCTCTCGCATCCATCCGCATCCTTCTGGCTGACATAATACTTAAGCTTCACATCTGTTGTCATGCTCTTGTCTGCCGACGGAATAGGCTCCGACTTCAACTCAGACATATTCTCGTCATACCACACAAGTGTCATATCCTTGCCTGGAGTGACAGCCGACGGATCTTGAGTAAGCAGGCTCTTGAATGAGCCGTCTGTCAACGTATCACCCAATGTGTATGTGATCACATTGTTAACTGCCGGAGCATCGATATGCTTCACTGTGACATCAAGATCTGCAGTATCTCCCTTGCAGACGTGATTGCTTGAGATTGTGTAAGTAGGAACCACCTTATATGTGTTTGTAGTAGTGGAAGAAACTTTTGATGTCGACGGAATCAAAGCCGACTCATCAAGTTTCACACCGCCAAGATACCATTCAAACTTAGATGGATCATCAGCCTTCACAAACGTGCTCAACGACGAAACATCTGTAGTAGCCACAAGTTTTTCAGCATTTGCATCCTCACAATACGACACATCGTCAGTCTTAGCCGTGCCGACACCAACAGTTGTGATTGTGATTTCAGCGATGTCACTCTCAGCTGTACCATTTGTCGACTTGACATAATATTTGGTTTCACCAGGAGTAGTGCTTTCAAATGGAGTTGGCTCCGATAGTGGAGCACCCGTCTCGTCGCACCAGATCAAAGACTGACCTGCTTCTGGAGCCTCAACCAATGTCGTGACATCGATCTTTTCACCGACACACAATGTAGTGTCGCTCACCTTTGGCTTGTTTGAACTTGTAATATAGATTACAACCGAATCCCTTTCGCTCTCACATCCTCCCTTCGACACAGCGCTCACATAATAAACGATTGTGTCTTCCTTAGCGACAGAAATTGTGACAGGGGTACGCAACGAATCCGTAGCAGTCTTCGACTCATACCAAACCACACGTCCATTTGCTGAAGATGCAAGTTTTGTGATATCCTCTTTGCCTGTGCCTACGGCAAACTCCTTAGGAGAAGTGACAGTAGGAACATCAGGTATAGCCTCCTTAGAGACCTCCATCATTTGAACTTTGCCCACGCACTTGGTTGTCTTATCTGTGGCAGTATAGAAATATGCACCTAATACATCCTTGCCGTCGATATTCAAATCAGCCACCTCAAACGCAGCAACGTCATCCGAATACCAATTCAAATCGTAGCCTTCAATTGTAGCTTTCGACAGATCAAGACCTTCACCGTCACACAATGCCACTCCGTTTTCCAAAGCCACATCAGGAAGAGGATTGACAGTAAGTTTGACACTCTTAGAAGAGATCTTACATCCTGCTATCTCCTCATTGTAGACAGTCACAGAATAAGAGCCAGCCTCCTTAACGAAGAACGAATCCACCTTGATTGGTTTGTCGTCATTCAACGATGTCTTTCCATTGAAGAACTCATATGTATAACTCTTCGACTTAGGAGTTGCGACAGCCTTGATATAAGTGCTGTCACCCTCACAAATCTCCTCAAGTTTCAAACTTGCGACAACATCAGTAAGGTCGCACTCAACCTCACCGCACTCGATAGTGTTGAGCACTTTTAATGTGTCAAGGCCATAGACTGTAGCAATACCCATATTAGTAATATACTTGTCTACACATTGCACGACCTCAGCAGTGTACGTGCGAATCACAGAGTCCATAGGAGGAATGGCTGTTTCGACAGTTGTAGCGACAGTAGGCCAAGTGATGAAATTTTTTGATTCATCCCATGTTCCCTTGTCAGAAACATCTGTGACTTTTCCAAGTTCTTCAGGAAGCTGATCATACAAAGTAACATTGAATGCATAGTCAAGATCAGTTTCAAACTTTGTCAAATGAGGACCAGAGTTTGTTTTACCATTCACAAACATACCGAAATATCCAGGACCTTTTGCAGACATTCCTTTCCAATCTTTCATTACGTCCACCCATTCTTCGTCTGCATTATTAATATACATGAATAAATGATCATCCACAAATGTGAATTTAAATTCTGGATTTCTGGCGCTTCCTGGATAGATGATTAAATCATCCCCTTCACCTTCCTTCGCAATACATTTTCCATTATCATAAACTTCACATTTGAATGTATTGTCCAAAGAAGCATGAGGTGTAAGTTTAACAGCCGCACCTTTGAAGTTAGCAGAGCCTGGTGTGCCAGCAGTCCATCGAAGCACCACCCATGTATTAGTAATGGCATCCGTACAATTATCCAGCTGTAGATAGACATCTCCATTATTTCCGTACGAATATTCTGGAGCAAACAAATGAGTTCCTTCCGTATTCAGCAAAAGATGACCGCCATCCACCTTAGGAAGAGAAGAGCCACCAAGTGCTTTCCATCCATTAGTTGACTTACAATCAGCCTCTACATGAGTACCCGTATTGTTAATGTATTTTACCTTATACTCTACAACTTCTCCTTGTTGTGCAGATTTTTTATCAGCATACTTAAACAACGATTCTTGATCATCTCCAACTGGAGGTATTTCTCTACATGTGGTCATCAGATCGACACGGGAAGAGTCTGGTGAATCTGTCTCAGAAGAAATCCATGCCACATTCGAATAATATACATCATCAACATCTGGGCAGCCCATATTTCTTGCCATACATACATAGACTAGCTTATCCTTTTCTCCTACAAGCATACTAGGGATAGACCATTTGATGATACCACTATAAGTCTTTGTTCCAGCAGGAGCAGGTATATAAGTGGCTTGAATTTTTTCTCCCTTATCATTTTTCAATGCTGTACTATCCACCCAGTGATGGAATTCCAATTCATATGGAATCGTATCTACCACCTGCACATTCATACACTCACGACCAGGAAGAGGAGCACGGCCTAATATTCTTCGCCAAGTATAACCATCGAATTCCTCCACCAACATACGATCGTAAGTCGTCATGTCAATATCACCTGTGTAGCAGACATTTCTTGCATGTATATCAACCTCATAGCCAAGATTATTGACATCTGCATAACAAGGTGTCAGCAAATAAAGTGCGGAAGTCTGCATATCTCCAGGACGATCCTTCGTCTGCAATTTTTTATAAGACCAGTCGTCTTTCACCTTACCCTCCATTGCCAGGTGAGGATTACTTCTCAGCTGGGTTCTGATAAACGAAGGTCCGCCGACACCCTTATGCAATGAATAGAAATTGTTTGCTCCCGGAGTAGCTGTCGGACTTTCCGGACGTTCTGCAATTTTATTGAATGTATAAGACGACGGTGCCATTGTAAAATCTGCAAATTGAACCATCAGACGCTGATTCCATTTTCTTCCGTCAAGAGTATCTGATCCAGAAGGGACTCGCTGATAATGGAATGAAATAGTATCTGGAGTATGATTCAACAAATATTTGTAGCAATCATTAGCATTATTCAACGTGAAATCCCAACCAGTAGGATTTTCTGCAGAATACAATCCCATCGCCGCAGCGTCATACATAAAGTAAGAAACACGATAATTACCCGGATTAATGTATGCCTCGTATGCATCATGCCAGAAACGATAACCCTGGAACATTTCAGTACCTGATACATAGTTAGCATACGATAAGCGAACATGATTTCGTCCACCGTTCAACCATGATGCTTCACCCAATGATTTGTTTTCAAATTCTAGAGTAAATGTCACAGCGTCATTAGGATTCAACACCTTTCTGGATGCCTTTTTCTTCAATTGGAGAGTTCTGTCAGGAACAATATCCACACAGTTACGCTCCATAGTGTATGTCGCATGGTTTGGATATTCATTACTTGTCCAATCCTCAAAATTAGAGCCACTAATTGTACTAGTCAAACAAATACGTGGGTTAAGAGTATCTTTAACAACGACTATAAAAGAAACAGAATCTATCGTGGCATCAAGGCCACCAGTCTTGAATCCTGGAATTTCTCCGACATTCCAAGTTATCTTACCACCTGAAATTCCAGCTTTTCCCCTTGTTATAGCAACCACTTCATAGTTAGGATCCAACTCTGTTTCGATTTTAACATCTTTTGCATCAGCGGATCCATAATTACGAAATTGTACAGTATATTCAATCTGGTCACCTACGTATGCATACGTTTTATCCACAGACATATACACCTTCACATTAGCCTCCCTCTTCATATCCTGTGGAGCATGAAGATTACCTGAATGAGTCAAAAGTCCCCAGCAACGATAAAAACCATGAAAATACTCAGGTGTACTTCCTATATATCGTTCCTCAGAGTTCCAAGTTACTGCCTTATTGGTTCCATCCCATGTGATTTCAGACTGACGATACATATCAGCAATCAACTCCAAATCTCCAGAGCATACAGCAGCGGCAGCACTCGCACCCAACGTATATGGAGCTGGAGAAGCACCTGAACCCATAGGGGTCTTGTCTGCATTATACGACTGCATGATATTACAAACGCCTGACCAATATGGCTGACCAGGATCTGGTGCGGCACCCATCTGTACACACTGTCCGTGAGAATCACCAGGAGCCTTGTTACCATAACCAGACCATGGTTTTTTCAAAAAATCCGCCATACGGTCTGCCATATCCTTTTCGAATGTATTTCCGCCAGCCTTTGGCTGATGTGCGATAGGATCCCATGTCGTCTCAGGATTACCATGCCACATATAATTCAAAATTGTACGTAACACAAAACGGAAATCCTCTCCCTCACTAAACTGAGTAAAGGAAACATTTGCGTCGTCGCCATATTCAAATGAGAACTTACCCGCCGACGCAATCATGCCTTGTTTATATGCCTGTCCTATCAACCAATCTGACGAAGCTTCTCCTCTTTTATACTGATTGATTTGCCAGTCTGTTCCTTCTCCCTCCTCTTCCAAAAACTTAGCGAACTCATGATAATATGCAGGTGCAATATAATCCGCATACGCATCAGGAGTACTTAAATTACAATTTGGAGTAACAAAAGGATAATCCTTCTGAGTTTGACGCCATTGTGTCATATCTCCTCCCTTGTTACCGCCATGGACATATCCATCAATACCAATATCGCCACTTGTATGACCTCCTTTATAAATAGATCCATCTCCATTTACAGAAGTAATCATAAATGTATCAACGTATGCAGCCAAAAAATCTTTAGCAATCTTTTTATATGAAATAGGATTTCCCTTACTATCTAAGACTGGTTTTCCATCTTGCATCATCCATTCACCCCATTGTTTATAAGCAATTAGAACTGCCAATGCAATATCGTCATCACCGTCGGTAGCGGAGCCTTCTTCTGGATCTATTTTTGTTTCATCCGTATAGCACAATGGCAAACCCGGACTAAATTTATAATCTGGAAGAAAGATCTGGCCATCATAATATCTTTCTACTTTAGGAATCTTATAGTCGTGAATCCACATCCAAAGGCCGTTAAATGTAGATTGATCCGCAAAAATAGCAGACATCAAAAGCATATATCCATCACCCTCCGAACAGTGCGGAGCATGTGTTGATGCAGGCACAGACTTATCGTTGAAACTAATATACCTCACTCCTCCTTGAGAGGTTTTAGAATACCTACATCTGTGAGACATAATCTCGTATGCTTCACGACCAGTCTTCTCCATATCCGCATGCGTAACGCCTTCGGCATTGTATTTTGCCAAAGTCTTACCTACTTTATATTCCTTAAACTGAGGATATGGAAACGCAGGATCACCTGAATTGATATTTATTTTTATAAATACAGATGGATCATATGGGATATTCTGTCCCTGAGCCATCAAACCTCCTATGCTACACAACAAGCAGCATAAAATTGCAATTAATTTAATACCAAATTTATTCATATATTAAACCCCTATTACAAATTCAAAAATAGTTAGTGTTATTAGATTAGGCAAAAATAGCAATATTTTCAAATTGTGGCTCTTTTTTTGTGAAAAATTGTTAACAACCGAGCCTTAGGTCTCACTCCAGCAACCATTTCCAGACGGGAATCACTTAATATTTTTATTTGACGCCGACAAACAAAAATCAATATTTTTATTTGATACCAGCAAATAAAACTCAACATTTTTATTTGATACCGGCAAACAAAACCAAGTGTTTTTATTCGCTGTCAGCAAACAAAATTCAATATTTTTGTTTGACACCAGCAAATAAAAAAAGACGCAGAAGGTTTTCTCCTGCGTCTTCCAAATCAATAGTAAGATTTTATTTCATGATAATAAGCTGTGTCTTTCCATTGCTGAGTCTGACTGCGTAAACTCCTGATGGCAATCTTTTCTCCCTGATTTTCATATTCGCGTCGACGCTGCTTTTCGCAACAATCCTTGCCCATGTTTTTCCCATCATATCCACCACTGTGGCTTCCTTTGGCTCACCCAACAAAATGTCGATGTTGCCAGTCAGATCTTCTAGTTCTTCTTTTGTCTCAGCAAACGCAATCCAGTCGACATTGGAATATGCTCCGCTGATTCTGACACGCAGGATATGATCGCCTGCCTCGATCTCGGAGGTCTTGCCGTCCACTGTTGTATATGTGTTCCAGCTGTCGGTCTGTGGTATCTTGACTGTGTCTGCCACTTGTTTGCCGTCTACCATAATGATGAAACTTGAGAAATCCAATCCACTAGCCACATTGGCTTTATAGAAATACGGTGCAGTCTTCTCGACAGCAATTGAATATTCCGTCCACTCCCCTTCTTGTGTGTAGCCGATGGCATATCCTTTCGCATCGCTGATTGAGTCGACGGTGACGATGTCCACTCCGTCGTTACGATAGGCTTCACCTTGGTTTTCCACATCCTTGTCGTAGTATGCGATGCCCTGTCCGCCCAAATCGTAGTCTTCCATCTCTATCTTGCCAGGAAGAGTGTACACAGAGGAATATGGTTCCTGTGGAATAGCCTCAGAGAAATTAGGCAATGGGATATCTTTATTCTTGATACTCTTATACTTCTGTTCTATTCCGGCGTTGTTGATCACACCCTTGTCTGATCCGTCGTTGTCGTGGGTATAATTGCTGCCACACTGGTTGCAGGCTGTTCCCTTCGGAGCATTCACAGCCACATTGTAAGCGATTTCAAAACCACTCGTTCCCTCATCCTGATAGATAGGGCAAGTCCAATAGTCTGCCCAGTTAGATCCGTTGATATCATGGCTGTAGTTGTACATGATCTGTCCGTTTTTGCCCTGATTAGAAAGGGTGTAAATTGCAGCACCGTCGCACAACAATCTTGCGATATGGTGGATTTCATTATAATTGATCTTGTTTCCGTCCATCGCAGTCTCTTTTTTGGTCCAGCCGAATCCGACAGAGATTCCTGAGTAATTGGCATACGACACTTCGTTATGCTCGATCACGACATATCTTGGATAGCCACCAAGGATTGGCACAGCACCCTGAATCTCGTTAGTAGTGTTGTGGACGTAATTGTTCTTCACCGTGTCGTGAGTGCATATCTCATCCTTATCGGAAGGGTTGTAACCTTTGTGGATTTCCGTCAATGAATCAGGAGCGAATTTTCCGATCGAAATGCTTGAACCTCCTATCTCTGTGAAGACGTTGCCCTCGATACGTGTGTCGTTGGTGCCGGATGTGAAATCCAGTCCGGTGGCAGCCATCTGAGTGAAAATATTGTCTTCAAAAACCACACGGCTTGCGTTTGTCACCTCAATTCCCGCTTCCGGATGCCAAAGCATAAACTCATTCGATTTCAGATACCCACGATCCTCCACTTTCACTGCGAACTGTCCGGCCTGCAGATTAAGCAGACCCTCCCTGCTTGGTCGCAAGAAATTGGTATGGGCAAAAACAATGCCGCTGAACGAGATGTTCTGCACCTTGTTTCTCGTGCTTTCACCCGTCACCTCAATAAGAGTCTCCAGATTAGGAGCCACGACATTTGCCGTAGTCATATCTTCCCCTTCACGCGGAATATAATAAAGTGTGTTGCTATCCTCGTCGAGAAACCATTCGCCCTGCATATCCAAAAGCGACATGTCGTTTTCAAGATAGTAGCACTGCTGCTTGGGTGGATTGCTCATGAATGCCGTGCCAAGCATCGGGTAGGCTCTGCGGAACAGACGTGTACGCTCTGGATCCTGAGGAATGATCTTGCATGTGTTGCCGTTGTATTTCACATCCTCAATTCTAAGAATCTGGTCGGCCCATGCCACCATAACATGGATCTCCGACCTCTTTATATTCTCAAGTTTTTTGATTTGATCCGTGTAGACGTCGAATGCCCTGCCAAAAGTATCCACTTTGGCAAGACGGTTGAAATAGTGGTCGCCGTTGGGTTTGACATTCGGATGACGAGCTCGTATCGCTTTCTTTCCGTTGACGTACAACTGACGGAAACGATTTACGACATCCTTCACGCACCAGATGTTTTTATCCGCGTCGAATATCTCCCATCCGTTCACTGGGACACCTCCCGTCACCAACGGAGTCTCGCCCGGAGCTGCCATATAGCGAACATAGTGGCCGTTTGTTCCACCGTCGGCATTGGAAAGACGCAATGTGCTTGCAAGCTGGTATGTGCCCTCATGCAAATAGACGTTGATATCTTCCGACATTGATTTGTTGACACCACGCACCGCTCTTTGTGCCCGCTCAAGAGTTTTGAATGGAGCTGTAAGCGTTCCTTCAGCAGCGTCGTTGCCATTTGGAGAGACGTGGAAGTCTATTGCATTGGCATTGATGATGAAGCAGCCCAACAATAAGGTAAGTATATGATTGTATTTCATTTTCTTCTTGTTTTGAATTAGAATCTGTCTAAAAATTGGTTATAGAGTTGAGGATTGTTAAGGGCGGAACGCCCTAACCCCATTCCCTTCTGCGAGTTTGCAAGAACGAGCAGTCATAATAACGTTATTCCACAATCACAGATACCGCATCTTTATCATCAATTGATTTCAAAAGATATACGCCCTTCTCAAATCCTTTGTTTTTCAGCAATTCTTTTGGTGAGACGGAATTGTTGAAATTGGCGGTGCCTATATTCTTTCCATCTGCGGTATAGACTGTATAATCTCCGTCAAGAATCGTAGGATTATTTACTTCCACCACATTTGTGGAGTTTTTATCACAAAATTCAATCCAGTCGATATTGATCCAGTCTCCTTCAATCTGCAGTTTCAAAATATGCTCTCCCTCAGGCAACTTTTTTGTCGTCATTGTTTCAGCGATAAGGTATGCTTCCCAATCACCGTCATTTTCAGCAGTCTGGATAAAGTCGGAAATCTCTTCGTCGTCAAGATATAGTTTGATTCCAGCATTCGCATTTCCAGTAGACAATCTTGTGCGGATTTTGTAGTCGTCGGCGACTTTCACGTTGACGGAATACTCCAGCCATTCTCCTTTTTGCGCGTAACCGACAGCAAAACCGTCGATTTCATCGGATTTATACACGTCTACCCCATCCTTACGGAATGCCTCTCCACGGTTTTGCCCATCCATATCATAATAAGCCTTGCCAGAGCCACCAAGGTCATACTCCTCAGCCTGTATTTTACCAGGGATTTCAGCTGGTTCACCATTGTATGGAGTCTGTGGAATATTATGAGACTGGTCTACGAAATACCAGTAGTCAAATTCAAACATTTCACTATTCTGGCCAGAAAATGTGAAGTAGATGTCGTGGACTCCCGTCACCATCATCACTTCCGTCTCCAACTCTTTCCAAGCATTATTAGTAGGCTCCACACTGAGAGAAGCGATCTTTTCACCGTCTTTTTTATCCAAATGGACCTCAATATTTCCTCCCTTTCCAGAAGAGCAACGAACAGCAGCGACAAACTTGAACGCACCCTCCTCACCGAAGTCTACCGAACGGACTTTGATATAGTCGCCATTGTCGATACCATGTACAAAGATATTGTTTCGGTCTTTGTAGTTCATACGCAATCCGTGTGAGAACGCTTTTGTCTCAGCCTCGACCCTCAAATACGGATCAAGATTTTTAACGGCATTTTTCACACCTATGTTTGTGGCTGGGATAAGGGGGATAGAGCCATCAGCTCCATATGTAAACTCCTCCACGCAGCACGAACGGGTGAAGCCTCCGGTATAGCCCTCCTCTCCACGCAGATTCTGATTGTGGTAGAAGAAATATGAATGCCCCTTGAAATCAATCACACCCGAGTGGATAGTGAAAGCGAAATTATTCACCTCATTATGTCTTCCACTCTCCTGAATGATTCCACGAGATGTCCACGGTCCTTCGGGACTGTTGCTTGTGGCATACGAAATCTTCTCCGGCACACCGTGAGAGGCATATATCATATAATAGATGCCATTGCGTTTAGAGATCCACGGACCTTCAGTATACTTGTAGTTCGATTCAGCAGTAAGGTTGGTCTCATTGATTCTTCCATCAATTGTCACCATGTCCTTATTCAGTTTGCACCAATAAAGTTTAGGATTTCCCCAATAAGCGTAAGCCTGACCATTATCGTCGATGAAGACGGTAGGATCGATATAGTTCCAATTTGGTCCGGCAAGAGGTTTGCCGATAGCATCTTTGTAAGGTCCGGCAGGATGGTCAGCCACACCCACACCGATCACACGCGGGCCATTAGACGTTGAAGTGACATAAAAATAATACTTACCGTCTCTTTCAATCATCTGTGAAGCCCAAGCGGCATCTCGGTCAGCCCATTTAAAGTCGCTGTTTTGAATAGGAGCTCCACGGTCGGTCCAGTTTACCATGTCGACGGTGGAGAAGACACGCCACTCATTCATTGTGAAATAATCCACACCATCCTCATCATGCGAAGTAAAAACAAATACCGTGTCACCAATCACAACAGGAGCAGGATCAGCGGTGAAATCCGTCTGGAAAATCGGATTATCCGCCATAACAGATGCCGACATCAAAAAAAATGCAGCTGAGAGTAAAGTGTTTTTCATGAAGTCTAGTGATTTTTGTATTAAATTATAATGTAGAGAAAATCTGTTGCGATTTCATCACGACGATAAAATTAAAGAAGTCTGAAAAAAACAATTAACAAAACAAGATTTTGAGGTTAACAAATATGGGAATAGCTGTTGTTTTGTACGAATGTACCCCATGGAACCATGAAATCTTACAGAAAAAAGCTTCTTAATTGGCGTTTTTCTATCTTCTGTCTGATTTTCCGTCTCTTGTCATTTTACCGAAAATTTGGTAATTTAAACCGAAAAATATGCAACGACAGGTTCCCTTACATTTTTTATATTTGCATTAGAAATTTAAGCGAAGAAGTTTTTAATAAAGATTATATTATGAAAATAAGGCATTTATGTACATTGTTAATTTCTGCATTAACCCTTGCCGGTTGTCAGAACAAAACGGAAAATAATATCAAAGACATGAACACATTGACATTCAACGAGAGACAGGCGGCATGTATGTCCGCGATCGCCTGCAACGAGGCTTCTGGCGATCAATCTCTACTCTACGACGCCATCAACGAAGGACTTGACGCTGGGCTTACCGTCAACCAAATAAAAGAAGCATTGTCTCAACTTTACGCTTATACGGGCTTTCCTCGCAGTCTGAACGCTCTTGGCACACTGCAAAAAGTGCTTGCCGAACGAACCACTCCTTACGAGCAAGGCGACGATGCGTCGGCCCTACCCAAGGACTACAACGCGTTGAAACAAGGCACAGAGGTCCAGACCCAACTTTCGGGACAGCCGTTCAACTACGATTTTTGTCCTGCCGAAGACTATTATCTCAAAGCTCATCTTTTCGGCGACATCTTTGCCCGCGATATTCTCACCCATGCCGACCGAGAGCTGGTCACAGTGAGTGCCCTTGCAGGATTAGAAGGAGTTGAGCCTCAACTGAAAGCGCATGTCAACGGAGCTCACAACATGGGAGTCACAAACAAACAGTTGCAACAGATCCCCGTCTCATTGGCGACGAATGGCTGCAACAAAGCCGCTTCAAGAGCGTTGAAAGCCATCAATGAATATATGGGCGTTCCTAATTCCAATAGCATTAGCCAGTACGACCAAATAGATTTGAAATCATATTGGCGACGCGGAGTGCCCAACGATGCCTATGCTCAATATTTCACTGGCCGCAGCTATGTGTCTCCTTATGGTGAAAGCGTCGTGAATGTGACCTTTGAGCCAGGATGTCGCAACAACTGGCACGTGCATCACGGTGCCGTTCAGGTGCTGATATGCGTCTACGGACACGGCTGGTATCAGGAATGGGGCAAACCAGCGGTGGAGCTTAAGGAAGGAGTGGTGATTGAAGTGCCAGAAGGAGTGAAGCACTGGCACGGCGCCGCCAAAGGATCATGGATGCAACATCTGACCTATCACAAGAACTTGCAACCCGACCCTACCAACGAGTGGCTGGAAGCAGTGAGTGATGAAGAGTATGGGAAGGTGAAATGATTGGAAAAATTGTTTATCCTTTCCGAAAAATATATACCAACAACAAAAAGTAGAATTTCTATTTTTGTATGTAAATTTTAATTTAGCTCGATATGAATAAACTGAAATCAATAATTCTTGCCATTACCGCTTTGTTGATCGGAGCAAGTTGCAATGGGCAAAGTTCTAAAAATCAAAACAAAATGGGCAAATCAATCGTAATTTTCTTTTCACACGCAGGAGACAACTATTCTGTGGGAAACATTGAGGTCGGCAACACAAAAATCGTGGCCGACTACATCACTGAACTTACTGGTGCATCTCAATTTGAAATCGTAACTCACAAGTACGACGGAATGGCATACAACCCTCTCATCCAACTTGCCAAGGAAGAGGCCAACAAAGGAGAACTGCCACCATACGAAGGCAAAGCACCAGATTTGTCAAAGTACGACACGGTGTTTATCGGAGGCCCTGTTTGGTGGGGAACTTATCCACAGGTGATGTTCACGCTGTTCAAAGACATCAACCTCGACGGCAAAACCGTCTATCCGTTCACCACTCACGAAGGCAGCGGATTAGCCAACTGTGTGGAAGACGTAGAAAAAGCTTTCCCTAAAGCTAAGGTTCAGAAAGGATTCTCAATCTACGGACATGAGGTTCGTGCTGGAAAAGCAAAAGTTGAAAAATGGCTGAAAGGAATTGGGTATTAATGGAATTTGATGATTGTTAACGATTCATGTTTGATAGATTAACAATCATCTTTTTAGCTGCATGATGAACTTCTATAGCAAAGCATTTTCAGCAAAACTTAAACTACTTCTCAGCAAATGAAAAATATCGCATTATTATTCAGTCTTTTTACTATGCTTTTGTGTTCGTGCCGTTCAAACACCACAAAGAGCGACATTTCAGCAGAAATGGCATACGAGGGAGTAAACAACTATTGTCATAAGGAGTACGACTGGAGTATTGCAGAGACCAACCATTCAATTATGAGCGTAACTATGGGAGATGAGACTGAAACTGAATTTCAGGTGGTATTCCGCAGTTACACAGGAGCATTGGTCTATTTCTACGTCGACAAAAAGAGCGGCTCCACAAGAATGGTTGAATGTGTGCCGACTCTTGGCATTGAAAACGAGGCTGGGACAATTGATTTACACGATTATTTAGAAATGTCGGAAAAGAGAAAATGACTTGGCAAATGAAAAGACTATTCGCATTCATATTTTTTTTAATGTCAGCAGAGATTATCATGTCACAAAAAATAATCGATGTGCACGCACACCTAATCACAGACGACTTTGTATCGGAGTTGAAGAAAGAGAACCGTCTTCTAGACGAAGGGTTTCCTTTGCCAAAATACAATATTGAGCAACATATCAAGTGGATGGACGACAACAACGTGTCGACCTCAGTTTTGACACTCGCCGCCCCTCAACCGTCGTCTGCATCAACCATTCGGAAGAATAATGAAGAGGCGGCATCTCTTAAGCAACGTTACCCTGGACGCTTTCTCTTCTGTGCGGCACTTCCTTTGCCTGATGTAGACGCTGCGATAAAAGAAGCCATTTATGCACTCGACATTCTCAAAGCCGACGGCATAAAGCTCGCCACCAATGTTGCAGGACAATATCTCGGCACTCCCGAACTCGACACTCTCTTCTCTGTGCTCAACAGCCGCAAAGCCGTTGTCATCCTGCATCCACACCGTCCAGAGCCTGTCAACAAGCAGGTGATGCAACAGACCCCGCTTGCAATGCAGGAATATCTCTCAGAAACCACGCGTGCCGTCGCTAACATGTTCAGCCGCAATGTCTTGGCTCGTTATCCGAATGTGAAAATTGTGATTCCGCACTGTGGCGCCTATCTTCCTCTTGCCGTGCCAAGGATGAAGTCGCTGACAGCTGTGATGCAGGCAAACAAACTTGTCGGAGAAATAGATTGGCAAGCAAACCTCAATTCCCTTTATTTTGATCTTGCCGGTGCACACTCGCCAGAAGTCATCCGCATGATGCTTACAATCACCACACCTGAACATATTCTGTATGGGTCCGACTATCCTTACGTAGCCCCACAAGTGCTTACAGCAGGTATTGAACGTATGAAAAAATATCTTGCTGAAGAACCTGATATAATGGCATACAAGGATATGTTTTTTCACCAGAACGCTGAACGTCTATTCAACCTTTCAGATGGAGCAGCCACCACTGTGACAAACAAAGAGAAAGATGACATGATTGTCCGAATTGCAGAAATAGAGGTTTTTCCTGAATTTCTAAATGAATACCTGGAGTATGCCACTGAGGTAGACCGTCTGTCGGTGGAGCGAGAGCCAGGTGTCATCTGCCTATTCCCTATGCAGGATCCCGCCGACTCGTGCCAAATCCGCATTCTCGAAATCTACGCCAACGACGCCGTCTATCAAGCACACCTGAAAACCGACCATTTTCAGAAATACAAGCAGGGCACACTCAAAATGGTGAAGTCGCTCAAGCTCAACACTATGCAGCCTATGGACAAGGAGATGATGAAAGCAATGTTTGGGAAGATGAAGTAAAAACTACATGGTAAAGCTCAAAAATCAATATTACAATAATATTTAACGTGAATTCGACGAATTGTAATCTGTGAATCATTTTCCACTTTCTGATTAATATCTAACCTCCTTATCTCATAAAAAGACGAAGTCTTTCTCTGTGAACTTTTTCTCTCTGTGGTTTTATTAAATTTTATGTGCTCGCCTACGGCTCGCACGTGGGAAGGGGTTAGGGCCAATATCAATCAAACATGGGCCCTTAACAATCCTCAGTTATGACACTCCAACTATCTTTTTGATTTCGTCGAATTGACGTTATTTAATATATTTGAGCAATTAAAGCTTATACCATGAAAAAAATCATCATTATCGACGGTGGTCCACGCAAGACGTTCAACACCGCATCCATGCTCAAGAAGTTTGCTGAAGGAGCCAGTTCCGTCAGCGAAAAAATTGAAGTGAAATACTATCGTCTCTACGATATCGACTACAAAGGCTGCATGTCGTGTCTGGCATGCAAAATCAAAGGCAAAGCTGTGAATGTGTGCAAGTTTAAGGACGTGCTTACACCAATTTTGGAAGAAATAGCAGAAGCAGACGGGCTTGTGCTTGGTTCACCTAACTATTTCGGTGAAATCAGCGGCCAAATGCGTACGTTCCTTGAACGATTGGCATTTCCTTGGCTCTCTTACAACGACTACAGCAATACAGCGTCCAAACGTATGCCAGTAGTGCTGATTGAAACGCAAAACGGCACCAAAGAATACAACAACTGCAATGGCTATGGCACAATGGAATATTGCATCTCGCAAGCTCTCGGTGAACCAGAAAAACTGATTGCATACAACACCTATCAAGTAAAAAACTACAACAACTATGAATTGGCTGGATTCTCGGAAGAGGCTAAGCGACAATATCGTGACGCGCACTGGGAAGACGATTTGCAGCAAGCATACAATGCTGGCAAACGTATGGCGGAGAAAATAAACAAATAACAACCTAAACACTGGTGACGAAAACTCTTCTCACACACAAACATGCCGACCACAGCAGCGAACTATGTTCGTCTACAAATACAAAAATTTAACACGACGGCATTGCTTTCGAAGATCTTCCCGCCGATTGGAAATGTCCACGTTGTAAACAAGGAAAAGATAAATTCAACAAGGCATAAATGAAATTCTGTCAAGTGCTTCCATTTGTCGCAATGCGAACAAATTGGAAGCTGACAAGAATGTTGCAAAAAATAATCTATTAACCCTTTTGTTCATTAGATGTGTATTAGATAGAGATAAATAGTGTTTTTATTCACGATACAAATATCGACATAAAACTGCACAAAAACATCTTAAAAAGTACCAAAGAGGATTGTGAAAAATTTCAAGACAGAGATTTTTTCACGAATTCATCGGAGATTTCAAGACAATTAAAAAATTTATTGATGTTATCACACAAAAAAGATGGCAAAGGTAAATATCCTTTGCCATCCTCATTTTATTGGTTATTTTAATGATTCTAATATAATAGAGGCTTTAGTTTGGCGAATCGAGTATGGGTCTCCTTTCCCTCTGGAAAATTTTTAACGAGAGAGGGGCTTGCCAATGTGAAATCAGCAGAAGTACCGTCGCATACAAGCACAGCCACAACATTTTCAGGATTACTATCAGCAATCTCCCTGTCGACAGGGGCATAACCCATTGTGCCGAATCGCATCAAATATACGCTACCAGAAGCCTCAGACAAAACAAAATCACCCGGGATTCCAGCAATACGGAAACCCACTGTTTGATTGTTATTTGCATGGCTGCCTGAAAGAGAATCAATATTCATAACAAAAGAATGTCTGTCCGAGCAAACAAAATAACGACTTTCCGGAGTCAAAACCAGCAACGAATCTCCTGGTTTCACCAACGGATCCAACATATCATGTTTATGGATTCTTGTGAATTGCATGACATTTCCTTCAGCGGAAAGATCCGAAATCTTAAACTCTCCGTCTTCAGACAGACGCAACATCGGTTTATCACCGTCAGCGATAATCGCAGCAGTTTCTACAGTGTCTTTCCATGCAAACATAACAGCACTTTCCACTGCCGTATACCTTCCTGTGTCCTGTCTGTCCAACATCTGAAGATAATCACCAGCAAGCAGGCAAAACAGCGAGTATTTCACCACAGACCCATCAGTCTTAAATTCCAATATCTCGGTTCCAGCTTCGTGTGATCCATCAGCATCATTGAAATATGAATTTACAAAGACCTTACCTGTAATTGTAAAATCCGGTGTAGGATCTGTCTCATTCTCACTATCGCAAGCAACAGGTATGATCATCATAAAAAAGAATCCGATGGCAGAAGCCAATACTTTAAGCAAATTATTCATAAAATTTCGGTTTTTAATTTTCCACATTTATTCCAAAGAATAATTACAAATGTACGCATACAAATGCAGAAAAACAATTTTTAAATAAAATTTATCAAGGTTATATCCTATTTAACGTGAGTTTGATGAATTGTAATCTGTGAATCATTTTTCATTTTCTGATCGAAATCCAACCTCCTTTTCTCATAAAAAGACGAAGTCTTTCTCTGTGAACTTTTTCTCTCTGTGTTTTTTTAAATTTTATGTGCTCGCCTACGGCTCGCACTAAGGAAGGGGTTATGGCCAATATCAATCAAACATGGGCCCTTAACAATCCTCATTTATGACACTCCAACTATTTTTTTGATTTCGTCGAACTCACGTTATTTTTATGAGGATTGTTAAGGACGGAACGCCCTAACGTCCTCTCTCCGCGAGTCCGTAAGGACGAGCGGACAAAAAGTTCCGTCCTTTGCAATCCTCATTTTAGCTACAAAACGACCTTAATATACCACATCTATTTTGCAATATCAGTCGTAAACTATGACAAAGCCATAGCAATAAAAAAGGCGACGGAATTGCTCCCGTCGCCATATATAGAATCAATCAGATTCAAATGATTATCTGCCAAGACGTGCGTTCATTGCCTTTGTAGCCTCCTCATAACCTGGCTTGCCAAGTAGAGCGAACATGTTCTTCTTGTATGCCTCAACACCTGGCTGGTTGAATGGGTTAACACCAAGCAAGTAACCAGAGATACCACAAGCCTTCTCGAAGAAGTAGAACAACTGACCGATGTAGAACTCGTTAAGTGAAGGCAAGTTGATATGCAAGTTAGGAACACCACCGTCTGTGTGAGCGATGATAACACCAAGTTCAGCCTGCTTGTTAACGTAGTCAACGTTCTTGCCACCTACGAAATTAAGACCGTCAAGGTTCTCAGCGTCCATAGGCACCTGGATCTTCTTTGATGGACGAGCGATTGAGATAACTGTCTCGAAGATAGAACGCTCACCCTCCTGAATCCACTGACCCATTGAGTGAAGGTCTGTAGAGAAATCTACTGCAGCTGGGAAGATACCCTTAAGATCCTTACCCTCAGACTCTCCGTAAAGCTGCTTCCACCACTCTGCGATGTAGTGCAACTTAGGGTTGTAGTTGACCAAAATCTCAATCTTCTTGCCCTTCTGGTAAAGCTCGTTACGAGTAGCGGCGTAGATAGCAGATGGGTTCTTTGAGAATGGAACATCCTCAGCTGTAAGTTTCTCCATAGAAGCAGCACCAGCAACAAGTTTCTTGATATCGAAACCAGCAACTGCGATAGGAAGCAAACCTACTGGAGTAAGAACTGAGAAACGACCACCGATATTATCAGGAATAACGAATGTCTTGTAACCTTCCTTTGTAGCAAGTGTGCGAAGAGCACCCTTAGCAGCGTCTGTAACAGCAATGATTCTCTGACGAGCCTCATCCTTACCAACCTGCTCCTCAAGCTGAGTCTTTAGGATACGGAATGCAAGAGCAGTCTCTGTAGTTGTACCCGACTTAGAGATGTTGATGATACCAAACTGCTTGCGGCTAAGGAATGATGAAAGCTCTGCAAGATAATCCTCGCTGATGCTGTTACCAGCGTAAAGGATAGTTGGGTTCTTTGAGCTCTTGATATATGGAGCGAAAGAGTTAGAAAGAGCCTCGATTACGGCACGAGCACCAAGGTATGAACCACCGATACCAGCGACAACAACGTAATCACACTTCTCTCTCAATACCTTAGCAGCGGCGATGATCTCATCCATAAACTTCTCTGTGATAGAAGAAGGAAGAGTCAACCATCCAAGGAAGTCGTTACCAAGACCTGTACCCTTGTGAAGCATCTCCTGTGCCTCTTTCACCTGCTGCTCGTAACCCTTGATAGCAGACATTGACATGTGAAGCTCCTTGCAAACGAAGGCATTCTCCACGTTAAGTTTCATATTTTCCATTATTCTTTTTATTTGTTTTTTATTTCCTTTAATTATCTTAGAACGACTCGAACTTGCTGTTTTTGTCGAGCAAAGTGACACGAATGGCGACGCTGTTATACTCTACAGACACCTCAACATCCTCAGGAAAGCCAGCCGGCATTTCGATTCCGACCAAAGTGCCTTTGTCTATCCATCTTGTATTAGTGTCTATGTCGTTTCTGCCCTTCAGATGGTATATTCCATACACTTCACCACGCGTCAATGTGCCATCTTCATTTTCCTTCAACAAGACAAATCGACAATCAAAATTTTCTTGGGAAGTCTGGTTAATCACACGAATGCGCCTATACACATTATGTGGGCCTTCCACCTTAAATGTTGTCTTTGCCTCTACCGAAATAAAAGCAAGCATCGACAAGATAAACAAAATGATTCGTTTCATAAATCTTACTTCAACTTTGTAATCAATTTACGCATTTCGAACGCTGCAATAGCACGGTCGTACAAAATATTGTAGACTGCCTCGAGAATCGGCATCTCAACATTGAGAGTCTTGTTGATTTCAGTGATACATTTGGTTCCGTAATAGCCTTCAGCCACCATCTCCATCTCTACCTGAGCCGTCTTCACACTGTAGCCTTTACCTATCATCGTGCCAAACAAACGGTTGCGTGAGAATTTGGAATAGCCTGTCACAAGCAAGTCGCCAAGGAAAACTGGTTCACATATATTTCTGCTCTTCTGTGTGGCCACATTAAGGAACTTGTCCATTTCCTGAATGGCATTGCAAATAAGGACAGCCTGGAAATTGTCGCCCAGCTTCATGCCATGACAGATTCCCGCAGCAATAGCATAGACATTCTTTAGCACTGACGCATATTCAATTCCGTAGATATCATCAAGTATTCGCGTCTTCAAATATGAGCAGTTCAATATTTCCGCCACCTCTTCAGCGCGTTCCATTGAGCTGCATCCGACAGTAAGGAATGACAGACGTTCCAACGAGATCTCCTCCGCATGCGTAGGTCCTGACACCACCAGAATATTCTCTTCCTTAACACCATATTTTTTCTTGAAATACTCAGAGACAACAAGGTTCTCATCCGGAACAATTCCCTTAATTGCCGAAATAACAATCTTGTCCTCCAAAGATTCTGTCAAATTCTCCAAATGACTTTTCAAATATGGCGACGGTGTGGCAAAAATCAAGATGTCTGAATTGGCCACCGCCTCGTTGATGTCGGAATAAAACGATATTCTCTCAACATCAAAGTGAGCCGACACGAGGTAAGACGGATTATGTCCCGTCTGCTTAAACTCCTCTATCTGCTCCGGACGACGCATGTACCAGTTGATATGTCTATCTTTATTAGCCAAGCAGACTTTAGCCAAGGCCGTAGCCCAACTTCCGCCGCCCATCACCGCTATCGTTTTTTGCGTTTTCTGCATCACTAAAATTAATTAAAAATCAAATAGTCTAGATTTATTGAATCTTACAGGATTTTTTATCTTGCTGGATTTGGAATCTTGCAATGAGACACACGTCCGTGTGTCTCTACAGATCATCATCCTCGACTATCAATTATTAACTCAACTATCAATTTACTTTCGATACCCACTCCGCAACCTCTTCTTTAGTTGGGTTAGTGAGCTCTAACTTGTATTTCTTGTTCAAACCGCAGATGTCCTGGTGTAGTTTGTTTGGATTACACTCCTTCAAGCTTTCGATTGTCATGAAACCAGCCTTCTGGATCACCTCTACCCAAGCCTCTGGAATTCCAAGCGCTACATATTTTGATGTCGCGTCTTTAGCTTGTGTTGTCTCTGGCTTCATCTGAGGGAACAACATCACCTCACCGATAGCGAACTTACCTGTCATAAGCATCACCAGACGGTCGATACCAATTCCGATACCAAATGTAGGAGGCATACCGTACTGAAGTGCGCGTAGGAAGTCGTGGTCGATGATCATCGCCTCGTCGTCGCCCTTATCAGCAAGCTTCATCTGGTCGATAAATCTCTGCTCCTGATCAATTGGGTCGTTAAGCTCTGAGTATGCGTTTGCAAGCTCCTTACCATTGACCATAAGCTCGAAGCGTTCAGTCAATCCTGGCTTAGAACGGTGCATCTTTGTAAGCGGAGACATCTCCACTGGATAATCGCAAATGAAAGTAGGCTGGATGAAGTCGCCCTCACAAGTCTCACCGAAGATTTCGTCGATAAGTTTGCCCTTGCCCATAGTCTCGTCGACCTCGATGCCAAGCTTCTTAGCCACCTCACGGATCTCATTCTCGCTCATTGGATATAGGTCGTAGCCTGTCTTCTCCTTAATCGCGTCCAATATTGGAAGGCGACGGAATGGAGCCTTGAATGAGATAACTTTTCCGTCAATCTCAACTTCTGGTTTTCCGTTGACAGCGATACAGATCTGCTCAAGCATCTTCTCTGTGAAGTCCATACCCCAATTCAAATCCTTGTAAGAGACGTAAAGCTCCATACAAGTGAACTCAGGGTTGTGAGTCTTGTCCATACCCTCGTTACGGAAGTTTTTACCCATCTCATACACACCCTCGAAACCACCTACGATAAGGCGCTTCAAATAGAGCTCCGTAGCGATACGCATATACATATCCTGGTTGAGAGCATTGAAATGAGTGATAAACGGACGGGCAGAAGCACCACCTGCGATACTCTGCAAGATAGGAGTGTCTACCTCTGTGTATCCTGCGTTATCCAAGATGTTGCGTATAGTGCGGACGATAGTGGCACGTTTAAGGAAAGTCTCCTTCACACCGTCGTTGACGATCAAATCGACATAACGCTGACGGTAGCGAAGCTCTGGATCGTCAAACGCATCGTATGCCACGCCATCCTTATATTTTACGATCGGAAGTGGCTTAAGGCTCTTGCTCAACACAGTAAGCTCAGCACAGTGCACTGAGATCTCGCCAGTCTGTGTGCGGAAAGCATAACCCTTAATACCAACAAAATCACCGATATCTAGAAGTTTCTTGAATACAGTGTTGTACATCTCCTTATCCTCACCCGGACACAGGTCGTCGCGAGAGATGTAAACCTGAATACGACCTTTGGAATCTTGAATTTCAGCGAACGAAGCCTTACCCATGATACGGCGGCTCATGATACGACCTGCGATGGAAAGGTCCCATCTTTCAGCGTCGTCCTTAAACTGCTCTTTGATGTCTGTGCTATAAGCAGAAACCTTATACTCTGCTGCTGGGTATGGCTCGATACCCATGTCACGCAATGCCTTAAGACTTTCACGTCTTAGAATCTCCTGTTCACTTAAATCTAGTAAACCCATGTTTTTATATTGTTTTCTTTTTTCTTTTAGATACACGTAAACGCCCTTAGAAAGGATGTATTTGGGACAAAATTAGAAAAAAGTTGCTTAATAGTGCAAAAAAGTAGACAAAAAAGGCGGTCTGAAGCATAATTCATGATCCAGACCGCATAATCCACACTGTATAATGTAAGTTTAACGAATTGTCAGTAAACTTTGAGCATCGGCATAGATGTGCTTTGTGTAGGTTTCTCCGTAAGTAAATGTCACAATTGTTGTCCTCTTGTCATTTCAGACCATTCAATATATCATCTACAACTTCAATGTCTACCTCCAACATTTCTGCAATTTCAGACGCTGTTTTGCCTTTTTCTTTCTTGGCGAGCACCTGTTTTGTGAGTAAAGCTAATTCTCCTTCTGCTCTTCCCTCATTTTTAGCAGTTCTCATGACATTAAACCAATCAAGATAATTTTTTAGATTCTCCTCATAGTCATAACGCTCATTTTTAGAGAACGCTGCGATTTCCGCCACTTCAAACAGCTTTTTGAAGATTCCTTCCGTCAATGCGGCTGGTTTGTCCTGTAGACGGTAAAGATTCTTGATTACGTAGAGCCACTTGTCCATAAACGTTTCCAACTCGGCCTCTGTCTTCCTAAATTTAGGCATCTCCACAAAGATGAAATTCAGTTTGTCACTGAAATCCTTATTGTCTTCATCCTTCAGTTTGACTTTGGATATTACCCTATCCGACTTATTGGTCTCGTCCATTTCGAAATTAAGGATGCCGACAACATAAACTGGAGACAAGCAATAATCCCACGGCATATTGTCCTTCTTTCCTTTCTGTCCCTGCTCTCGGATTGCGAAAGATGAGTAGTAGATGGAGCGGTCCTGGAAATGGTCCTGCTTCGCTTTCTGCATCTCCACGATAAACCTGTCGCCTCCCTTTGTCTGGCAGTACACATCATAAATGGCACGTCTTTCTCTGATATCTTCACCAAGATTCTCGCTGTTGAGATAGGTCAGGTCTTTGATCTCGCCATCCCCCTTCAAATCAAGAAGAGCATTCAAAAAACTGATTAGTAAGTCTTTGTTCGCCTCCGTGCCGAAAATTTTCTTGAAGGCGAAATCTGTGTAGAAATTTATGTAGCGACTCATCGCTGTACCCGGTATGCACATAACCTCTTATATTTTTTGATTGTTACTATGCCACAAAGGTAACACATTCGTTTGATTTGGCAAATATGTATTTCAAATATAATTTTTCATTCTTTCTTTTCTCGCTCGCCTTTCGGCTCGCTCGAAGGTAGTGAGGGCAAGGGCGTTCCGCCCTTTGCAATCCTCATTTTCCTGTATTCAGCTTCTGGGATTACTAGAATTTATAAAGATCGCTTTTCAAATCATTGATTTGATGCTTGCAAAGATAATTATCTTTTGGAAATCATCTTCGCTATGTTTCATTTTCTTTTCCGCTCGTGCTTACGCACTCGCGGAAGTGGATGGGGCAAGGGCGTTCCGCCCTTGGAATCCTTTTCTCTTGAACCCAAAGACAATACTATCAGAAAAAAATGTACTAATACATTTTTTCATATGTATCTTTATCAATCCATCCCTTTCTTCGTGCTATTTTTGCAGCTCTAAATGGACTACCAGATCCACACACACAATATTTGTAATTGAATTTTCCATTTTCGCAATTATAAACATAATGAATACTGTATCCATTAAAATCAATGCTATATTTTCCATCTTTATACTTTATAAGGATAAATTCCTTAATTTCAACAAAAAATTGTGCATCACAACGTTCACAATAATCTATTTTTTCTACTGTAAATATTGACATTCTGCCGTTTTTACAAGTATCTAAATATTTTTTTACTTCATAAGGTTCTAATTTATCAATCTTAAACCCACGTGTAAAATTAGGCATAACTTTTGGTTGAAACATCTCATTTGATTCAAATAAAAGGACATGATGATATATTGAATCATGCATCAAAGAATCTTTTTCTAAATGAGATTTTTCTTGACTTTCTATGATTTCTTCAATAAAATGATTTATTGCATCATCATAAATATTTTCTTCTGAAAATACGCATTGACACATAATCAATAAAAGTCCAACAACTATATATTTCATTTTATCTATTTTTTATAAATACTAAATGGAACTGTTGCCTTAACTCCATTTCTGTCAAACAAATAAATTCTTTTTGCTCTCATTCCCCACACTTTTCTTATATCGTCTATATGAGAATTGTCAATATCTTGTCTTGATGGTGGTTGTTGCCACGAATAAGCCCCATCTACACCACTAGGATGTGTATGATTATTACTATAACGCACACTAATGTTTTTATCATTACGTGGATTACCTACATGGTCAGATCTGGATTCATAATAACTCTCTGCTCCAACGACCTTATTTCTATCATTATATACGCTTCTATAATTCCATCCATACTCCATGTTATTGTTAGGATTTGTTTTGTCTGTACCACCAGATCCATCATCTCCTATATAAGCAAAGCTAGCATCTGCCTCCATTTGATTAGGGATTGGCACATAAAAATTATCAATAATAGCGTTTGTGTATTCTTGTCTGAATATCTTATTTATACTTTTGAAATCTTTTCCTGAATTTCCTTGAATAAAATCTTTAGCCACAATTGCTTCTGATATTAATATAGGATCAGTATTCCCTTTCTCAGGATTATCGTCTACTCCATACATTTCATCTGTCGTCTGTGTTGTTCTTAGGGCATACCATCTTTCTTGATTTTTATCCACAATACGACCGATTTCCGTTCCATTTTCTTCAAAAAAGACATAATCCTCTCCATCCGGATCCACCAATTTAACCGGATTTCCAGCACAATAATTGTACGGGGTCATTCCTGCATATTTCTCCCACATCGGATCCACACTCAACCACATTGCTCCCGTAGGATCAAGATATCTTGCTCCGTAATAGTACAAACCAGTCTCGTTGTCCAACTCTTTGGCATTGAACAAGAAATTAGTTGAGAAAGAATTATTTCTTTCTTCTACAAATACCTCACCATAAGGGATGTATTCGATGTGCTGGGCAATGTTTCCATCGACATCAGTGACGTAAGATGTAGATCCAAGATGGTCGGGATGATAGAAGAAGATAAGCTTTTCTTCCTCCTCTGAATCCATTGTGGAATCTGGCAACACATCCTCTTTCTCGGCCTCTTCATAGTCTATTCCAAGGGATTCATAGCGGGCTTTGATTGTGGTAGCAAGATTATCGGTTTTCTTCAATCCTCCTGCCTGCTCCACTCTTCTCGGATCTGCTCCGAAGCCATCCACATTGCCTAATTTCGATGCGATTCGCTGATTTGCGGCATAGATGTGCTTTGTGTAGGCTCCGCCATTCGACACCACGAAGTATGGACTCACGTAGGCTGTGAATTTGCAAATATTGGCGTTTCCACCGACTTTTTTGCCGTTCACATGCACCATCTCGCTCTCGCTTGTCAACTTCACTGTTCTTTCGCCTGCGGCATCATAGAAGTAGCATGACACGCTTCCGTTGTTGTTGACGGCAAGTAGGCGGTTCTCCTCATCCCATAGGAAGGATTTCAACACGTCTTTCTCTTCTGCTCCTTCTGATGCCTGCTGATCATCTCCAGGATTCTGGTCCTCTGGATTCTCTTCATCTCCAGGTGTCTCCGACTCTGGATTCTCCACCTCTGGCTTTGGCTCCTCTTTCTTCGCTACAGACACCGAGATCATGTTTCCGTTTTTATCAAACTCATAGTCCTGAGTATGAATATTCTTTGCCAATGCTTCGTCCACATCTGCAATTGTTCCGTCCACATTATACTGCTTCGTCTCCACCGATGCAAGCTGCATTGGGTTGTCGGTGCTGTAGTTGTAGCTGAACTCATGTCCTGCTGATAGTGTGCCGGCAAACTGCAAGTTGGTCTGAGTCATCGTCATCTTCTTGCTCGTGATGTTGTAGAGGTTGTCGTAACCTATCTCAAGATGATAATCAGCTGATTTATTATCACTTCCAACAAATTTTCCAGTTGCTTTAATCAATCTGTACCAATCGTCGTAATCATACGTATGGCTCATCGTTCCGCCAATTCCAGAATTCAATGCTGCAGTATTCTCTACACTGGTGATGTTTCCTGCAGCATCGTATTTATATACGTTGTTGAGGAACAATCCCTTAGCTCCCTCTGCCTTGCTCTTTTCATTGCTGACAGTCATCGTATCCAGACGTCTGTTGACAGGGTCATAATCATACGTCGTCTCTGTACCGTTTCCATATTTGATGCAAGATCGCTGCTCGTACTTATCATATCTGATAGAGTCGACATACGTGCAAATATAATTCTTTTGTCCAAGAATTCGTTGCAACTGGCCTCCCAAATTGTAATAATACTTGATTTTCTCTCCGTCAGGATAGATCATCTCCTGGATTCGGTTCCATGAATCATACTTCCACTCTGTCGTATATGTCGCGACGTCGATGCCAGGGATGATGATGGTTCTGCGGATCTTCTCCACCTCTCCCATCTTGCCGTAGAAGTACTCCTGGGCTCCGCTTCCGTCTTCCACCAACGCAAGTCGTCCGACTCTGTTGTGCTTTGCGTCCACGCCTCCGTAAGTGTATTTCACATTGTTCTTCCACTTGTCGTTGCCGTATATCTGCTCCACCAAGCGGTTGTACTCATATTTGTATGTCACCACGTCGCCCTTGCCTGTCGTCTATTCTTTATTTAGGAGGTATGGTTACAAAACTTTGTACATTCTTATAGTCGGATTATTAGGGATAGGTAATTCAGCCCTATTAAATTCATTTTTTACGTAGAATTCAACCGCTGAATTTAGAGCATCCAATGAAATAAATCGTATTTCTTTATATTTTTTTTCCACAAAATCAGTAATTGTATCAATTATAACACTACCAATGCCCTTACGTTGAAATTCTACATTAACAGCCAAGAAATATATTTCCAATGACTTTACAACAACATTTCCATCTGAGTTGACTGTTATTTGATCTGATTCTTTTCGCAACATATTCACATCCTCAACATCATCTCTGTCTAACACCAAATTATTTAACCCAATTGAAAAAATAGCAATAAGTTTATCATTAGACTTAATTCCCAACACAGAAGCTTTGTTTTCTCTTACATGCTGCCAAAAATCAGTATGGATACAATCATCCAATGATTTCACACCACAAAAAAAACTTGAAAGATCATCGGTTTCCTTTAATCTTTCAAGTTTATAGTTTTTATTCAAGCACAATTTCATCGTAGTCTAAAATGGGCTTTTTTGATTTCTTACTTGGCTTAATTTTGCCCTTCAACACTTTCCCGGCTATGACATTTACAATAGCCTTTGCAAAATCTCCCTTAATAGGATTATGCTTACTTTCTATTCCAAACATAGCTGTATATATTTGTATCTTATTACAAAGATAATTAAAGACACGAACAATCACAACTTCCTTCCAAGAAAATTTACATCTCTTCCATTCTTTCTTTTCTCGCTCGCCTTTCGGCTCGCTCGAAGTGTTGAGGGCAAGGGCGTTCCGCCCTTGGGAATCCTCACATTATGAAACAATCCATCTGTTAAGCTATGGCCATAATACATTACCTCAGTGTAGAGTAATCCCCACACAAGAAGGGGCATAGACCCTTTATCTCTATTTTCAACATAACTTTTTCATTTAGGCATAAATGGATTATCATTCATTTTTCACAACTATTTTCACATCTTTTCCGAATATTTTCTTCGTCTCCAAAGAATCGCCAAGAAGTATTTTTCTTCTTTTTATTCTTCCTGGCATTATCATATCCTCATAAACTATTTCTTTTGAAGGAAGAACAACTTCATTTAATCCTTTTTTATTATAAAAAAAGGCAGAAGGTCCAATCCATTCTAAGCTGTCAGGAAAATAGATTTTGTCCAAGTTTCTTAAATTAAAAAAACATAACGACCCTATATTTTGGGTGTTATTTAATATGGTATAGTGATTCCCTTTTTTGAATTTGGATAAAGAACTATTGTCTTCTCATCTTTTGTGTATAAAACTCCATTTATAGATTTATAATGTCTATTATTATTGCTTACAATTATTTTCCTTAAATTAAAAACGCCTGTTGATGGAGAAATCATTTTAGTTGTTTGGGGAATAAACAAATATTTCAAATTTTTGCAATCATACAAACTTATCAAATTAAATGTGTCTACACCGTCAGGCACTTTAAATTTTGTTAGTCCTACACATCTAGAAAAAGAATGATTACATATCTTTTGTATATTTTTCGTTCTAAATTTCTTTAACGAGCAACAACCCGCAAAGGCACTTTTCCCTATTTGGGAAACAAATCCATTAATTGATACAGATTTTAGTTTTTCACAAGATATGAATGCACCATCACATATCTCCAATGTATCAGAATTGATTATAACTCGCTCAAAATCATGGTGTGCAAAAGCAAAAGGACCTATCAATCTTACATATTTATGAATTATTAATTTTTTTATATTGCGGCAAGGAGAAATTTTGAATATTTTATCGACAACTAAAGTATTTCCATTGTATTTTATTTTTTCTGGAAATTCTAGAGTTTGTTTATTCATAAAATAACAAGTATCTACAAAAGCCACGGAAGCCGAATTTTCATAAACATTAAAATAAAAGCCATCACTATAAAAGTCAAAGGCTCTAACATTTTGGAAAATAACAAATACAAACAATAGAATCAAATGCCATTTCATAGTAACATATTTTAATAATATCATTTTCGTTTGTAAAATAACTGACTGTGCAGATAAATTCGCACAGTCAGTTATTTTTAATGGGATCCATCGTATTTTTTAAGTTCTTTATATCTATGCCTTAGCCCAAATCTTTTCTCTAAATTTTTAGGCCTATAAACAACCATATTGCTATTAAAGTCTGAAGAATAGTGTCCTATAGAGGCTTGAGACAAAGCTTCTTTTGGTTCACCATAACACAAAGTGGCTGGACCTTCCGTATCTTTGCGAGTAAATCCCATATTAAATGAACTTTCCCAAAAAGAACCCTGATCAACTCTATTTTTATATATCAGTCCAACATAATGGTCTGGATAGCTACTACCTGAACCAGTAAAAGCAAATACATCTCCAACATTCAAATTAGAAAAGTTGTCGTTAGGATTAATGGAAAAGTATTCATTTTCAGTAACTACAGTAGCTTCATATGATGAGTAGAAAAAAGCTTGTCCTCCAAGCATAGCTAAACCAGAACAATTTGAGCTTTCATCCAAAGTTCCATTATTCTTAGTCATCACAAGAAATGGAATACCTGGCTTATCATCCTCAACTTTGTCTGTTCGAGCAATTCCGACATCATTGCCTTTATATTGAACTCTTCCATTATCTCCTATTTTTATAAACTGAGTGTCATAATACTCAATATTATACGCATCGTTAGGTGCAACTCCTGAAGAATACCTCTCATTTAAGAGTTTTTTTACAGCATCTACATCATAAACAATATTGATATTACCATCTTCATCACACTCTACCCTTCCGTCCGGATCCACCAACTTCACTGGATTTCCTAAGCAATACGCATATGGACTTGTACCTGCATGGAAGACAGGATCTACAGATAGCCACATTGCTCCCGTAGGATCCAGATATCTTGCTCCGTAGTAGTACAAACCTGTCTCGTTGTCCAACTCTTTGGCATTGAATAGGTAGTTTGTTGAGAATGAATTGTTTCTCTCTTCCACAAACACTTCGCCATATGGAATATACTCCACATGCTGAGCGATGTTTCCGTCGGCATCAGTGACGTAAGATGTTGAGCCAAGATGGTCGGGATGATAGAAGAAGATAAGCTTTTCTTCCTCCTCTGAGTCCATTGTGGAATCTGGCAACACATCCTCTTTCTCGGCCTCTTCATAGTCTATGCCAAGGGATTCATAGCGGGCTTTGATTGTGGTAGCAAGATTATCGGTTTTCTTCAATCCTCCTGCCTGCTCCACTCTTCTCGGATCTGCTCCAAATCCATCCACATTGCCAAGTTTGGAAGCGATTCTTTGGCTTGCGGCATAGATATGCTTTGTGTAGGCTCCGCCAATCGACACCACGAAGTATGGGCTGACATAGGCTGTGAATTTGCTGACATTGGCGTTTCCACCGACTTTTTTGCCGTTCACATGCACCATCTCGCTTTCGCTTGTCAACTTCACTGTTCTTTCGCCTGCGGCATCATAGAAGTAGCATGATACGCTTCCGTTGTTGTTGACGGCAAGTAGGCGGTTCTCCTCATCCCATAGGAAGGATTTCAACACGTCTTTCTCTTCTGCTCCTTCTGATGCCTGCTGGTCATCTCCAGGATTCTGGTCCTCTGGATTCTCTTCATCTCCCGGTGTCTCCGACTCTGGATTCTCCACCTCTGGCTTTGGCTCCTCTTTCTTCGCTACAGACACCGAGATCATGTTTCCGTTTTTATCAAACTCATAGTCCTGAGTATGAATATTCTTCGCCAATGCCTCGTCCACATCGGCAATTGTTCCGTCCACATTATACTGCTTCGTCTCCACCGATGCAAGCTGCATTGGGTTGTCGGTGCTGTAGTTGTAGCTGAACTCATGTCCTGCTGATAGTGTACCGGCAAACTGCAAGTTGGTCTGAGTCATCGTCATCTTCTTGCTCGTGATGTTGTAGAGGTTGTCGTAACCTATCTCAAGATGATAATCAGCTGATTTATTATCACTTCCAACAAATTTTCCAGTTGCTTTAATCAATCTGTACCAATCGTCGTAATCATACGTATGGCTCATCGTTCCGCCAATTCCAGAATTCAATGCTGCAGTATTCTCTACACTGGTGATGTTTCCTGCAGCATCGTATTTATATACGTTATTGAGGAACAATCCCTTAGCTCCCTCTGCCTTGCTCTTTTCATTGCTGACAGTCATCGTATCCAGACGTCTGTTGACTGGGTCATAATCATACGTCGTCTCTGTACCGTTTCCATATTTGATGTAAGATCGCTGCTCGTACTTATCATATCTGATAGAGTCGATATACGTGCAAATATAATTCTTTTGACCAAGAATTCGTTGCAACTGGCCTCCCAAATTATAATAATACTTAATCTTCTCTCCGTCTGGATAGATCATCTCCTGAATTCTGTTCCAAGAGTCATACTTCCACTCGGTCGTGTATGTTGCGACGTCGATGCCAGGGATGATGATGGTTCTGCGGATCTTCTCCACCTCTCCCATCTTGCCATAAAAGTATTCCTGGGCTCCGCTTCCGTCTTCCACCAAAGCCAATCTTCCGACGCGGTTATGCTTGGCATCCACGCCTCCGTAAGTGTATTTCACATTGTTCTTCCACTTGTCGTTGCCGTATATCTGCTCCACCAAGCGGTTGTACTCATATTTGTATGTCACCACGTCGCCCTTGCCTGTCATCTTTGTTAAGACGTTGCCAAGATTGTCGTATGTGAACGTCGTCTTTCCAGCGGACAGATTATCCACCGACAGTTTGCGTCCTGCCATGTCGTACTCGTATTTTGTCTCTGCTCCTGCAGGATCTGTGACTTTAAGCAGCTGGCCTATTCCGTCGAAATCGAATTCCGTCGTCGCTGGAGCTCCACCGTTCTCATGTTTTTTCACCGTCTTCAAAGTATGCTCAGTTCCGTCTGTATACGCATCCGCAACCATACCCTCCGCATCGGTGACTGTCGTCTTCAATTTGTCATCATCGATGCAAAATAAGAAGTTATTATTTAATAACAATTAAAATTTTCGTCATAAATGGGTTGATCAAGTCTAATAAATTCAACGAACATTCAGATTTTCCCAACATTCAAAATATAGATGTAATAGATTCTTTTCTTTAGAATCTCTATCCATCAAAAGTTTCTGATAAATATAATCGATATCCTTTGAGAACTCCTTAAAATCTGGTCCTGTCAATTCTTTAAATTTACAATAAATCATATTTTTTTCATTTAAGAATGTCACTTCAGATTGCATATCATGACAATATATCAAATACATTGCAATCGAAATTCTTTCATAAAAGCCATTATCCATTATTAAAGAAGGATCATCATGTTCAAACTCAAAAGAAAAATGTTCATATAAATGTTGCCACATTAACGCTTCAAAAACGCCAAAATCGGGAGTCAAATCGCATATCCTATCCGAAACATTAACTCCACCATATATGACTATGGTAGATTTATTTACATAATCATTTACATTAAAACCTATGTCAGAAAACGGAGATGTAAAAAAAAGAATTCTTTCATAATTTTTTCCGAACATATCGTTCATCCAAATACGCATATCCTCTATACATGGAACTCTTTTAATTATATAGTCATAATAAACATTATAATTTTCCTCAAAAAAATCATCATAATGCATAATTTTAGCAAAGTCACTTAAACTAGACATTTGTTTAGTCAGATTAAATGAATCATAAGGCTTTTGACCATACTTATTTAGTTGCTTACAGCAAATGTCTTCTGTAGAATACTCATAGAAAAAAAGAGCATTACAAATTGAATCCCTATACATCTCTGACCCATCAAGTAAATCAGTATTTTTTATATATGATATTATACTATCATAATCTGAATACAGGATTTTTCTAGTCAATTTAAACAAATCATTATGATATTCATCCACAGAATAAAATGGAATTGAATCATTCTCAGGAACATATCGGTGACTAGCAAATGGACCAGGCTCATATTTCGAATTTTTATCTATCATATCAAAATATTGAGCTATTGAATAGATTGCATTACAATGTGAAATTACTATTTCTGTATTTCCATCTTTAAAAAATGTTCCTTTGTATGAATTTATTTTATACGCAAAACAACATTTTACAAAAGAGAATAAAAACAAAATGACAAATAACGCATTCTTCATCTCTTTCTAAATTTATTTGTTTATTTTATTCTGAAATATATTTTTGGGGAATCTTCTTGTTGATATCGGATTATAATACTTTGTATTATCTTTAGGGAAACCACAAGAGGCCTTATTTAAGCTATTCTGGAACAAATAACTCTGACGTTCTGTTTTTTGTATGCCTACTTCTCCATCAAAATTATTCTTGTATATAAAACCATGTGTTTTTTTATTTCCAATATAACCAGCAGCATGTTGAGAAATAGGAACAATATTACCATTTCGATTTGATCCTTCTGTTCCCCATATCGCAACGCCTCCTGATATCATACTATATGCTGGCGATTTTATTTCATCAAATTCATCTCTTAATAAAATATCTGCTTCATCCCCACAAAGAATACCCATCTGTCCACCAAGAAGAGCAAGTCCGAAACAATTGGTACTATTTTGTTCATTTATAGGACCATCTATCGCGCTTAGCACTAAAAATTCACGTCCTCCATCTGTTCTTGCAATTCCACATTGATATGTCACTTCAGTTTTATTATTCCAAATCGTTGGTATAGCTTCCATATTGACATTACCGTTTTCATCCACAGAAGAAATTTGTAGATATGGACTTGTTGTCAAATCACTCGTGGATTGTATAGACAAATTTGGATCATTAAGGCGTTGTTGAATCAATGCATTTACACGGTTAACATCATAAACAACATTAACATTACCATTCTCATCACACTCTACCCTTCCATCCGGATCCACCATCTTCACCGGATTTCCTAAACAATACGCATAAGGACTTATACCTGCATGGAATACAGGGTCTACAGATAACCACATTGCTCCCGTAGGATCCAAATATCTTGCTCCATAGTAGTACAAACCAGTTTCATTGTCAAGTTCCTTGGCATTGAATAGGTAGTTTGTAGAGAATGAATTGTTTCTCTCTTCCACGAACACCTCTCCGTATGGAATGTATTCAATGTGCTGGGCGATGTTTCCGTCGGCATCAGTCACGTAAGACGTTGAACCAAGATGGTCTGGGTGATAGAAGAAAATCAATTTTTCTTCTGCCTCGGAATCCATTGAAGAATCTTTCTCGACCTTCTCTTTTTCTGGTGCGGAATATGTGAAGCCGAGTTCCTTGAATCTTGCTCCAATATTATCCTTCTGAATGTCAGAGATTTTCTTGCCTCCAGCCATCTCTACACGGCGAGGATCAGCACCGAATCCATCTTCATTGCCCAATTTCGAAGCAATTCGCTGACTTGCCGCATAGATGTGCTTTGTATAGGCTCCGCCATTTGAGACTACGAAATAAGGACTCACGTAAGCAGTAAACTTAGTCACTGCATCATTTCCACCAACCTTCTTTCCATTGACGTGAACCATTTCTGTCTCGCTTGTCAACTTCACTGTACGCTCACCTGCGGCATCATAGAAGTAGCATGACACGCTTCCGTTGTTGTTGACGGCAAGCAGGCGGTTCTCCTCATCCCATAGGAAGGATTTCAACACGTCTTTCTCTTCTGTCACCTCCTGCTCTCCTTCTGGATTCGCCTGTTCTTCTGGATTTTCCTCCTCATTCTTTGCAACAGACACTGAAACCATGTTTCCATTGTCATCAAACTCGTAATCCTGAGTATGGAGATTGTTGATATGATGATGGATCCGCTCGTGCTTACGCACTCGCGGAAGTGGATGGGGCAAGGGCGTTCCGCCCTTGGGAATCCTCATTTCCTGGACTCAGCTTCTGGATATTCAGAAATTATAAAGATCGCTTTTGATATCTGCAAAGATAATTATCTTTTGGAAATCATCTTCGCTATGTTTCATTTTCTTTTCCGCTCGTGCTTACGCACTCGCGGAAGGTGTGGGGGCAAGGGCGTTCCGCCCTTGGGAATCCTAAAAATTACACTTTATATCTAAAACATAATCATACATTTGTCAAAAATGATGTAATAATATTTTACGCCTTAAATAAAGATAAAATCATGCAAGTATCTTAAAATTGACCTATGATTACAGATAATTATCTTAATAAGAAAAATACAAACAGGGAAAAATAAATTTGTTCTAACTGTTTCTCCACGCAGTGACCGAACAAATATTTTTATCGATGTAATAAAATAAAAAAGATCCAATACATATGCGATGATCAAAGAACAATGCCATATCAAATTTCTTGTTCCAATCGTATAATACAAAAACACTATAAAAAATGTATAAGCAATATATACTAGAAAGTATATTACTATATATTTCTCTAAGAATCTAATCATACTTTATCTATTTTTTGTTATTATACCAAGCACGGCCTGCTCTAATGGCTCTTTGATCAGCTTCTGAATCTAAAAAAGCTTCATTAATTTCTGATCCTGCTTTTACCTCATACCCAGCTAATCCAACCTCTTTTGTCCAAGCCCCCCACATGAAATTTCCAGCATCATATAAGTTATAAAGAGAGTTACTTCCTTCAAATCTAAAATAAACATCATACTCTTTACCATTCTCCACATACAAATCCCGATCATCATTATAAAGGCCATGGGTTCTATTCTTATTATAATAATTTCGTAAAAAATGAAAAGTAAAATCACATCCGCTATATGACGCTATTATTGCGCTTAAATACCCCTTTATTGTATGATATGGGACTGATAGAATACAATTACTTAATATACCTCGCATAGTGCGCCTACTTTTTTTAATATCATCATTTTGCTCTACGCTTTGTATATCAGAACATGCCTCTTGAGTATTCACCGGCATATAAACTCTATCTCCTATATTAAATTTATCTACCAACTTATTCTTATCAACGTCTTCTTCATCATTGAACGTTAATGTATTTCCATTATTATCCATAAAAATATTAGGACCGTCTTGTTTTTCTACCTTCACTGTCAATCCATCTTCGCCAACCGTTACCACATCCTCTCCATCCGGATCCACCAACTTCACTGGATTTCCCATACAATAATTATACGGGCTCATTCCAGCATACTTCTCCCACATCGGATCCACACTCAACCACATCGCTCCTGTAGGATCAAGATATCTTGCTCCGTAGTAGTACAAACCTGTTTCATTGTCAAGTTCCTTGGCATTGAATAAGAAATTGGTTGAGAATGAATTGTTTCTTTCTTCCACAAATACCTCACCATAAGGGATATACTCCACATGCTGGGCAATATTTCCGTCTGCATCTGTCACGTAGGAAGTTGAGCCAAGATGGTCTGGATGATAGTAGAATACAAGATTCTCTGGCTCTTCTGAATCCATTGTGGAATCTTTCTCCACCTTCTCTTTCTCTGGCGCGGTATATGCAAAGCCTAATTCAGAGAATCTTGCTCCAATATTATCCTTTTGGATATCTGAATATTTCTTGCCTCCAGCCTGCTCCACTCTTCTTGGATCTGCTCCGAATCCATCTTCATTACCAAGCTTCGAAGCTATTCTTTGCGAAGCTGCGTAAATATGTTTTGTGTATGCACCTCCGTTGGAAACTACGAAGTATGGACTCACGTAAGCAGTAAACTTAGTCACTGCATCATTTCCACCAACCTTCTTTCCATTGACGTGAACCATTTCTGTCTCGCTCATCAACTTCACTGTACGCTCGCCCGCAGCATCGTAGAAGTAGCATGACACGCTTCCGTTGTTGTTGACGGCTAATAGGCGGTTCTCCTCATCCCATAGGAAGGATTTTTCTCGCTCGCCTTACGGCTCGCTCGAAGGGGATGGGGGCAAGGGCGTTCCGCCCTTTGCATTCCTCTTTTCCTGAACTCAGCCATCTGGAATATTCAGAAATTATAAAGATCGCTTTTCAAATCATAGATTTGATATTTGCAAAGATAATTATCTTTTTGAAATCATCTTCGTCTTTTCCCTTTTCTTTTTCGCTCGTGCTTACGCACTCGCGAAAGTGGTGTGGGCAAGGGCGTTCCGCCCTTCGGAATCCTCATATCATTCTACATAAATAGAATTGATAATGTCCATTTTCTCTTGAAAATTGAATTCTGCCAAAGGTTCAAATGATCGTATAAAAAAAGTCATTCCATAATCATCCTTAGTTTTTAACATACAATTTATATATAGATCTATGCCTAAGTTTTCTTTAACAGTGGTCCATCCATAACGTCCTACTTTGCTTGGACGGTAAGAAATAAAAACATATTTTTCATTTCCATTTTCCAATTTTTCTTCTAAAAAATCATACATATTACCACTTCCACCCATACACTCCAACTGTGATAACGACATTTTTATAAATTCAGAAACATTTACTGAATCTGAAAACTTGGATGCAGGCTCATAATAAAACCAATTATATCTTACTGTATCCGCAATATATATATTCTCTCGCATATCTCTATAAGATAAAATACCATGTTGAGAATATATAGAAGGAACACTATCTCCAAACATTCGATACTTTGAAGGTAATGAAAAATGAATCTTATGATTTTCTATTATCTTCATTGAATCTAGAGTGTCTCCATATGTTAAGAGTGGTTTTTCATATGACACAACATCATTTCTACATGATGATAAAAATATACATTGCACACACATGATTAAAAAGAATCGTAACATATTATTTCTATTTTCCAAAATAGAGATCATGATATTTTCTCTTAAATTCATAATTACTTCTACTTTTATTATTACCAAAATGCGTCATCATACCTCTTATATAACCTGAATTATTTTTAGGATCCATGAATTTATTATATGCAGACATTTTATCACTGCTCGATTTAAGTTGATCACTAAATTTGGTTCCAGAATTCATTATCATAGTATTATTCCAATGATAAGGACAGTTACTATGACCATAAGCAAAAGCATCATTTGGATGATTAATAGCTGCATTATGTCCTAAGCTATGACAAGCCAAATATGTTGAATAGTCTAATAAAGATATACCACACTCATTTGCCATTTTTATTGACGCACCTAAATCAATACCAATAACAGACGTTTTTTTACCATCTCTAAATTTAGCATTTAGTGCCATTCCTCCCTCCATCCATGCAGGTTGCATCGATGCTTTTTCGGGATTAGGACCAAAATCACATCCGAAATTACTAAAATAAAGGTCGAACTCTTTTGGACTTTTTTCTTTTATGAAATTATAAACATCGGTAATTGCTCCAATTGCAATATATGAATCCGTCTCATCCATATACTGAGGATTAAAATCTTTTCCATCTGGAGCCATAACCATTCTTGTTTCTAATCCAAAATTTTCAAGTGCTTGATTTACACTTTCTACAAATTTTTGAACGTCTAATTTTTTCTCCGTTTGTAAATCAACCAAAAATACCGTATTCTCCCTTCCATCCGGATCCACCAACTTCACCGGATTTCCCGCACAATAATTGTACGGGCTCATTCCAGCATATTTCTCCCACATCGGATCCACACTCAGCCACATTGCTCCAGTCGGATCAAGATATCTTGCACCATAGTAGTACAAACCAGTCTCGTTGTCCAACTCTTTGGCATTGAACAAGAAATTAGTAGAGAATTGGGAATTACGCTCTTCTACAAATACCTCTCCATATGGAATGTATTCGATGTGCTGGGCGATGTTTCCATCAGCATCTGTCAAGCCCCCTAGCCCCCTGAAGGGGGAACTGGTTCGCCACTTTTGTAGAGACACTCCTATAATGGAATCTCAGATTAGACCACTATAAAAGATCGCTTGTCGTATTTTTTTGAATCGACGGTGTAAAATTAATGATTTTAAATAATTTACATCTCTTCCATTCTTTCTTTTCCGCTCGCCCTTACGGGCTCGCTCGAAGGGTGCGGGGCAAGGGCTTCGCCATTTGCAAGCCTCAAATACAGAAAATTTGCCAAAACACTAAGGCCTTTATTTCCATTTTGATTATTACAAAAAGTGATTGTAGCTTTGTTAATGTCTAAAAATTCGGGGAATATTATATTAATCAAAAATTTTTTTGAGTGACAGAATCAATTAAAACGACAACCCAAATTCCATTTCTTTTTTCAAGAACATATACCAATTTTATTAATGATTCATTCTTGTTTTTTGATTCAAAAATAACCTTAGCCGAATTTCGTCTTTTAATCTGATATATATCAAAATTATCGTATCCGAAATGATTAGAGAATCTTTTGTCTTTACTTAAATTGTAAAAAAAATCGATTTTAGCTTTCCAATCTACCTCAGGTTGTTCCGACCCGACAGAAGAATATACGGATTTTACATCAATATATTTTTGCGCTATCTTATAATTTTTGCATTGTTCCGCTTCATTCAATTTTACAATTGACAAAAACGGAGAGTCCACTTTCTTCTGTACACAACAAGAAGGAAAATTAAAACTCATAACAAAAAAAATCATACAGATATATTCCTTTATTTTATTTACCATAATATTTAAGAAATGGTTTGGCCTCATGACTCTTTGGACCTTTTATATTCTTTGCTCCACGAATTTTCATAGTTGAATTATACAAGTTGTTTGGACAAACAATTGTTGCATCTGTATAACCGACAAGTTTAATATAACCAGGAAGTTCCAATTTTTGAGATCCATCTATTTGTGGATATGCCTGTCTTAATATTTCTTGCGAAAATGTTGAGCAATTAAAATAACATGCATTATAATCTTTTGATTGAGAGATCATAGAATTAGCGTATTCTTTCATCCTCATATCTTGTTCATAACTTGTATTTAATTGTATAATACCATCAGCTGGTCTACCTTCATTAAAAGCAGGAGGATTTGAAGCACCAGGATCGTTATTACACAAGTCTGATACACTTTTGATATTAATACCTTTTGAATAATGAGGTTCTACATCTTTTTGATACTCATTGTATCCAATAGATTCACTTGGAAATATATCATAAAAAGACATAGTTCCATCTGGTTCATATTGTTTATTTCCATGATTATCTAAAATAGATTTACCATCTTTATCTACAATTTCTTTGTAATTGTCAATAGCAACGCCTGCATGTCCACAATCTTCATTTTCAGAAAACCATACCACCAAATAGACATTCCTTCCATCTGGATCCACCATCACCACCGGATTTCCCGCACAATAATTATACGGACTCATTCCAGCATACTCCTCCCACATCGGATCCACACTCAACCACATAGCTCCCGTAGGATCAAGATATCTAGCACCATAGTAGTACAAACCAGTTTCATTGTCCAACTCTTTGGCATTAAACAAGTAGTTTGTAGAGAATTGGGAATTACGTTCCTCCACAAAGACTTCGCCATAAGGGATATACTCCACATGCTGGACTATATTTCCATCGGCATCAGTCACATAGGAAGTTGAGCCAAGATGGTCTGGATGGTAGAAGAATACAAGATTCTCTGGCTCCTCTGAGTCCATTGTGGAATCTGGAATAACCTTCTCCTTTTCTGGAGCGGAATATGTGAATCCGAGTTCCTTGTATCTTGCTTCAATATTATCCTTCTGGGAATCAGAGATTTTCAATCCTCCTGCCATTTCCACACGTCTTGGATCTGCTCCGAATCCATCCTCATTGCCTAATTTCGAGGCTATTCTTTGCGAAGCTGCGTAAATATGCTTTGTGTATGCACCTCCATTGGAAACTACGAAGTATGGACTCACGTAAGCAGTAAACTTTGTCACTGCATCATTTCCTCCAACCTTCTTTCCATTGACGTGAACCATTTCTGTCTCGCTCGTCAACTTCACTGTACGCTCGCCTGCCGCATCATAGAAATAGCAAGAGACGCTTCCGTTGTTGTTGACGGCAAGTAGGCGGTTTTCTTCATCCCATAGGAAGGATTTCAACACGTCTTTCTCTTCTGTCGCCTCTGTAGTTTCAGGTTCCTGAGTTTCAGGTTTCAAGGAAGCCACAGACACTGAAACCATGTTTCCATTGTCATCAAACTCGTAATCCTGAGTATGGAGATTCTTTAGCAACTCCTGTTCTGGATCAAAATTGTCATTTGGATCCATATTTGTTCTATCCACATTATACTGCTTCGTCTCCACCGATGCAAGCTGCATTGGGTTCTTGTCGCTGTATGTGTAATTGAACTCATGACCTGCCGAAAGTGTGCCGGCAAACTGCAAGTTTGTCTGGGTCATTGTCAGCTTCTTCGATGTGATGTTGTAGAGGTTGTCGTAACCCATCTCAAGATGATAATTGGCTGTCTTGCTGCCATCAAACGAGTTGAAGTTGCCTGTCGCTGTTTTCAGTCTGTGCCAGTCGTCATACGTATATGTATGGCTCGTCGTTCCGCCGATTTCCGCATTCAACGCCTTTTCTTTGTCTATGGCATTAACCACACTCAAAATGTTGTTCACTTTGTCGTATGTATACGTGTTGTTCAAGAAAACTTTTT
>Ga0247608_10000096_pt1 | contig 170104 bp, 162 predicted proteins | sample 176DNAGHGlowgp2_FD_193490 | JGI IMG/M metagenome (GOLD analysis project Ga0247608, IMG submission 193490) | Sheep rumen microbial communities from Palmerston North, Manawatu-Wanganui, New Zealand - 1766 DNA GHGlow gp2 | ecosystem: Host-associated > Mammals > Digestive system > Stomach > Rumen...
AGGGGTCGTATTACGAATAAATAGGCTGTTTCGTCGTTGGTGCGAGGGTATTCAATGGCGTCACGGGCTGATTCAGAGAGAGCAAAAAAATATGTGTTGTAACTCTTAACAACAAAAAATCCAATTACGAAAGGAAGATCAAAAATGACAAACTACAATTTTAATTCAGACAGAAGAATGATGATAGAGACAACGAAAAGGAGAAATATATGCAAGAAAAGAAAACGAAAGAAACGATGCTGTTCACAGATAAGAAGCTGACGGTGGAGGGAAAGACCTTTGATGTGAGATTGTGTTTCCCGACCGAGCCGACTGACTCCGTCACGGACAAGCTGTTGTATCTGATAAGCGGCAGGAAAAGTTAACAGAAAGTTATCTGGAAAATCAAGCCGAATGGGAGTATACTTTGTGTAGTCCTATTTGGTTTGATCCAGAACAACTTGTTCGGAAACGGAGGGATAAAATGAAACGATCAAACACGAATAACAATTTAATTACGGCTCTCTATTGTAGATTGAGTCAGGAAGATATGCGTTCGGGCGAGTCGCTGTCAATAGAAAACCAGCGATTGATGCTGACCGAGTACGCCGAGAAGAATGGCTTCAAGAACGTAAAGCTATACATCGACGACGGTTTCAGCGGAACGGATAACACCCGTCCTGCGTATGTCGAAATGCTTGAAGATGTCAAGAATGGGCTGGTCTCAACTGTGATAGTAAAAGACCAATCAAGACTCGGTCGTGACCACCTGGAGACCGACAGGCTTATGGAGCTGATATTCCCTGCATATGATGTGCGGTTTATCGCTATCACCGACGGTGTTGACAGTGCAAATGGCATCAATGAAATGTCGGGCATCAGAAATCTTTTCAACGATATGTATGCCCGTGACACATCAAAAAAGATACGAGCTGTTCAGCGTGCGAAGGGAGAGCGTGGAGAACGCATAGGTGCGCACATTCCGTACGGATATATGAAAGACCCCAGCGATGCTAAACATATCGTTCCCGACCCCGAGACTGCACCGATAGTCAAGCGCATCTTTAAAATGTATGCCTCGGGCATTGGCTTTGTGAAGATCTGCGATGAGCTTTCCAAAGAGAGAATACTGTCACCAAGTATGTACGAGTTCAGAAAGACAGGCAGCCGCTCTGGCAATCCCAATCCAAACCGCCCTTACCACTGGGCACAGTCGACAGTCAGAAAGATGCTGCTCAACGAGGTCTACTGCGGCGATACGGTCAATTTCAAGACCTACACCAAGTCCAACAAACTCAAAAAAAGGCTGAAAAACTCGCCAGACAAGATACTAACATTCAGAGATACACACGAAGCGATAGTTGACCGCAAGACTTTTGACCTTGTGCAAAAGCACTTTGAGGGCAGAAAGCGACCCGACAAGCAGGGTGAGTTTGATATGTTCGCAGGATACTTGTACTGCGCAGACTGCGGTGCAAGAATGTACCTGCGCCGAGGAAAGATCGACAACTACTCCTGCAGCGGTCACAGTAAGCGAGCAACCGACTGCCGATCGGCACATTACATTCGTGCATCAGCGCTGGAAAGTGTCGTACTTACGGCACTTCGGCAGGTAACGAGCTATGCAAGAAATCACAGCGAGGAGTTTTACAAAGCTGCGATGCAAAAGGGCGAGGAAGAATCGAAAAAGCTATTGCGTGACGTTGAAAAGCAGCAGATTGAGCTGACAGCGAGGATCAAACAGCTTGACAACATCATAGCCACGCTGTATGAGGACAGGGTGATTGGCAGGCTCTCGCCCGAGAGGTATGACCAGTTATCAGCGAAATATGAGGAAGAACAGACGAAAATCAAGGCGAAACTCGCTGACATAGAAAGCAGGATCGACCGCCAAAAGCTGCGTGAAAGCTGCATAAGGAGCTTCATTCAAAGTGCAAACAGGTACATTGATATGCCAAAGCTGACACCAGAGCTGCTGCGGACATTCATCAGACGCATTGAGGTACACGAGAAAGAGCAGAGGTTTTCACGCACCACAGGCAACAAGATAGACATCTACTTTACATTTTCACCCGAAAGTGGTATGATAGTAGATGGAGAAGAATGCGGCGAAGAAACGCAGCTTCTTGCAGGCTGAAAAACAAAACCCGAAAGGCTCAAAAACCTTTCGGGAACTTACATATTCAAAAGCTACCCTAACGATAGCTTACACTCCCCTCAGAAACCTTTTATTGATTTTCAGCGGTCGGGAGTCTTTCTCCCGACCGCTGAAAATGAGTAAGAGATACCCGAGAGAGCCTAAGAGATTTCTTTTCCAAGAAAGCACCCGCAATAAGTACATTATTTATTGGTGGTATATTTGGCAAGGCAAAGGGTAAAATAACAAAAAACAAGGAGATAATCATGTCAGGTCAGGTTTTTGAACGGATATACCGGGTAGTTAAGCAGATACCTTACGGCAAGGTAGCCACCTACGGACAAGTTGCCCTTGCCGCAGGAAATCCCCATTGGGCAAGGGTGGTGGGATACGCCCTGCACGTCAACCCCGACCCTGAACATATTCCCTGTTTTCGTGTGGTGAACCGATTTGGCGAAGTTTCCAAAGCCTTCGCCTTCGGGGGCGAAAATATGCAGATCGCACTTTTGCAAGCCGAGGGCGTTGAGGTCACAGGCGGCAAAGTCGATCTTTCAAAATACCAATGGTAGAGGCAAATAAAAAGAGGTAAGATCATGTGGTCTTACCTCTTATTTTTTTCGCTCAAACTCCCATAAAGGCTTTTATCTGCGAGATCATCTGCGACATCTCGTCGTCCGTTCCAATAGTTATGCGCAGGTAATTATCTATCCTTGGCTTGTTGAAATACCTGATATAGATGCCCTTTTCTCGAAGGTGCTCAAAGATCTCCTTTGCACCGTACTTTGGGTGGGTCACAAACAGGAAATTCGTCTGGCTGTCAAGCACCTCAAAGCCAAGCTCTTTAAGGGCAGCGGCGGTGTTTTGCCTTGTATTTATTATTTTTTTCAGGGTGCTTTGGAAATACTCCTCGTCCGCAACGCTTGCCACGCCCGTTTCGATAGAAAGCCTGTTTACCGGGTAGGAGTTGTAGGAATCCTTTACAGCCAGCATATATTTTATCAGCTCTGCATCACCGTATGCCTCGCCTATACGCATACCTGCCATAGAGCGTGACTTTGAAAAGGTGTGGGTAATAAGCAGATTGTCGTATTCCTTTATCATATCAAGGCAGTCAATGCCCCTTTGTGCAAAGTCAACATAGGTCTGGTCAACTATCACGATGCAGTCCTTGTTGTGTTCAAGCACATCTCTTACAAAATCTCTGCTTTCAGCAAGGGATGTGGGTGCATTCGGGTTTGCAAAAACAACGCCGCCGTTGCCCTCTCCGTAAAGGCTTTGTGGGCTGATATGAAAGTCCTCTTCAACGGGAACTGTCCTGCTTGGTATCTTTAAAAGCTCGCACCACACAGGGTAAAACGAGTAGGTGATGTCGGGGTAAACTATGGGCTTATGGCTGTTGAAAAACGCCCTGAAAGCCGTGGCAAGAACATCGTCCGAGCCGTTTGAAACGAACACGTTGTCCATCCTCAAGCCTGCCCTTTTCGCAAGGGCCTCACGCAAAGGAGCGGCATCTGCGCTGGGGTAGCGGCGCATATCCTCGGGCTTGTAGCCGTCAAGTATCTCCCTCACCTTTGGTGACGGAGGGTAAGCGTTCTCGTTAGCGTTGAGCTTGATGATTTTATCGCTCTTTGGCTGTTCGCCTGCCACATACGGCGTTATATTTATAAGATTTTTTCTCCAAAGCTGATCGCTCATTTTAATACCTCATTTGTGATGCTTATTTTGTTACGTCTGTATCTATTATCATCTTTTTGCAGCCCTCGCAGAAATGCGCCTGTATCGTGAACACCGAAAGTCCGCACTTTGCGGCGGTGACTTTGCACGAGCCCACCGCCTTGTCGATCATAGAGGCTTTCTTTTCGCCCTCTTTCCAGCTAACTCCCCGGCGTGCATCGCCCGAAAGGATACCCTCTTTCATTTCCTTTTTGCAGTACGGACAATCCATTTTTCTCTCTCCCTACATGGTATCAACGTGCATCTCGGATTCATAGCGGTACTCTATCTTTCTGCTGCCGTCTGCGTGTACGGTCACATTGATATCGCATGCGTATAACCCCATGCCGTCATCATATGAAAACTTGGTATCACCGTTTCGGTAAATACCCAGTCCCTGCGTTTCATCATAGTAAAGTGCTAACACGCTATCACGATAAACAGTATAGCACACTCGCACCCTCTTGTCAAGCCGTAGGTCTTTTGCCGTTTTGAATAAACTCTATCAGCTTTTCTATGTCGTCAAACTCGTCGTAGTCACCCATGATGCCTTCACGGTGATAGACGATACCCGCTTTTTCGTTTCTCTCAAGGCAGTCAAGCAGAGTCTCTTTGCCGTATCTTCGTGCAAACTCGGTAAAGCCCGCCGCCTTTATCTTGTCCTTGAAAAGTCCCTTTTTGCACTCTTTTTCGCCGCACTCATAACAAGACGTTATATCCTTGGCGATGCAGCACTTTCTGTTTTCGCACCATTGTGCGTCCTTGCACCAGTCAAGCTCCATAAAACCGTCTTCACCGCAGCCCTTGCATTTCACGTTCTCGCTGCACAGGCAGCACGCAAGACCGCACCTCGCTATCCCAAGTTCTCTTTTCATCATGCCCTCCAATATCCTCTGATAAATCAGAATTTAGTTTATTACAAACTTTAAGATGTGTGCCCGAAGGGGTTATAGGGGGCGACCGGAAAGCCCCCTAAACAAGAGCCATTCAATCCGCCTTTTTGCATGCGGATTGAGGGAAGAGAGTTTTGCGCTTTCCAAAGGGGCACGCCCTCTCTTGCAGGGCGTCCCCTCTTTCAAAACAGTCCACCGGACTGTTTTGAAATTCACCCCTTGCGGAGCGCACGATGTAAGGGGATTTCGCTCTCTGCGGAGAGCGACGAGGGCGCCGCCCTCGACCGCACGCTATCCGCAGGATAGTGTATCCCTCTTTTAGGAAAGGGCTTGACCCCAAACCTTTTTAATATGCACGATTTGGCGCATTATCCTTGCATAGCAGTTGGAGATATTCTCTTGGGAAAAGTTTTTCCTCATACTCTCTTTTCTGAACTTTTCAGTCATTTTTACATATCGGGCAATATGCCCGATGTGTAAAAATCATTAAGAGGTTTAGGAAGGGGGTCTGGGGGATAACCCTTCTCCAAAAGGGTTTCCCCCAGCTGCCACGCAAGGGTGCTGCGGTAAATTCTGATTTGTCTTATTAGATCACGCTTCGTACTTACGCACTCTCAGCTCTATACCTACGCTGTCTGCGATAGCCTGCGACTTAGCGATCTCCTCCTCGCCGATAACGTCAACGACGGTCAGCATGGTGTTTGGAACGAACTCCTTGACCCGTTTTGCAAATCCGAGCATCTCCTCAAAGCAGTTCACGCCCTTGAAGGACGGACGGGTAACAGCGTCATAAGCCTCGGCGGTCGATGCGTTAAGGCTTATGGAAACGGTGTCCACAAGCCCTTTCAGCTCGGGAGCGATATCACGTTTGTTGATGAGGTTGCCAAGACCGTTGGTATTTATCCTTACAGGCGTTCTGGTAACGCTTCTGATGTACTCCGCCGCCTTTTTGAGTATTTCCAGCTCGCAGGTCGGCTCGCCGTAGCCGCAGAAGATTATCTCCTCGTAGCTGTCAAGGTCACGTGTTTTCAGGTTTTCAACGACCTCCTCAGCGGTGGGCTGATGCTCCAGCCACAATGGGTCCGAGCCGTATGCACCGTCGCCGTTGTTGCGTATGCAGAAGGTGCAGTTGCACGGGCATTTGTTGGTAATGTTAAGATACAGCTTGCTGCCTATCTCATAAGAAATATTCATTGCTTTAATCAATTTCAACGCATCCTTTCAAAAAGCAAACAATAACAGGTTTTTCGCTCAAGCCTTTTCTCGCAAAAGAAAGCTGCACTATCCTGCGGAAAGGGGGCTTGATAGTCATTCCTTGCCCAATATGATTACAATTCACTTTCTAATTATATCACCTTGCTTTTGCCCTGTCAAATCACCCTGCGAACTTTATCCCCTGGTATGAATTGCGCCTGCCAAGCTCTTTGTCTATCTCGTTCATCACGCAGAATTTCTTTAAACTCCAAAGGGGTGCTATAAGCTCGCTCCTTGCGCCGTCCCCGGTAACACGCTGGATCACCAGCTCCTTTGGCAAAAGCTCTATCTGGTCGCAAACGGTGTTCACATATTCGCTCATCGTCATCGTTTCAAACTCGCCACGCTCATACATCTTTGCAAGCTCGGTGCCTTTGAGAACGTGCAGCAGGTGTATCTTTATGCTGTGCAGATCAAGCTTTGAAAGCTCCCTTGCCGTTTCAAGCATCATCTCGTGGGTTTCGTGGGGAAGCCCGTTGATGATATGCACGCATACATTCACGCCGTTTTTTCGCAAAAGCTCATACCCTTTGAGAAAATCCCCAAAGGTGTGACAGCGGTTCATGGCAAGGGCAGTCTTATCATGTACCGTCTGCAATCCAAGCTCAACGGTAAGATATGTCCTCTTTGCGATCTTTCCGAGAAGCTCCGCCTTTTTATCATCTATGCAGTCCGCCCTGGTTGCAATGCTCAGCCCCACACAGTTTTCAAGCTCCAGCGCCGTTTCATACATCTCACTCAGTCTTTCCACCGGAGCATAGGTGTTTGACCCCGCCTGAAAATATGGGATATAAAGCCCCTTTGACCACTTTTCGTTCATTCTCGCCCTGACCGTTTCAAACTGGGTGCGTATGTCGTCGCAGGGGTCTCCTGCAAATTCTCCGCTGAGATGTGCCGAGCAGAATTTGCACCCTCCCGTCCCCTTTGTTCCGTCACGGTTGGGACAGCCCAGATCAACATTGAGAGATATCTTCATCACCTTCTGACCGAAGCGCTTTTTCAGATAATAGCTGTATGTGTGATAACGCTTGTTGTCTTGGGAATATTCAAAAGGATTGTCTGCGATAGTGTTCATTTTATGCTCCTTTGGGGAAGTTTTCTGCCTTTTTTCGTTTTAATAATATGTAATTAGTTGTTTAACAAACAATGTCCGCCACCCTTATTTTATCTTTTATGGGCGTAAGACCGTCGGTTTGCTTAATCAATTTTAACATAATTCACAAAACTGTGCAAGCTAATTTATTTACAAATCCTAAATTTTTGGAAAAATTACAAAAAAACTTTGCAAAATCGGAGAAATGTGATATAATATCATAAGAACTCTGCACTTCAGAAAGGAGTGACACTATGTCAACAATACTCGTAACCGGAGCGAGCGGAATGATAGGTACTTACCTTGTATCAAGTCTGCTTGGAAAAAAACATAAAGTATACGGTGTAGACAACAAGACAAACGAGCTTGTAGGATCCGACGATAACTATACCTTTATCCAGTCGGACGTTACAAACAAGGACACCATTTCAAGGATCCTTGCCAATGAGCACATTGATGTTCTTGTTCACCTGGCTTGTTCTGTTGACAATGACCTTGACTCCTACATTACAGATACGGAGATCAAGAGAAGCAAGATGTGCGATAAGTTCATCTATGATCTTGCTGAAAAGGCAGGCTGCACAAGCATAGTTCTTTTGAGCACCACACAGGTTTACGGCATACAAAAGGGTCGTGAGCCTATCAGAGAGACCTTCCCCGAAAAGGGCAGCACCAACTACAGCGATCTGAAGCTGGCAAGCGAAAAGGCTCTTTTAAAGGCAACAAAGAAGTCAAACACCGTACCTGTTATTGCAAGAGTTGCACCTATTTATGATGCAGAATACACCCAGAACCTTCACGACAGAGTTTTTGACCAAAAAGAGGGTGTGGCATATATCTATAAAGAGGGCGAATACGGCTTCTCATTCTGCTGCATCTACAATCTTATCGACTTTATCAACGGTATAATAAATGTGCCTTCGGGAAGATATGAGGGCATATACAACGTTGCGGACACAAAGGTGATCACCGCTGCGGAGATAATAGAGTACGAAAAGAAAAAGTATCGTATCGGTGCGGTCATCCAGAAGAACCCAAGTATAAACCTTACGATCAACAAGGGAAAGATGAAGACAGATTACAGGTATTTTGATCCGTCTGCTTCTTTCAGCAACTGGAACATAGACAACACCAAGGCTCGAAGGATATCCACCTTCCGCTGGAATCTGGCAAACACCAAGTAAAGAACATAAAAGAACTTCCGGCATTCCGGGGGTTCTTTTTTTGCCTTCGACTTCTTTTAAATGCCGCCGCTTTTGAATGGATATTATCCAAATTGCCCATAATCGTTTTATAAATGTCCGCTCCTTCGTGTAAAATGCGGAAAATTTGCAGGAACGACAGTTTTGACTTGCAAAATCTTAAAAAGTAGAGTACAATGTATTATCGGAAGATAATATTGTTTGGAGGCTGTTTGGGATGAACTTATCACAAATGTCAAAGGCTGAACTTGAGGCCTTTAAAAATGAGGCTCAGGCTAAGCTTGATGAATACAAGGCTATGGGGCTTTCGCTGAATATGGCAAGGGGAAAGCCGTCGGCAGAGCAGCTTGACCTTACCCAGGGACTGCTTACCACCGTGGTTTCTTCAAAGGACTGTATCGCCGATGACGGAACGGACTGCCGTAACTATGGCGGCGTTGACGGTCTGGCGCAGGCAAAGGATCTTTTTGCTCCAATGCTGAACGTTGAGCGGGATCAGCTTATTCTTGGCGGTTCCTCAAGCTTGAATATGATGTATGATACTATCGCAAAGTTTATGCTTTTCGGCGTAAGCAAAGACTCAACGCCCTGGAAGGATCAGGGCAGGCTTAAATGGCTGTGTCCCTGTCCGGGATATGACAGACACTTCCTTGTTACCGAAACTTTCGGGTTTGAAATGATAAATATACCCATGAAAAACGACGGTCCTGATATGGACATGATAGAAAAGCTGGTGTCCGAGGACGAAAGCATCAAAGGCGTGTGGTGTGTGCCTATGTACGGCAACCCTACGGGCATCACCTTCTCGGATCAGGTGGTAAAGCGTTTTGCAAACATGAAAACAAAGGCAGACGACTTCCGCATCTTCTGGGACAACGCTTATTGTATCCACCATCTGAACGATACCCCCGACAAGCTCCTTGACCTGCTTGAAGAGTGCAAAAAAGCCGGCAACCCCAACAGAGCTATCGAGTTTGCCTCGACCTCAAAGGTGACCTTTGCAGGAGCAGGAGTGGCAATGATGGCATCAAGCAAGGAAAACGCCGACTATATCAGATCACACATGACCGTTCAGACCATCGGACCGGATAAGATAAACCAGCTTCGCCACGTTAAATTCTTCGGCAGCTTTGAGGGAATAAAGGAGCATATGAAAAAACACCAGGCAATGCTTGCTCCTAAGTTTGCCGCAGTTCTGGGCGGCCTTGAAAAAGAGATCGCACCCCTTGGCATCGGAAGCTGGACAAAACCAAACGGCGGCTATTTCATCAGCTTTGATTCCCTTGACGGCTGTGCAAAGCGCATCGTTGAGCTTTGCAAACAAACAGGGGTTGTGCTTACCGGCGCAGGTGCCACATTCCCTTACAAGAAAGACCCTCGGGACAGAAACATCCGTATCGCTCCTTCTTACCCGCCGGTAGAAGAGCTGAAGCTGGCTGTGGAGGTCTTTACCACCGCTGTTAAGCTTGCAAGTGCAGAAAAACTCCTCAATAATATATAGTAAACGCAAAAAAGACAGACCGCTCGGCACACACCGGGCGGTCTGTTGTTTATGGGGCTTAAAGCTCGTTTTTCATTTCGTTTGTTACACGGTTTGCATTGGCATATATCCTTTGGGGATCTTCTCCCACGAAGAACTCTCCGTTTTCATAAAGCACCTTTCCGGCGCACATGGTCAGGCGCACATTTGTCTTATCGGCGCTGTAAACAATGTTTGCCGCTATGTTGTTCACCGGCTGCATATTAGGCTTGTTAAGGTCGATGACCACAAGGTCCGCCTGCTTTCCCGGTGCAATAATATCACACCGGTCAAGGTGCATCGCTCTTGCTCCCCCCACGGTGGCAGCTCTTAAAACCTTCCCGGGTCCAAAGGCTGCTGCGTCCTTGCAGGATACCTTTTGCAGCACAGTCATAAGGTACATTTCTCTGAACATATCAAGGGCGTTGTTGCTGGCAGGGCCGTCGGTGCCCAGGGCAGTTTCAATGCCCATTTTCTCCATCTCCGCCACGGGAGCTATACCGCTGGCAAGCTTCAGATTGGAAGCAGGACAATGGACACACACCACCTTGCGGCGCCTGAGGATATCCATATCCTCAAGGGTAAGATATACGTTGTGGAAGGTGGTCCCCCCGAAATCGAACGCCCCCACACTCTCAAAAAGCTGCGTGGGCGTCATGCCATAGCGTGAGATGCACTCGTCGACCTCTTTTTCGGTCTCGGAGCTGTGCATCGCCGCGGGCAATTTATATTTCCGGGCAAGCTCACCCATACCTTGTATAAGCCCCTTTGAACAGGTGTACTCTGCGTGGACCCCCGGTATAAAGCTTATAAGATCGCTTCCGGTGGAGTTGTATTTTTTTATATCATCCTCCAGCTGCGGCAGCTTGCTTTCATCTCCCGATATGGAGCTGCACATAACGCTGCGAAAACCGCTTTCCACACAGGCTCTTACATAGCCGTCAAGGAAAAAGTACATATCATACGCCGCCGTACAGCCGCAGGTGAGATATTCAAGTATAGCAAGCTTTGTAAGGTGGTACACCCTTTCCTCGTTAAGCTTTGCCTCCATGGGAAAGACCTGTTTGAAAAGCCAGTCCTGAAGGGGCATATCGTCTGCATAGGATCGCAGAAAGGTCATTGCCGAGTGGGTATGTGCGTTTTTCAGCCCGGGCATTATAAGGTCGCCTTTAAGGTCCGTCTGCCGTTCAAACTCCGTACGGTCAAGCTGCTGTTTATCGGGCTTTCCCACAAAGGATATCTTATCCCCGTCGGTCCATACCTCAGCATTTTCCATCATATCTATGCCCTGTTCCATGGTCAGCACCCTGGCGTTGTAAAATCGTATCATACGGCTGCTCCTTTTTTATGTATTATGCTTGGGGTTCTTTTTAATTAAAGTCATACGGAGGATAATTTATCCCCTGCTCGGTGATTATGGCGGTGATAAGACCTGCGTTGGTAATGTCGATTGCAGGGTTATAGCACTTTGCCTCCTCGGGGGCAACAGGCGATCTGAAAAACTCGGTTTTTATCTCCTCCGGTTCTCTTTCCTCGATCTCGATCTTTGACCCGTCGTCACAGGTAACATCTATACTCGACGTTGGGCAGAAGACATAAAAGGGTATGTGGTAATGCTGAGCAAGTATGGCAAGCCCTGCGGTGCCTATCTCGTTGGCGGTGTCTCCGTTTTTGGCAACACGGTCCGCTCCCACAAAGCAAGCGTTAATCTTTCCCTGGCTCATGACCAGACTTGCCATTGAATCGCAGATAAGTGTGGTGTCCACCCCTGCGTTGATAAGCTCATAGGCGGTAAGTCTTGAACCCTGGAGTCTGGGGCGTGTTTCGTCCACATACGCACTGAACTTCATTCCCTTTTCAGCCCCCAGGATAAGGGGCCCCAAGGCGGTCCCGTAGCGTGAAGTGGCAAGAGCGCCTGCGTTGCAGTGGGTAAGGATACCGTCACCGTCGTTTATAAGCACAAGCCCATAATTTGCAATAGTAAAACAAGTTTCGATGTTCTGCTCATGGATGCTTTCTGCTTCCTTTCGCAAAGCCTCGATTATAGTTTCAAAGCTGCGGCGCATATTGTTCGCCGCCGTTCTTTCCATCCGCTTTAATGCCCAGGGCAGATTCACCGCTGTGGGGCGGGCGGTAGAAAGATATTTTGCAAAGGTATGCAGCATCTGGTAAAAGTTTTCCTTGTCCTGGCTTTCGGCGGCAAAGACCTTTGCCTGCAAAAACATGGCATACGCCGCAAAGATCCCTATACAAGACGCACCACGTACCTGAAAGCGCTTTAACGCCGTAAACATCTCCTTTGGTGTTTCAAGCCGTATGTACGCAACACGATTCGGCAAAAGCGACTGGTCTATGGCAAGTATCGCTTTTCCGTCGTCTGTAAGCCTTACAGGATCGTTTACCTCGTACCTCATACTACCCTTGTCCTTTCAATGAAAAATTTTTCGTCTCTCACCCTTTGTCCCTTACCACCCTTTCCGGGTCAAGAAGGGATATTCTTTTTTTACTCTCGCTGATAAAGAACTTCACCGTTCCTCCCTCCACAGGAGAACGTGCGATCATTTCCGGGGTTATATCCTCAACATCAGATACCCTGTCCACCACTATCCCTGCCTGGTGAGAATCGATCTCCACCACCACCACACAGCTCCTGTCGGTATAATCCACCTTTGGCATAGCCATACGTGCACGGAAATCTATGACCGGGATAGCCTTTCCCCTGTGGTTCATCATTCCGCTTATGTACGGCGGCAAAGTGGGGATAAAGGTTATTTCGGGTATTTCGATAATGTCGGTGACATCGGTTATAAGAAAGGCATAGAATTTGTTGTCGGCAAAAAAGGAAAGTATCTTTCCGCCATTTTGCTCAAATTCTTCGTCCCTTTGGGTAAAAGCCATTTGAAACTCTCCTTTGCATTTATTTTTCTTTTTCCCCGCCGGTAGCTTTAAGTATCTCCTTAACGTCAAGCCCGATGGTTATGGTACCGTCCCCAAGGATAGAGCATCCGCTCATTCCCGCTTCTTTAAGAGGAAATGCAGAAAGCAAAGGTGAAAAGGGTTTTACAACTATCTGCTGGTCTGCGATTATGCTGTCTGCAAAAAGCACCGCACCCTTTTCCCCTTCGGTGCAGTATATAAGTATCCCCTTCTGGATATCCTCTACCTGGCTCGGTATGCCGAAATGCCTGCTAAGTCTTATAAGGGGCAGACACATCTCACGCAGCATAACAAATTCGTTTCCGTCCGGATCAAGGATATAGTCCTCCTGCTTGCAGGAGAACACCTCTCTTACCGAGACGGTCGGCACAGAAAGACTGTTTTCGCCCACCCGGACGCTGAGCACATCTATAATCGACAAAGAAAGGGGTATGCGTATGGTGAAGACTGAGCCGACTCCCATCTCCGAGTCCACCAGCAGCTTTCCTCCCACCTTTTCTATATTCTTTTTTACAACGTCCATACCAACGCCTCTGCCGGAATATTCCGTTATCTGTTCGTTGGTGGAAAAGCCTGCTGCTATGGTAAAAGCGTATACCTCTTTATCGGTATATTCGCTTTCCGGCTTGGTAAGAAGACCGTTTTTCTTTGCCTTTGCAAGTATCTTTGCCCTGTCCATTCCTGCGCCGTTGTCCCGGCAGGATATTACCACCTCTCCGGAATCGTACCCTGCGGAAAGGGTAACTGTGGGAGGCTCGGTCTTTCCTGCCGCAGCTCTCTCCTGGGGCGTTTCGATGCCGTGGTCAACAGCGTTTCTTGTAATATGCATAAGGGGATCGTTGAGTATATCCACTATACTCTTATCCACCTCTGTGTCCTCGCCCTCAAATTCAAGGGTAACGCCCTTTTTCAGCTTCTGGTTCATGTCACGCACGACTCTGTTCATCTTCTGGAAAGCCGTGGATACCGGCACCATTCGTATGCTCATTACCGAATCCTGAAGCTCGTCGGTAAGCTTTTTAAGCTCACGGGCAGATTTATTGAACCGGTCAAGGTCAACGCCCAGGTCTTTAAGGTCGGGGCTTGACGTTACGCTGCCCTGGGTAATAACTATCTCCGCCACCAGATCAAGCAGCTGATCCAGCTTTTCAAGATTTACCGTGATAAGACTCTGCTCATGCTTGGGGGCAGCCTTTTTCGGAGCCTGTTTTGTCCCGGGTGCAGCCTCCTTTGCCTGCTCCACAGCTTTTTCCGCCTGTTGTGGGGTAGGCGCCTCCTGCTGCGGCGTGGTCTGCTGCGGGGCAGCCGTCTTATCGGGCTTGTGGAGCTGCTGGGCTTTTTCAACGTTTATACCGTCCTCAAGAAACTCCAGCACCTTCTGGGGGTCGTCGGTTATAAGCTTTATTATAAGCCCGTGGGCTTTGATCTCGTCGTCCGCCTCGTCTGCGTCAAGGTCAACAGGCACCGTTGAGGTGACCTCCGCCATCTGTCCCAGTCCCCTTAACAGCACAAAGCCTCTTGCCGAAGGCATTGCACAGCTTTCCTGATATGTGACTTTGTACGTAAGTATGCTTTCGTCCTCATCATCGGGGAAAAGGTGTGAAAGGTCCTCCTGCTCCCCCGAGCCTGCCTGTGCGTCCTGTGCAGGGGCACTTTCCCCCTTCATCTGTGCGGCAAAGGCGTGTATCTTCCCCTCAAGCTCAGAAAAATCTCCAAGGGGTATATCGTCGTCTGAAAGGTTGTCAAGCTCGCCTTTAAGGCTGTCCGAGCTTGCAAACAAAAGCTCGTAAAGCCCGGCCTTGTCATATTTCACATTGGGATCGTCACGGATAATATAGAAAAGGTCTTCCATAGCGTGGGCAAGGGTAGACATATTTTGCAGACCCATCATGGCAGCAGAGCCTTTTATGGTATGCATGGTACGGAATATCTCGTTTATGTCGTCCTCTCCAATGGTCTGTTCCTGCTCGGTACGCATAAGGGTCTCGTCAAGCTTTTCAAGCAGGTCGCCTGTTTCAAAGACGAACATATCCAGCATACTTTCCATTCCCGCCTCAAATTTCGGCATTTATATCTCATCTCCTTGCTGTATATCCTTTGAGTCTCCCGGGGCAGTGACCTCAAAACCGTTATTTTTCAAGATCTCCAGCGCCCTTTTATAATTCACTCCCGCCACCTTATGGCGAGGGGATCTTTCTCCCGTGGTATAGAAAAACACCGTACCGTTGCCTGCGATCTTTGAAAAGGGGTCCTGGCGCACGGTGACTTTGGTTATCTTTTCTTTTTTCAAAAGCACCTTGTGGAAGGTGTACCATTTACAGTAGCAAAGCGTCACATCGCTGCCTTTAAAGCCCATAGATGTGTTCATGGCAGCCACCGCCTTTACCACCGCCATCCAGAAAAAGGGCAGTGCCAGCATTATCTCGATAAAGATTATCCGGTTTCTTCTTTCGGGGAAAAAATACTGGGTCGCCACCCCTGCCGCCAGAGCTATCGCTGCGGCGATAAGGGGAAAAATAACATACCCCACAATATTTGCGGAATTGGTCTTTACCTGGGCGTTGCACATTTTATACTCGGGCGTAAGCAGCCTTGCAGAGGCGGCAGCGTCCTTTAAGGTAGTTATGGGGATAAGGGCGGATATCTCCTTGCGCCTTTTTCCATAGCCCGAACAGCCCACCTCCACCGAGCAGATATTAAACAGTCTCATAAAAAACGACTGGGTAAAGTCAAGATAATTTATATGGTCCCTGCGAAGCAGGTGGTGCCGGCGTGAGCCTTTTCCGCTGCGTATACGCAAAAATTCCTCTCCCGGCCGGCAGGTAAAATCCCAGTGCCGCAAAAGATTTGAGGTAAAGCTCATTATCCACACAAGCCCTATAAGGGCACCTGCGGCAAGAAAGTATTTGCCTATGCTGTAATTCTCAATATTCTGTATCTGGTTGTTCATCTCGTTCAGAAGCCTTTTTTCAAACTCAGCATCTGTTATCAGATACGCCTGATAGAGAACGGTGAGAAGAACTATCGCCCCGGACACCGCAGAGGTAAACAGCAGGGAAAATACGAACAGCTGTCTTTTCCGTGTTCTGAACACAAATCCGGGATGCGCCTGTGATTTTTTACAGATAAGCTGATATATTTCCATTGCCCGTGATTTTGTAAGGTCTATGCGTATATCGGCGCTCTGAAAGCACTTTGCGTCGGTGTCGATGTACACCTGGCAGGAGTGAAGCACATACGCCAGCGGTCCCTGACACACCGAAAATGAGGCTATCTCCTCAAAGTACACCACCGTTCTTGCCATGCCAAGAAAGCCTGTGTGACCGATTATCCTGTCCTGTGCAAGCTCGAAATACACGGTCACCCACCGCACAAAGGCAAAGATGAATATGACAACGACAATCATAATGTCAAACCAGTTGGCGTGAAGCCACCCGGCTATATCAAACTCCATAGCAATAAGGTACTTTCCCAAAGAGAAAAGCAGCAGCCACAGATATTTTGTGGTGTATTTGATTATCTTCACCGGGTGCTGACGGAAGGACAGAAAGGTCTTTGCTTTTTTCCTGAGTTCTTTTGCCCTGCCTTGGGCTGCGTTCACGAGTCATCACCCCGTTCATGTTCACGCTTTTGTATAGCGTCGTTGATGACCTGGCTTATCTCCCTTGCCTGGCGGCGGGTAAGAAAGGACATAACGCTTTTTGCCCCGGGAGAATTGAGCACCACAAAGTTAAAGCCGGTAATATAGCTCAGCGGTGTCAGCACCGTTGTAACGCTGAGAACGGAGTCAAAGGGCACATACTGGTGAGAGATGAGCAGTACCCCCGTTCGCAGCCTTGCGCTTTGGCTGTTTATGGTATACCTTGCCACAAGCACATAGACGGGAAATGCGATTATCAGCAGTATTATAAGCGCCTCCCACACCATATCCGCAATAATAAGAACATTCTGGGGCAAAAAATTGCTCACGGCTTTAAGCCCTGCTTTAAAGCCTGTATGCAGGCCAAACGAAAATATAAAAAACCAAAATACGGTCCTTCTGCACGCCGTATAGTTTTTTTCCTGCTCCATTGCCCTCTCTCCTTATTAGTTTTGCTGTGAAAGCTCCTGCCCGTCCTTTCGCCTTTGTATCATATCTCTCCTGCTGCGTGTCTGGTAACGTGGCAGCCCACATTTACCGACACAGGCAGTCCGGCGATATGGGTAGGCGCCTGTTCAATATTCACCGCAAGGCAGGTCTGTGTTCCGCCAAAACCCTGGGGACCTATGCCAAGTTTGTTTATCTTTTCAAGCATCTGCTGTTCAAGCTGTGCATAAAGGGGTTTAGGGTTGCGCTGGGATACATCTCTGCAAAGGGCTTTTTTTGCAAGAAACGCACACTTTTCAAAATCTCCGCCGATACCCACCCCAAGAACTATGGGGGGACATGGGTTAGAGCCTGCCTTTGCAGCCACCTCTACCACCCAGTCGATTATTTCCTCTTTGCTGACGCTTGGTGTCATCATTTTCAGCTGTGACATATTTTCGCTGCCAAATCCCTTTGGTGCAACCATTATCCTCACCTTGTCCCCCGGTGCGTATGAAAGATGCACCACAGGGGGAGTGTTGTCCCCTGTGTTCACCCTTTCAAGGGGGTCCGAAACGACAGAGCACCGCAGTTTACCTTGGGTATATCCTTCGCAGACGCCGTCGTTCAGCGCCTGGTTTATATCCCCGCCGACAAAGTGGACGTCCTGTCCCACCTCCATAAAAATGACTGCCATTCCTGTATCCTGACAGATGGGTATAGACTGTTCACGGGCAACTTTTATATTTTCTATTATATCCGAAAAAACATTTTTACCCACAACCGATCTTTCGATCTGTGCATTTTGGCATATACAATTTTCCATATCCCGGGGAAGGTAAAGGTTTGCCTTTATGCAAAGCTCCCTCACCAGGTCACGGACCTGTTTTACATCTATCTGTCGCATAATTATTGTTCCTTAACTGCCTTGCAGTATCCCTTTATAAGATTTGCCACTTTGCCTGCTATTTCCTTGGCGTGTTTTTTAACGTCCTCGTGGCTGAGAGGCTCATCTCCAAGACCTGCCGCAGCGTTTGATACATAGGAGATACCACACACCTTCATCTTTGCGTGACGGGCTGCCACAGCCTCACAGGCGGTAGACATACCCACAACGTCCGCTCCCAGCAGACCTGCCATTTTTATCTCCGAAGGAGTTTCATAGGAAGGTCCTGTGAACTGGATATAGACCCCCTCTTTGATCTTTGTATCTTGTTTTTCAGCCACCGACTTCATGACCTCACGCATACCCTTGTCGTAGACCTCGGTCATATCCGGAAATCTGTCTGCGGAATCCACAGCCTTATATCCGATAAGAGGATTTGGCACAAACGATGCGATATGATCCTTTAAAAGAACGATGTCCCCTGTTTTCAGATCCGCAGATATCCCTCCTGCCGCATTGGTAAGAAAGACCTGTTCGACTCCCAGCATACCCATAAATCTGATAGGCAGCACTACTTCTTCCATAGTGTAGCCCTCATAGTAATGTACTCTTCCCTGCATACAAACCACCGGGACATCCTCAATATATCCGAAAACGTACTGTCCCACATGATCCTCAACGGTAGAAACGGGGAAACCTTCTATCTCCATGTAAGAAATACTGTATACACTTTGCATCTTATCCGCCAGTTCACCCAGCCCCGAACCAAGCACTATACCTATTTTCGGCGCAAAGCCTATTTTTGACCCTATCTTTTCAACGTAACCTCTCAAAGCCTCATAATCGATCATTTTCCAATCATCCTTTCATATCTTCTTTCTTTTTGTTATTGGGTACCTGACCGGTGCCGTAAGATTTGTGCAAAACTAACAAGTATTTTTAATTTTGCATACACCTCGCTACCATATATTTTACAATAATTATACCAGTTTGTCAACGGTTTTTGTCACATATGATAACATCTTCCTCAAAGGCTTTCTCTCCCACAAAAAAAAACAGGACCATGCTTAGCACAGTCCTGCGTAATAGACTTATCAGAATTCGATCTTTGAATAAAGGCCTGCTCCCTGCATTGAATCCTCCGGCTTTGGCTTTTTATAGTCCTTTTCAAAGCTTGTGGTAATATCAAATCCACTGGAGCGTGAACGGCGGTTCCTGTCGTTTCTTCTTCCTCTTCCGCCCTTTCTGAATCCGCCTTTATCGTCGTATTTTCTTGGGTTTGTTGATGATATGATGACCTTTCTGTAAGGCTCATCTCCCTTTGACTGGCTGGTAACTCCCTCGATCTCGGATACAGCCGCATGGACGATACGTCTTTCGTACGGGTTCATTGGCTCAAGCGCAGAGCTTCTGCCTGTTTTTTTAACGTTATTTGCGATCTTTTTCGCAAGCTCTTCAAGCTGTTGTTTTCTTCTTTCTCTGAATCCGCAGCAGTCCATAGAGATCCTGAAATAATCTCTGTCTATCCTGTTGCAGGCAAGTGAGGTAAGATACTGTAAAGAATCCAGCAGTTCTCCCTTTTTGCCCAGCATTTCCTCAAAACCGTCTCCGTTCACCTCAATAACAGCGCCTTCCTCATTTTCCTGTGCGCTGACGGTAACGTTTGTGATCTCCATTGCCTGCATAACGCTTTTAACGTAGTCCACAGCAATGTCCACCTTGGTGCGGGTATATTCCGCCTCCACCTTTGCCTCACCTTTGATCTTACCGAAAAGACCCTTTTTCGGCTCTTCGATAACATTGAAGCTGATCTTTTCCTCGCTTACGCCAAACTCTCTGGCAGCCAGCTCCTTTGCTTCTTCTACGGAAGCTGCGGTAAATAATTGTTTCATTTACCTTTTCTCCTCTCGATTAAGATTTCACAATATCTCCACGGGATCCGGCAGGTATCCATGAAAAAGTGTACGATCTCACTTTTTCCGGCTTATGAGAAGTGATGTGATCCCGATTGATGTGCATGATCATTCCTCGCTGTCCGTTTCTTCCGAGTCTTCCTCGGACTGTTCCAGGACAGAGTTTTCCTCTTCGCTTTGTTTTTCGCTGTTGTTATTTTTGTTATTATTGCTGTTGTTCTTATTTCTGTTTTTCTTCTTTTTGCCGCTCTGGGGTTTTTTCTGCTCCGGCTGTTCTTCCTCGTCCTCAAGGAACTCCTCGTACTCGTCGCCGTACTTTTCAGCCATACGCTTTCTTGCCTCGGCTATCTTGCGGCGATCCTCGGCAGCCTTTTCAGCCTTTGAAAGCTTCTTTTCTCCCTCGTCATCGTCGTCGTCATCATCGCTGCTTTTCGGCAGGGCTTTGCCCTCTCTTTCAAGCTGCTGTTCAGCCATTCTCTCCATAAAGGTCTTTTTGCCGTTCTTTTTATTCTTTTCTCTTTCCTCCTCAACGATTGCTGCGATCTTAGCCGGGCTGTATGCAATGTTGAGAATGATAGTCTGGACAAGTGCAAAAAGTGAAGAATAGCACCAGTAAAGACCCAGACCTGCAGGATAGCTGAAACCGATCCACAGTGAGAACACAGGCAGGATGATAAAGGTTATCTTCATACCCATTCCCATTGCCTTTGCGGCTGTGGGGTTGTTCTTTTTCTGGAATATCTGTGCCACAACGGTAACTGCCACCTGAAGAACGAATGATGCCACAGGGATCAGCCATGTAAGGTCCTTAAAGGACGGGATAACGCCCATATCCAGACCAAAGCTCTTGTAGTCGATATCCTCAGCAGCCTTTTTCACGCTGTCGGGAAGAATATCGGCATAATCTCCCCCTGCGTTATTGACAAAGGAGAATGTCATAAGCTCCGGACGTGATGTAACAAGATTCTTTGAGATGTAATCCTCGTTGAGCATAAATGCATCGATATTCTGATGTTTCTTTATTGCCTCGATGATGTTCTTGCTTGTGCTGTCGTTGTCTTTAAGAGCCTTTGCGGCGTTCTTACAATGATTTTCGTCTGTAAAAAATTCCTTCAGCTGTTCGTAAGCCTTATCCTCATCGTTGGTCTCGTTTTTAAAATATGCAACAAACTTTTCTATCTCGGTCTTGTTCAAAAGCTCTTTCTTTTCGCTTTCCGAGATATTCATTTTTTCTATTTTTCCGTTGACAAATTCTTTGTTTTCATCGCTGTGAAGGTCGCTGGAAACAACATAAAGTCCGGAAATAAGATTATTTGACTTTGTAAGCTCGTCCTTGTTAGCATCGGAGATATATGTGAGCGGTCCGTAAATGATAGGTATAAGGGCGAACAGGATGACCATTGTGATTATCATAGGAAGGCAGCTTGCCATAGGGTTTACTCCCGCCTTGGCATAAAGCGCCATCTGTTCCTCCTGGAACTTCTGCTGATTTTTTCCGTACTTTTTCTTCAGCTTTTCAAGCTCCGGTGCCAGCATTCCCATTTTTGCCGTGCTTTTCTGCTGTTTTACAGACATAGGGAACACTATAAGTCTTGTTACGAACGTAAAAAGCAAAAGGGCTATACCATAATTTTTTACAAGGTGATATATACCCTTCATTATCCAGCCCAAAGGCGTAGCAATTATACCCATTATCTTCCTCCAACTTTCAATTCATTTTCTTTCCCGTGTTTTTCCATCACTTTACAGAAAACACAGCCCCATAAAATAAAAAACTAATTATCCTTTATTACGTCTTTTTTTCTTTTTATCTTAAAATATCCCGGACTTATTTTCTCCGGTACATGATCCACCCCGCCCAGGCTCCACGGATTGCATCGCAGCAGCCTCCATACCGTCAGCAGCAGACCTTTGAAAAAACCGTGCATTCTGAATGCCTGCGCCGAATATGCCGAACAGCTGGGGTAATATTTGCATCTTGCCGGAAAAAGCGGACTTATAAATTTTCTGTAAAGCCCCACAAAAAATAAACCTATATACTTCATTTTTTCCTTTTGTTTTCGTCCCAAAAGCCTTTTTCAAAGGTTATCTTAATGCTTTTTACAAGCTTTTTTCGGATAAACTCCTCAGCCTCACAGCTTGTCTTGCTTTGTATTCCCTGTGTGCCCACAAAAACTATATCGTATCCCATGGGGATCTCCTGTTCACATATTCTGTAAGCAGCTCTGATTATCCTTTTTATCCTGTTTCTCGTCACCGCATTTCCAAGCTTTTTTCCTGCAGTGATCCCAAGTCTGTTATAAGGGCTGTTGTTGGGATAAAAGTAAGCGCACAGTCCTTCACCGTTTACCCTTCTTCCTTTCCTGTAACAGCGCATAAAACCGTTATTATCCTTCAAGAAAGTCGTAAATAGCATATCTTTTCTCTTTTTTCTTGTCTTTATATCTCTTTTATCTTTTCTCTTACCGGTAAAAACTAAAAACGACCTTGTACCAATCACTTTTTGAATGGTAAAGGTCGGTCAGACAAAGGGTACTTCCTTTTTTAGTGTTTAATCACCGATTTTTTACCCCTTTGATGTTTCTTTCAAAGGCAAAGCCTTATCGCCCTGCCTTATCCAAAACATTAACTTTCATCTTCTTTGTGCTTTTTCTCCAGCGCCCAAAGGTCATTTTTTTACAGATCAGTAGCTGAGTCTTGCTCTGCCCTTTGCTCTTCTTCTTGCAAGCACCTTTCTGCCGTTGGCAGTTGCCATTCTCTTTCTGAAACCGTGAACCTTCTGTCTGTGAAGCTTCTTTGGCTGATATGTTCTCAACATTTAGTCCATCCTCCTTTCAGCCGGCTTGTCAAGGCGTTGTTTCTGCGTAACTTTTTGTGCCCCTTCGCCCTGTCAGCTCCATTTATTTACGGACTGACAAGTGATAATTCTTGACATAGCCCTTGTAAGTTTACATTATATCTCATTTCACACGCTTTTGTCAAGCCTTTTTTCAAAGTTTTTTCCCCTGCTGTGCCTCTTTATTCTCCCTTTTTTAACTTTATTTTATAAACTTTTTGTGTATCTTTATTTATTTATCTGTTAAAAATACAATATGTAGTGTGCTAATCCTCTTAAAACCACAGTTTTTAGTACATTATCCATCCCACCGAAAAGGACAAAAAAAAAGTACTATTATTTATATATATGCGCTTGAAATTTTTGTGGGTTTGTGATATAATTGTTTAGTATTGAAAAGTGTGTCTAAATGTATATTTATGTTAATTATTACAGGGTTTTCAGGGTATCCGGCAGAGCTTTCCAAAACAGCCGGATATTTTGATCTTTACTTGAAAATCAGTTATTTTTATATAAACTCCGGAGGATAAAAAAATGGATTCTTTCAACGATGTTTTCCTTGAAGTTCTTAAATACTGCCATGACTACAAGACCGTAAGCGAGCCGGGTTATAACAGGTGGATAAAGATACTTGAACCATACAAATTTGAGAACAATGTGGCATATCTGCTTGCTGATTCCGAGTTTACAAAAAACACCACCGAAACAAATTACGGATCTATCATCGCAGAGGCTTTTGAAAACGTAATGGGTTTTGAAGTTGAGGTAAAGATACTTGTAAAAAGCAAGGAAGAATCTTCCGACAGCGACAGTGTAAGCGTTACTCCTGCGAATTATTCGGACAATCTTACCAATCTTCTCACCTTTGATAACTTTGTTCAGGGTGAGTCTAACAAGCTTGCCTTTGCCTTTGCCCAGACTGTTGCAAACAGGTATAACAACAACGTTGAGCAGTCCGACCCAAATATAGTTCTTTTTAATCCCCTGCTTATCTACGGTGATTCCGGACTGGGAAAGACCCACCTTATGAAGGCTATCGAATATGATGTAAAGAAAAACAACCCAAAGCTGAAGATAGTTTATACTACCGGTGAAAGCTTTATAAACGAGCTTGTAAAGGCTATTGAAACAAAGGACACGGTAAATTTCCACGAAAAATACAGAAACGCAGATTTCCTGCTGGTAGACGATATACAGACCATTGCCGGCAAGGAAAGAATGCAAGAGGAATTTTTCCATACCTTCAACGAGCTTTACAACGCAGGCAAACAGATAGTTCTCACCTCCGACATAAACCCTTCCAAGATAACCAAGCTCCAGGACAGGATACAGACAAGGCTTTCAAACGGAATGCAGGTGGATATTACTCCTCCTGATCTTGAAACAAGAATGGCTATCATAAAAAGCAAGGCTGAAAGGCTGGATCTTCAGCTTTCCGAGAGCGTGATAAAACTTATTGCGGAAAAGATAAAGAACAACGTCAGACAGATCGAGGGCACGATAAAGAAAATAAAAGCCCTTACCCTTTATACAAACGAGCATCCTAATATCCAGATGGCTCAGAGAGTCACCAAGGAGATAATGATAGAGGATCACCCTGCGGAGATAACCACCGACAGGATATTAAGCGAGGTTGCCGATGCTTTTAACGTATCCACAGAGGATATACTCTCTAAAAGCAGACAGGCAAAGGTATCTCTTGCAAGAAAGATATTCATATACATAATGAAAAACGTAAAGGGCATGACCTTTTCACAGATCGGCGACGTTCTTAACAAGAACCATTCAACAATGAATATCCACTACAACGAGATAGACCAGCTGCTTAATACTAATAAATCTCTTAAAGACAACGTTGACGACATAATAAAAAATCTGAAAAATAACTGAAAAATTATATTTGGTCCGAAAAGGGAAATTAAATGTACTTTTTAACTTTTTCAACATTGTTTTCAACAATTTTGTTTTTCACAAATCATTTACAGACAGGCTCGCCGGGGAGTTATAAACATTTTTAACACAATATCTTGTTGTAAAATGTAAAAAGAACGGTAAACCTTGGGGATCTTTTCACTTTATTTTTAACATTCAACTCAAAATCTTTCAAACTTCCAACAGCCTTGATATCTTTCAATTCTTTCAATTTTTTTTCAAATCTTACTCAACATAAGCCTAAGTTTCAAACGGCTTTTGTCAAAAGGGTCTGAGGAGCTTTCAACACTTTCAAACGGCCCTACTATTGATACTAAGATAAATAAAGATATATGGTTTTATATCATAAAAAAATAATTTTTTGTCTGCCGGCGAGAGTTGAAAAAGATCCGATTTCTTAATGTTTTATATTTAGTTTTATATACGAGGAGAGAATAATATGAAATTTACCTGCGAGAAAAAAATACTTATCGACGCCGTTACCAATGTTTCAAAGGCGATAACCGAAAGAGCTCCCTTCCCGGCACTTGCGGGAATGAAGATGACCCTTAATAAAGAGGATCTTGAGCTTACGGGCTATAATATGGAAATAGGAATAAAAACTAATATTACCGTAGAAAGCTCTGATTATGGTCAGTGTATTATCGATGCAGGGCTTTTTTCAAATATGCTGCGTAAGATGCCTGAGGATATTGTTATGGTTGAGGTTTCGGAGAATTACCAGGTAACTGTGTCAAGCGGTGTTACCACATTTAACCTTGTTGCCACATCTGCCGACGAGTATCCCGAGCTTCCTCTTATAAATTCAGATGAAACCATCTGTATCTCACAGCCTGTGCTGAAAAATATGATAGAACAGTCTGTTTTTGCAGTTGCTACCACGGATATGAAGCCTATTTTGAAAGGAGAGCTTTTTGAGATCGAGGACGGAAAGCTGACTCTTGCTGCTATCGACGGATACAGACTTGCTGTGAGAAGCGAGCCTATAAAGTATGAGGGAGCTAAAAAGTTCGTTGTCCCTGCCCTCACCCTTTCAAAAGTAACAGAGCTTTTAAGCGACAATGAAGAAGATACGGTGGAGCTTTGTCCCACACTCAAACATATTATTTTTAAAGTAAACGGATATATGGTTTATTCAAGACTCCTTGAAGGTGATTTCCACCCGTACAGATCGGCTATACCCACAGAGAGCAAAACAGAGGTCTCTGTGGACAGAAAACAGCTTATCGCTACCCTTGAAAGAACTATGCTCATTATCAACGACAGAGCACCTTCTCCGGTAAAATGCTATTTTGAAAACGATACCATAAAGATAAACTGTAAAACTTCCGTGGGAAAAATATCCGACGAGATAAGCGCAGTTATTGAGGGTCCTGTTATCGAAATAGGATTTAAGTGCAAGTATCTTCTTGATCCTTTGAAGGTGATCGACGACGACAGGGTCAAGCTCCAGATGAACGGAAGCCTTTTGCCTATGAAGATAGTTTCCTGCGACGAAAAGGATAATTATACGTATCTTGTGCTGCCTGTAAGGCTGCCGAAGGATTGATGAGAATGAAAACAGTAGAGATAAAGATAAATACCGAGTTTATAAAGCTTGACTCCCTTTTGAAATTTGCAGGCCTGGCGGAAACAGGCGGCACCGCAAAAGAGATAATAGCCCAGGGAAGAATAAAGGTCGGCGGCGAGGTCTGCACCATGAGAGGGAAAAAAATACGTCCCGGTGACAAGGTGCAGATAGACGAGATAGATACACAAATACTTGTAGTAAGCTGATATATGTATATAACAAAAATATCTGCAGACGGCTTTAAAAATCTTAAAGGCGTTGACATAAGGCCACATAAAGAGCTTAATATATTCTGCGGAAAAAATGCTCAGGGAAAAACGAACCTTATCGAGGCGATCTGGCTTTGTACAGGGGTAAGATCATTCAGAAATACCAAGGACAAAGGTATGATAGCCATTGATAAGCAGATGATGAATATAGAGATCTCATTCAGGGACAAATTTCGTGAACAGCGGATAAGATATGCTATGGAAAAGAATAATATCCGTGAAAAGGGGCTTTTTCTCAACGGAGTAAGGGTAAAAAATCCCGCTAAGCTTTTCGGAAATCTGGACTGTGTGGTGTTTACCCCGGAGGATCTTGAGATATCAAAGGGTTCTCCCGATAACAGGCGGCAGTTTATTGACCTTTGTGTGAGCCAGATAAAGAATAATTATGCAAACGTATGTGCCAAGTACGAAAGGATAATCGAACACCGCAACGCCCTTTTGAAAAATATAGCCATGGGAAAAAGCTCAAAGGACGAGCTTGAGGGCTGGGATAACCAGCTGGCACAGCTTGGTTCTTATATTTCTCTTTTAAGATACAGCTACACAAAAAAGCTGGAGATATTTGCCTCAAAGCTTTACAGGGAAATATCAGGGGGAAAAGAGAAATTTTCAATAAGCTACAGCTCAACTGTCTTTGATAAGCTCGAAGGCAGGAACGACTATACGGCAGACCTTGCAAACGAGTATCTGACGGTGCTGAAAAAGAATATCGACGAGGATATAAGATCCGGTTTTACACAAAAGGGTGTACACCGTGACGACCTTGTTTCAAAAATAAACGGACTGATATGCAGAGATTATGCCTCTCAGGGACAGCACAGGAGCGCAGCTCTGGTAATGAAGCTGGCACAGGCATATATACTTGCCGAGGAAACAGGCGATCCGCCCTGTATACTCCTTGATGACGTGCTCAGCGAGCTTGATGTGAACAGACAGAAATTTGTCATTTCAAAAATAGACGGTATGCAGGTCTTTATAACCTGCTGCGATAATAATATCCCCTTTGGGAAAAACCAGCACGGCAAGCTGTTTAACATCGAAGGGGGAAAAATCAAAAACGGGAAAAGAAAGGAACAAAGCTGATGTATCTCCATCTTGGTAACGACTATATGGTAAACGAGCGGGATATAATCGGGATATTTGATATAGAAAATTCGTCTGTGTCCCAGATAACAAAACAGTATCTCAGCCATGCGTCAAAAAATGCAAGGGTGATAAGCTGTTCCTATGAAATGCCAAAAAGCTTCGTGGTGTGCCTTGATAAAGACCTGACGGAAACAGTGTATATCTCACAGCTTGCCTGCTCAACACTTTTGAAGCGACACAGGAAGTATTCTCAATAAATAATTGGGAAGGACCCTTTAGAAATAACAAAAAAGTATTATTACCTGTCAAAATTATAACAGGTTTTTTGGTCAAGCTTTTTCTCGCAAAAAAAGCTTGCGGGTCAAGGGCAGAGCCCTTGCCGCTCTCCGCAGAGAGCGGAATCTCTATGCTTTCAGGCGCTCCCTGAATATAATTCTAATTCTTTGCCTGCCAGAAGGCATAGCAAAAAAGGTGATATAATTTGTAAATAAACAAATGACTTGATATATAAACCGAAACGGAGGATAAAAAATTGGATAACAATTTGGAAAATATCTCACAGGTGGATAAGAGCAATAATTATGACGAAAATCAGATACAGGTGCTCGAAGGCCTTGAGGCTGTGCGTAAAAGACCGGGTATGTATATCGGTTCTACCGGAGCAAGAGGACTACACCACCTTGTTTACGAGATAGTTGATAACGCCATCGACGAGGCTCTTGCAGGCTATTGTACACAGATAGATGTTGAGATACTTGAAGGGAACATTATCAGAGTCACCGACAACGGACGTGGTATACCTACGGGAATACACCCAAAAGAGGGTATCTCTGCGGCAACAGTCGTTTATACTATCCTGCACGCAGGAGGAAAGTTCGGCGGCGGCGGATATAAGGTCGCAGGCGGACTCCACGGCGTTGGTGCATCGGTGGTAAACGCCTTGTCGGAATATCTGGATCTTACCGTTTACGACGGAAAGAATATCCACTTCCAGCACTTTGACAGAGGCCATTACAGCGAGCCTTTGAAGATAATCGGACAAACGGATAAAACAGGTACCTCCGTCACCTTTAAAGCTGACCCGGAAATATTCCAGGAAACTACTGTCTACGATTATGAGGTGCTTGAAAAAAGACTTCGTGAGCAGGCTTTCCTTAACGGCGGCATAAAGATCGTATTTACCGACAAAAGAGATCCGGAAAATATAAAAGGTGAAACTCTGCACTACGAGGGCGGTATAAGACAGTTTGTGGAGCATATCCACAAAACAAGGGGCGTCGAGGCGCTTTCCGAAGAGGTCATATATGTCAGCGGAAAACAGGACGATATGTTCGCTGAGGTGGCGCTGCAATATAACGACACCTACAACGACCTTATCCTTTCCTTTGCAAATAATATCCATACCCCTGACGGCGGTTCCCACGAAACCGGCTTCCGTGTGGCGCTTACAAGGGTCATAAACGAATACGGCAAAAAGTTCGGCTACCTCAAGGACGGCGACAAGCTACTTGCCGAGGACGTCCGTGAGGGTCTGACAGCTATCGTTTCGGTCAAGCTCACCAACTGTGAGTTTGAGGGACAGACAAAGGGCAGATTGGGAAATCCCGAGGTAAGACCTTTTGTTGATAAGATCGTGACCGAAAAGCTCATGAACTACTTTGAGGAAAATCCTCCTGTTGCAAAGGCTATATTTGATAAATCCGTTCAGGCGCAAAAGGCAAGAGAGGCCGCAAAGAAAGCAAGAGAGCTTACAAGGCGAAAAAGTGCCCTTGAATCATCATCGCTGCCGGGCAAGCTGGCAGACTGCTCCGAGCGTGACGCATCCATCACGGAAATATATATCGTCGAGGGAGATTCCGCAGGCGGCTCTGCAAAAGAGGGCAGAGACAGAAGGTTCCAGGCTATACTTCCCCTTTGGGGAAAGATGCTCAACGTGGAAAAAGCCCGTATCGACCGTATCTACGGCAACGATAAGCTTTCCCCCGTTGTTACAGCCCTTGGAACGAGCATAGGTGAGGATTTTGACCTTAGCAAGCTTCGCTACGGCAAGGTAATAATAATGGCGGATGCCGATGTGGACGGTTCCCATATCAGAACGCTTTTGCTCACATTCTTCTTCAGGTTTATGAGACCGCTTATCGAGCACGGTCACGTGTATCTTGCCCAGCCGCCCCTTTTCAAGGTACAAAAGGGCAAACAATTCAGATATGCCTACACCGACGCACAGCGTGACAGGTATATTGCAGAGTTTACCGCAAACGGCGGCAAGGTAAGCGTGCAGAGATATAAAGGTCTTGGTGAGATGGATCCTATGCAGCTTTGGGAAACAACCATGGACCCCGAAACAAGAACTATGATAAGGGTGACTATGGAGGACGCTGTTAAAGCCGACGAGATCTTCACCATACTTATGGGCGATAAAGTCCAGCCGAGAAAAGAGTTTATCGAAAAGAACGCAGAGTACGCAAAAGAGTTAGACGTATGATAGTTTAAAACCAATAATAACAGGTTTTTTGGTCAAGCTTTTTCTCGTAAAAAAAGCTTGCGGGTCGAGGGCGGCGCCCTCGTCGCTCTCCGCAGAGAGCGAAATCCCCATACAGCGTGCGCTCCGCAAGGGGTGAATTTCAAAACAGTCCGGTGGACTGTTTTGAAAGAGGGGACGCCCTGCAAGAGAGGGCGTGCCCCTTGTAAAAAGTCTGATGTTTTTTCCTCAAACTCTTTAGGGTTTGAAAATAATTGAAACACACAAGAAAGGTCATTAAAAATATGGCGGAGAAAAATGATTTTAAAAGCTTTGAGGAAAAAGAGCTTGAAGAATACGATGCAAAGGCTATAAAAGATGCCGACAGCTTCGATGAACAGCCTATGCTGGTGGTTGATTACGATGTTAAAAACGATGAGGAGGACAGAGCTTTCCGTGCCTATCAGAAAAAATTTGTCTACCCCCATAACTGGAAAGTCACCGCTGCCTTTGCGGTGGTCTCAGCAGCCTTTATCGTGTCCATAATCAAATATCCGGGCGGCTATCTTAATTATGTGCTGCTGGCTATTTGCCTTGTGGTCATCGCACTTACCTGGTACAACAGCGTAAGGATAAGAAAATATCTTGTAAGGGCGCTTAAAGAGCTTGAGGACGACAGATACAGATTTTCACTCTACGAAAGCGGTTTTATGATCGAAACTATCGTTTCCGAGGAGGAAAAACAGTCCCCGGACTATGTGCCCATAAAGCCAAGGCGTGTTTTTCTCGGTGACAACAGCGACAAAAACAACGACACCGTTGAGGTCATCGAAAATGATGAGATGTTTATTATCATCATCGAAAAAGAAACACTTTATGTGCTTTGCAAAAGACTTCTCAACAAGCAGCAGCAGGATATTATCCGTGACAAGTTCACAGGAGAGCTTGCCGAAGGGTACCACCTTATAACCGAAAAATAATTTTTCATATTTAAATTCCGCAAATGCGGAAGATTGGAGTGACTTTTTTGAGCGACTATAATGTTATTGACACAGATGTTGAAAAGATAATGAAAGAATCTTTCATTCAATATTCTATGGCAGTAATCGTTTCCAGAGCCCTGCCGGATGTTAGGGACGGTCTGAAGCCTGTACACAGGCGTATTTTGTATACCATGTACGAAAACGGACTTACTCCCGACCAGCCTTACAGAAAGTGTGCGGATACCGTAGGATCCGTGCTGGGTAAATATCATCCCCACGGCGACGCATCAGTTTACGATGCCCTTGTGCGCCTTGCCCAGAGCTTTTCTCTGAGGTACCCTTTGGTGGACGGTCACGGAAATTTCGGTTCTGTGGACGGCGATCCGCCGGCTGCATACCGTTATACCGAGGCTAAAATGGCAAAGATGTCCATGAATATGCTTACGGACATAAATAAAGAAACTGTTGATTTCCAGTCAAACTACGACGACAGACTCAAAGAGCCTGTGGTGCTGCCTTCAAGGTTCCCAAACCTGCTTTGCAACGGTTCTACGGGAATTGCCGTTGGTATGGCTACAAATATCCCTCCCCATAACCTGCACGAGATAATCGAGGGTATGAAGTGCGTGATGAGAAACCCCGACTGCTCCCTTGATGAGCTTATGGAGCACGTTAAGGGACCGGACTTCCCCACCGGCGGAATAATCATGGGCAGGGCAGGGATCAGGGCTGCATACGCAACAGGAAAAGGCAAGATCACCCTGCGCTCCCAGACCTCTATTGAGGAGATAAACGGCAGAAACTGCATTATAGTCACCGAGATACCTTATATGGTCAACAAGGCAAGGCTTTGCGTTTCTATCGCAGACCTTGTAAAGGACAAGAGGATCGACGGTATACATGACCTTAACGACGAATCCGGCAAGGACGGTATGCGTATCGTTATCAAGCTCAAAAAGGATGCCAACCCACAAGTGGTCCTCAATAAGCTGTTTTCTTATACCCAGCTCCAGGACACAGTGGGAGTCATCATGCTTGCCCTTGTAAACGGCATACCCAAGGTGCTTACCCTTAAAGAGTGCCTTGAACAGTATATCGACTTCCAGGTGGAGGTCATAAGAAGAAGAACTCAGTTTGACCTTAAAAAGGCAAAAGAGAGAGAGCATATCCTCCAGGGTCTTGTTACCGCCCTTGATAACATTGACGAGGTCATCGAGATAATGAAGTCCTCAAAGAATGTTCCGCAGGCTAAGGAAAGGCTCTGCGAGCGTTTCGGACTTACCGAGATACAAGCTGACCACATCGCACAGATGACGCTGGGCAGACTTACAGGTCTTGAAAGACAAAAGATAATCGACGAACTGGCAGAGATAAAGCTTAAAGTGGCTGACCTTGAGGATATTCTTGCAAATCACCAGAGAGTGCTTGATATTATTATCCAGGAAGTCGAGCAGATACAGGATAAATTCGGCGACGAAAGAAGAACAAGAATAGAAAATGTCAGCGGCGAGGTGGACATCGAGGACCTTATCCCCGAGGAGGAAAGCTTTGTCACCTACACCAAGGACGGATATATCAAGAGAACACCTATCAGCGAGTACCACGCCCAGAAAAGAGGCGGAAAGGGCGTTACCGGCATGAAACAGCGTGAGGACGACTACGTTGAGGAGATGTATACCTGCTCTACCCACGATTTCATGTTGTTTATATCCAACAAGGGTATTATGTACAAGCTCAAATGCTATGAGCTCCCCGAGGGTTCAAAGGCGTCAAGAGGTACAAATATCGTCAACGTTCTGCCCCTTGAAAATGACGAGAAGATCGCCGCAATGATAAAGACCGACAGCTTTGACGAGGGAAAATATATCGTTATGGTCACCAAAAACGGCAAGATCAAACGTACTCCCCTTTCGTCCTATAAAAACGTCAGAAAGAACGGTCTTCGTGCCATCGGGCTTGACGAGGGGGACGAGATCGAGGGCGTAAGAATGACCAGCGGCAAAAACCAGCTTATCGTTGCCACCCATAACGGCTATGCTATACGCATAAACGAAACGGATATAAGACAGATGTCAAGAACTGCACACGGTGTAAGAGCTATCAAGCTCCGTGACGGGGACTATGTTGTATCAATGGCAAGAGTGCGTGACGGTGCAGCTGTGCTTACCGTTGCGGAAAACGGTCTGGGCCGACGTGTTGCCCTTGAAAACTACCGTATACAGCGCAGAGGCGGCTACGGCATGATGAACTATAAAAACGGCGGAGTCTGCGGTATAAAGGTGGTAGACGACGAGGACGATATCATAATGATATCCACCGACGGAGTAGTTATAAGGATAAGAGCCTGCGATATAAGCATTATGGGCAGATATTCAAAGGGCGTAAGACTTATGAAGGTCAGCGAGGAAGGCAAGGTCGTTGCTTTCACACGTACCGAGCATGAGGAGGACGCAGAGATCTCCGAGGTGGAGCAGGCATCGGCAGAGGACATCGCACAGGCAGCCGAGGAGGAGGCCAACGAGGTGCTGACCGAGGACGAAGCTCCCGACGACGAGGACGCTGTTGACGACGGAAACGACGACGACGAATAAATAGCAACGAAACCAACAGTACCGCTGTGTGCTGTTGGTTTTTGCGATAATCCGCATAAAACGCTTTGCACAGAGGGTGAGAAAATGACTATACTTGTACCTGCGATGCTTGACGAAACGTTTGAGCTGTTAAAGGCGGCGTTTGCGTCGGAGAATGTTAAGGTCGTGCTGCTTAAAAATTCAGACGGCATTATAAATACGGGACTTGAATTTGTGCACAACGATTTGTGCTGTCCCTGCGCGATCATGGTCGGACAGCTAGTCAACGCTCTGCGTTCGGGCAGGTACGATGTGTGCGATACCGCGTTTTTGTGCGCACAGGCGGGAGATTCGTGCAGAGGCTCGAATTACATTCCGCTGATACGCAAGGCGGTGAAAAAAGCAGGCTTTGACATTCCTGTGCTGTCGCTGAACTTTTTCGATATGGAGCAGGGGGCGCGCTTTGACATAACTCCCGCATTTCTGCTAAAGGCACTTGCGGCGGTGATGTATTCTGACCTGCTGTTGATACTTAAAAATCAAATACGTCCGTATGAATTGCACAAAGGGCAGACGGACGAGCTTTGCTGCGTGTGGCACAAGCGTCTGCGCGCAGATATTTTCAAGGGCACAGGACTGATTTGCTACAAGAGCAATTTTGTGCGCATATGCCGTGATTTTGCTTCGATTGAGAAAACGCACGAAAAGAAAGTGCGCGTGGGATTTGTGGGCGAGCTGTATATGAAATACTGTTCTATTGGCAACCACAGCCTTTTGCGCCACTATGAAGAGCGCGGCGCAGAGGTGCGCGTCAACGGCTTTTCGTGGTATGTGCTGTACTATATCGACAGTCATTTGTATGATTTTTCACCCGTCATTACGGCGGGGTACAAAATCGCATCACGCATAATTGAGGGCGTTCAGAAGCTTATGATACGCACCTTGCGAAATTATGGATTTGAGTGCTTTGACAGCTTTACGCCGTTCAAGCGCAAAGCGCAAAGCCGTATCCCCTGCCGCTGCACTACGGGCGACGGCTGGCTTATCGGTGCAGAGATAGTAAACCACGCGCTGTCGGGAACAAAAGGCGTTGCCTGCCTGCAGCCGTTTGGCTGTATGCCCAACCACGTTTGCGGACACGGACTGTACAGCTCCATTCAGCGCCGTTTGAGCGATACGGGCGTGCGCCTTGTCAGCGTTGATTTTGACAGCTCGGGCAGCGAGGTCAACATCTACAACCGCGCCGAAATGCTGCTGACACCGATGATAATAAATAACAAAAAGGGAGAAAAAATATGACGACCGTTAAGGATATTTACGATCACATAAACAAGATAGCACCATACAATTTGCAGGAAAGCTACGATAACAGCGGGCTTTGCGTGGGCAGCAAAAACTGCCGGGTCACAAAGGCGCTTATCGCCCTTGATGTGACAAAGGATATAATAAACGAGGCAAAGCAAAAGGGTGCACAGCTTATAATCACCCACCACCCTGTTATTTTCCATGCGCTGAAAGCTATCGACCCGGAAACTGTGGTAGGTATGCTGCTGGAAAATTCCATTGCCGCTTTGAGCGCACATACCAATTTTGACAGCGCCATTATGAACGATATATTGTGCAAAAAACTGGAGCTTGCACCGACAGGACCTTTGTGCGAGGAAAACCAAACGGCTATGGGGTGTGTGTGCAGGCTTGAAAAGGAAATGACCCCAAAGGAGCTTGCAGAGCATATCAAGGAAAAGCTGGGCAATACTGTGGTGCGCTACAACGATCTTGAAAAGACGGGTATGTACCTTGGCAGAAAAATAACAAAAGCTGCGGTCTGCTCCGGAAGCGGCGGGAGCTTGTGGAAAAGTGCTCTTTCAAAAGGCTGCCAGGCGCTTATAACGGGAGATGTTAAGCACGATGTGTTTGTGGATGCTCAAAACAGCGGTCTGAGCGTGTTTGACGCAGGGCATTTTCATACCGAGAATATCTTTTGCCTTTATATGGAACAAGAGCTGTCAAAACAATTCCCCACGGTGGGATTTGAGGTGGCAGAAAATAACGTTGAGGTGGTTTCTTACGCACTGTAAAGATCCCCGGCGGCTTATACCAAAGAAAAGAACACCCCTGACAGGAGATAATATAAAATGGCACTTGACGGCGTATTTTTAAGTTTGATAAAAAACGAGCTTTCCTGCCTTATTGGTGGGCGGGTGGACCGTATCCACCAGCCTTCCCGTGAGGAGCTCGTTATAGGTTTCCGCACAGCCCAGGGTCTGAAAAAGGTGCTTTTTTCCGCAGACCCCGGCTCTGCACGTATCCACCTTACCTGTGCTCAGATAGAAAACCCCAAGGCGCCCCCTATGTTTTGTATGTTAATGCGAAAGCATCTGTCCTCCGGCAAGCTTGTGGATATACGACAAGACGGCTTTGAGCGAATACTGTGCTTTGACTTTGAAGCTGTCAGCGAAATGGGGGACAAGGTCAGGCTTACCCTGGTGTCGGAAATAATGGGACGTTACTCAAATATTATGCTTGTAAACCAGCAGGGCAAAATAATCGACAGCATAAAGAGAGTGGGAAGCGATCAATCCTCGGTGCGTGTGGTCCTGCCGGGAGTGAGCTATGAAGCGCCGCCGAGAGATAACAGGCTCGACCTTTGCAGCTGCAGCTTTGAACAGCTTAAAGACAAGCTGGCGGAAACCCCCAAGGCGGAAACCTCAAAAGCGCTGCTTAAAGCCTTTGAGGGGATATCCCCCATACTTGCAAGGGAAATATGCTTTTTTGCACTTCGGGGAGAGGAGAAAATATCAGCAGAGCTCAGCACAGACGAGCTTGAGCGTATGTGGTTTTTCATCGCAAAGCTGAGAAGAGAGCTTGAAAAGGGTGAAAACACATATACCATTGTGAAAACAAAAGAAGGGGTCATGAAGGACTTTTGTTTTTGCGCCATACATCAGTACGGTGCTCTTATGGTGACCAGAGAGTTTGACTCGCCCGGAGAGCTGCTTGACTTTTTTTATTCACAAAGAGATGCGTATTCAAGGACAAAACAAAAGGCATCGGACCTTTTTAAGCTTATTGTGAATCTCAGCGAGCGTACAAAAAGACGTGTTGAGAACCAGCGTCTTGAGCTGGAACAGTGCGGCGAAAGGGATAAGCTCAGGATATATGCCGACCTTATAATGGCAAATCCGGGCAGCATAAATAAAGGACAAACAAGCTGTACCCTTATGAATTTCTATGAGGAGAACTGTCCGCAAATAACCATTCCCCTTGACCGAAGGCTCAGTGCTATGGACAACGCCCAGAGGTATTATAAGCAATACCATAAGCTGGGTGCGGCAAAGGAAAGACTCACTGCCCTTATCGCCTCGGGAGAGGAGGAGTCAAGGTACCTTGACAGCGTGTTCGATGCCCTTTCAAGGGCAACCACCGAAGGGGAGATCGCCGAGCTTCGCCAGGAACTTTCAGAGCAGGGGTATATCAGAAACAAAAACCCAAAATCAAAGCCTCCAAAGGCGCTGCCGCCTATGGAGTTTGAGGTGCAGGGCTTTACCGTGCGTGTGGGAAGAAACAATAAGCAAAATGACAAGCTGACCTGTAAGACCGCCGAAAAAACCGACATCTGGCTGCATACCAAGGACATTCCCGGAAGCCATACGGTAATAAGCGCAAAGGGGGGCAGCGTCCCCGATGAGGTGATCCTTACCGCTGCAAGGATCGCAGCGTATTTTTCAAAGGCAAAGAACTCCTCTCAGGTAGGGGTGGATCATGCCCTTATCCGAAATGTGAAAAAACCCGCAGGGGCAAGACCGGGCATGGTCATTTTTACAAATAATAAGACCGTTTATGTTTCTCCCCTTTCCGATGAACAGATCCGGGAGCTTTCAAAAAGCAGCAGTTGAAAGATATTTATAAAAATAAAGAGAAACAAGCACCGCATTTTGTGGATTTAGCACGCTGAATTGACAGTGCACTGCTATTGACTTTTGGGGGAAAAGGCGGTATAATTGTAATTGCCAGAAATCAAAATATTGGAGGTTTTTATAATGGGCAGAGTTTACAACTTTAGTGCAGGTCCTGCCGTACTTCCCGAAGAAGTGCTTAAAGAGGCTGCAGAGGAAATGCTCGATTACAAGGGCACAGGAATGAGCGTAATGGAGATGTCCCACCGTTCAAAGGCTTATGATAACATCATCAAAGAGGCTGAACAGGATCTTCGTGATCTTATGGGTATCCCCGACAACTATAAGGTGATCTTCAGACAGGGCGGTGCAAGCCTTCAGTTTGCAGAGGTACCTATGAACCTTATGTATAACGGAAAGGCTGCTTACATCATCACAGGTCAGTGGGCTAAGAAGGCTGCTGCCGAGGCTGAAAAGTTCGGTGAGGTCGTAAGGGTGGCATCTTCCGCTGATAAGACATTCTCTTATATTCCTGATTGTTCCGACCTTGATATCCCCGAGGATGCAGACTATGTTTACATCTGCGAGAATAACACCATCTACGGAACAAAGTACAAGACTCTGCCTAACACAAAGGGTCACGAGCTGGTAGCAGACGTTTCTTCCTGCTTCCTCAGCGAGCCTATAGATGTTACAAAGTACGGTGTAGTATACGGCGGCGTTCAGAAGAACATTGGTCCTGCCGGCGTACAGATCGTTATCGTTCGTGAGGATCTGCTCAAGGACGAGCCGGCTGTTAAGTGCACACCTACAATGATGAACTGGAAGATCCAGGCTGACAATAATTCGCTTTACAACACACCTCCTTGCTACGGCATCTACATCTGCGGAAAGGTGTTCAAGTGGATCAAGAAGATGGGCGGCCTTGAGGGTATGAAGGCTCACAACGAGAAGAAGGCAAAGATCCTTTATGATTTCCTTGATTCTTCAAAGCTGTTCAAGGGAACAGTTGAGCCTAAGGACAGATCTCTTATGAACGTTCCGTTCGTAACAGGAAATGAGGAGCTTGACAAGAAGTTCGTTGCCGAGGCAAAGGCAGCAGGCTTTGAGAACCTTAAGGGACACAGAACCGTGGGCGGCATGAGAGCTTCCATCTACAACGCAATGCCTATCGAGGGCGTTGAGAAGCTTGTAGAGTTCATGAAGAAGTTTGAGGCTGAAAACGCATAAGAAACAGAAACTTTACGCATACGGGGCAGCAAATGCTGTTCCGTGTGCTCACTTTTTAATAGAGCTTAATAAAGCAAGACAATAACAGGTTTTTTCGTCCACCTTTTTCTCGCAAAAAAAGGTGGCGGGTCGAGGGCGGCGCCCTCGTCGCTGACCGCAGTCAGCGAAATCTCTCGTGCCGTCAGGCGCTCCGCATAGGTGAATTTTAAAACAGTCCGGTGGACTGTTTTAAAAGAGGGCATGCCCTGCAAGAGAGGGCTGCCCTTATGAAAAAACCTGAACGTATATGCCTCAAACCCTTTAGGGTTTGATAAGCAAAAATAAAAATCAGAAAGAGGTAAGGAAAAATGGTAAATGTATTGACACTTAACAAGATCGCTGCAGTGGGCACAAGCAGACTGGGCGCAGATTACAATGTAACAGATACCTGCGACGCTCCTGAGGCTATTATGGTCCGCAGCGCAAAAATGCACGATATGGAGTTCAAGGATAACCTTCTTGCAATAGCAAGAGCAGGCGCCGGCACAAACAATATCCCCGTTGATAAGTGTGCAGAGCAGGGTATCGTTGTTTTCAATACCCCGGGCGCAAACGCAAACGCTGTTAAAGAGCTTGCAGTGTGCGGACTTCTGCTTGCATCAAGAAAGATCCCCGAGGCCATCGAGTGGGCTAAGACCCTCAAAGGTCAGGGCGACGAGGTCGGCAAGCTTGTTGAAAAAGGCAAGTCCAACTTTGCAGGCAACGAGATAATGGGCAAGACCCTTGGCCTTATCGGTCTGGGAGCTATCGGCGGAAAGCTTGCTAACATTGCTATCTCACTGGGTATGGACGTTATCGGATACGATCCCTTCCTTTCTGTAAATGCAGCTCTTAACCTCAAGCCACAGGTAAAGGTGACAAATAATATCAACGATATCTACGCTCAGAGCGATTATATCTCTTTGCACCTGCCATTCAATGCAGATACAAAGGATACCATCAACAGCGAAACTCTCGCACTTTGCAAGGACGGCGTAAGGATCCTTAACTTTGCAAGAGGTGAGCTTGTTAATGCCGATGCCATCAAGGCAGCACTTGAAAGCGGAAAGTGTGCAAGATACGTTGTAGACTTCCCTTCCGATGCAGTTCTTTGCGTTGATAACGTAGTTGCTATCCCACACCTTGGCGCTTCTACCGAGGAGAGCGAGGATAACTGTGCAGTAATGGCAGCAGACGAGCTGAAGGCTTATATCGAAAGAGGAGCTATCGTAAACTCTGTAAACTTCCCTAATGCCGAGCTTGCTAAAACCGGCGATACACTGGTTTGCGTGCTGCATAAGAACGTTCCTGCACTTATCACACAGATCACAGGTGCCGTTGCAGATAAGGGCGCAAATATCGAGAATATGGTAAACAAGTCCAAGAAGGATTGGGCTTATACTATCCTTGATGTAAACGGCGATGCAGATATCGAAGCTATCAAGGCTATCGACGGCGTTGTAAAGGTAAGAGCCCTTTAATTTCATAGAATAACAAAAGCCGACTTCTGCTTTTTTGCAGAGGTCGGCTTTTTGCTTTACCGCAGCACCCTTGCGTGGCAGCCGGGGGAAACCCTTTTGGTGCTTTATCGGGGGAAACCCTTTTTCAAAAGGGTCCTCCCCAAGTATTCACCATGCGTATGATGATAAATTCTGATTTAGCCTATGAATAGGACAGCTTTTATTGTGCATATACTCTACCAAAACCAAAGGGGAGGTCATCATAATGACAGACAGACACAATGCAATTCTGGAGGACAGAAGCAAGCTTATGCTTACGGGAGTGACAGACGTTGAAAGCTTTGACGAAAATAAGGTCTATCTTTATACCCAGCTGGGAGAGCTGGTTATCAGAGGAAAACAGCTCCATGTGAACGAAATGTCGCTGGAAAGCGGCGAGCTGACTGTGGAGGGTGAGATATCCGCACTTTCCTATGGGGATAAGGACAGAACAAAAAAGCTTGGCTTTGTGGGAAAGCTTTTCCGGTGAGCTGAAAAGATATGGATATGCTGCGTGAATATACCTTTTCTTTGGAGTATGAGACCCGTGTGTACCTTCTTTCGGTCCTTCTTGGGGCAGCAATAGGTGTCCTTTACGATGTTTTCCGTGCTCTGAGGATAGTTTTTCCCCACAAAAATATCGCCGTGGCAGCCGAGGACGTGGTCTTCTCCTTTCTGTCCTGCAGTGCAGCCTATGTTTTTGCCACCGCCTTTACCGGAAAACTCCGTGTCTTTACCCTTGTGGGAATGGCAGGGGGATTTGTGCTGGAGCATTTCAGCGTGGGAAATCTTGCCATGTTTCTTCTGAGTAAGGCGGTAAAAACCCTCAAAGGATGGGTGTTAATGCCACTGAAAAAATTTATCCATAAAATTGGACAAAAAATCAAAGCGTCGTTTGTGAAAAGTCACATAAATTTATTAAAAAATAAAAAAAATCTCCAAAGCCCTTGAAAGTTGAGTTTTAAGTGTTGTATAATATACTGGAATAGGTGTGAAAAGGGCGAAAGGAGATACTATGACGACCTTTGAAGATATAGACGAGCTGGAAGAGATAAATGAAAACAGCCGGCTTGAGCAGCAAGAGGAGTCTGATGAGCCTGAAAAAGAAACGGTAAAAGAGGCAAGGGCTCGCAGCAGAAAGAAAAGAAAAATATCAAAACGGATATTTGTGATAATCGCAGTGTGCTTTTGTGCATATGCTGCATTTACCATAATATATGATAAGGCTGAGATCGCAAAGCTCAGAAGTGAGACCTCGGATATCTCAAAGCAGATAGACGAGGAAAAAGCGCTTAATGATGAATATTCCAGAATGCTGGATTCCGGCGAGAAGGAGTATATGAAAAAGATCGCCATTGACAAGCTTGGATATGCTTTTCCCGAGGAGCGCAGATTTTACATAGTGAACCAGAACAAATAAGCTGCTGTTTAAAAGAAAGACAGCGTTGATATACATAATATTGATTTGAAAGGGAAAGCAACCACAATGCAGTTAGAAGTCGGAAACATCTATGAAGGAAAAGTCACAGGAATAACCAAGTTCGGAGCTTTTGTTGAGCTTGAAAAGGGCACCACGGGAATGGTACATATCTCAGAGGTGGCAAATACCTTTGTCAGCGAGATAAAAGATCACCTTACGGAAGGACAGACAGTCAAGGTAAAGGTGCTGAGCATGGGCGAGGACGGAAAGATCTCTTTGTCCATAAAAAAAGCTCTGCCCCAGCAGGAAAGACCGGCTGGAGGAAAGCCAAAGGGAGGGTTTGTTAAAAAAGCCCCTCAGAGGACATATGAGAGCAGACCGCCCCAGGATCTTACCAAAAATCCCCCTCCGGTGTACGAGAGCACCCCATCGGGCAATTCGGATTTTGAGGATATGCTTTCTAAGTTCAAGGCATCAAGTGAGGAAAGGTTTTCCGATCTGAAGCACGTTATGGAAAATAAGCGCAGGTCTTCATCAAGACGCAAATAACCGGTTTTAATAATGACGACCAAAGGGAAACAAAAGGCGGCTGCCGGCGAAAAACGCCTGTGGTGCGCCTTTTTTAAATGAAAAAATCAGGGAGAGGGAAATGAAGAGTTTTAAAAAGACCTTTGCATTTATATTTTTTATTCTTGCAGGAATAATCCTCGGCGGGTTTTTAGCCTATGTGTGCGAGGGAAAGGATTATGTGGGCTGGCTTGCCTGGGGCAAAAAGGTGGGACTTGAAAATATCTCGGTGGATCTTTACGTTATAAAGCTGGACTTCGGCTTTATGGTAAAGGCGACCATCTCACAGATATTCACCATCGCCGCAGCACTTATAGTCTTTTCAAAGACCTGTAAAAACTTATGATATGAGCAGCAAAGATGATCCTTGTGGGTTTGGAGTGATAAAAGATGAGAGCAAAAGCGCTTGTGCTGGGTGCGGTTTTGTTTTTTTGTACCGTTACAGGTTTCACCGGATGCGGAAACCCCGATATTGTTGGCAATAACCTTGTTATGCAGGCTCGTGAGGATTATAGCGGGCTTGACTCTGCCAGGGTGGTCATGACCAATGTGGATACCGGCAAAGAGGAAAAGGTCTTTACCTTTATGTACAGCGGGGATACCCTTGTGTATTCCGACTGGAAGCTGGTGGACGGCAGGGAAAACAGCGAGTACAATGACGGAAAGATAAACGCTTACCACCACGGAGATAAGTTTTATGAGTATAAGGACGGGGACAAGAATTTTAAAAAGTATACCCGTTCGGATAAGCATCAGATGACATCAGAGGATATGATAACCTATATCCCCTCTGCTATCACCGACGCTAAAATGACCGTAAACGGCGACGAGAGAGCGCTTACCCACGTTTACGATGTGAAAAAGGTCAACCCCTCTGCCCCCGAGGAGGGAGAGGTAACAGACTTTGCTGTGAGGTATGTATTTGACAAGGACGGAAAGCTGAAATATTTTACCGAGACCACTATTTATAAGGTGGACGGAAAAGAAAAGCGCTGCGGATATAAAACCGTTATACAGGATAAGAATAATATCAAAGAGGTCAAAAACATTGCCGGCGGAAAAGAAGATAATTAAACAATCCCCTCCTTATGAGGGGTGTTTTCTTATAGTGAGGACATAAGAAAAATAAAGGAGGATGAATATGAAAGTACAAATTCTCAACGGACAAAGCATACCCAATATCCCTTGGCAGGACAGACCCGAAAATTGCACCGACGTGGTGTGGCGCTACGATAGTAACCCGGTGATAAAGCGTGATGCTTTAAAGTGCTCAAACTCCATCTTCAACTCTGCGGTGGTTCCTTTTGAGGGGGGATTTGCAGGGGTTTTCAGAGTGGACGACAAACACCGTGCAATGGAGCTCCACGCAGGATTTTCCGATGACGGCATCAACTGGAAAATAAATGAGGAGCGTATAGAGTTTGTCCAGCAGGACCCTTCCACCCAGCAGGTGAACAAGTGGCTTTATGGCTATGACCCCAGGGTGTGCTTTATTGAGGACAGATACTGGGTGACTTGGTGCAACGCATACAACGGCCAGCCCACTATCGGTGTAGCCTATACCTACGATTTCAAGACGTTTACCCAGTGCGAAAACGCATTTTTGCCCTTTAACCGCAACGGCGTGCTGTTTCCAAGAAAGATCGACGGCAAGTACCTTATGCTTTCCCGCCCCTCCGATTCGGGACACACACCTTTCGGAGACATCTATCTTTCTCAGTCCCCTGACATGAAATACTGGGGAGAGCACCGTCACGTTATGGCTCCCTTTATGCCGTGGGAATCCAAAAAGATAGGCGCAGGTCCTATACCCATTGAAACAAGCGAGGGCTGGCTGTGTTTTTACCACGGTGTGCTTGAATCCTGCAACGGTTTTGTATACAGCTTCTCCGCCTGCATTCTTGACGCTCAGCAGCCCTGGAAGGTAAAATACCGCTGTGCAGAGTATCTTATCAACCCCCGTGAGATATACGAGTGCGTTGGAGATGTGCCCAATGTTACCTTCCCCTGTGCAGCTCTTTGCGATAAGGACACAGGAAAAATAGCTATCTATTACGGCTGTGCCGACACAGTCGTAGGGCTTTGCTTTACCACCGCAGATGAGGTGGTGGAGTATATTAAAGAGCATTCGTCCATATAGATCTTATCACACAAAAACCCACACTATCAAAAAAAGACCACCCATTATTCGGGTGGTCTTTGTTGTTGTTTGAGATCAAGCAGCCTTTTTGGTTGTTGTTGTTTCCTCAGGCTTCTTATCCTCTGCCTTTGTAGTTGTTGTAGCAGCAGCTGAGCCCTTTACTTCAACTAAGGAGAAGTTCCTGTTAAGGCTCTCAAGACGGGACTTAATATTTTCCTGCTTCTCATAGATATAAGAGGTGTAGTAAGGTATCTCATCGCTCATATCAACAGCAGCCTCGTTGCCGGCAATTGTCGGGTTCCTCAGAAGAACCAGAGCATAAGCGGTCTTTGCGCCCTTGTCGGTGGTTACCGATACGGTGTATTCCTTAGCAACATAAGCCTTTAGGCTGGAAGAAGAAGCGTCGCTGTTCTCCATAAGATAAGACTTAGTTTCAGAGAATGCCATAGCGGAGATCTTTCCGCCTGCGCTGAAGCCGCTGATATAAGTTCTGTCAACGCCCTTCTTGGTAAGGTCAGCTTTTACCTTGTCAAATAAGCCGTTGAACTTTTCAACGTTTGCAGGAGCATTTTCCTTTGTCAGGTATGTAGGAGCGTCATCGCCTACTGTAAACTCCTTCTCGTAATAGCCGTCCTCGTTAGGTGTGCCGTCGATAGCGTAGCCGGACTCTGTGAAGCTGCTTCTTGCATAAGCAAGAATAACGAACTTATCGCCCTTGTTGAGGACCTTGGAAGAATCCTTTACATAGAATCTTACGCCGTTTTTGATCTCCTCAGAGCAGCCCTCTGTGTCAACGCCTGTAACTCTCAGATATGGGATTGCGTATCTGTATGTAGGCTTGATGCCTTCAAATACGTCTACCTTTTTCATTTCTTTAAGACCCTCAACAGTAAATTCCTTTTCCTGTGTTGCGGTCTCGCTTACGTAGAAGTTGCCGTCATATTCAAGTGTAACTGTGCCGTTAGGATCGCTTGCATCAACAAGCTTAGCGTTTCTCATTCTTGCTGTAAGAACTACCTTGTCGCCGTTTGAGAGCTTGCCGTTCTTTTCGGTGTCCTTCAGAGAGATCCTTACGAACGGATAAGCCTCATCTGTGTTCATTGTTACACGGCCTGCACCGTCGTTACCTGTAAAGTTAAGAACTACGTCCTTGAACATATCTACCTTTGTGCCGTTTGTAAGACCGGTTACCTCAACCTCAAATTCCTTCTCCTGGATCTTGATGTTGTTTTCTTTAAGGTAATCGTCGTTGCACTCAACAACGCACTTTACCTTGTCGCCGTTGCTGAGGCCTGTTGCCTTTTCGCCGTCGTTGATGGTGATCTTGAGGCCTGCCTTTTCGTTGAGCAGAGCGTCACGCATCTTTCTTGCTTCCTTGGCATCGCCTGCTTTTGTCCAAGCGTTGAGCAGCTTGGAATCGGTGATCTCAAGGTAAGGTGAAACTGCCTTGTCGCTGTCATCGCCGTCTTCGTCATCTGTGTCGCCCAGACCAATATTGCTCATAGCGTCTGAAGCGGTGTATGCAAGGTCAGAGTACTTGTTCAGCTTTGCTGTTGCAACGCCGGAGCTTTCAATGCCCTTGAACTCGATCTTGTAAAGATCCTTGGCGTCGATCTTCTGGAATCTGAAAAATACGTGCTTGATGATAAAGAATGCTGCGATACCTACGATCAGTACAACTGCCAGAACGATGATAAGTGTAAGATGTTTCTTGAACCAGTTATCACCTGCCGGCTTAACTGCTGCACCCGGTGTGCCGAAGCCCGGTTGTGCTGCAAACTGAGGCTGCTGGAAATTAGGTTGCGGTGCTGCATTTGGCTGCTGGAAACCGCCGTTAGGCTGCTGGAATGTGCCGCCCTGTGGCTGCTGCGGAGCTGCTGCCTGCTGTGGAGCCTGTGTAGGCTGATCTGCACCAACATTGCCTGCGCCCTGCTGAGCCTGCATCTCTGCGATGTTAGCTCCGCACCCCATGCAGAACTTTTCTTCCGGTCCTACCGGATGTCCGCATTTGAGACAAAACTTGATAGTGTTCATTGCTATTTCCTCCCTAAAAAATGATCTGTATAATCATACGATCCTACGTTATCAATTATATAGTAATATTAATATTTTGTCAATAAAAATATTGCGTTTTCCACCTTTTTTTCATATTACACCCCTTTGATTTCAAGGTTTTTGTATCATTTGTCACAAGCCGAAAGAATAATCAAACCCATGTTTGTCAAAGCTTTTTATATAACATTGAAAGGAAGGTGCGCCCGGGTATGTTCATAGTCTTTTTCCGTGCGGTGATATTATATGTTGTGATCGTGGTATCAATGCGTCTTATGGGAAAGCGGCAGCTTGGAGAGCTTCAGCCCTCGGAGCTGGTCATAACACTTTTGCTTTCAAACATTGCCACGCTGCCTGTGGAAAACACCGAAATACCTATGATAATGGGGGTGATCCCCATTTTCACCCTTGTGAGCCTGGATGTTGTGCTGTCTCATCTTTCCTTGAAATTCAGACCCCTGCGCCGTGCAATGTGCGGAAGTGCCAAGATCGTTATTTCAAACGGACAGATAGATCAGAAAATGATGAAGGATCTGCGTTTCTCGGTGGATGACCTTATGCAGAGCCTTCGCAGCCAGCAGATATTTGACGTATCACAGGTACAGCTTGCGGTGGTGGAGACTACGGGAAAGATCTCCGTTTATGAGAAAGCGGCATACCGCAGCGTCACCTGTGAGGATATGAACATAAAAGGCGAGGACGCCGATCCGCCCCAGCTGGTCATTGACAGCGGAAAGCTGGTGGAGGGAGCGCTCCAGTCCATTGGCCTTGACAGGGAGTGGGTGGACAAAATGCTGAAACAGCGTCATCTGAAGGTGAAGGATGTGTTTCTCATGACCGGGGAAAGCAGCGGCAAAGCGGTCATAATTCCTTTTGACAAGGGGGGAGCAAAATGAAAAGATTGTGCATAAGCATAGCCATAATGCTTTGCGTGGTATTTATCTGTGTTTACTCCGTAAGCAGACTGAAAGAGGGCAACCGGCAGCTTTTTGACTATATCTCACGCACCCGTCAGGCGTACCTTGAAAATAAAGATGCTGCCCCTGCCCTGGAGCAGCTCACCGAATACTGGAAAAAGCATTATCTTCTTTTGAGCTATACCACCACCGGCAGCGGTCTGGAGCAGATGTCCCTTACCGTTGCAAAACTTCCCCGTCTTATGCAAAGCCGCAGCGCCGAGTTCCTTGGGGAGCTTGATGCCCTTGAGCACTGGGCAAAGCTGGTCTACGACAATAATTATCCGAGAGTTTCCGCTATATTCTGAAAAAAAGAGAAAACCGCCCTGCAACATCACAGGGCGGCTGATCTGCCGGGAATATGCAAAAAAGTCAGTCCTCTTTTTCAAGGATAAAATAGGTGTCGGAATTTTCCGAACACAGCTCTTTTATCCTCCAGCCAAGACCAAGAAGCTCGTTAAGGTGCTCCACACGCTTGAACCTGTCCATTTCGGGAGCAGAGCCTTCGGCGTCGCCGCTGGACTTTGTAATGTAAAACTTTTTTTCCATGAACAGATCCTCCTTTCAAATCCCATAGTGATATTATAACATGGATTTTTGTTTTTTTCAACGGGTTTGAGAATTTTCTATGCAGATTATTTTAGATAAAAATGCACTTTTTTGGGGAGAGTGGTTGTTCCTTGAAAATAACAGCCGCTGCGAAATGACAGTATTATCGCCCACAGGCACCCAGCCCCCGAGCCAAGCTAAAAAAGGAAAATATCGGTCTTTGGGCGAGAGGAATTGCGGACCGCCGCTGCGAAAGGGTAAGAAGATTATCACAGAAACCATGCCCCCGAGCCAAGCTAAATAAAGGAAAATATCGGTCTTTGGGCGAGGGGAATTGCGGACCGCCGCTGCGGCTCTTGCAATTGTATGATAAAAGTGATATAATATCATTAACACAGTATACATTATCGGAGGAAGGGGAGAAAGCAGTGCATACCATACACAATGCGGTAAGAACGGAACAGCGGCCGAAAAAGAAACCGAAAAAACTTATAAAAATAGCTTTTTCAAAGCGCACCACGATCATTATCCTGCTGGTGCTCCAGTTTGCTTTTATACTTCTTACCTTTACCACACTAAGCTCGGTATCGGCATATGTGCGGATAATCTTTTCCTGGCTGGCGATCTTTCTTGCCTTTGTAATAATCAACACCAACGAAAACCCTGCGTATAAGCTTGCGTGGATAGTCCCCCTGATAGCCATGCCCGTGTTTGCGTCGGTGCTTTATCTGATGCTCAATAACCAGTACTCCTCACGCAGGCTCAAAGCCAAATACGCCAAAAAGCTCAGGGAAACAAAAAAATATCTGCGTACAGACCCTGTCCTTTTGCACGAGATACGCCGTGAGAACAGAGATTTTGAAAAGCTGGTGCGGTATATCCAGACCTCGGGCGGATATCCTGCATATACAAATTCATCTGCCACATATCTTCCCTTTGGAGAGACAAAGTTCGCCGTTATGATGCAGGAGCTGAAAAAGGCAAAGAAGTTTATTTTTATGGAGTATTTCATAATCGACGACGGAAAGATGTGGCAGGCGATCGTGGATATCCTGCTTGAAAAGGTGGAACAGGGCGTTGAGGTAAGGCTTATATACGACGGCATGGGCTCCCAGTTCACACTGCCTTTCAGATACAAGGAAAAGATGAAGGAAAAGGGCATAAAGACATTGGTCTTCAACCCCTTCCGCCCCTTGATATCCTCGGTGCAGAACAACCGTGACCACCGAAAGATATTGGTCATCGACGGCAACGTGGGCATAACCGGCGGAGTTAATATTGCCGACGAATACATCAACCAGAAAAACCGTTTCGGTCATTGGAAAGACAACGCTATAATGATAAAGGGCGAAGCGGTCTGGAACTTTACCATGATGTTTATTCAGATGTGGGACGTTGTCTCCGGGGAGCGCACAAGGGTGGATATCTACCGCCCGGACGAGGCGTGCTACCCCCCTACCGACGGGATAGTTATACCGTATGCCGACTCCCCTCTTGATGAGGAAAACGTGGGCGAGCTGGTGTATATGGATATTATCAACAACGCAAACGACTATATTTACATCACCACCCCTTATCTTATACCCGACAATGAAATGGTGACGGCGCTGGGCTACGCTGCAAAATCGGGAGTGGACGTAAGGATCATAACTCCCCATATCCCGGATAAATGGTATGTCCACGCTATCACAAGGTCGTTTTACAAAGATCTTATGGATCTGGGTGTGCGGATATATGAATACGAGCCGGGATTTATCCATGCAAAGACCTTTGTTTCCGACGATGACACCGCTGTGGTGGGTACGATAAATCTTGATTACAGAAGTCTTTATCTGCATTTTGAATGTGCCGCATATGTCCGCAACTCCTCGTGCATACCACATATAAAAGAGGATATGCTGGATATGTTTGAAAACAGCTGCACCGAGATAACCCCCGAGGATCTTGAGGCAAGGTCGGCGTTTGACCGGCTCACCTCTGCCATCCTCAAGCCTTTTGCACCTTTGCTTTGATGGAGTTTTAACTCACGCAGCCCTTACAGCAACAATGAAAAAAGACCCGCTTTGACGGGTCTTTTGTTATTGTTAGTATTATCAGAACCTGCTGTTTCTGATAGCTCTTTGAGAACGTATCTGTGCCAGAGGATCTCCGAACTTTTCCTTCTGCTTTTTGAAGTCCATATCCAGAGGCTTTCTGTTGCTCTTTGCCATAACGTCGGTCATCTTCTGCATAAGCAGGCCTTGCTCGTAAAGTGCGACCGCATCTTCACAGGTCTCAGCCTCTCCCGAAACGAGAAAGCCTTTTATGGTGCTGATGCTGCTGATATAATCCGGTGTGATAAAGTCAAGACGCTTTTCAAGCCCCTTGCGGTAATCCTCACACTGGCGCTCGGTCTGCTTTATCCTTCCGTCGAGTATCTCGATCTGCTCCTGGATACCTCTGTTTATCTCGTGCTGCTCTTCCTTTTCCTTGTTTAGCTTCATGTTTTGCATAATGTAAACTACCACTATGCCAAGAACAAAGGAGATGACTGCCACGATTATTGCAAGAAGCCATGCACTCATACCGAAAATGAACAGCATGATAATACCCAGCACCGCAGCGCACGCTCCGATCTTGCCAAGCTCTTTAAAGATCTTTTCTCTCAAACCGAACTCTTTGGCAACCGCAGCATCGTCTTTGATGTAGGTTTTCAGATATTCCTTATTCTGTTTGCTGATATCTACCGCTTCTTCAAATTCATAGTATCTGTTGATATATTCAGCGACACGATTCATGCGGTCAAGCTCTTGTTTATCAGCCATCGATCATCTGCTCCTTATCGTTAAAAAGAACGGCAAGGTTCCGTTACAATTTATATACATATTATATACATAAGATAGTATAACACAGTAAAAAAGTTTTGTCAACGTAAAATTAACTAAAAAAAGGAATAAAGTCTGTTGCAGTTTGACACACTGTTTCAGCTCTGGTTGGTGGACATGGTGATATCCGGCTTGTTTTTCTCTTTTTCCTCAGATTCAAGTTTGTCCATCTGTTCAATAAGCGTTTTCTTTATCCCCTGTACAAACTCCGTCGGGAAGGGCAGATTGAACCCATGGGGATCCACAACAAAGCCTTTGAGCATACTTTGCTGCTCAACTATCTCCGCAAGGTCCGCAAAGGTCATAAGAAAAGCCTCGCAGGGCATTTTCTGCTCCTCTCTGAAGGCGATGACATCGTCGTGGGTAAGAAAGGCAGGGAAATATTTTTCTCCCTCGGGGTTTTCGATAAGCACGAACTGAGCCTTTGGACGCTCGCTGAAACGGAGCCTGTCGTCCTGGCTTGTAAGCTCTGTGGAGCTGTCAAAGATCGCCGGAACGAAAAAGGTCGTGTCAAAAATGACCTTGTTGAGCACCTCGTCCCTTGTTTCGTCGCTGAAGTCCTCACGCATTTTTTTGATAGCCTCCACAAGGGGGGAATTGTCGATGTCGTTAAGGTCTGCGCCGGGGTTGTTTACGTTGAATTGTTCTGCCATTGTTATTCTCCTTCCTCTTCCAGGTTTGTCTCGATTATATATTTTGGTCTTGCCTTTGCTTCAAGATATATCTTTCCGATATACTCCCCTATAACGCCGATGGAAAGCAGCTGCAGACCGCCGATGGCCCATATGGAAATAACGATGGTGGACCAGCCCGGGACTGTATTGCCGATCGCCCAGGTTATAAGGAACCTTATAAGCATGATTATTGAAACAAAGAAAATAAAAAATCCCAGGAAAGTAATAAATCTTATGGGCTTTATAGAAAGAGAGGTTATCCCCTCTATGGCAAAGGATATCATTTTTTTCAAAGGATATTTTGACTCCCCTGCCTGACGCTCGTTGCGGACATATTCCACCGTATCCGATTTAAAGCCCACCATAGGCACAAGCCCACGCAAAAACAGATTTACCTCCTTGAACTGTGCAAGGGCAAGGACTGCTTTTTTGCTCATAAGCCTGTAATCCGCATGGTCATAGGTTATCTCGACTCCCATTTTTGAAAGGAGCTTATAATAATCTCTTGCGGTGCCTCTTTTGAACTGGGTGTCCTTGTCACGGGAGCTTCTCACCCCGTAAACGATCTCGCACCCCTGGGCACGTTTTTCCAAAAAACCGTCAATGGCGTTTATATCGTCCTGAAGGTCGGCGTCCATAGAGATGATTATGTCTGCATATTTTACCGCCGTGTTCATGCCTGCAAGCAGGGCGTTTTGGTGTCCTTTGTTCCGTGAGAGCTTCACCCCAGTAAAATAGGGGATCGCACTGTAAAGCTTGGTGATAATCTCCCAGGTCTTATCCTTTGAGCCGTCGTCAACAAACATGACCTTGCTGTCGGGGTGTATCTTTTCCTCGCTTACAAGATCCTGCATTTTTTCAAGCAGAGCCTTTGCGGTGATAGGCAGCATCTCCTCCTCATTGTAGCATGGGATGACGATATAAAGTTTTTCAAGCATTTTGATCTTTCCTTATACTTTAATATTTATATTACCCCCTTTTGACGGGGGACATGGGTCTTACTTTTTTGTCCGGCTTTTTCACTGAGTATCTATGCCGTACAGTCTTTTTGCGTTTTCGCAGGTCATATCGCACACCTGCTGTGGGGTGAGCCCTTTTTGCTCGGCAACCACCTTTGCCACCTGTTGGATCATAGGGCTTTCGCACCGCTGACCCCTGTACGGGGGCGGAGCCATATAAGGACAGTCTGTTTCCAGCAAAAGCCTGTCCATTGGCACATTTTCCAGTGCCCTGAGGGCTTTTTTAGCGTTTTTAAAGGCCAGCACCCCGGTAAAGCCAATATAAAAGCCCATTTCAACAGCTTCCTTTGCCGTTTCCGCCGAGCCGGAAAAACAATGGATAACTCCCCGTGAGCCATGTTTTTTCAAAAGCTCCATAGTATCCTGCGTTGCGTCACGGGAGTGGACGATGACCGGCAGGTCTTTGTCCTTTGCGAAAACAAGCTGTTTTTCAAAGACCTCTATCTCCCTGTCCCTGTCGTAGCCCGGGTAATGATAATCGAGCCCTATCTCGCCTATCGCCGTCAGCTTGCCTGTGGCTTTTGAAAGGCGGTAAAGCTCTTCAAGCCTGCTTTCCCAGTCCTTTGGCAAAACACTTGCATACTCCGGGTGAAAGCCCACCGAGGTATAAAAGTTTTTGTATTTTTTTGCACATTCTATCCCGAACAGCGCCGAATCCACATCGGTTGCGGCATGGTTCACAAAGCTCACCGCAGAGCCCTCTCCAAGGACCCTGTCAAGGACCTGCTGTCTGTCATCGTCAAACCAGTGGTCGTCGTAATGACAATGGGAATCAAAGATATTGTTCATTAGTTTCTCGTCTCCGTTTTTTTAAAGCACCTGGGGCGTACCGGCAGAAAATCAAGCCGCATCACAAAGTTAAGTATATCACATATACCGGTGTTTGTCAAAGCCGCTTCTTTTTCATCTGGGCGCTGGTGCGGGGATATTTGCTGTCGGTGGGTCTTACCTTGTCTATCACCACAAGTGTTCTGCCGTCACCGTTTGGAAGTTTGTATTCCTTGACCTGAGAGAGCTTGCCCCCAAGAAGCTCGATAGCCTCTGCGGCAGCGTCTATCTCCGCCCGGGCACCGGAGCCTTTAAGGGCGATAAAGCTGCCCCCTTGCTTCACAAAGGGCAGACAGTATTCGCAAAGGTCGCTAAGGTTAGCCACTGCCCTTGCGGTGGCATAGTCAAAACGCTCACGAAACTCGCTGTTTTGTCCAAGCTCCTCCGCCCTTGCGTGCAGACAGGTCGCCCCCAGCCCAAGTGAGTCGGAAAGCTGCGCCAGGAAGGTTATCCGCTTTTGAAGGCTGTCAAGGAGCGTAAGCTTGATATCGTCACGCCATATCTTTACTGCACAGCCGGGGAAACCTGCCCCCGAGCCGATGTCGATAAGGCTGCTGTCACGGGGTATGCCCACGGTGAAAAAAGGGAAAACGCTGTCAAAAAAATGCTTAACGGTGATCCCCTCCGGGTCGGTTATAGCCGTGAGATTTATGTTACGGTTCCATGCACAAAGCATTTGTGCATAGCTGTCGTACTTTTCAAATTGCTCCTGGGTCATACTAATGCCTGCCCGGGCAAAGGTCTGTATAAATCTTTCCTGTTCCAAGATCATATGGTTATGTCCTTTCTGTACCGATAGGGAGCTTTTTCAGCTTCCCCGTACCTGTTTTGGGCATAAAACTTTTTTAGTGCCGCTTATTTTTTCTCTCTGCCCTGCTGTTCCAGCCATACCAGCAAAACGCCTACGTCCGCAGGGTTTACGCCGCTTATACGGCTTGCCTGTCCAACCGACAGGGGCTTTATCTTATTGAGCTTTTCCACTGCCTCAAGCCGCAGACTTCCCACCTGAGCGTAGTCGATGTCTGTGGGCAGAGCCATGCTTTCCAGCTTTCGCATAGCCTCCACCTGTTCCAGCTGGATCTTGATATATCCCTCGTACTTTATCTGAAGCTCCACCTGCTCGGTGACCTCACGGTCAAGCTCGGGGCGGTTTTTGTCAAAGGGTGCAAGCATATCGTATGTAACGCCCGGCCGCTTTATCAGCTGTGAAAGCTTTATCCCGTTGGTAAGCGGGTCTGTGCATACGCTTTCCAGCAGATCGTTTATCTCCTTGCCCGGAGCAAGATTAACGTGCTTGACTCTTTCTATCTCCTGTTCAATAAGCTCGTTTTTTCTTAAAAGGTGCTCATATGCCTCGTCGCTTACAAGCCCCACCCTGTGCCCCAGGGGAAGCAGCCTTATGTCTGCGTTATCCTGGCGCAGCAAAAGTCTGTACTCGCTGCGGGAGGTCAGCATCCTGTAAGGGTCTGAGCAGCCCTTTGTCACCAGATCGTCTATCAGCGTGCCGATGTATGAGCTTGCCCTGTCAAGAACAAGGGGCGGCTCGCCTTTTATTTTTAATGCGGCGTTTATGCCGGCAACCAGCCCCTGTGCCGCAGCCTCCTCGTAGCCGGAGGTTCCGTTGAACTGCCCTGCGCCGTAAAGCCCTTTTAGTTTTTTGAACTCAAGGGTCGCAAGCAGCTGGGTAGGGTCGCAGCAATCGTACTCGATGGCATAGGCGTTACGCATTATCTCCACGTGCTTCAGCCCCTTTATGGAGTGTAAAAACTCCAGCTGGACAAATTCCGGCAGAGATGAGCTCATTCCCTGTAAATAGTATTCCTGTGTACCAAGTCCCATAGGCTCAATAAAAAGCTGGTGACGGGGCTTGTCGGAAAAGCGCATTATCTTGTCCTCTATCGAGGGACAGTAGCGTGGACCGATGGCGTTTATCCTTCCCGAATAGATGGGGGAAAGGTGTATATTATCCTTTATTATTTTGTGCGTTTTTTCGTTTGTGTATGCAACATAGCACTTGACCTGGTTTTTAAGTCCGCCTTTTGTGGAAAAGGAAAATGGGGTTATCTCCTCATCGCCTGACTGCTCTTCAAGCTTATCAAAGTCTATCGAGCGCTTGTGCACCCTTGCAGGGGTTCCCGTCTTGAAACGGCGCATCTCCACACCTGCGTCAATAAGGCTTTGGGTAAGCGCAAGCGCAGGCTTTATGCTGTCCGGACCGCTGGGGTAAGACACGCTGCCCACATGGATAACTCCCCCGAGGTATGTTCCGCTGGCGATTATGGCCGCCTTGCAGCGGTAAGCCGTCCCAAGCATGGTTTTTACTCCGCAAACGGAGCCGTTTTCAAAAAGTATATGGGTTATCTCGCCCTGTTTCAAATACAGGTTTTCCTGTTTTTCCACAGTGTTTTTCATAAGGTCGTGGTAAGCTGTGCGGTCTATCTGCGCCCGAAGGGAGTGTACCGCAGGGCCCTTTCCTCTGTTGAGCATACGGCTTTGTATCATCGTTTTGTCAGCCGCTTTTCCCATCTCGCCGCCTAAGGCGTCTATCTCACGCACAAGGTGACCCTTTGCTGTGCCGCCGATGGAGGGGTTACATGGCATATTCGCCACGCAGTCAAGGGTTATGGTAAAAAGAGCGGTCTTCATACCCAAACGAGCCGCCGCCAAGGCAGCCTCACACCCTGCGTGACCTGCACCCACTATGACAACATCAAAATATTCTGCCTGCTGTGCCATATCCATTGTAACTAACTCCTTGTTTTGCATTTGATCTTTCTATCTTCTTTCCGGGGTTTTTCCGCCTATTTCCCCACACAGAATTTTGAAAATACGTTGTCCACCACCGCCTCGGTAGCCTTTTCTCCCGTAAGCTCCAAAAGGGCGTTTGCGGCAAAGTCTATCATTACCGTAACAGCGTCCAGAGTCTGTCCCGAGCGCAGGCTTTCCAGTGCGCCGGTAAGGTAGCGGTGTGCGGTCCTGACACAGTGCATCTGTCTTTCGTTTGCAAAAATATCGCTGCCCGGGTCGTAATCTGCGGTGCCGAAAAGCTCCTCCACCGCACTTTGCAGATCTTCGATACCCTCGCCGTTCTTGGCGGAGATCTGGATGACCCTGCCGTATTTCTCCAGCCCGCTTTTGTCCGCAGCCGATTCAAGATCGGTCTTGTTGAGGATCAAAAGCCGTTTTTTATCAAGCCCCGAAATATATTCCAGCAGCTGCCGATCCTGTGCGTCAAGCTCACGGGACGAGTCAAACACTGCCAGTATAAGCATTGCGCTGTCAAGCCGTTTTCTGGCAAGCTCCACCCCGAGCTTTTCCACCTTGTCTGCGGTTTCATGTATCCCTGCGGTGTCGGACAGCTTCAGTATAACCCTTCCCAGCCGGACACTTTCCTGCACAACATCTCTTGTTGTCCCTGCAACATCGGTGACTATGGATCTTTCAAAGCCAAGAAGCATATTCATCATAGCCGATTTGCCCACATTCGGCTTGCCGGCGATACAGGTGTCGATGCCGTTTTTGAATATAAGTCCACGGTCGTAATTTTCAAGTATCCTGTCAAGGGATCTGACACCCCCGTCAAGGCTTTTTTCCAAAGCGGTCTGTTCCACCGCAGGAAGATCCTCCTCCGGGTAGTCCACCCACGCCGCAAGCTCTCCGAGAATGTCCACAAGCTTGTCCGTAAGAGCCTTTATCTGTTCAAAAAGCTTTCCGCTGCGTGCAAGGTTCGCCGAGTTAAGGGCGTATTCCCCCTGTGCGGAAATGGTGTCCATTACCGCCTCAGCCTGGGTCAGGGACATCTTTCCGTTTAAGAAGGCACGCTTTGTAAACTCTCCCCTGTCCGCAGGCTCCGCCCCGTTTTCAAGGCACAGCCGCAGCACTCTTTTTGTAACGTATATACCGCCGTGGCAGGAGATCTCGCAAACATCCTCGCCTGTATAAGACCTGGGGGCACGAAAAACGGTAAGCACACCGTCGTCCACAGCTTTGTGACCGTCAACGATCTGACCGTAGGCGCAGCTGTACCCTGCCATAGATGACACATCGCCGCAGCTCAAGGGCCTGAAAACAGCCTTGGCTACCTTTAAAGCGTCCTTTCCGCTTATGCGTATAACAGAGATGCCCCCCTGTGCAAGAGGTGTTGACACCGCACATATAGTGGACACGAAAACTTCCCCCTTTTTGACATTAACGCATATTATTGACCAATGTATTATACCATAATAAATGTCTTTTGTAAAGCATCGCCTTTTTTTGTTTTGCAAAAGTTCAAATACTGTTGAAAATTCCTCGGAGTTGTGTTATAATATATCTTGATTTTGCGGTCCTTGTTTTAAAACGCTGCCCTTATAAGGCGGTGGTGGGGGGTCTGCATCGTAAAAAACTCAAAAAGAGGGAAATCGCAATGGAAGCTGTTATGGACAGACCGGGGTTCCTTAAAAGCCCGGCAAAAAAACAAAAGGAAAAATATCTGCTGCTGTTTATCGTATCCTTTGGGATAATGATGCTGTCGTTTTTGCCCAGAATGATACTCAACGGAGGTATCTTTACCTATTACGGCGACTTCAACTCCCAGCAGATAATGTTTTATCAGCACGCTCACGATTCCGTTCAGGCAGGCAACCTGGGCTGGGACTGGGGAACCGATCTGGGTTCAAGCTTTGTGGGGTCATACTCTTTCTATCTTCTGGGTTCGCCGTTTTTCTGGCTTACTACCCTTTTCCCGTCCTCTTTTGTACCGTATATGATACCCTGGCTGCTTGCCCTTAAAACCGCTGTGGCTTCGGTATTTGCCTATGCGTATATAAGACGCTTTGTCAAGGATCCGTCGGCTTGCTTTATCGGCGGACTTCTTTACGGCTGCTCCGGATTTCAGATCTACAACGTCTTTTTCAACCACTTCCACGATGCCACCGCTCTGTTCCCCCTTATACTTATAGGCTTTGAGCGCTTGGTGGTGGACAACAAAAAAGGCGGCTTTGCCCTTGCTATGGCAATAAACGCCATAAACAGCTACTTTTTCTTTATCGGCGAGTGTGTTTTCCTTGTGGTGTATTTCTTTTTGCGCTGCGGCGATAAGGAGTTTCGCATCACCTTCAAAAAGTTCTTCTGGCTTATCTTTGAAGCTGTTATCGGAATAGCCCTTGCAGCCTTTATGTTCCTGCCGGCGTGTATGGATATTGTGGAAAACCCAAGGCTTACCGAAAGGCTCTGGGGACTGGATATGGTGGTCTACAACGAGTCCACCCGTATCCCCCGTATCTTCCAGGCGTTCTTTATGCTCAACGATATGCCTGCAAGAATAAATATCTTTGCCTCCGACCGTGCAAGGTGGGCATCTTTGGCAGGATATCTGCCTTTGTTCTCCATGGCGGGAGTTATCGGCTTTATGCGTACAAGAAAAAAACACTGGCTCACCCGTTCGGTGTATGTGTTTATGATAATGGCGTGCGTGCCTATACTCAACAGCTCTTTTGTAATGTTCAACGCCTCTTATTACGCAAGGTGGTATTATATGCCTATCCTGCTCATGTGCCTTATCACCGCAAAGGTCATTGCAGAGAATAAAGAGGATCTGAAAAAGGGCTTTATACCTGTGCTTGCGGTGGATGCTGTGATACTGGGTATCGGACTTCTGCCAAAGGATGAAAACGGCAAGCTCGTTTTTGCAAGGCTGCCAAAATACCCTGAGTTTTATTTTATACAGGCAGCTGTGACCATCATTATGCTTATACTGCTTGCGGTGCTTATCTACCTTATGGGAGGCTCCACCGGCGAGGAGCTGCTGGCAAGGATACGCCTTAACTTCAAGCGTGCCGCCTGCATACTTACCGCCGTTGCAGCGGGAGTTTGTATGTTTACCTGTGTGACCTACGGCTCTATGCAGACCGAGTCGCCAAAGGACTATATCGCCCGTGGCATCAACGGCTCGGAAAAAATGGATATGGATCTTTTTGAAAAACAAAGCTCATATACCAACCCCACAAACAGCTTTTACAGGATAGATACCTCTCCCGACGTGGATAACTGGTGTATGTTCTGGGGACTTTCCTCTATGCGCTGTTTCCACAGCGTGGTCAACACCTCTATCATGGAATTTTACACCGAACTGGGACAGACCCGTGACGTTGCATCAAGGATCGAAACACAGCTTTACGGTCTGCGAAGCCTTTTGTCGGTAAAGTATTACTTTGACCAGTCCCAGCTCCCCAAGGGCGCAACACAGGAATACACCGGCAACCTTATAGGATTCAGCTTTGCCGGCAGACAAAACGGATTCAGGATCTATGAGAATAAAAACTATATCCCCATGGGCTTTGCCTTTGATTATTATTGCAGCAAAGAGGACATAAAGGGCATGACCGACTCAAACAAATCAGTTGCCCTCACAAAGGCGCTGGTGCTTGATGCAGATACGGTGATGAGGTATTCCGACTATGTAAAATATACCGTGTTCACACCGTCGGATTATACCGTTGCGGCGTATACGGAAAACTGTGAGCAAAGACGTGCTCAGAGCTGTTCTTATTTTAAGGAGTCCACAAATGGCTTTGACGCAAAGATAACCCTTAACGACAAAAAACTGGTGTTTTTCTCCGTGCCTTACGACAAGGGCTGGAAAGCTACCGTCAACGGCAAGGATGCCGAGGTCATAAAGGTCGATTTCGGTCTTTGTGCAGTTGCCTGCGATAAGGGAGAAAACGAAATAAACTTCACCTACCGCATGAGATACTTTACCGAGGGACTTGTTATCACCGGCACAGGCGCAGTTATCTGGCTGACCTACGTGGTGTTCTTCAGACGTGAGGACATAGCAGGCTTTTTTGCAGGAAAAAAGAAGAAGGCTGAAAAGGCTGATGAGGACGGAGCCGGCGAGGAAGATGACACCGGTGAAGATACTTTTGATGACGAAGGCGCACAGGAAACAAGTGATACCGATCACCCTGAAGCGGCGGACAAGGACGAGCTTCTTGAAGATGTGCCTGATGAGGAATATGAGGACCGGATGAAAGAGCTTGACAAAACGGAGGAAGAATAAATGTACTCAATAGAAAAAACGGTTAGCTCCAAAAAAGTATATGACGGAAAAGTTGTCCAGCTCTACTGTGACGATGTGGAGCTTGACAACGGGTACAAGACCTTTCGTGAGGTGGTGCGACACCCGGGGGGAGTGTGCGTTGTGGCGCTGGACGAGCAGGAGAATGTTTACCTTGTCCAGCAGTTCCGCTATCCTTATAAAGAGGTCTTGACCGAGCTGCCCGCAGGCAAGCTTGAATACGGAGAGGACCCGGAGACCTGCGGACGGCGTGAGCTGAAAGAAGAGGCAGGAGCAGAGGCAGAGAGCTTTGAGTATCTCGGAGTGCTCTACCCTACGGTTGCCTATAACACGGAAAAGATACATATGTATCTGGCAAGGGGATTGAAATTTTCCCAGCAGCATCTTGACGAGGGAGAGTTTCTCGATGTAAAAAAAATGCCCCTTAAAGAGGCATTTCAAATGGCGATGGACAATAAGCTTCCCGACTCAAAGACCCAGCTGGCGATCATAAAAGCCTATCTGAAGATCCATGGGATCTGATTTACACAACAGAAAAGACCCGATTTAATGTCGGGTCTTTTTTTATGCAATGTCGTTTGAGAAGCCAAGCATTACCCAGTAATGTCCGGTCACTGTGTAGCCGCTTCTTGTCTCCTCGGTGGTAACGCATACGACCGAGATCTTCTTGATTTTGGCGTTAAGGATATTGCCCTTGTGCGTGCCTGATGCAAGCCACTTTTCAAGTGCCCACTCCGGCTTTCCATGAACCGACTCGTCCTCGCCGCCCCAGCCGTTGCACAGGTTCTCAACGCTTGCGTAATCACGCTTGAGAAGATATGCTTTAATGCCAACATTGGTGAAAACGGTGTGGAATTCCCTGCTTCCGCCAACAGCCCTTGCGGCCGGTCTGGTGTGTGAGTCCTTTGGATAGTAGGTATACTCCTCCGCCCTCATCTTTGCCGCATCAAGGAGTTTTCCGTGGGTATCGGCAGCAACGTCTGCTCTGATCCCTCTGTTCTTTAAGAGGGAAACAAACTGTGCGGAGTAATCCTGAACGCTCTTTATCTTAACGTTTCTTCCGTCGTTTTGCGGATAGATCGGGTTTGCGATCACAACATTTCCGCCGGAGGAACTGCTTGCGGCTGTTTTCTTTGTCGTCGCCTTAGTCGTCGCCTTTGTGGTGGCTTTTTGGGTGTTCCATGTTTCAAGAGTCAGCGCCGTTGTGTCTGTGCCGTCCCAGTTTGCTATGGTCTGGCGTGGGGTGGTAGTGGTGGTGGAAGCTGCGGTGGATACGTCCGATGAATTTGCCGGCATCAGCTTCTTGCCGCCGATGGTAACGCTGTCCTCGGATACGTTCACGACCTGTCCCCCGTGCTGGAAATAGGTAAGAGTCTTGCCCGACGGGTCGGTCACGGTAACTCCCTGACCGTTCCTTGCCGCCTTAATGGTAAGCTCTGTTCCGTCGTCTGCTTTGAAGGTGCTCTGAACCACCTCTTTGCCGTCTTTATAAAGCTTGAACTTGCCCGAACTCTCGTGTTTGAGCACAAGTCCGCCGCCGAGATCATAGCTGGAATAAGCTCTGTCGGTGTAAGCCATTTTCTTTCCGCCGTAATAGATCTCATCGCCCTTTTTCTCCACCTTCAGTTTGTTGAAAACAAACTCGGTTATCTCCGTGTCTCCCTTTTTAAAGGTGACCTTGTTGTCTTTGCAGGTGATCTTTATAATGTCCTTGTTGTCTGCCTCCACCTCGGCGCTTTCCACAAGTACGCTGTCCTTGTTTTTCAGCCGGAAGATGTTGTCCTTGTCCTTGAAAAGGGTGTAGTCGTACATATGTATGTACAAAACTGTCTCTTCCCCTGCTGAGGCAGATGTATTAACTGCCCCGGAGGCAGCGGTGGCTGTTGTGGTAGTGGTCTGAGCTTCCCTGCTGCTGTCGCTGTCTGTGGAGGAGCTGTCTGTGTAAGACTTGTCCTGCTCGGCAATAGATAAAGTTGTGTCCTGAGAGGATATATCCGTCCTGTTGTCCGACTGCCATGAGAAAAGCGCAAGGCACGAAGTCAGAACTGCCAGACACAGAAAGGTCCTTTTAAGCTTTCCTGCTCCGCTCACTTTACCCACCTCCTTGAAAATGCGTACAATACCTTAGTCTAAGTATAGCACATATGAAGTTTAATTTTAATGCACAAAAGCAGTACCTCTTTCTTAATTTTTTTTATCTGTTTTGCATATCTGTTCTATGTTTTTACTAAACATTCCCTCTGCCCCGCTTTTTTGTCCTTATTTTACCAGAATATAGCAAATTTTGCTCCGATCCGGCGGTATCTTTCGGGAAAATTCGCCCCGATTCCCCATTGTTCCACGTGGAACATTTCAGATCTGTGAGATCTGAGTCTCCTGCTGTTCCTGCTGCTCCCCTGCCGGAATGGTAATGATATACTCGATGTACCCCTGGTGCTCCACCTTTCGTGTGTCTGCCCTGACCCCTGCAAGGCGCATGACCTCGACTGCCTTGTCCACGGTATTAAAAAACATCTTTACGTCCTTCAGCAGTCCTGCGCTTTTCCTTATGGATCTTTCTCTGAGTGCTTTCTCCTCCCGGGCGTTGATATAGCTCTCCAGCTGGCTCACCGTCCACTTCCCTTTTACCGCCTTGAGAAGTATCTCTTTGCGCCCCTCGGGCTGGTCTATTCTTAAAAGGGCACGGGCGTGCCGCTCGGAAAGCCCGGTGTCGGTGATGATGTCCTGCTCTTCCTTGGTGAGCCTGAGGAGCCTTAGCTTGTTTGCCACGGTAGACTGTGCAAGTCCCAGCCGTACCGCCAGCTCCTCCTGGGTCAGCCCGTAAAGGCGTATAAGCCTTTCCATTGCCTGAGCCTCTTCAAAAAATCCCAGCTGGCTTCGCTGGATATTCTCGATAAGGGACATAACTGCGCTGCGTCCTCTGTCGGCGTTTATAAGTATACACGGGACGGTGCTCATGCCTGCCATTTTTGCCGCACGCAGTCTTCGCTCTCCGGAGATAAGCTCAAAGCTTCCCTCGGTCCGCCGCACGGTAAGGGGCTGGATTATCCCGTCCTGAGAGATGCTTTTTGCAAGCCCTGTAAGCTCCCCCGGAGAAAAATACTTTCTGGGCTGGTTGGGATTTGTTCGGATATCCCCCACCGAGATGTCAAATATCTTCCCCACCTCTTTGACCCGGTAAAGCTCTCTTTTGTGCTGCCGTGAGAAACTCCCCTCCGCCGTCAGGTCGGTCTCCTCCCCCACAAGTACCCTGTCCAATGCTTTTTGTAAAATGCTCATGCTTTCGACCTCCTTTTGCCTCTATTTTAACATAGCCCCCGCTGTGGCTCTATACCCTTATCACAGAAAAATAAACAAAAATTACGGCAAATTTCCTTTCCCCTCTCCCGGATCCCCTTGTTTTCTCCCCTGTTCAACAAGGGGTTTTCCGAGTCCTGACGAAAAATGTTCCACGTGGAACATTTTGAACGAACAACAAAAAATTAAAAAAAGGGCTATGCAAAAAGAAAAAAATGGTGTATAATAAAAAGCACCATGCAGCAGCAAAAATAAGATCAGCTGCCGGCGGCAGGTGGAAAGGAGGACACGCATCAGGCGTGTGGATAAAATGGGAAAGATAATTGCAGTTTCAAACCAAAAAGGCGGTGTGGGAAAATCCACTACCGTGGTAAATCTGGCGGCGGTTTTCGGCGCAAGGGGCGAAAAGGTGCTCATCGTTGATTTTGACCCCCAGGGAAACACCACGACCAGCCTTGGAATATCAAAAAAGAGTATCCGCAGCACTATCTATGATGTGCTCCTGGGGGATTGCGAGCTTCAGGAGGCGGTGGCAGCCTCTGCTTTCAGGGGGGTGTCGGTGGTCCCCACAACACAGGATCTTGCCAGCGCATCTGTTCAGCTCCTTACCATGGAAAACAGAGCCATGCGCCTCAGGGAGTGTATCAAGGACGCAGCCGATTTTTATGACCACATCTTTATAGACTGTCCCCCCACATTGGATATGCTCACCATAAACGCCCTTGTTGCGGCGGATTCGGTGATAATACCCATACAATGCGAGTTCCTTTCCCTTGAGGGATTGGTGGAGCTCCACCAGACGGTGAGCAGGGTCCGTGAGACCTGGAACAGCAAGCTTGAGGTCGAGGGAATTCTTTTCACCATGTGCGTTGCCCGGTATAAGCTTACCGAGCAGATCATCAAAGAGGTGAAAAAGCATTTTCCCAAGGAAACCTTCTCAACGGTGATACCAAGAAACGTTGCCATCTCGGAAGCCCCCAGCTTCGGAGAGCCGGTTATATACTACGAAAAGAAATCAAAGGGCGCAAAGGCTTACGAGGAGCTTGCCAAAGAAATGGTGAAGCGTGAAAAAAAGAAAGCCAGAGAAAGCGCCCCAAAGGATAAAGAATAAAATGTTCCACGTGGAACATTTTGCAAAAGGAGAGATATAATGAGCAAAAAAGCACGAATGAACAGGGGACTTGATGCACTTTTCAGCGACAATTTTTCCCCTTTGGCTGAACAGCAGGAACAAAAACTGCAGGAGCAGGAGGATAAAAAAGGGATAACAACCATCAGCATTTCTCTGGTGGAGCCTAACAAGGGTCAGCCGAGAAAGGATTTTGACCGGGAGAAAATACAGGAGCTTGCAGACAGCATAAAGGAAAACGGATTGCTCCAGCCCATACTCGTTACCCCCCTTGAAAACGGGGGATACCGTATCGTGGCTGGGGAAAGACGCTGGAGGGCGGCACGCCTTGCAGGGCTCAAAGAGGTACCCGTTTATGTGAGGGATCTCAGCGAAAAACAGGTAATGCAGCTGGCGCTTATTGAAAATATACAAAGGCAGGATCTGACCCCCATCGAGGAGGCAAAGGCTTATAAGCAGCTTATGGATAAGTATTTCATGACCCAGCAGGAGCTGGCAAAGGCGGTGGGGAAGTCCCGCTCGGCTATTGCCAATGCGGTAAGGCTGCTGGAGCTGGCAGAGCCGGTGCAGAAATATCTTGACAGGGGAGAGCTGTCTGTGGGTCACGCAAAGGTGCTTGCAGGACTGAGCGATGAGCAGCTCCAGGTTCAGGCAGCAGACCTTGCCCTCAGCGATGGGCTTTCGGTGAGAGAGCTGGAAAACGAGGTCAAAAAGCTTGTGCAAAACGGTGAAAAGGGAACACAGGCAAGGAAAAAAACTGTTTCGCTGAAGCACGAGGATCCGTTTTTGAGAGAGTTTGAGGTAACTGTCAACGGCAGCTCCAGCATAAAGACAAAAGCCAAGCTTACAGGCAAAGGAGAAAAGGTGGTCAATATAACTATCCCCAGGTCTGTGGAGTCGGCAGAGGTGTTATCCGCTCTGGCACAGGTGCTGGTGAAGTTCTGACCTGTCCGGGGTAATGTACATAACGGTATGATAATAAAAAAACCGGTGATTGCTTTTTATGGCAGTCGCCGGTTTTATTATATTGCCCTTTTTTGCCTTGATCTGTGGATAAGGAACGATTTTTTCGTGGAAATAATGCCGATAACAGCTTTTTGAGAACGGGGCAGTCAAGGGCTTGATTTTTTGTAATATATATGATATAATACCCTTTTGTTAGCAGCTGCTAACAAACGAATGAGGTGTGAGATCATGTGGATAAAAGTTTTGTACGGTATACTGATACCCCTTGTGGGTACGAGCCTGGGTGCAGCTTGTGTATTTTTCCTCAGAGGGGAGATAAACGACAAGCTGCGCAGGAGCCTTTCGGGCATGGCATCGGGCATCATGGCTTCGGCATCCTTTTTCAGCCTTTTGCTGCCCTCCCTTGAAATGGCAAGGTCAAACGGTATGGGCAAGCTTTCGTTTATCCCTGCGGTGCTGGGCTTTATTGTGGGAATGCTGTTTTTGCTGGTGCTTGACCTGCTTATTCCCCATATGCACCTGGACAGCAGTGAGGAGGGCCCACGCAGCGGACTTGACAGCAGCACAAAGCTGGTGCTGGCAGTAACTCTGCACAATATCCCCGAAGGCATGGCCATGGGTATCGTTTACGCAGGCTGGCTGTACGGTGACCATAACATAACTATGGCAAGCGCACTTGCTCTTGCAATAGGAATTGCGATACAGAATTTCCCCGAGGGAGCTATCGTTTCCATGCCCCTTTGCGCACAGGGAATGTCAAAGAAAAAGACCTTTGCTCTTGGTGTGATGTCAGGCGTGGTGGAGCCGGTGGGGGCACTTCTCACCATTTTCTTTGCAGGCTTTTTCCTGCCCATAATGCCCTATCTGCTCAGCTTTGCCGCAGGGGCAATGTTTTATGTGGTGGTGGAGGAGCTTATCCCCGAGATGAAGGAAGGCTCCCACTCAAATATCGGCACGATCATGTTCGCCATAGGCTTTGCCGTAATGATGATGCTTGATGTGGGACTGGGCTGACAAAGACAAAAAGAACAAAAAAACGGAGCCATGCGCTCCGCTTTTTTTATCCGTATTTCAGATTATATAGTCGTAATCTACGCTGTTTCCCGCAATATCCGCCAGGGTCACGCTTGAAAAATAATCCTTTATCATCTTGTAGTACCCCTGCCATATGGGAAGGGTCTTGCAGTAGCCCGAACGGGTACATTGTTCACTGTGTTCACGCAGGCATTCTACCGGGGCAAGATCACCCTCGGAAAGCAGCAGTATCTCCCAGATGGTGTACTGCTCAGGCTCACGGGTAAGCTTGTAGCCGCCTCCCTTGCCGTGGAGGCTTTCGATAAGCCCTCCCTCTTTGAGAGCAGGCAGCAGCCTTTCAATGTACTTCAGCGAGATCCCCTGACGCTTTGCAACGTCCTTCATGGGAATGAATTTTCCGTTGCGGTGCTCGGCAAGATCAAGCAGTATACGCAGAGAATAGCGTCCTTTTGTGGATATCATAAATAAACTCCTTTTGCTGTAAATAACAATATTACTAAAACCGACCTTATAAGTTGGTTTTAGTGTAACACAAAATTTGTAAATTGTCAAGAGGGTCTGTTTGGCACAAGAGCATATTATGTTCACACAAAAGACAGATAATATTGTTAAAACGCACATTGCATTTTTTGTGCGGTGATGCTATAATTTTAAGGCAGATAAAAATAAAATAAGTGGAGGTAAATAAGTATGGAAGGCGAACTGAAAAAGATCATTTCGGGAAAGGTCCGTGAGGTATACGATACGGGAAAGGACGAGCTTATAATCGTTACCACAGACCGTATTTCCGCATTTGATGTTATTCTTGACAGCGAGATACCGAACAAGGGTGTTAATCTTACACAGATAGCAAATTTCTGGTTTGACTACACAAAGGACATTGTTAAAAACCACATCGTTTCCACAAAGCAGGAGGATATGCCCGCTGAGTTTGCAGACAGCTATTACAAGGACAGGACCATCAAGGTAAAGAAGCTGAAGATGCTGCCTTACGAGGTGATTGTCAGAGGCTATCTTTTCGGAAGTATGTGGAATGCATACAAGGCAGGGGAGAAGTTCTGCGGCGCTGAATTCAAAGGTGAGCACCAGCTTGCGGAAAAGCTGGAAACACCTATCGTTACCCCGTCTACAAAAAGCAGCGAGGGACATGATATCAACATTACCCGTGAGGAGATGGCTCAGGGCGTAGGAAATGAGCTTGCACAGAAAATATTTGATATTTCCATCGCCCTTTACAATAAGTGCTATGACTATGCCCTTACGAAGGGTATCATAATCGCAGATACCAAGTTTGAGTTCGGACTTGACGAGAACGGAGAGATAGTTCTGGCAGACGAGATGTTCACACCTGATTCAAGCCGTTTCTGGAACGCAGCAGAGTATAAGGTAGGCGAGTCGCCAAAGTCCTATGACAAGCAGTTTGTACGTGACTGGCTGATCGCCAACGACCTCAAGGGTGTCGAGCCTGCACCAAAGCTCCCCGATGAGATAGTTTCAAAGACTGCCGCACTTTATGACGAGTGCAGAGAGAAAATAACAGGCTGAGAAGATCAAGAAAAAGACTGCCCGAAGGGGAGATACCTATGGGGAGGTATAAAAATGCAGGATAACAGATATCCCACGCTCGCAGATGTAAAGACTATGCAGGTAGCCCACGGAAAGCTTGTGGCAGCCAAAATGAATTCAAGATCCAACGGAATGATGATGTTCAGCGGCGTAAGCGACAGCTATACCCTTAAAGAGATCGACGGGGAAATGGTGCTTTTGCACCTGCATAAAAGCGATATGGACGGTACGGTGGAAAAGCTTTACCGTGCAAATACACAGGCTCTTGAAAAGATCGCACAGATCGCCGAAAGAGAGAACCTTTACGCCTGGGAAGAAATGAGAATAGACCCGGATAAAGACCACCGCCCCAGGATCTTTGACTATTCAAGATCTTCGGGTATCTGCCTTTTTACAGACGACAAAAGGGGAAATACCTTTAGTTTCAACTGCGATACGGCGGAGTTTTACGGCGCAGGCGCTGTGGTCAAGGAGATAACCGATATACTTTTCAGCTTTGTCACCGACGATGGCTTGATAAGCGAAAAGCAAAGCCCCCCTACCGACCCCCGTGTTTTAGAATATAAAAATCGGTGGTTCATGGTTCAGAGCCCTTCAAAGGGTTCAGACGGATCTGAAAAAACCCAGGCTGCACAAACCGTTGATAGTGCAAACGGCTGGAAGTGCCCTGAATGCGGACAGGAGGAGAACCAGGGAAAATTCTGCTGTAACTGCGGAATGCCACGACCATAAAAAAACAAGCCGAAGGTTACCGCTGCGGTATACCTCGGCTTTTTTGTTGGTTGGAATGATCCGGGTGGTGCTCAGCCATCTGTGAGAAGCATAGCCAGCACACAGTCGGCAATAACGATAATGGCGATTATCCACCAGGAAAAGCCCATGTGGAGCATCATTGCGCTGACGGCAAAAAGTGTGGCAAGAACAAGAAACATAATGCCTGCCTTTGAGGTCTTTCTCTTTTTTGAGCCAAGCCTTCTGACTGCTGACAGTATGGAAAAAATATAAAACACGCCTGCACCGATAAGTGCTATAAGTGCAGCGGTGTTCATTGTTGACGCTATCTGTTTTTCGGGCATGATCTGCAATCCTTTCCGTATCTGATCTGAAACTAAGCAAGATTGATTATAGCACAATTACCACATAACGTCAAGCTGTGGCAAATATATACAAGGGGAGGATAGTTTATCTGTACTTTTTTGTGTACTGTTGAAAAAATAGTGCCGAAACAGCGGATTTACTTGCATTTTGTGCAAAAAAGGTGTATAATACATCTACTTAACGAAAAAATATGTGTATTTGATAAAGACTGTGAGGTCAGAACATGGAAGAAAACGAGAAAAAAACTGCGCTTGATCAGGGAAACGAAGCCGGCGAGGGTGTAAAAAGTCCTGTAACAAAGGAAGATAAAGCAAAGCTTATTGCCAGAAACATGGCAAGCGTATCCTTTGACGGCGAAGCGACCCAGGATAAGAGCGAAAAAAGTCAGAACGAGGCTCTGAGAAAGGTCAATGAGGCTGTGAACAACACTCGCAGCTATGACCGTGGGGCAATACGTGCAACAGGTACAGAGGAAAGAGATATGTCGCAGGTTAGAAGAAAAAGACCGGATGGTGCAAGAGCACCCCAGCGCAGAGATCAGGGACAGAGAAGAAGCTCCGACCCACACAGAAGGCCTCAGGGCGCAAAGCGCAGACCGGTCAGAAGGAAAAAGAAGTCAAAGGCTCCGCTGATAATATGTCTGTCACTGCTGGGCGTTATGGTCCTCGGACTTGCTGTGGCGTATATTGTCGGGGTAAACAAATACAAGGGCGTATTTCTTGACAACACCTTCATAAACAATATAGATGTAAGCTCAAAGTCAAAAGAAGAAGCTTACAAGATGGTAAAGGAAAAGTCACAGCTCAAAGACAGCATCACAATAGTCAGACTCGGGGGAGAGCAGATCTCTATCCCTTTGAAGGAGATCGGATATGAGGACAAGACCCAGTACGAGATAGAAAAGTTCTATAATTCACAGAACCATTATAACTGGGTGGCGTCAAAGTTCAAAAATACACAGTTTGAGCTTGAGGAAAAGTTTGATTATGATAAGGCGCTGCTTGAAGCACAGCTTAAAAAACAAATGACGGCGACAGGCTCCGGCAAGGATCCTATCGACGCTACTATCCAAAAGAGCACAGACGGTTCGGGATATGTTATCGTTAAGGAGAAGCCCGGCGATAAGATAAACCTGGACAAGATAAAGAACCTTTATGACTTTGTTGAAAAAAGCCTTGATAAGGGAACCTTTATCGTGGATGTGGCTGAGGTGGACTGCTACGAAACAGCCAAGATAACCGCAGACTCTCTTAAAGAGAAGTGCGATAAGCTCAATAAGATGTTCAACTTCACCATCACCATTGACTTTACCTACGCTCAGGAACAGCTCACAGGCGATATGGTCATGAACTGGGTAAACTTTGATGATAAAGCTGACAACGGTATCGCCGTTGACATGAAACAGGTTGAGACCTATGTTGAGGGACTTTCAAAGAAATATGACACCTATGGCAAGGACAGAGAGTTCAAGACCACCAAAAAAGGCGTTATTACCATTAAGGGCGGAAAGCTGGGCGAGAACGATTCGGGCAGCTACGGCTGGTGGATGGATCAGGAAAAGACTATGGAGCTCATCGCAAACCTCATAAGAGAGGCTAAGAACGCCAAGGTCAAGCCGGTCTACTACACATGGCCCAACGACCAGAACTTCACCTTCACCTGTGATGAGTCGGTAAGGACCGCAGAAAAGGACTGGGGCAATACCTATATCGAGATCGACCTTGTAGCTCAGCACCTGTGGTATTATAAAGACGGCAAGGTGGCTATGGAAAGCGATATAGTTTCCGGTCTTGACGGAGATTATAACAGATATACCCGTGAGGGCGTGTTCAAGGTGTTCTATAAAGAGCGCAACAAGGTCCTTCGTGGAAACGCAGGCGGCGCAACATGGGCATCTCCTACAACATACTGGACAAATATGAGCCTTTACGGCGCAGGTCTGCACGACGCTTCGTGGCAGTACGGCGTATTCGGCGGAACAAAGTACAAGTATGCGGGAACTGCATCTCACGGATGCATAAATATGCCTCTTGACAAGGCTAAGTATGTATTTGACAATGTGCCGATGAACACACCTGTATTTATCTACAAGATAGATAAAGCCGCTGCCGGTGCAGCTACAAAGCCAAACTGATAAAAATCAAAACTCCGCAGAGGAAGATGACCTTTGCGGAGTTTTTTATTGGGGATATTATTATGAGAGGGATCTATTTTGTAGAAGGGTCGATAAAGTCCACCGGGTCTATCCAGCTGCCGTTGCGCTCAAGTGCAAAATGCAGATGAGCAGGCAGGGCAGACTCTATCTGTGCGGTTTCTCCCACGGAGCCGATAACGTCCCCGGAGTTTACATTGTCCCCTTCGGAAACGCTGACAGTCGCCCCCATGCCCCGGTAGTGCCCTGTAATGCCGTTGCCGTGGTCGATGGTAACACAGCTGCCCCAGAGTGCATCGTTGTAGACCTTTTTCACAACGCCCTTATTCATTGCCTTTACAGCGGTGCCTGCATCAGCTTTGATGTCCACGCCGTCGTGGGTCTTCCACACCCCAAGGGTCTTGCTTTTCACCAGCTCGCCGTTGGAAAAGGGCTGTATTATCTCACCGTCAACGGGCATGATGCTTGGCTGGGTCTTTATGTCAAGCTCAGGCTTTGAAGAGCTGTCCTTGGGCTGATCGTCCTTGTTTTTTTCTGCCTGCTGTGCCGTGGAGAGGGAACTGTCCGGATCTTTGATGATGCTGTCAAGCTTGTTGTCCGCCGAAAGTGGGGATATGCTGCTTGACGGCTCTGCCAGAGACAGGGTGTCGTTTATGGTGTCCATAGTCTTATTGTATGCCGCCATACCTGCACCTGCCAGTGCAAGGATACAGGCTCCTACGGTGATGTATATACCCTTTTTGCCTATATACCTGCCGATCTTTGAATTTTTCAAGCGAATGAATCTCATGGTATAAAAAACCTTTCCCCGATAAGACGTTTTCTGTGCGGCAAATAACCGCCAGATGCCAGCTTATGCTATCGGTGCATAAGTCCTTTGACCTTATTTTGGACACTTGTGGCGGAATTATTCACCATGGGGCAAAATTTGTTGACAAGCAGACCGGGATATGATAAAATTTTAAAACAGCTGTTTTTTATATGAGAGGTAAGGTAAATGGAGCAGATAAGTGAAAATGAGATAAATGTACAAAATGTCCTTGTGGCAGCGGTGGATCTGGGGGACTATGACGTAGATCAGTCCCTTGACGAGCTGGAGGAGCTGGTGGATACCGCAGGAGGACAGGTGGTGGCAAGGGTGGTGCAAAAGCGCCATTCCTACGACAGCGCCAGCTGTATCGGTGCAGGCAGGCTTGAAGAGATAGCCGAGCTTTGCAGTCAGCTGGCTGTGGACAGGATCGTCTTTGACTGTGAGCTTACCGCCACCCAGATTAGAAATATCGAAAATGTGTGCGGGGTCTTTACTATCGACAGGACCATGCTTATACTGGATATTTTCGCACAGCGTGCTAAGACCCGTGAGGGACGGCTGCAGGTGGAGATCGCCCAGAACAAGTACCGTCTGCCAAGACTTGCGGGAATGGGCACCGATCTTTCCCGTCTAGGCGGAGGGATAGGTACAAGGGGTCCGGGCGAAAGTAAGCTGGAAACGGACAAAAGACATATCCGAAGCCGTATCGAAAAGCTTTCCCGTGAGCTGGATAAAACAGCGCAGCACAGGGATATGCTGAGAAAAAGGCGAAAAAAGGATAATGTCCGTGTGGCTGCCATCGTGGGGTATACCAACGTGGGCAAATCCACCCTGCTAAATACCCTTACAAAGGCAGGAGTTTTGGCGGAAAACAAGCTCTTTGCCACCCTTGAAACTACCTCAAGAGCCATCACCCTCCCCGACGGAAGAGAGGTGGTGCTGGTGGATACGGTCGGTCTTATCAGACGCCTGCCCCATCACCTTGTGGAGGCGTTCAGATCCACCCTTGAGGAGGCTGCAAACGCAGACGTTATAATCCATGTCTGTGATGCCTCCGCACAGGATTGTCAGGAGCAGATCACTGTCACAAACCAGCTGCTGGGAGAGCTTGGCTGTGCAGGGATACCGGTGGTCACGGCGCTGAACAAGTGTGACAAGGTGCCATATATAGACAGCCTTGACATTTCCCACAGTGAAAACACCGTGAAAATGTCTGCAAAAAACGGCACGGGCATTGATGAACTGCTTGCGGCGGTGCAAAATGCCCTTCCCCGATCCAGCGTGCGCTGTAAGCTGCTGCTGCCCTTTGATAAGGCAGGGCTTTTAAATACTATCCGCAGGGACGGAAAAGTTTTCAGCGAGGAGTATACCGAAAAGGGAGTGCTCGCCGATGCTTTGGTGGATGCAAAGGTGTATCACCTGGTGCAGGGGTATAAAATAAGCAGCAGTTCATAAAAAATTAACTTGACAAAAATCAAACGAAGTGCTATCCTTTATCTATCATATTTATGAAAGGAACAAAAAAGATGTTCACTGTAATTATCTCAGCAGTCTTTACATACTTCTTTTTCAGCTTTGGCTTTTTCTGGTCAGGGCTTTTCGGTGGTGTGCAAAAGAGTGTTTTGGGAAGATATTGCAGTTAGGCTTTCATAGCTTTGATATGTAGATCAGACCGCAGCTTTGCACCCACAAGGCTGCGGTCATTTTATTTTTGAAAGGATGGTCAAAATGGTAATCATACTGAAAAACACAGCAGATTCTCAGCAGGTAGGGGAGCTTATCAGATGGCTGGAGGACAGCTGCAAGGTAAAGACAAACCTTGTAGAGGGTGTCCATTCCACAATAATAGGGCTTATCGGGGATACCCTGCATATGGACACAGAGGCGATAATGGCAAACGACTGTGTGGAGAGCGTTCAGCGTGTGCAGGAGCCTTACAAAAACGCAAACAGAAAGTTCCACCCCGACGATACGGTGATAGATGTTTGCTCCAGAAAGATAGGGGGAAACAAAACACAGATAATCGCAGGACCCTGCTCTGTGGAAAGCGAAAAACAGCTTATGGAAACGGCGATAGCCTGCAAACAGGCAGGTGCAACAATGCTCCGTGGAGGTGCCTTCAAGCCAAGGACCTCGCCTTATTCGTTCCAGGGACTGCGAGAAGAGGGCATAAAGCTTTTGCTCAAAGCTAAAAAGGAAACAGGCCTGCCGGTAGTTACCGAGATAATGTCCCTTGCACATATGGATATGTTCACAGATGTGGATGTGATACAGGTGGGGGCAAGGAATATGCAGAACTTTGAGCTGCTCAAAGAGCTTGGACGCTGCGACAAGCCGGTGCTGCTGAAAAGGGGACTTTCAAGCACCCTGGAGGAGCTGCTTATGAGTGCAGAGTATATAATGAGCGAGGGAAATTCCAAGGTCATCCTCTGCGAAAGAGGTATTCGCACCTTTGAGACAATGACAAGAAATACCCTTGATATCTCGGCGGTGGCGCTGCTTAAACAAAGATCTCACCTGCCGGTGGTGGTGGACCCCAGCCATGCAACAGGCCTTGTAAAGCTGGTTGAGCCAATGTCCCTGGCAGCAGTTGCCGCAGGCTGCGACGGACTGGAGATCGAGGTCCATTGTGACCCTAAAAGCGCCCTCAGCGACGGCGCTCAGCAGCTTACGCCCAAGGCGTTTTGCAGCGTAATGGAAAAGATAAAAGCCCTTGCCGGCTTCATGGGAAAGGATGTTGACGAGGCTTAGTAATTACGGGCGTTTGTTGACAAGGCTGAGGAAAATTGTTATAATAGAAAACGGAAATTTGGCTGACGGGAGGCTGCTATGAACTTTAATGTTACACTGAAAAGAGTCGTTGACGACTCATATGACATCGAGATAGGTTACGAGCTTTATGGCACCCTTGCCCGGGATCTGAGCCAAGGGCTTGCCGGCAGCAGAAAAAGGCTTGCTGTTATAACCGACGACAGGGTGGAAAAGCTGTATGCCGCAAAGGTGCTTGAAAGTCTCCGGGAGGCAGGCTTTAATGCGGATATGTTTGTTATCCCAAACGGTGAAAAGTCCAAAACAAGACAGATGAAGGAGTTTCTTGAAGATTCCATGCTGGAAAAGGGGTTTCGCCGTGACTGTGCCGTGATAGCCCTTGGGGGAGGCGTGGTGACAGACCTTGCAGGTTTTACCGCAGGCACCTTCGGCAGAGGAGTGCCCTTTGTGAATTATGCAACGACCCTGCTTGCCGCTGCGGACGCTTCGGTGGGGGGGAAAACAGCGGTGGATACCCCTCTTGCCACAAATCTCATAGGAATGTTCAACCAGCCCAAAAAGGTCTACATCGACATTTCCACCTGGAAGACCCTGCCTCGTGAGCAAATATCCAGCGGCCTTGCGGAAACAATAAAGCACGGCTGCCTTGGGGATATAGAGCTTTTTGAGTATCTTGAAAAGAACATCGAAAAGGTCTTTGACTGTGACCGTCAGGTGTGCGAGTATATATGCGAGCATAACTGCCGGGTGAAATATAAGGTGGTAATGCAGGACGAAAAGGAGAGCGGCCTGAGAGAGGTGCTCAACCTGGGGCACACGGTGGGCAGAGCCATAGAGACCGTTTCGGACTATAAGCTGCTCCACGGACAGGCTGTGGCAATAGGCCTTTGTGCACAGGCAAAGCTTGGAGAGAAACTGGGATATATCTCACCTGAAAATGTGGCAAGGGTGCAAGACCTTTGCCAAAGAGCACAGCTTCCCACAAGCATCCCCGGATATATTGATAAACAAAAGCTGGTGGATAAGCTTTATACCGATAAAAAAGTCCGGGAAGGCAAGCTCAGGTTCGTTTTCCAAAAGCAGATCGGCGAAATGATGTGCTTTGGAGAAAACCAGTACGGCAAACAAATAAGCCGTGAGCAGATAGGGGAAATAATAGATAAGATGTAAAGCAAAAGCAGAAAAAGCAGATGATAAAATGGGATACATAGTCAGAGAGATAACGCCCGAGGACGACAGGGCGGTGGAAAATATCATACGAAGCTGCCTTGTGGAGTTTGGAGCGGACCATGCAGGCACAGCATGGACAGACCCCGATCTGGGGTGCTTTTCCAAAGTTTATGCACGCCGTGACAGCAGATACTGGGTGGCGCAGGAGGAATCGGGAGAGATAGTCGGCGGAGCAGGCATAGGAAAGCTGAAGGGTGCAGATGGAGTGTGTGAGCTTCAGAAAATGTATTGCCTTCCAAAGGCAAGGGGCACAGGCGCAGCAGGGCTGCTTATGCGGACAGCTCTGGACTTTGCCGCAAAGCATTACCGCAGATGCTATCTGGAAACGCTGGAAAATATGAAGGCGGCTCAGAGATTTTATGAAAAGTACGGATTTGAGCGTACCTTTGAGAAGATAGTGAAAACAGGCCATTTTGCCTGTGATGTGAGGTATATAAAAGAGCTGTGAGTGCTTGTGCTGTCAAAGCTTAAATAAAAGGGACTAAAAACAAAAAAGCGAAGAGATGTAATAAAATTGTCAAAATCAAAGTATAACAAACGTCTTAAAAAGCAGATCAAAAAAGAAAAAGACGAAATGAAAAGCAGGCTCAAAGCCAAGCGTATCTGTATGTGGTTGGTGCTGGTTTTTGAGGCGTTTCTGATAATTGTATCGTTGGTCGATGTCGCAAAGGCGCAGAAATCCGAGTGTACCGGGAAGGCATATGCCTTGGTGACGGACAAAGAAGTGGTAACGGGCGGTAATCACTATATCAAGACCTTGCTGACGATAGAGGTTGAAAAGGGCAGCGATTTCAGCCTCGATGTTATTAAAAGCAGAGGCTCGGATTTCGATAAAGGTGACAGGATTCTGATACACTATGACCCCTACGACCACGATAATTATTATCTCGATGGAGATCTGGAATACTTCACAAATGCAAGGATAGTCCTTATCGTGCTTTCTGTGGTGATGGGTATAGTGTGCATATGCGTCATAAGGTCAGTGCACAACGAAAAGAAAAAACAGGAACAATGGAGAAACGAACACAATGGTAGTTACTATAAATCCCCGTAAACTCAAGGGTGAGGTAAGCGTTCCCCCTTCAAAAAGCGTGGCACACAGACTTGTGATAGCTGCGGCGCTGGCAAAAGGCACCGGCAAAGTGGAAAACCTAAGCCTTTCAAAGGATATAAGCGCAACGGTGAACGCTATGCGCTCTCTGGGGGCAAAGATAGATATAAAGGGCGATACTGCGCTCATAAGGGGCATTGAAAAGGTGCCCGAAAGGGCAGTTATAGACTGCTGCGAATCAGGCTCGACCCTTAGGTTCCTTATCCCCGTTGCGTGTGCCCTTGGGGTGGAAACTACGTTCTTAGGGCAGGGCAAGCTGCCCCAAAGACCCATAACACCCTATCTTGAGGAGCTTCCAAAGCATGGAGCGGAGTTTGACTATCAAGGGACAATGCCATTTACCGTGAAGGGAAAGCTTAAAAGCGGAGAATACCGTATCCCGGGAGATATCTCATCTCAGTTCGTTACCGGGCTGATATTTGCACTGGCACTTTTAAAGTGCGAAAGCAGGATAACACTGACCTCTCCCCTCCAATCACGCCCGTATGTGGATATAACCGCAAGCTGCCTTAAAAAATGCGGCGTAAGGGTGGAAGAAACGGCAGGGGGATATGCTGTAAAGGGCGGAGAGATGAAAGGCTTTGATGCCTCCGTTGAGGGGGATTATTCCCAGGCGGCGTTCTTTTGCGTGGCAAATTCTCTGGGCTCTGATGTGGATATTCTGGGGCTTGATGAAAAATCTTGCCAGGGGGATAAAAAAATTGTTGAAATATGCAGAGAAATAGTGTATAATAAAAATGGCGGGCTGAAAGCTTTTGAGCTTGATTGTTCGGATATCCCCGATCTTGTGCCGATACTTGCAGTGCTTGCAAGCTTTTGTGAGGGCAAAAGCCGTATAAGCAACGTGGCAAGGCTGAGGATCAAGGAAAGCGACAGGCTCAGCGCCATAAGCAGCTGTCTGAATGCCCTTGGGGGCAAAGTCACTCCGGGAGAGGACTTTCTGGAGATACAGGGAGTGCAAAGCCTTAACGGAGGCACCGTGGACTGCTTTAATGACCATAGGATAGCTATGGCAGCGGCAGTGGCAGCAACGAGAAGTACAGCGCCCGTAACGCTTTTGGGGGCACAGTGCGTTGAAAAATCCTATCCCGACTTTTTCCGGGTGTATAAAAGCCTGGGCGGGGATATTACTGTTGAGAAATAAGCCGCTTAGCGGAAGGTGGAGGAAAGAATATGTCGTCGACATGGAACAATAAGATAACCTTTTCAATATTCGGAGAAAGCCATGGACAGGCCATAGGTGTGTGCATGGATAATATCCCTGCAGGGGAGAGCCTTGATATTGACGAGATATATAAGTTTATGGCAAGAAGAGCTCCCAAAAAGGACGGCCTTACTACCCCACGCAGTGAAAAGGATATTCCCCGGATAGTGTCGGGCTTTTATAACGGAAAGACCACCGGCACGCCTATTTGCGCCATGATCGCAAACACCGACCAGCATTCTCAGGACTATTCCAGACTTTCAAAGCTTGCAAGACCCGGTCATGCGGATTATACCGGCGCTTTGCGTTACAGGGGCTTTAACGACTTTCGTGGGGGCGGACATTTTTCCGGCAGACTCACAGCGCCCCTTTGCTTTGCAGGAGCAGTTGCACAGCAGATACTTCGCAGAAGAGGGATATACATAGGCGCACATATCGCACAGATACACGGCATACAGGATAAGAGCTTTGATGCTATAAACACCTCAAAGGACGATATAAGAGAACTTTGGGACAAGGATTTCCCTGTTATTATAGACGTTCAGGGAAACGAGATGAAAAAGGAGATAAAAAAAGCCAGAGAAGCCGGAGACAGCGTTGGCGGTGTTATTGAGGCTATCGCAATAAACGTTCCCGCAGGGATCGGCTCACCTATGTTCGACGGGCTGGAAAATTCCATTGCCCAGCTTATCTTCGGGATCCCGGCGGTAAAGGGACTTGAATTCGGAGCAGGCTTTGCAAGCGCCGAGCTTACAGGTTCGGAGAATAACGACGAGTTTTATGTAAACGACAACGGTCACGTTGTAACAAAGACCAATAACCACGGAGGGATCCTTGGCGGCATCTCAAGCGGAATGCCCATAACCCTGCGTGTGGCAGTAAAGCCTACCCCGTCCATTTCAAAGCCCCAGGAAACAGTGGATTATTCTGCAATGAAAAATGAAACACTGGAGATAAAGGGAAGACATGACCCATGCATCGTCCCAAGGGCAGTGCCTGCGGTGGAGGCTGCGCTGAATATCGCTATCCTCAACCATATGCTTGATTATCCTAACTTTTGATTAAGGGGGGCGTGTTCTTGGAAAAGAACCCCGAGAGATTTTTTTCACAGCAGATGAAAACGATCTTTGATGTGAGTCAGGCAAAAATACTTATCGGAAGCTTTCTTTCAAGCTCTCAGATAAACTGTACGGCGGCTCAGCTGCGTGAGATACTTACGGTAAACGAGAATGTTATCGGGTATTTTACCTATGTTGAGGCGTTTGAGCAGATGTGTAAAGACGGTATGACCCAAACGGACGCACAGGGCCATGTAAAGCTGACCGATACGGGCAGACAGCTTGTGAGTGAGCTGGAAAGCATGGTGCCAAGAAGTTTGAGGGACAGAGCATTGATCTCCGGTGAGGAGTATATGCAGGATAAAAAGAACAAAAGAGATATACGTGTTGAGCTTGTATCCCAAGGGGAGGACCTGGGCGCACAGTGTGAGTGCTGTGACAGCGGAAGAACGCTTATGCGTATGGTGCTGTGGAACAGGGAAAGGGAGATATCGGACCATGAAAGATCCCTTATGAACAGCGACCCTTCAAGGCTCTATTGTTCGGTAATGGACTATATTTTAGGAAAAATGCCCCCCGATGAGGATTTTGCGGGGCAAACAGATCTGGAAAAAAGGCTTACAGCCGCCGCAAGAGAAAAGGCTGAAAAGGCACAGACACAAAACAAATGCGAGATAAAATATCCACCCCGGGGAATGATAGTAAGCTGTAAGTGCAGCTGCTGCCAAAAGGTGCTGATGGAGCTTGATGTGGGGGCACCCGATGAGGAGCAGGCACAGTTTATCGCCAAGCGGCTGGAAAACGATATGTCCCTTTACAAAAATATTGTGGAATGTGTACTGAAAAACAGAATATAAACCAAAGAGAACGATAGAGGTTTCGTTCTCTTTTTTTTGGTGGATATGCTGTATCCCGGCGGCTGTTTTCGGCAAAAAACTGTTGATTTTTGTGAAGGTTTGTGGTATAATGAAAAAACGAAGATGACCAGTCGGAAGATAAGGGGGATAATATGAACAGAGTAATGACAGAACAGGAATTGTTGGCGTGCTTTGACGACGCAGTTAAATTCGGGCACATTTTTGTCACATATCAGCCCAAGATAAACCATTCCACAGGAAGAATGATAGGTGCAGAGGCGCTTATGAGGTGGACTCACCCCGTTTACGGTATGCAGTATCCCTCGGACTTTATCCCTGTGCTGGAAAAAAACGACCTTATTTACAGAGCCGACCTGGCGGTGTTTGAGTCGGTGTGCAGATTTCTTCGTAAGTGCCTTGACAACGGGGAGACACCTGTGCCTGTGTCGGTGAATATGTCAAGATATGATATATACCGCAAGGATTATGTGGAGCAGATAGAAAATCTGCGTAAAAGCTTTGACATACCTGTGAAGTACCTTCATGTGGAGATAACGGAAAGCTCTGCCATCGGCGGTATGGAGCTTGTGACCGACGTGCTGCGCCGGCTGCATGAGTACGGGTACATTGTGGAAATGGACGACTTCGGAAGCGGATATTCCTCTCTTAATGTGCTCAAAGACCTGGCGGTGGACGTTATAAAGCTGGATATGCGTTTTCTCAGCGGCGACATCGGCGGCAGAGGAGGCACCATAATCAGCGCCATAGTGCGTATGGCAAAGTGGCTGGGTACACCTGTTATCGCAGAGGGCGTTGAGACCATGGAGCAGGCGGACTATATGAAGAGCATAGGCTGTAAGTATGTCCAGGGATATTTGTATTCAAAGCCTGTGGCGGAGGATGAGTTCAGAGAAAAAATGGGACAGCTGGAGCATGAACCGCTGACACCTGCTATGGACCTTATAAACAGCATGGAAGCAGGACGCTTCTGGGATCCCCGGTCTATGGAGACTATTATCTTCAATAACTTTGTGGGCGGCGCAGTTATTTTTACATATCACAACGGTGACGCAGAGATACTCAAGGTGAACAAGAAATATATAAAAGAGATCGGCATGAATATGATGGAGCAGGAGATACTTGATGCGGACCCGTGGGCGTCCCTTGACAAGAAAAACCGTGAGATCTATGAGCAGACGCTTTTGCGTGCCATCAGATCAAAGGACGAGGAAAGCTGCGAGACCTGGCGCAATATCTGCTCAAAGACCTGCGGCGAGGACAGGATATGCGTGCGAAGCTTTATCCGTATGATCGGAAAGACCGAGGAGCAGTATCTGTTCTATGCCATGGTACAAAACGTCACCGCAGAGAAAAAGCGCTATAACGAGCTGTATGACAGCGAGCGCAGGTTCCGTTTTGCCAGCGAGCACGCCAACGTTTACGCCTGGGAGGTGGAAGTTTCCACCAGGGAGATGAGACCGTGTTTCAGATGTATGCGTGATCTTAATGTTCCGCCGCTGGTGCATAACTATCCGGAGCCGCTTATAGAAACGGGAGTTTTCCCGCCGGATTATGCGGATATGTACCGTGAGGTAATGGACAAGCTGCTGAGCGGTAAGATAGACAGCTTTGAACATATCATACCTCTCACCGTGGGACGAGTTCCCTTCCACGTAAGATACACCCTGGAGCGTGACGAAGCAGGCAAGCCTCTGAAAGCTTACGGCTCTGCAACTCTGGTGGTGGACGATGAAGAAAAAGGAGAATAATAAAAAAGCCGCCTCTTATATGCGATGCTGATATAGAAGTTTTGCCCCGAAGCAAATAAATTGCTCCGGGGCATTATTTTATTATTTGTCTGCTCAGATAAAACAAAATTCAGTGTTCTATGCAAACTTTCAAAACCGGATAATAAACAGGTTTTTTGTTCAAGCTTTTTCTCGTAAAAGAAAGCTACACTATCCTGCGGATAGCGTGCGGTCGAGGGCGGCGCCCTCGTCGCTCTCCGCAGAGAGCGAAATCCTCATACATCGTGCGCTCCGCAAGGGACGTGAACAAGCGAACAGCAAGCTGCACGCTTCAAAACAGTCCGGTGGACTGTTTTGGAAGAGGGGACGCCCTGCAAGAGAGGGCGTGCCCCTCAGAAACACAATGTCAAAATACTTCTATATTGACACTGCCCTTACAGGCGGCTTTTTTACGCTAAGGGTAAAAGATTGACAAAATGCCATATTGCGTGGTATAATCTAAAAGGAATGATAATTAACTGAAGCGAGGTACGGATATGGTATCAAATACCTATTATCTAAAAAGGAACGAAAAGGATTTTGCAAATATCCCCGAAGAGGCCCAGAGAGTGGCGGAGTATCACGGGCTGGATAACCGTGCCTGCCTGAGAATGCGCCTGCTGGCAGAGGAGCTTATATGTATGATGCCCCACCTGCTTAAATACGGCAAGGGTAAGTTCTGGATAGAAAACGCAGGCAAAAGGTTTGAGCTGCATTTGGGAGTTATGATAGACAAAACCGGTGAATATGACGTAGACAGGATACTTTCCATATCCGGTGACGGAAAGAATGCCGCATCAAAAGGCATTGTGGGAAGGCTCGTGGTGTGGCTTGAAAGCATCGTTGGAAACAACAACTCCGTTAGCGAGGACCCATACGGTGTGTGGTCAAGGGGTTTGGCGGACTATGACGAGGAAACTATCTGGTCGCTGAAAAATTACCGTGACGCATTTGAGTCCGAGGAGGTCAAAAGATCATACAGCGAAGACTGGGACGAGCTTGAAAAGTCGATCCTTGCAAATCTTGCGGATAACGTTACCGTGGGTGTTGCCATGGGAAAGATAGAGATAGTAATAGAAAAAAGTTTCAAATAAAACTAACAACGGCCCTTACCTTTACCCGGTAAGGGCCGTTTTATTTATATTCGCACAATTTTTTTGTTTATCAGAATCATACAAAGATTGCAACAACATCCTGTACGGAAAAAAGTGTCAGATCCATTGTTTTTTGCCTCCTTTTCTTTATTTATGTGTTAAGTCTTTGATCAAAATTATTTCTTTGCGATGATATCAAACTCATTGTACAAGAAAATTACATTGTACCACATTACTGCGTTCCTCCTTTGTTTGAAGTGTTTGTTGTGTTTGTGTTTCCCTTGGTCTGTGTGTATAATATCACGTTCATACGGCTTTTTCAATAGATAGATTTTGCCGCCGATGTAGTATAAACAACACCCCCGAAAAAGGGTGTTGCGTAAACTACAAGCGGTTTGAAAACTGTCAAAAAAATCCCTCGGGAGATCTTTTTTGTCCCGGGGGAATATATATAAGTATCTGTTTTTTAATTATCTCTGCTGCAAATATACTCTGCAAAGTTCAGGGCAAGCATTGATGCACATTTTTCAAGGTTGTCTGTATACTGCTGTCCCACATCCGGGTCAGCCTTGTCGGTTATTATCCGTAAAACGTTGTATGGCACCGAGTTTGCATAGCATATCTGTCCCACAGCTGCCCCTTCCATTTCTCCTGCACAGGCGCCAAACTGCTCTGCCAAAGGCAGCCTTTCGTCAGCCCCTTTAAGAAATCTGTCTCCCGATGCGATAATGCCCTTTTTAAGGCTTATGCCTTTGGTGAGGAAAAAACTTTCGATCTGCCCAAGGGTCTGCTCGTGACAGGGCATCTCCACCACGTTTATCCCGGAGATAAGTCCCACAAGATCTCCCGCCGCAGAGGTGTCCATGTCGTACTCAACGGTTGCGCTGGCGCATACGGTATCTCCTATGTCCAGATCCTGAGTAAGTGCCCCTGCAACACCTATATTAAATATGTGGGTGCAGCCGAAGTTGACTATCATAATGCTTGTGCAGACTCCGGCAAAGACCTTTCCCACCCCGCATACGGAAAGCACCACCCAGGTGTTTCCCAGTTTTCCGCTGATAAATTCTCCGTAGCCTATCTTTTCTTTTTTAATATCTGTAAGCAAAGGCCGGATCGTTTCCGCCTCACATGACATGGCGGTGATGATACCGATGATCTCAGGTTTATTATTCATGATTGTTCCTCCGTTATGCTGGTATTTTTGCCGTGGCTGTAAGCTGCTGCGGTCTTTCTTAAAAGCAGTACCCACACTATGAAAATGCACACCGCCCCTCCAAGAGCGCTTCCGCAGGTATCTATTATAACGTCCCGCACCTCGCATGAGCGCCCCGGGACAAAGGACTGGTGTATCTCGTCGGTGATCGCATAAACACAGCATATCCCCAATGCGGAAAGATACCGCAGGCCTTTTCTTTTTAAAAACCATAATCCGCCCACAGCCGCAGCCCCCATAAGGGCGTATATAGAAAAGTGGGCGCCCTTACGCACCGCTTTGGTGAGTATATCCATAAATATCCGGTAGTCCTCCGGGTTTTCCATCTCCCGGGCAGATGAGAAAAAGCGGTCTTTTATAAATTCAACTACCATTCCGCTTTGCTCCGACGATCGGGTGGAATCGTTTGAGGAAAACCAGAAAACCACAGCAAATAAGATCACAAGCGGGACAAAGCCAAGTATGATCCTGGCAGGTCTGTTCATTTGAAGTTCTCCTTAATATATGCAATAAGCGCATTTTTTTCGTTTTTTGTCCGCTCCTCTATCACCCTGTCCAGCAGCAATTTAAGAGCCTTTCCTATGTCGCTTCCCTCATAGCCGAGGGCGATAAGGTCGTTGCCGTTAACAGCAAGGTCGCTTATGTGGATACAAAGCTGTTCTTTGCGGATCTGCTGTGCAATATCCCCAATGGCGTCAAGCTCCGCAAGCTTTTGCTCACGCATATATTCCGACTGTGCAAGGGTATCTGCACGGCGGACACTGAGGTAGTCGTCAAAAAAGCTGTCGTCGTACTTTGACATGAGCCTGCGAACGGATCTTTTCACAGGGGGTATACGGGTGTCGTGTTCAAGCACCAGATCATAGATACGGCTGCGTGATCTGTTGTCAAGTTTAAGAGCGCCTGTGATCTCCCGTGAGAGCTTTGCGCTTTTCAGCTGATGGGTCTTGAAATGATCCACGCCATCCCGGTCGGTGGTGTGCACAAGGGGCTTGCCGATATCGTGCAAAAGCATGGTAAGCCGAAGGACCCAGTCGGGGGAGATGTTGTTCACGCTTTTACAGATGTGGGTGTAAACGTCCCAGCAATGGTGAGGGTTGTTTTGTGCAAGGTCAAAACAAGGCTCAAGCTGGGGGATAAGTACCGCCATAACGTCACGGTATTGGATCAGTATCCTTGCAGGGTCTCTTCCGCAAAGGAGCTTTTTAAGCTCTGCGGCGATACGCTCTGCGGATATGTTTTTCAAAAGCTCTTTCTGTCTGTGGATAGCAAAAGAGGTGTTTTTTTCTATCTCAAAATCAAGCACCGAGGAAAAACGCATTGCCCGCAGGATACGCAAAGCGTCCTCGTCAAAGCGCTCTCGTGGGTCACCGACGCATCTGATGATACGGTGTTTTAGATCCTCAGTGCCCCCGAACATATCCACCAGCCCCTCCCGGCGGTTGTAGCAAAGGGCGTTTATGGTAAAATCACGCCGTCTCAGATCCTGTGAAAGATCCTTTTCAAACCTGACCGTATCGGGCTTGCGGTGGTCAGAGTAGGTGCCGTCGCTTCGGAAGGTGGTTATCTCAATGGGATCGTGGTCTATAATAACGGTGAGGGTGCCGTGCTTTATGCCGGTTTCGATGGTGTTGTAAGAGGCAAATACCTCCTTCATCCCCTCCGGGGTGCAGTCGGTGCATATGTCGTAATCGTTAGGCTCCTTGCCAAGAAGAGCGTCCCGAACACAGCCCCCTACGATATAGGCTTTATAGCCCCGGGCGTGGAGCATATCAAGTGCAGTCTGTGCATATAAAGGTATATTTATCTCCACGTTTTGTTTCCTCCTTTGGTCAGGGTATGCTGCGGACGGTCCGGATCAAAGTGCGCTGAGCCTGTCAAGTATCCTGTGCGCCGCCTCGTCCTTGCTCATCATCGGCAGCTCCTGTGTGTCTGTGGGTGCTATCATGGTTATAACGTTTGTGTCCACCCCAAAGCCTGCCCCTTGTGTTCTTAAAGAATTTGCACAGATCATATCGCAGTTTTTGCTTGCAAGCTTTTTGCGTGAGTTTTCCAAAACATTGTCCGTTTCCATGGAAAAACCGCAGATCAGCTGACCCTGACGCTTGCTCTCGCCAAGGGCTTTAAGGATATCCTTTGTACGCATAAGGTCTATCTTCATATCGTCGTCTGATTTTTTGATCTTGCTTTCAGCCGTTACCGCAGGGGTATAATCTGCAACGGCAGCAGCTTTTATTATAATGTCCTGTTCCGCCGCTTTGCCTGTTACGGCCTCAAACATTTCCTGTGCGGTCTGTACCTTTACCACATCAACAAACATGGGCGGCTCCACATCGCAGTGTCCGCACACAAGGGTCACCTGTGCCCCCCTTTGCATGGCTGCTCTTGCTATGGCTATGCCCATTTTTCCGCTGGAGTGATTTGTTATAAATCTCACCGGGTCGATAGGCTCTCTCGTTGCGCCTGCGGTGACAAGTATTTTTTTGCCGGCAAGGTCCTTATCAAAAGCTATCTCTTTAAGGATATGCTCCACCAGCACCCTTTCCTCGGGCAGCCGCCCGTCGCCGATGTCGCCGTTTGCAAGCGTGCCTCTGTCGGCGTTTATAATGCCGTAGCCGTATGACGCAAGCTTTTTGATGTTGTCCTCAACGATAGGGTTGTGCAGCATATTGTGATTCATGGCAGGGGCGACCAGCTTTTTGCATGGGCACGCCATAACGGTGGTAGTCAGCATATCGTCTGCAATGCCGCAGGCTATCTTTCCGATAACGTTAGCCGATGCAGGTGCGATAAGTACGATGTCCGCAGCCTTTGCAAGGGCAACGTGCTCAACGCTGTACTGGAAATTGCGGTCAAAGGTGTCGATAAGGCATTTGTGCTGGGTCAGCGTTTCAAAGGTAATGGGGTTTATGAACTGTGTTGCGTTTTGGGTCATAAGTACGTGAACATCAGCCCCCAGCTTTTTGAGCATATTTGCGGTGTTAGCCATCTTGTAAGCTGCGATAGAGCCTGTTACGGCAAGAACAACGGTCTTTCCTTTAAGCATTGTGAAATTCCTCCAAATCATCGGGATTTTTTCATCTCGCTTTATATTATAACATAGTTTTTCCTAAAAAGATATAGCTTTTTTCAAAAAAGTGTGCTATAATGTTCTCGGAGTTTTTGGAGAACTCTGCGTAAAGGCGGCGAAAACCCCGCAGAAACGTGCCAAAGCAGATATTGATGCTTCAAGTCTGACTTTGCAGGGCACGGCGGAAAGCAGCCGTAATTGCGCTGTATTGTATCCTGCGGTGCAGGAATAATAACAAAGGAGGTTTTCGTTATGAAAACAAATGTAAAAAAAATGTTCAATGTTCGCCAGCTGACCATTCTCGGCCTTATGACCGCATTGGTCATGATCTTTTCGTTCACCCCCATAGGCTCGATACCTGTGGGCCCGCTGGTAATAACACTTAATGTTATCCCTGTGGCTATCGCAGCGGTGACCTGCGGACCTGTGGGCGGCGCTGTCATAGGGGGAGTGTTCGGACTTTTCAGCTTTTTGCAGTGCATCGGAGTGGGAGTGCCAAGCGGTATGGGCGCAGCGCTGTTTTCCATCAACCCCTTCTTCGCATTCGTCCAGAGATTTATACCCAGAGTCCTTGTGGGGCTTATTGCAGGCTATGCGTTCAAGATCACCAAAAAGCTTTCAAATAACGGCGTAGGCGGTGCAGTCGCAGGCTTTATGACTGCCTTTTCCAACACTTTGCTGTTTATGACGACTCTGGTTTTGCTTTTCGGAAGAACGGATTATATGGAAAAGCTAATGAAGGGAAAGAACGTTATCTGGTTCATTATCACCTTTGTGGGAGTAAATGCGCTGGTCGAAATGCTTGTTGCCACCGTTGTAACTGCGGCTGCGGCTGCGGTCCTCACAAAGGCAGGCTTTATAAAAGGCAAAGCAAAAGCCTGACACAAAAGGACGGGAGATAAGAAAATGATACTTGCAGTTGATATAGGAAACACAAATATAGTTCTTGGCTGCTGCGACAAGGATAAGATACTTTTCAGAGAAAGAGTTTCCACCAGCCTTACCGCTACCGACCTTGAATATGCGGTGATCCTGAGAACAGCTGTCGAAATGAACGGGCTTGACGGCTCGCAGATAGACGGAGCGATAATCTCCTCTGTTGTGCCCACGATAACCAATACGGTCAAAGCGGCGGTGGAAAAGTACACCAAGGTCAAGTGCAAGGTGGTGGGTCCGGGAATGAAGACCGGGCTTTCCATAAAGATAGACAACCCTGCCCAGCTGGGAAGCGATCTTGTGGTGGACGCCGTGGCAGGAATAAACGAGTATAAAACACCCCTTATAATTGTGGATATGGGTACAGCCACCACCCTTTCGGTAATAGACACCAACAAGGACTATATCGGGGGAATGATAATGCCGGGAATAATAGTTTCCCACGATTCCCTTATAAACCGCACCTCCCAGCTGCCAAGGATAGCCCTTGAACAGCCTAAAAAGGTGATAGGAACAAATACGGTGGAGTGTATAAAGGGCGGACTGCTCTATGGAAATGCAGGGGCTATCGACGGCATATGTCAAAGGATAATGCAGGAGCTTGGAAAGGACTGTACAGTGGTCGCCACCGGGGGACTGGCACCCATTATAGTTCCCCTTTGCAGGACAAATATAACCCTTGACGAGGACCTGCTGCTCAAAGGCTTGATGATAATTTACAACAAAAATATCTGACCGGTGAGGATAAAGCTATGATAAATGATATTCAGCAGAAAATAATCCAGCTCAAAAAACAAAAGGATATATGTATCCTTGCCCATAGCTACCAGGCTAAGGAGATAGTCGAGATCGCAGATATAACAGGCGATTCCTATAAGCTGTCTGTGGAGGCAGCAAAGGTGGAAAGCAAAAATATAGTTATGTGCGGCGTTCATTTTATGGCGGAGACCGCAAAGATGCTCTCCCCGGACAAGCACGTCTACCTTGCCAACCCCCTTGCAGGCTGCCCTATGGCGGAGCAGATGGACGCTGAGATGATAAAAGCCATAAAGGCAAAAGAGCCTGACAGGAAAGTGGTGTGCTATATAAACACCACCGCTGCCCTCAAAGAGGTCTGCGACGTTTGCGTGACCTCGTCCTCTGCTGTGAAGATAGTCAAGAATATGGACGCAGAAAAGATACTTTTCATTCCCGACTGCAACCTCGGTTCTTTCGTGCAGAAAGCCTGTCCCGATAAGGATATAAAGCTTTTGCAGGGGGGCTGTCCCACCCACGCAAGGGTCACAAAGGCAGAGCTTGACGAGGCTAAAAGGCTTCACCCTAAAGCCTTGGTGCTGGTTCACCCCGAGTGCAGACCCGAGGTCACCGAGCAGGCTGACTACGCAGGCTCAACAAGCGGCATAATGGATTTCGCCGCTAAGTCGGACGCAAAGGAATTTATCATCGGCACCGAAATATCCATCGCCGAGCATTTGCAGTACCGCTATCCCGACAAGGAGTTCTATGTGCTGTCCAAAGACCTTATCTGCCCGAATATGAAGATAACCACCCTTATGGACGTTTACAAGACCTGCGAGGGCATCGGCGAGGACAGCGGCAAAGCCTTTGAGATAGAGATGTCACCCGAGCAGATAGCAAAAGCAAAGGTCTGCATCGACGAGATGATTAGATTGGGTGGCTGATCCCACATAAAGAAAAGACGGCTTTAAGCCGTCTTTTTGTTTGCTTTTGAAAGCCGCTGCGAAAACTGGGAAAGAATTATCGCCCCGAACATTATCACGCAGCCGATGATCTCACGCACGCTTAGCCGCTCTCCAAGTATCACCGCCGCCGTAAGTACCCCGAACACCGATTCCATGCAAAGGATAAGCGATGCGACCGTCGCTTCGGTGTACTTCTGCCCGATTATCTGTAAGGTGTATGCAACGCCGCAGCTGAGGATGCCTGCGTACAAAAGGGGAACAGATGCATCTAAAATTCCGCTGAGCTTCGGTGTTTCAAATATGAACATGGCAATACCCGAAAGGGCTCCCCCCACAAGGAACTGCATCGCCGAAAGCCGCAGTCCGTCCCCTTTGGCGGTGAACCTTTCAATAGTGAGTATATGCAGGGCAAATACCGCCGCACAGCCTATGGCAAGCAGATCGCCTTTGTTGAATTCTCCCATGTCCTTTGGATCCACGCAGAGAAAATAAAGCCCTGCAAACCCCATAAGAACGCACAGCCATGTCATAAGCGGAGTGCGCTTTTTTACAAACAGCCCCAAAAGAGGCACAAAGAAAATGTAAAGAGCGGTTATAAACGCTATCTTTCCAGCTGAGGTGTACGCAAAAGCATGCTGCTGGATATTGCTTGCCACGCAGAATATCACCCCCAGCAATACACCGTATTTAACGGACTTTGCGTCCTCTTTTTTCTTTTGGAGCTTTTGCTGTGGGGTGAGCTTTTTGCTGACTGCCCTGTCACGGATAAGTATACAAGGCAAAAGCACCGCCCCGCCCATTAGCATACGTATGGCGTTAAAGGTAAAAGCCCCCATGCTTTCCATGCCCTTGCTCTGAGCGGTGAAAGCCATGCCCCATATCAAAGCTGTGAGCAGCAGCATAACTGCCCCTTTAAGCTGAGTTTTTTGCTTCATTTTATCACCTTTTCAATTCACGCTCAGATAAAATGATAACATATTTTCACAGCTTTATCAACAAGGGGGTGTGAAACTTTTTTTCCTTTTAATGGGCAAAGGGGACAATTTCAATAATTAACGATAATATCGTAATAAAACGTAAATAAAATGGTGGTAAACTTACAATAATTAATGTCGGGCGGGGGGTATATTATGAAAAAAATAACTTTGAGAACTTTAGCAGCGGCAATGTCCCTTATGATGCTGCTTACCGGCTGCTCTGAGGGAAACGAGACCGACAGCTCGGAAGCCCGGATCACCACCGCATCACAATCTTATGAAGAAAGCTCCGAAGCCCCAGAGACCACACAAGGGGTAAAAATGCCCACAGACGGTGACGTTATCCCCTGGGAGGGAGAGGGCGATCCTCTTGCAGGGGAAAAAAGCAGCACCACGGCAGCCTCTACCACCAAGGCGCAGACCACCACCACAACCAAGGCAGCAGCGACCACGACCAAAGCCGCTGCCCGGCAGAATAACGGTGGCGGAGGGAATAACGGGGGCAACAATGGCGGCGGTGCAAAACCTGCCGTTACCCCAAAACCGGCTGTTGCACCTACTTTTGCCTCGGGAACACCTGTACAAAGACACGGTGCGCTCAGAGTCAGCGGCAACCATATCGTGGACAGCCACGGTCAAGTTTTCATGCTCCAGGGTATGTCCACCCACGGAATAATGTGGTCTGACGAATCAAATACAATTCCTTTTTCCGGCATCCTTTCCACAAACTCTCTGCGGGTGCTCCGTGATGACTGGAGATGCAACGCCGTGAGGATCGCCATGTATACCGAGGAGTGGGGCGGCTATACCACAGGCTACGCTTCCCAGGCAAAGGCTAAGGTGGAAACCGGTGTTGCCAACGCTACCAGCCTTGGAATGTACGTTATAATCGACTGGCATATCCTCCATGACGGAAATCCCCAGACCCATAAGTCACAGGCTATCGCCTTTTTCAAGGAAATGGCGCAAAAGTACAAGAATTACAACAACGTTATCTACGAGATCTGCAACGAGCCAAACGGCGGTGTGACCTGGGCGGGACAGATAAAGGGCTACTGTCAGGAGGTAGTGAACGCTATCAGGAGCATCGACAAGAATAAGCTTATAATCTGCGGCACAGGCACCTGGAGCCAGGATATAGATAAGGTGCTTGGAAACAGACTCAGCGATGCAAACTGTCTGTATACCCTGCACTTTTATGCAAATACCCACACCGACTGGCTGAGACAGCGTTTGCAGAATTGCTATAACAGCGGTCTGCCGGTGCTTGTTACCGAGTTCGGTACCTGCGATGCCAGCGGAAGCGGCTACGTTAACGAGAGCCAGACAAGAGCGTGGTATAACCTGCTCAAAAACCTGAAGGTCGGCTGGTTCAACTGGTCGGCGGCAAATAAAAACGAGACCGCATCGGCGTTCAAGGCGGGAACAAATCTTGCAAACATAAGTGCAGGCGAGAGCCAGCTCACCCAAAGCGGAAGGCTTATAAGAACTCTTTTCCGTGAAAACGCCGCAGCAAACTCAGCGTATGTTTGATGAGGTGAAAAATGAGACTTGACAGCGTAAGAGAATACGAGAGAAGAATAAAAAGCATCATTATAACAGAAGATGAGATAAAAGACGCTCTGAAAAGAGCAGGGGAATATATAAACTCCCTGTACGACGGAAACCCCATTCTTCTTGTGAGTGTGCTCAAAGGGGCATTTGTCTTTATGGCAGACCTTTGCCGTGAGGTGACTGTTCCCTGCGAGATAGGTTTTATGTGCGTCAAAAGTTATTTTGAGGGGACCTCTTCCACGGGAGATGTAAGCGTGGTAATGGACCTTGACAGGGACGTGAAGGGCTACCATCTGGTGGTCGTGGAGGATATAATCGACACAGGAAGGACCCTGAAAAGGCTGGTGGAGATGCTTAAAGACAGAAAGCCTTTGTCTTTGAACGTTGTAACGCTCCTTGATAAGCCGGACAGGCGTGTGGTGGAAATGAAGGCGGATCTTTCCCTTTTTACCATACCGGATAAATTCGTTATCGGATACGGTCTGGACTGTGCGGAGTATTACAGAAATCTTCCCTACATAGGTGAATACAGCGAGATATGAGAATAAAAAAAGGCGGCTCTTTGCAAGGCATTGAGCCGTGATTTTTCACATATGAAGGAGGAAAAGATATGAGCATCACAGTGAATATTTATTATACGGGAAAAGATAACAGCGCAGTTGAATTTGCCCGTGAAATGGAACAAAGCGGAACAGCGGAACTTATAAGAAAAGAAAAAGGCAACCGCAGATATGAGTATTTTCTTCCAATGCAGGATCCCCGGACAGTTCTGCTTATAGACAGCTGGGAGGATCAGGCGTCCATAGATGCCCACCATGCTTCGCCTATGATGAAGACCATAGCGCAGCTGCGTGAAAAATACGATCTGCATATGAGGGTGGAAAAATATGTACCTGCGCCTGAGGAAAAACAGGACAGGGAGTTTATAAGAGAATAATCATGAAGAAGGTAAGTTTAGTTGGATAGGATAGTTTTTTTCAGAGATCTGGCATTGATAATAGTCAGCGCAAAGCTGTTCGGACTTGTGGCAGCAAAGCTGAAAGCACCCCAGGTAGTGGGGGAGATAATCGCAGGACTTGTAATGGGACCGAGTATCTTCGGGTTTGTGAAACAGTCTGATTATATGTCCCTGCTTGCGGAAATAGGGGTAATAATGATAATGTTCTCCGCCGGGCTGGAGACAAACCTTAAAGAGCTGGTCAAAACAGGACCCAAAGCTTTTATGATAGCTCTTATCGGAGTGTTTGTGCCCCTTGGTGGAGGAACGCTTCTGTACAGCTGTTTTTACGGCTTTGAGGCAGTGGGCAGCGACGGCTTTTACAGAGCGCTGTTCATCGGTACCATACTTACAGCCACATCTGTGGGAATAACCGTTCAGACCCTTAAAGAGCTGGGACATTTAAAAGAACACGTGGGTACCCTTATCACCAGCGCAGCGATTATCGACGACGTTATCGGCATCATCGTGCTTACCTTTGTCATCGGCTTTAAAAACCCCGAGTCAAAGCCCTCCACAGTGGTGATACATACATTGCTGTTCTTTGTAAGCAGCATCTGCGTGGGATTGCTCATGTACTATATCTTCAAATACATCGACAAGCATCACCCCCACCAAAGAAGGGTGCCAATACTGGGGCTTGCCCTTTGTATGTTCTTTGCCTTTGCAGCAGAGGAGTTTTTCGGCATCGCAGATATCACCGGCGCATATGTGGCAGGTCTTATCCTTTGCAATCTGAACGATTCGGATTATATCGCCCGTAAGATAGATATAAACTCATATATGATCTTCGGCCCGGTGTTTTTTGCAAGTATCGGTCTGAAAACGGAATTCAAAGGCTTTACAAGCTCTCTGCTGATCTTCTCCCTTTGCTTTGTGGCAGTGGGTCTTGTGACAAAAGTGATCGGCTGCGGACTTACGGCAAAGATCATGGGATACAACTGGAACGAGAGCCTTAAAGTGGGCGTGGGAATGATGACCAGAGGCGAGGTCGCCCTTATCGTGGCTCAAAAGGGACTGTCCGAGGGTATGCTTGATGCTAAGTATTTTGCCTGTGTGATACTTCTTATAATAGTTTCCTCTATCTCAACGCCTATCGTGCTCAAGCTTCTTTACAGAAAGTCCCACGGAAACAAGCGTACCGACGACGAGGAGCAGCAGCCCGTCCACGAGCAGTCATCGGTGCAAACATAATGACCTGACAAATACTCCAAGGCTCTGCCAGATCAGCGGCGGAGCCTTTTGGCTGTTTTAATAACAGCGGCGGCGAAAGTTTGTGTAAATCGCAGAAAAAACCGCAGCATCGGCGTGCCTTGTTGAATTTGGATGCCCGATGTGGTATAATTTAAAGTACGATCCAGGAAATACGCTTTTTAAAGGAAATAGTCATATGAAAAAATATTTTAGTAAAATAGGATTTTTGTTGTTTATACTTGTCTATGTGATATGCTGCTTTGTTCAGGCACCTGTTACAAAATCCGTGGGGTCAATGTGGTCCCTTCTTCCGCCGATAGTGGCTATCGGATTGGCGCTTATCACCAAAGAGGTGTATTCCTCCCTTTTTGCAGGAATACTTGCCGGAGGGGTCATCTGTGCAATATCCGCAGGGTCCGGCTTTTCGGGAATGTTCAATACCGTTGTGAAAGACGGGCTTGTGGCAAACATTGCCGATGAAAGCAATGTTGGTATCCTGGTCTTTCTGGTGGTGCTTGGAATAATCGTGGTGCTTATGAATAAAGCAGGCGGAAGCCGTGCGTACGGCGACTGGGCTGCAAAGCACATAAAGACCCGTGCAGGAGCAAGCTTATCTACCTTTATGCTGGGCATTTTGATATTTGTGGACGACTACTTCAACTGCCTTACCGTGGGGTCTGTTATGCGGCCCATAACGGACAAGCATAATATATCAAGAGCCAAGCTGGCGTATATTATCGACGCAACCGCTGCACCTGTGTGCATAATCGCACCGATCTCCTCCTGGGCAGCCGCAGTCAGCGGTACCGTGGACGGTGTAAACGGTATACAGCTTTTTATAAGGACCATACCCTATAACCTTTATGCCCTGCTCACTTTGGCAATGGTGATCTTTATAGCCCTGTCGGACTTTGACTACGGCCCCATGAAGACCCATGAGGATAACGCCAAAAAAGGAGATCTTTTCACCACAAGGAGCACCGTTTATCCCCAGGATGCAAAGCCTGAGCATACCAAGGGAAAGGTCATCGACCTTATTTTACCGGTGATCGTACTTATAGTTATGTGTGTGCTGGGAATGCTGTATACAGGCGGATTGTTCAGCGGAGAAAGCTTTATTGACTCCTTTGCAAACTGCGATGCCTGCTATGGACTTGCCCTTGGCTCCATAGGGGCGCTGATATTGATAATCGTGTATTTCCTTATCAGACGTGTGCTTACCTTCGCACAGTGTATGGATGCTGTTCCCGCAGGCTTTAAGCAGATGGTGCCGGCGATCCTCATTCTTACATTTGCTTGGACGCTTAAAACCATAACCGCTCAGCTTGAGGCGGGAGCGTTTGTTTCCGACCTTGTCCAGAGCGCCTCTGCGGTAAAGATACTGCTGCCTGCAATACTTTTTGTTGTGGCGCTGGCTCTTTCCTTTGCAACAGGTACCTCATGGGGGACCTTCGGCATACTTATCCCTATCGTAACAGAGGTTTTCAAGGACGATCTTGCCTCGGTGAGCTCATCGGGAAGTATCCCGGCATCGGTCATAATCTGTATCTCAGCCTGCCTTGCAGGTGCCGTTTGCGGCGACCACTGTTCGCCTATTTCCGATACCACTATCATGGCATCAACAGGCGCCCAGTGTGACCATGTGAACCACGTTTCCACACAGCTGCCGTATGCTATTACCGTTGCATTAGTGTGTGCAGCAGGATATGTCCTTGCAGGCTTTGTGCAAAATGTGTTTGTTGTCTTGGGCTGCTCTATGGCAGCGATGATCGCAGTGCTTTTAGTTATAAAAAAGCTTAAAAGACCTGTGGCTGTCTCTTTGCAGGAGGGAGAAGAGAAAAAGAAATGATCTTTTGTAAGGTTGACATTTGGTGATATTTTCTGTAAATGGTTGACAAATTAAGTAAAATGAGATACAATATTTGTATAGTATTTATTATCGGAGGTGGAGATCATGAGCGCAAAAAAAGGCGATGATATCCAGGCGGAATGTTTTGTGAAACTGTGCGAAATGTATCCTATTTACAGAAGGGTGATCTGCAAGCTTTTTGACGCAAAGGAGTTCAGATTCACCAAGACTCAGCAGATGATAATAATGACGCTGTGGCTTTATAAAAAGACCTCTCTTTCACAGCTTGCGACACTTATAAGTACCTCTAATGAGCAGGCAACAAGGGCAGTTGGACAGCTTGTAAAGATGGGATATGTTACAAGGGAAAGAAATGAGGAAAACAGAAGGCTTGCCGAGATACAGCTTACCCCAAAGGCTGAGGAGGCAGTAATGGAAAGCCAGAAGATGGTCAGAGAGAGATTTCCCAATAGTCTTGCACATTTCAGTGATAAAGATGCAGCAGAGCTGTACGACAGCCTCAGCAGGGCAGGAGAGATCCTTATGAAGGCCGAGCGTGAGCTGCTTGCGGTAGAGGATATAGATGTATAATAAAAGAAAGAAAAAACAGCCCGTGGGGAGCTGTGAGAGCTGTGTAAATTATGCATACGACCAGGAATATGAGGAGTATGTGTGCATGATAGATCTTGATGAGGATGAATATTACCGGTTTTTAAACGAACCGAATTATGCCTGTCCTTATTTTAAGCTTGATGATGAGTATGCAGTGGTGAGAAAGCAGAATTAAAAAACAAAAAAGTGCTTGCCGCCTATTGACAAGCACTTTTGTTTGTGGTATACTATTAAAGCTGTAATAGTTGCAGCAGTAGTAGATCGTGGAGAAGTCGCCTAGCCCGGTTTATGGCGCACGACTGGAACTCGTGTATGGGTTAATAGCTCATCGAGGGTTCGAATCCCTCCTTCTCCGCCATATATTTTCATGATAAGACCCTGTCCGATTTTATTTCGGGCAGGGTCGTTTTTCTTATATGCGGCTGTTTCACCTTTCATTTTTTACGGGCTTTTTGGTTTTCACCTTGCGCTGGGGCAGTTCGCTGAATATTTCCAAGACCATTTTTTGCAGCAATTCTCTATCGTCGATTATCGTTACGGGCAGCATTTCCTTTGCCCCGTCATATGGCGGGCAGGCAACGCTGACACAGCCGTTCTTTTCGACCATTCCCTGTGCAGCCTGCTCCTGTGCAACCCCGGCAAAGAGAGCATAAAAAGTCTGGACAAAAGCGCCTTGATATGATATATTAAATCCATACAGACCTTGCGATATAGTTCTTTTGTATACAAATACAGGGGAGGATAAATAATGAAAAAGCGTATTCTTTCAGCGCTCATGGCACTCTGCCTCGCCGCATCTATGACCGCCTGCGCAGGCAGCAGCTCGCAGACAGACTCATCATCGGCGTCATCATCATTGGCGGAAAGCTCATCTGCTGCGGAAAGCTCATCGGCAGCCGACTCGTCATCACAGGCTGCACCGAAATATGACTATGTCCACGGCACAGACGGCTACTATAATCTTACCGACGAACTTAAAAATTTCAAAAGACCCGTTCAGCAGACAGGCACCTGCTGGCTGTATGCTGCCCGTGCAAGTATTCAGACAAGCTATGAAAAATCGACAGGCAAAGAGCTTAAAATGGAGATATCCGATATGCTCGATGCCGTTTACGGCGAGGGCAAGCAGGAGGGCATTTTCGTTAAAAACGGTATCAGCAAAGCTGACTTAGGCGGCTATCAGCAGTTTGTCACCGACAGGCTGTCAAGAGAATGCAAGGAAGGCATCACGCTGAGTGGCTCGATGATGATCGCCCCAACCGACCGTGAGGCTATAAAAAACGCTGTCAGAACAAGAGGCGGCGTTACCGTCGGCATTGACTCCCGGAACTGTGAAGTGGGTATGTTCGGAACTTACCCGACACTGATATACAAGCAGGCTAAAATATATGACCACGCTGTTACTGTCATCGGCTGGGACGACCACTTCCCCAGGGAGTATTTCAAGACCCCGGCAGAGCAAGACGGCGCATGGATAGTTTACAATTCAAACCTCGGTGAGATGTGTCAGTACATCTCCTACTGTGCGCCCCTTGAATACGCAATAAGCCATACTGTCAGCGATAAGTATTCGCAGGTGCAAAGCTATGACGCAGGCAACGTGATGAGCGGCTACATCAAAACAGGTGACTCCACCAAGGTGGCAAATGTTTTCCACAAAAAAGGTAAGCTTGCGGCTGTGGGCACGTTCAACAATTTTGATAAGCAGGACATAAAAATCGAAATTATGTCAGCCGATTTTAAGAACACACTGTACACGCAGGACGCATCGCTCGGCTATCAGGGATATCAGACTGTCGAGCTGACAAAGCCTGTTGACGTAGAGAACTATGCTGTTGTTATCACATACTCAAAGGGTGCGCCTGTCGAGGGCGAAACTATCGGATTCGCCGTGGCAAGCTATAAAACATCCATTGAAAAAGGTCAGTCGTTTGTGTTCGCAGACGGCAAGTGGAAGGATATGACCGACAGCGACATAAATAAGGTGATAAAAACGGATAAAGTCCGGTCATTTATAGACGGCGACAGCGGTGCGTGGAAAAAATTCCTGACGAGCAGCGACATAGAGGCAATAAAAAATCCCGATTTTGCCCCCGGCAACGTCTGCATCAAAGCACTCTATGCCAAGTAGACCACCAAGGCACAACACGGGATAGTATAAACATAAGAAAGAGGATGTTGCAATCGCAGCATCCTCTAACCATATCCGAACATCAGAGTAAAAAAACATATTAACTGGTAAAATAAGTTGTTTCAGTGCGCACATCCCCAAGCCCTCATGGACGTTGTAACCTCCGCTCCATCATTACTGCTGTATAAAAACTACCCACCTTCTCAGCTAAGAGAAAGTGGGCAGCGTTGTTTATTCGGCAAATGGGAGCTGTATATTCGCAGCTTCCGATTATTATATTATTTTTTTCTATACAGTTTTCAGCGTATTTGTAGTTTATCTGACAAATGATCCGCAGGGTGTAGCTTATACTACATTACAGGGCGGAATTATCTATTGAAACTGTCGCAAAGGCGTGGTATTATACATACAGAACAAGAGAGAAGGACAAACAAAAACACAAACAAAGAAATAACGAAAGGAGAAAAGAGCAATGATAAGAGGAATCGGATTAAGACCTGAAATGGAGATATTCTTCCAGGAAATCATCGCAAGAGGCTAAAAACAAAACACAAAACATCGAAAGGAGAAAAAACAATGATAAGAGGAATCGGATTAAGACCTGAAATGGAGATATTCTTCCAGGAAATCATCGCAAGAGGCTAAAAACAAAACACAAAACATCGAAAGGAGAAAAAAACAATGATAAGAGGAATCGGATTAAGACCTGAAATGGAGATATTCTTCCAGGAAATCATCGCAAGAGGACTTTAAGAAATATAATAAACTGAGATAAAAAACATTGAAGGAGGCGGTAAACATGGAGTGGCTGGGTATATTTGTTAACGATCTTATTGCAAGAAGAATTTAAGAAATAAAATAAACTGAGATATAAACACAGCGAAGGAGGCGGTAAACATGGAGTGGCTGGGCATATTTGTTAACGATCTTATTGCAAGAGGACTTTAAGTAGTAAAATGAATTGAACTGGATCAAGCAATAATAGTAATACGAAAAAAAAGAACGAAAGAGGGGACTGGAGTATTTCAGTCCTTTGTTTTTTGCGTTTTGGGAAAACAAAGACCCACGGCCTGAATTTTCAGAACTGTGGGTCTTTGTATATAAAAGGAAAATATGAGATAGCAAATCAATATTACTGCGCATACACGCTGCTTATCCCGAGGTACTCCTAAAGGCTCTGACCGCTTGCTTCTATCTTTTTGCAAAGGTCGGTGTCGCCGAGGTATCTGATGTGCCACGACTCTGCCATGCAGCCTGTCGAGGACTCCTTGCCGGGCTTGTAGCGAATGATAAAACCGTAGTCTGTGCAGTGTGCTGCCAGCCATTGCGCTTCGGGTGTACCGTCAAAAGCATTGCTTGGCTCATTTACATCTATAGCAAGCCCGGTCTGGTGTTCACTGTGACCTGCACGGGCTGAATAAGTGTCGGCAGCTTGCTTGCCGTCCTGTGCAAAGGTGTTGGCTATCCTGCCTGTGCCGACAATGCCCCAACGTATTTTTTTCATATCCATCACCTGTAAATGTATTTTTCTGTCCTTTTGTCGATGCTGAGAGAGCAAAATCCCGTATCTGCCATTGAAGGTGCAGATACGGGAATAAATATCAGTTTTTGTAAAATTCGTCCTCTACCGTCTGATCCAGTCTGGAAACGATCTTTATGATCCTTTCCTCAGGCTCCTGGTAATTGCCCAGCGCCCATTTGGAAATAACGGAAAGAAAACCCTGAGAGCGGTAACAGCTCATATACTCAAGGTCTTTGTCGGTTATGTCCGAAGAGAGCATCTCGCTTTCCATCTGCCTGAAAAGACCCTCGATAAGTTTGCTTAGCTTGCTGCGAAGCTGACCGGTGCTGTTGGGGCTGAATACCATTTTGAAAAGAGGCTTGTTGTCGGAAATATAACTGATTATCTGAGAGAAAAACTCCTCCGCAGGAAGCTCCTCCAGCTTCAGGACCAAAAGACCCAGCTCCACCAGCGTTTCTGACTCTATCTTGTCGTAAAGATCATATACGTCCAGATAGTGCTTGTAAAAGGTCACACGGTTGACCTCTGCTTTGTCGGCTATCTCCTGAACGGTCACCTTGTGAAGCTCTTTTTCCATAAGCAGTTCCGCAAGCGCATCACGCAGCGCCCTTCTGGTTTTTAAAGTTCTGCGGTCTGTAGTTTTTTCAGCCAAATCGGTTCACCTCTGTATAAATGTATAAATATAGTTGAGTTTTTGCGCTTTGTATTGCCCCTTAGGACACGATAATTTTTACACATCAATTATAACACACATTTTTGGTTTTTTCAACAAGCCAAGGGGCAAAAAAGAAAAAATTTTAAACATTTTCAGCCCTGTTAGCCGTTTTTTTTACTACAATTATCCAAGAAACTGTAAATTAAGCTACACTTTTTTCCGGATCTGTAGCTTAAACTACAAACATAGAGTGATTTGATTATTGATTTTAATTAAAAAGTATGTTATTGTATACCCATGAAATAAAGCTGAACAAAACAGAAAAAAACAAAAGAACAAAGAAAAGGAAAGAAAAAAGACAAAGGAGGGAAGCTGAATGAAAAGCTCTGAAAACAAGAAAAATCCAGACAGAACAAATCCAAAGCTGGTAATATTTCTGTGTACAAGCTTTGTTGCACTTGCAATGCTCACAGGGTTTGCGGTATTTACTGCGTCAGCTTCCGGAGTATCAGATAGCCGCCACAGGACAGTAAGCTCTATACCGGCAGGCAATATCCAGTCAAATCTTCAGAATATCCTGGTAGCTCCCCGGGATCAGAAAGAAGCGGGAAAGACTCAGGTCTTCGGTTCCGGCAGCGAGGAGAAACAAACGACTGAAAACAGCAGCTCACAGGAAGATTCATATAAAAAGAATTATATGTACTATATCCCTAAAGGTGCCTACAAAAGCGGCGGCATCAGAGAGGATCTCACAGGCAGCTATGTACAAAAGGACAACCGGTACAGTCATATCTGTTTTTCCAGAAAAGATGAAAACTCCTACCGCTGTGTAATAACCAGGACTGAGCAGGGAAAAGAGACTGTGGTGTACGAATTTGTATGCAGCACAAATGAATCATATCTTACCTACACAGGCGGTATCAAGTATAATCCGGTCCCCAACGGTGAAGCAAGCGGTTATAAAAGCCCTGAAGCCAAGGAGCATTCCGGAAAGATCTATGTGAACAAATCGACTCTTACCTGGACCGACAGCGACGGGTCACACGGGGTCTTTGTATTAAAGTAAAAGCCACGCCAGTAATTCCCCGAAAAGGAATTTTCCATATATTCTCCCCCTTCTGCAAGCGCTCGTAATATTACGGGCGTTTTTTATTTTTTGCCCCGGCGTTTAAACTTGATTTTAGGCAGGCGGTCTATACTGGGATCAGAACAAAGAAAGAGGGTGACATAATTGTTTAGTAAAAAAACAAGATTTTTAGCGGCCATACTTGCTGTGTGTATGCTTGCGGGAGGCTGTGCGGATTCGTCAGACCGATCGTCACAGGATTTGTCCGAGGCGGCACAGGAAAGCTCTGTTTCCCTGTCGGATGAAAGCAAAGATACCTCTGTCAGCGACAGCAGCTCTCAAAAGGAAAAAGCGTCAAAGAGCGAAACGGAAAGCTCGGCAGACACTTCCTCGGGAGCAAGCGAAAAGAGCAGGGCTAAAAAGGACAGCTCAAACAGCTCTCAAAGCTCAGACAGCACCGACGGCTCTGACAGCGGGACAAAAAAGTCTAAAAAGAACAAAAAGAGCAAAACAACAAACGGATCTGACACAAGCTCGGATACCTCGTCTTCATCGTCTTCTTCGGGAAAGAAGAAAAAGGGCGGATCCACAGAGGATAGCTCTTCAAGTCAAGACGACAGCTCAAAAGGGAGCAATAAAAGCGCTTCTGCCTCATCAGGCAGCAGCGCTTCCTCTTCCTCAAAAAAGACCAGATCAAAGGTGAAAAGATCAAAGACTGCCTCGGATGAAAGCACCTCGGAGGTACAAAATACAAGCACTGTAAAGAAAAAAGCAAAAAGCGCCTCAAGCTCTTCGGACAGCGCCTCTAAGACGGTGACTGACCAAACGGTGACGGAGCAGACCGAGGAAAGTATACAGCCATCGGCTGAGCCGGAGCAGGAGACAACTGTGCAGGAAGGATCCTGTACCGGGCAGACACAGCAGATCGTATCGGATACCGAGGCAGACACAGAGCCGGAGGAAAAGGAAAACGATATTTCCCAAAGCCCACAGGATGCTGCCCTGACCGAGGAAACATCTCAGGAGCAGACCCCTCAGAGCGAGGAGGAAAATAAAGCCGAACCCGAGGAGGAAAGCAGTACGCCTGATGAGAATGATGAAATGACACAAGATGAGCAGCAGCCGGAAGATGATGAGGAAAAGGAAATTTCACAGCAAAGTGAACAGGAGCCGCAGCCGGAACAATCCACCGAAGAACAGTCTCTGCCCGACGGCGAGCCTGCGGAGCAGGAACAATCCACCGAAGAGCAGTCCCTGTCCGACGGTGAGCCTGCGGAGCAGGAACAATCCACCGAAGAACAGACCCTGCCAGACGGCGAGCCTTCGGAGCAGGAACAGAATACCGAAGAGCAGGAAAACAGCAGCGAAAAAACCTAACCCACACAACAGAACGAATCACCATAATAAAAAACAACAGCCCGATGACCTTTCAGGAACATCGGGCTTTTGTGCGGTATATGTTATTTTATGCCGTAGGTGGTTTTGTAGTCGCTTACTCTGAAGGACACAGGGAATTGTGTGCTTCCCACGGTGGAAAGCTTTACGGTGAAGATAAATCCGTCTTTTTTGCCGTTAAAGAACCTTGCCGACCCTTTTCCGAACGCAGGCACATTTTCCTCCATCTTGTTCTCAGGCGGCAGCTTTTCTTTCAGACACTTGATAATTGCCTGTGAAACAGCGGTGGGTTCCACCTTATCATCGTCATCGCCGATGGAGTAATATATCCCGCCCAGCTTGCCGTCCTCTTTATAGGAAAGGATTATCTTTACGCTTACCGCTCCTCCGAACTTGACTCTTCCGGCAAAGACCTCCGAGCGCTTGCCAAGGTCAAAGGTGAACTGTCTGCCGTATTCCTCAGCGGCATTTTTGTTGTCAAAAGCACCGTTTGTCTTTGCGCTCACCTCATCGGCGGTAAGCCCTATGAACTGAGTGCCGCCCTCTCCCATAAAAGCACCGAGGAAATCTGCCTCTTCAATTACGCTGCTCTTTTGCGAGCTGTCCGATGATGAGGACGATGACGGGGTCTTCACCTCCGCTTTTGAAGAACTGTCGCCGCAGGAAACCAGCGTGCTCACAGCAATAACTGCCGACAAAACAGCAATAACTAACTTTTTCATGTTAACTCCCCTACCTTATATTTTTTTTAATGATAGCATATTTCATATGAAAAATCAAGCCTGATTTTTTTACGCCCCGGTTAACTGTAAAAGTTGACAATCAAAGGGTATAAGTGTATAATACTTTTAGGTATGCAGATATACTGTTTAAGAGGTGGATAATGGGATATTCTCACAAAGCGTATTCCCGCACAGGGAACAGAGATAAAAATGAGGACAGCTATTGCGTTTTCACAGGCGAAAGGGTGCTTTGTGCTGCCCTTGCAGACGGCATGGGAGGGTTCAGCGGAGGCGAGATCGCCTCTGAAACGGTGATACAAGCCTTTGAACAGGCGCTTGAGCGTGACGTTATGACTTTGCCCGTGAACATTATTCTATATGCCAACAATATGATATTGCAAAGACAAAAAGAACTGGGAAATAAAATGAAGACCACCGCAGCGGTGGTAAGGATAGATGACACATGGGCACATATAGCCCATGTGGGGGACAGCAGGGTGTATGCCTTTAAGGACGCAAAGGTAGTGTTTCAGACCCTTGACCACACCGCAGCACAGATGAGCGTGGAGGTGGGAGAGATAACTCCGCAGGAGATACGAAGCCACCCGGACAGATGCGTGCTGACCAAAGCTCTTGGCTCGTCTGACGAACTCAGACCGTCCCTGACACAGCTTCCCAAAGACAGCTTTGACTGTATCCTTATGTGCACCGACGGGTTCTGGGGGAGCGTAACGGAGAAAGATATGTGTAACTGCCTTTCACAAAGCCGCAGCCCGCAGCAGTGGCTGGAGCTTATGCAGGAAATAAGGGATAAAAACATTTTGAATGATGATGATAACAATACGGCGATCGCCATTATGAAACAAAGGGAGGGATAAGCTATGCTGTGTATGTACTGTATGAAGGATATGGAGCAGACTGCACAGGTGTGCCCCCATTGCGGAAACAGCAAAAGCTACACTGTGCCTGCCCACAGACTTGCGCCGGGGACCATGCTTGCCCACAGATATATCGTGGGCGTGGCAAAGGGAGAAGGCGGCTTTGGGATAACCTATGCAGGCAAGGATACACGCCTTGACAGGATAGTTGCAATAAAAGAGTATTTCCCATCGGGACTTGTGAACAGAAATGCCACAGTCTCCCCCGTGGTGACAAAGACCACGGAGGAAAGCGGAGCAGAGGCCTTTGAAAGGGGCAGAGAAAGGTTTTTGAACGAAGCAAAGACCCTTGCAAAGTTTTCCGGAGAACTGGGCGTTGTGCATATCCTTGACTTTTTTGAGGAAAACGACACCGCATATATAGTTATGGAATATCTTGACGGAATGAGCCTTGGGGAGTACCTTAAAGCAAACGGCGTAATGACACCCCAGGACACCATAACCGTCTTGATGCCAATAATGCTGTCTTTGAAAAAGATACACAAACAAGGACTTATCCACAGAGATATTAGCCCGTCCAATATAATGGTGCTTAAAAACACAGTCAAGCTTATAGATTTCGGTGCCGCAAGACACGCCACAGGCAGCGGCAACAAGAGCATTTCTCTTATGCTCAAACCCGGCTATGCTCCCGAGGAACAGTACCGAAGCAGGGGGGTACAGGGCCCCTGGACGGATGTTTATGCCCTTTGTGCCACGATCTATAAGTGTATAACCGGCGTAACTCCCGAAGAGGCAAACGACAGGCTCCATTGTGACGAGTTAAAAACACCTTCCCAGCTTGGAGTAAGGGTGGATCCTTCCTTTGAAGCAGCGCTTATGAAGGGCTTGAGCGTTTTGCAGCAGGACAGGTATCAGACCGTGGACGAACTGCTTGAAGCACTTACAGGCTCGGCAATGTCTGAGGATCCCAAGACCCTTGTGGGTGCAGGCTCAGGGAAAAAACCGGCTGCCCCCGAGGATGATAACCGCACCACTATGGTGTCCCGGCTTTCAAGCGAGGATAATGTTACACGCTTTGTACCCCGAGAGCAGGCAGTGCAGCAGCAGGCTTACAGAGCGCCTGTACAGCCGCCTTTGTTTAACCCCGAAGGAGCTGTCCCTTTTGCGGATCAGATCTTTACCCCGGGAAAGGAAACTTCCGAGCTGGATAAAAAGGTTGCGGACAGGATCAAAAAGCGCAGGAATAAAAAAGCGCTTATGGTGTTTTTTATCATAGTGCTGATAGTGGTGGCAGTGCTGGTCATAGCGGTGCTGGTGAAAAATTCCTCCGATAAAAAAGGAGGCTCCGACAGCAGCACGGGTCTGGCAACAGACGAGTTTGGAAACACCCCTGCGGGAGGAAGAGTAAGTATCGACCAGGAGTCAAGATATGTGAACTTCTATAAAACACCCGTTACCGTGGACAGCATAAAACAGGTCAAAAATAACTCCGCTATACAAAGCATCTATATAAGTCAATGTGAGCTCACCCAGGGAGCTGTCGACGAGATAGGGGAGCTGGGGGATAGGATAAAGACGCTGAGCATTGAAGAGAGCAAGGGATTTGACGATCTTACCCCTGTTTCAAAGCTCACAAACCTTTACAGCCTTTCCATAAAAATGTGCGGGCTGAAAAACGATGACTTCAAGAAAATTGACACAAGCAAAATGCCCGGACTTGGCTATGTTGACCTTACGGGAAACCCTGACCTTTCGGATATAAGCTTTTTAAAGGGCGCAGAAAAATCAATATATACCCTTGGCATATCCTATACTGCCGTAAGCGATCTTTCCCAGATAGCCGGCTTTGAAAAGCTCAGCAGGCTGACTGCGGAAAAGTGCAAGATATCCGATATATCTGCCCTTAAAGACAAAAGGATAGGCTATCTGACCCTGACAGACAACGAAATAAAAGACCTGTCCCCCCTCAGCGGCAACACGGTCATAACCAATCTTGACCTGGCAAGCAACAGCCTGGAAAGCCTTACTGCGCTGCAGGACTGCACCAACATGAAAAACCTTAATGTGAACCACAATAAGATAAAAAGCCTTGCAGGGCTTGAAAAGCTCATAAGGCTTGAAAAGCTGGAATGCGCCGACAATCAGATCAGCGAATTGAGCGGCATAACCAACTGTACAGTGCTTTACTATGTGAACATAAGCCAGAACAAGATAAGCGATATAAGCCTTCTGGGCAAAAGCAGCGAAGCGCTGAAAAGCCTTTTTGCAGACGAAAACCAGATAAGCGACCTTTCACCTGTGAGCAAGGCTACCGGGCTGAAAGCCATAAGCTTCAACAATAATAAGATATCCTCCCTTGATGCGCTCAAGGACTGTACCAAGCTTTCTGCCATATCCGGCGACAATAATACCATACAGTCCCTGGAGCCGCTGAAGAATATGTCCGGGCTTTCCCTGTTAAGCTTTGCCCATAATAAGATAAGCGATATGTCACCGGTGGAAAAAATACCTTCCACCAGGATGTATGTGCTTGATCTGAGCAATAATAATATCAGCACCCTCGCCCTTGCCTCGGGCAAGACCTATGAGAGCGTGCTTGTGTACAGCAACCCCATAAATTCCCTTGACAATGTGAAAGATATCAAGGGCCTGACCATTGCCATTTCGTATTTTGAGGGAATCAAGCTCAAGGAGCTGAAACAGGGGTATCTGAAACTCTCTATTGTTGATTGTCCCCTTGATAAACAGGTGGCTATCGAAAAAGAGGTGGGGAGATATTCCGTAAGCTTTGTCAGCGCAGAGGAAAAGGAAAAAGAAACAAACGAGAAGAAACAAACCGTTTTCAAACAGGTAAATTCGTGATAACGGCTGAAACAGGGGAGTTGTGAAAAATGGCGAATACAGTCTATTACAGCGAAAGCTATAAAGGACCCCAGCTGCTTGTGGTGTGGCAGGGGACAATAAGAGCGCTGAGCCTTGGGGGAGAGATGACCCTTGGCAGGCGCACTCCCGAAAATGTGGTGGATATACCGGTGGATGCAAGCTTTGTTTCACGCTCTCACGGAAAATTTATCTGTGACGAGCAAGGGTGCTTTTATGTGGACACCAAAAGCATGAACGGTACATATTATAACGGCTGCGCTGTTTATCCGGATACCCCATACCGGCTGATGAACGGAGATGTGCTGCATATCTACAACGCAGAGCCTAAAAGCGGCAGCGATGTGGTAACGCTCATATTCATGTTTGACCACCCCCAGAGCTTTGTCACCCAGACCATAGCCCTTGACGGGCAGACGGCGGAAATAAATATCGGCAGGAGCTTTGACAAGGATATAACCGTAGGGTCCCAGGCAGTATCTGCCGACCACGCAGCGTTTTTCAGGGATATGTACGGATGGGCTGTGGCTGACCACGCAAGCGTCAACGGAGTGTTCCTTAACAACAGCAGGATAACCTCACCCCTCTATCTGAAGGTAGGTGACTGCGTAAGGATAGTGGACACCAACTTTGTATACCTGGGAGACAGGATAGTTTATCAAAGCTTTAAAAGCAGCGGGAATGCAGGCATCGGCACCACCCTTGAGGTGCATATCGCCCAAAGGACTGTCCGCAGCCTTTTCAGCGTCCATGCCCTTCTCAGAGATATAAATGTCACCTTCCACAGCGGAGAGATGATCCTTATCCTGGGAGGTTCCGGAGCGGGTAAAACTACCCTTGTCAACGCTATACTCGGCTATGAAAAAGCTGACGGCAAGATAACCTATAACGGTATCGACCTTTATACCGACGAGACCGGCTTGCAGCAGAAAATAAGCTTTGTGCCCCAGTCGGATCTTATGAGGGATTTTGACAGCGTTTATTATACCCTGCGAAATGCTGCGGATATGAAGCTGCCCGAAAATATGTCCGATGAGGAAATAGAAAAAAAAGTGATCGAGACACTGCGGCTGTTCAACCTTGACAAGGTGGAGGACAGCCTGGTGAAAAAGCTTTCCGGCGGTGAACGCAAAAGACTGAGCGTCGCCATCGAGTATATCGCCGACCCGGAGGTGTTTTTCCTTGACGAGCCGGACAGCGGCATCGACGGACATTATACCATACAGCTTATGAGCATACTTCGCAAGATCGCCGACAGAGGAAAGATAATAGTTATAATCTCCCATAGCGCCAACCGTATTGCCGAAAACTTCGATAAGGTCCTTGTGCTGGCAAAAAGCAAACAGGACCAGTGCGGATACGTATCCTTTTTCGGGACTAAGGAGGACGCATACACCTTCTTTGATACCGACAATCTTGAGGATATAGTAGGCAGGGTAAATGACCAGCCGGATCATTTTATCCAGAAATTCAACAGCCTTTACAGGTAAAGGAGAAAAGATATGAAGTCATCAAGGGGAGAACAGATAAAAGTATACTTCGGCAAATGCTGGAGGATATTCAAAAACGAAAACGGCTGGAAGGTCTTTATAAGCTCCGGGATAATCACCTTTCTCATAAGCCTTGTTACCGGAGCGGATATGTTCAAAGGCTACCGTGCCACACGAAACGGCGCCTTTGCCCTGGTGTGCGCCTGTATCTGGATAGGCATTTTCAACTCTATCCAGTCGGTGTGCAAGGAAAGAGACATCATCAAGCGTGAGCACCGCTCGGGTATGAGCATTTTCTCTTATGTGAACGCCCACGCACTTTTTGAGCTTATCCAGTGCTTCCTTGAAGCGGTGATAGTAACGGTGATGACCCTTATCTTCAACAGCGATACCATCCCCTCTGCCGGGGCGATAATGCCTGTGGCATTGGAGCTTACCGTTTCATTTTTCGTTATAATCTTTAGCTCCGATATGCTGGGGCTTATGATATCCTGTATAGTAAAAACACCCCAGACAGCCATGACGGTCATGCCCTTTGTGCTTATCCTTCAGCTGATAATGTCCGGCATGATATTTGAACTGAAAGGCTTTACCGATAAGCTTTCAAACCTTATGATATCCAAATGGGGACTCAACGCCATATGTATAAGCGCAAATGTCAACGCAATGGCAGGTGCGCCCGGGGACGAAAGCTATAAATTTGAAGCTTTGAACCTGCTGAAAATGTGGGGATTGCCAATGCTTTTTGCACTGGTCTATATCCTTGTGGGAATAATGTTCTTGTCCCTGGTCGACAGAGATAAGCGCTAAAATGTAACAGGTTAAAAACAGACGATGACAGGTGATTGATTTTTGTAAAAAGATAATGTATAATGTAACCAGGCAAGCGAAGGGAGATGGAGCACTATGGCATATAAACGTTATAAGATGAAGAAAAATCCCACTTTTTTTGACGCAGCCGTGCTTGCGGTGTTCATCCTTTGTCTTGTGTTCGTTGCAGGATACTTCTTACAGCGCTTTATCCACAGCGGTACACGCAACTCTATAAAAGGGCTGAAAGCCCCCGTGCAGCACGAAGTCGATGGTGGCACGGTGCATATGGATAAGGGAGGGTATGATATAACCATAACCTTCAAGTGCTCCTACGATATTGATGCGCTGGTGGTGCATACCAAGGATTACCGTGGCGATTCAAATATGGCTGATGCCATATCCCCGGTGGATCTGGGACTTGCCTGGGGAAAGGTCGCCGAGCTGAACGAAACAGTGGATTTTAACTGGGATCAGGCCAGCAGGCGGTGCTATTGCGAGGTAAACAGCCAGGAGGATATGTACCTTGTTGGGGGCGAGGATTTTCTGAACCAGAGCTTTTCAAACAACCATATCATCCCCGCTGAGGAGAACGTGAAAAGAGATGTCCAGCGTATACGCCGTGGGGATCATGTCCGGCTGAGGGGATATCTTGTAAATGTGGACGGGGTGGAAAAGAAATCCGGCCAGGGCGGATATTATTGGTACAGCAGTACCACAAGGGAAGATTCCGGCGACGGTGCCTGCGAGATCATTTATGTTACAAATGTGGACTGGATAGATTAAGGGCAAAAAATAATAGGAGAAAGTGTATATCTGCTTGACTTTTGATCGCCGGATGTGATATACTGAAAAAGAAAACAAGTGAATGTCAGAAAGGAGATTTGTTATGACTATCAATAAAGAAGCAAAAGGAAGCAAACTTACAATGGCTATCGAGGGAAGGGTGGATACTACCACCGCTCCGGAGCTGGACAATCAGCTGAAGGATTCCATTGAGGGAGTGACCGATCTGATACTTGACTTTACAAAGGTCGAGTATGTATCATCTGCCGGACTCAGAGTGCTGCTGTCTGCACAAAAGACCATGAATAAGCAGGGTCAGATGAAGCTTGTCGGCGTCAGCGACGATATAAAAGAGATATTTGACATAACGGGATTTTCCGAGATACTTTCCTTTGAATGATCCCTGTGCAGAACATAAAGGAGAAAAAATGAAGGAAATAGATATTACTGCAGTTGTGGAGAATTTGCAGACTGTCCTTGACTTTGTCGATGAACAGTTGGAAGCGAAAGATTGTCCCCTAAAAATAAAGATGCAGATAGACATGGCAGTTGAGGAGATATTTGTGAATATTTCCAACTATGCATACTTTCCCGACGTGGGTCCGGCAACGGTAAGGGTCAGCATCTCTGACCAGCCGCCCATGGTGGATATAACGTTTATTGATAATGGTGTGCCTTACGATCCGCTTAAAAGAGCGGATCCGGACGTTTCTCTCCCTGCGGAACAAAGGGGGATAGGCGGACTGGGGATATTTATTGTTAAAAAGAGCATGGATGACGTTAAGTACGAGTACCGTGACGGACATAATATCCTTACGCTGAAAAAAGGCCTTGAATGAAAATAATTCTTTTGAAAGCAGGACGGGAGACCGCCTCTGCTTTCTTATTTAGGAGGAAGTAAAGTGGCATTTACAGTTAAGACCCTTGAGTTTCTTGACGAAAACTATGTACGCAATGACAGACAGTGGTTCAAGGATAATAAAAAAAGATATGACAGCGATGTCATATCTCCCTTTGTTCAGCTGCTTGAAAGGCTTGCCCCCGTTATGGGGAAAATGGACAGTGAGCTTGTCTGCTCTCCCAGGTGTATTGCAAGGCTGTATCGTGACGCAAGACGTATAAAAGGCGGTGCCATCTTCAAAGATACCCTGTGGTGTTCGGTGAAAAAGAAAAAAGCAAGCGCTTATGATTGCGTTGCGGAGTTTTATTTTTATGTGTCCACACGGGGCTTTGGGTATGGGTGCGGTTATTATATCACCCCCACCGATGTTATGCAGCAGCTGAGAAGTGCCGCCATAAACGGCGATAAGCTTTTCAAAAACGCAAAGAGAGCCTTTGAAAAACAGGACAGATTTTACCTTTCGGGTGAAATGTATAAGAAAAACCATTTTCCCGACCAGAAGGCTGATATCCTTGATTGGATAAACAGACGCAGTATCTGCCTTTGCTATGACAGCTGTGACGCACAAGAGCTGTTTGACCCGGGACTGTATGACCGTGTGGCACAGGATTTTGAAAGCATTGCCCCTGTCTATAAGCTTTTCAGCCAAATGGAAAAACGTGCCCATGAACAGACCCAAAAACCTCATAACGTAAAATAAGCCAAGGGGATTTTTGTGAAAAAACACAACATGACATAAGCGCCCCCATGTGGTATAATAATATCATATAAAAGTTATCCCCCAAAAGCAGCAGACTGAAACTGCGCTTGTGGGGGTGTGTTTTAAGTGTGATCGCATAAGACCTTGTGCGGTGCCGTTTTTGAGGAGGCGTAAAATGAATCCCCTTGAGACCATAAGAGAAAAAATGAAACGATTAAAGGACAAAGACCCGAATATCCATGTGAACGTGACCATCAGCCGTCCGAAGATCAGGCTGGATAACACGCCTGCACAGATACTTGATATTTATCCCAATGTGTTCAGATTAAGGGATATCGCCCAGGATAAGCTTTATACGGTAAAATACTCCGATATCCTTACCGGACAGGTGGAAATAATCGAGCTGTCGGGGACAAAAGGAGCGTAAAGAATAACCGTATGCAAAACAAAACCTATTATCCCAGCCCCCGGGGTCATTCACTCTTTGGGGGCTCGTTTTGCTGCTGGACCGGCTGCTGCTGAGGCTGTTGCTGAGGCGCTGCGGCAGGGCTTGTAAATTCTCCCTGACGTGGCGCTGGGTAAGGCTGCTGGAACCCCGCCTGCGGAGCGTATTGCTGCGGATTTGTAAACGGACCGTTCTGGTATCCGTATGGCTGCTGCGGATACTGGGGATATTGCGGATACTGCTGCGGCTGCTGCGGATAAGGTTGTTGAAATTGGGGCTGTGGATACTGCGGATACTGCGGGTATTGCGGCTGCTGCGGATACTGTCCGGGCATACCGCCGGGCATCTGGTTATAGCCGCCATAGGGGCTTGGTCCCCAGCTGTTGACCATTACTTTGTTTCCGTTCTGGACCGCACCCACGATCACTATAATAAACATCACTACATCGGCAATTGACAGCACAAGAAGTACAACTCCCAGTGCATTCAGTGAAACCGATCGACTTGCAGAGTAGATCATAAGCATCATCCAGATGGCACTGAAAATTAGGGCGATAATGGCGTTTGCCATTGCTCCTCCGGCTTTTTGCGGCTTTTCCGCTTTGCTGACAGCATACGCTCCGGCGATAGCTCTGTAAATATGCACGGCAATAAACGCTGCAAGCACACCGTAGACAGAAGATTTGTCCACACCGGCTTGATAGAAGATATAGCTTCCGGACATATTTGACAGCTGTATCATAGTATAGATACACAATCCGGCAACAAAGCCGGCACTTATGCAGGCTATCAGTCCTGCAACCTTCATCTTATTACTTCCTTTTGGCATAATGCCACTCCCCCTTAGTTTTTATACAGACATTATACTACATAAATTTCCCTTTGTAAAGCACAAAAAATCCGGCACTCAATGGCCGGATTTTTTGCTCTCCCACATAATTGATCTGCTTTGTTCAGTTTTCTCGCTGTGTGAGTATCAGCAATAATGTATTGTTACCCCACTGAACGAAGTGTCTCCTGTAAGCACTACGAACTTGCCGCTTTTTGCAGCATCTTTGGCTCCCTTTTCCTCAACTCCGCCCATTTTGGTGCGAAGCATATTTTTTACTGTCCATTCCTTAGGCACAAAAAGCTCCACTCCCGAGAACTCAGCCTTCAGGTTGATAGTCGCTGACCTGCCCTGAATAACAGCCTTATCAAAATATACCTTTGTTCCGCCAAAGGAGCAGTTTATATCGCAGGACCTGAAATCCTCGCTGTTGATATACTTGCTGGAGCCTGCGAAGCTGGTGTTCATTTTAAGGTCGTTGTTTCCGCCTCCGGCAACATTCTCGTCTGTCCAGTGTTCGCTGTCCTCATGCTTTGAAAATGCGTCGTCACCGTTCCAGACGTTTTTGAACCACTTTACGTTTCTTGGCACAAGAAGCGCACAGCCTATGCTCAAAAACAGCGCCGCACCCAGCACCGGCCATGGGGTAAACTTTTGTATCCCCAGCTGTTCGCTGAAAATGATCGCCCAGATAGCCATCGGGAAGAATATTGCGCTGAAAACAAGGTGCATACATCCCACAACAAAAAGCGGGATAAGAAGTGCCGCCAGAAGCAGCGACCAGATGTTGACCGTGTCAAAGTCAGGCAGCCAGCCTGCCGCACGGCAGATTATCATAGTAGCTATGCCTATGAAAAGCAATCCCCAAAGGACATTTTTGATCGTAAACTTTTTCAATTTCGTTGCCTCCCTTTCCATAAGATCCTGCCCCGGCGTCAAAGCTTATGCGCCGAGATTATCATATGGCTTGCTGAGTTTATGGAAATAATAACATTTCCTATCATACAAAGCCTGTTTTCGCCTTCTCCCACGACCCTGCAATCTTCTCTTGAAAGCATATCCTTGCAGTATTCCACCACATCGGCATCGCCCAGATCAAGGTTTTCTCTTATTCTCTCCTGTGCGGGCTCCAAGGCGCAGAGCCGCTGGATATCGTTAAGTATTGTCCTGCTGACCATGTTCTCTCCCCGTGAAGATCTCACTGCACAATAGCGGCTTATTTTTTTGTACGCCGTCAGAGGTGCCTTCTTTCATCAAGTCTTTGTTTCATGGCTTTATAATATATCCTTGAAACATAGACCAACTTATCGGTGCCCATAAACCGTACCAGACTTGAGGCGGTAATATTTTTTTCCACCGAGTACACCATGTTCAGATTAAGGATCGCTGATTTGGACACCCTCATAAAGGACCTTGGCAATATCTCCTCAAGCTCATAAAGCTTTTTCTTGATGGTAAAGACATCGTCTGCCGTATGTGCGTCTATGCCTCCGGAGGAGGTTTCAAAAAAAAGGATCCTGTCGATTGGCATATAATACTCGGCATTGTCCTTGAAGAAGGTGAGCTGTGTACTGTCTGTAAGCTCTGTAAGGGCTTGCTGTATTCGTGCGGTGTTGCTGTCAAAGCTGTGACATCTGATAACGACCTCGTCCTGAGTAACGCTGTCGTCTATCTCTATCCTTACTTTCACATCGCCACCTCCACTATGGCCATTGTAATACAATGCCTTTGATTTGTAAATAGTTTTTCTCTAACAGGTGATTTTTAGCACCTAACAGGTTAAAAATCGCCCCCGAATGTACAATAAAGCATTTGATTTTACTTTAAGTAATAGGGTATCATGCTTTTAACAAAATGTCAAGAACAATATAATATCAAGTCACAGCTCAACAAAAAAAAAGGACACGGATCAACCGTGTCCCTAAATATCATAAGTTTATCAGTTTACAACAGCCTTTTCAGTTTCCTTATCAAAGATATGGATCCTGTTAGGATCAAGAGCAACCTTGATGTTGTCGCCTGTACGAGCAGTTGTACGAGGTGAAACTCTTGCTGTGAGAGAGATGTCTACACAGTTGAGATACAGATATGTCTCTGCACCCATCATTTCTGTAACCTCTACGTTTGCATCAACAACGCCTGTTGTTGCCTGTGCAAGGAATGCAGGCTCGTCATGGATGCACTCAGGTCTGATACCCAGAACAACTTCCTGATCTACCAGCGGAGCAAGTGCCTCTTCGTCAACCTTGCCCTCAGGGATCTCAACAGAGTAAGTTACGCCCTCTTCGTTTCTTGTAGCAGCCCTGCCGAACTCTACAACATACTTGTCGCCGTACTTACGCAGTACAGAGTCGATAAAGTTCATCTGAGGTGAACCGATGAATCCTGCAACGAACTGGTTTACAGGGTTCTGATAGAGGTTTGTAGGTGTGTCGATCTGCTGGATGTAACCGTCCTTCATAACAACGATACGGTCACCCATCGTCATAGCCTCTGTCTGGTCATGTGTAACGTAGATAAATGTTGTGCCCAGCTTCTGGTGCAGCTTTGAGATCTCGGTTCTCATCTGTGCTCTCAGCTTAGCGTCCAGGTTGGACAAAGGCTCGTCGAGAAGGAATACCTGTGGGTTACGAACGATAGCTCTACCAAGAGCAACACGCTGTCTCTGACCACCGGAAAGAGCCTTAGGCTTTCTGTCAAGAAGGTGAGCGATGTCAAGGATCCTTGCAGCCTCTTCAACCTTTCTTGCGATCTCGTCCTTCGGAACCTTTCTGAGCTTGAGGCCGAATGCCATGTTCTCAAATACTGTCATGTGTGGGTACAGAGCGTAGCTCTGGAATACCATTGCAATATCTCTGTCCTTAGGTGCAACGTCATTTACAAGTCTGTCGCCGATATAAAGTTCACCCTCGCTGATCTCCTCAAGACCTGCGATCATTCTCAGTGTAGTGGACTTTCCGCAGCCGGAAGGACCTACCAAAATGATGAACTCCTTATCCTGGATCTCGATATTAAAATCGGATACAGCAATAACTCCTCCGGAGTATTTTTTGTAGACTTCTCTCAATGATACACTTGCCATATTAAGAGGACCTCCTATAATAAAGATTTACTAATATACGCATTAGCTACGAACATATTGTACCAAATTTCCTGCGTATCTTCAAGGGTTTTTTTTACTAAACTTTAATATACTATACTATGAATATTGACGAAATTTCACAGCTGATTTACATATTTTTACAGTCACTCAGTCACTTTGCTAATAATCTTTCAACATCTTTGTGCATTATCTCTAAACACCGTCCCGGAGCCAGTTCGGGGTCCAGAGCCATAGAGCCGATAGCTATGCGCTTTAGCATCACCACATTGTTCCCCAAAGCGGAAAACATCCTTTTCACCTGGTGGAATTTTCCCTCGTGCAGCACAAGCTCACACATATACGGATCGTCCTTGCTTCCTTTGAATTCCGCCGGCAGACATTTTTCTCCCCCGTCGATGGTCATACCCTGTGACATAACGCTTTCATATTCCTCTTCCCAGGGCTTTTCCAGCCTTACAAGGTAAGTTTTGGGCACATGACTTTTCGGGGAAAGCATCTTGTGTGAAAGCTCTCCGTCGTCGGTGATAAGCACAAATCCCAGGGTATCCTTATCCAGCCGTCCGGCGGGGAAAAGCCCGCTTCTACGCATTTCCTCCGGCACAAGGTCAAGCACCGTGGTGCTTGACCCCTCCTTTGTGGAACACACCACTCCCCGGGGCTTATTGAGCATGATATAGATATGCTTTTTGTACTCTATCCTTTTTCCGTCCACGATTATCTCGTCGTCGGTATCCACCCGTATATCGCTTCGGCGGACGGTTTTTCCGTTGACGCTTATTTTGCTTTTTAAACAAAGCTTTTTGACCCCTGCCCGGGAAATCTTGGGCATCTGTGAGGCAACAAGCCTGTCCAGTCTTATCTTTTCGCCCATTTTACAGTTATTTGTCCTCCAGCGTTTTGATCGATCTGTTATAGGTTCTTACCACAAACAGCGTACAAAGAGAAAGTGAAACCACCTCTGCGATGGGGAAAGCCCACCAGATGGCATTGAGACCGAAAAACTTTGACAAAAGGTATGCCGCTGGCAGCAGCACTATAAGCTGACGGCAGAATGAAACTATCATCGAGTCCACGCCTCTGCCCAGAGCCTGAAGGGTGGAGATCATTATTATGCTGAAAGCAGCGATGACAAAGTGGGTGCAGATTATCCGCAAAGCAGGGACTCCTATTTCTATCATCTCATCTCCTGCGTCGAAAAAGCCCAGCAGCATTTCCGGTACGGTCAGAAATAAGACCATACCCACAGCCATTATGGAAACGGCATATATTGAGCCGTACTTGAAGGCCTGTAAGATACGTTTTTTCTTCCTTGCGCCGTAGTTATAAGCCACAATGGGTATATAGCCGTTATTAAGCCCGAACACAGGCATAAAGATAAAGCTTTGCAGCTTGAAATAGACTCCAAGCACGGAAACTGCGGTGCTTGAATATCCGATAAGTATCTTGTTAAGGCAATAGGTCATCACCGAGCCTATGGACTGCATGATTATAGAAGGAAGTCCAACGGCGTAAATACGCTTTATAGTCTTTAGCTCCGGGGGATATTTTCGCAAACTCAGGTGTATTTCCCTGTTGACTTTAATGTTGAAAAAAAGTGCCAGAAGGGCAGCCAAAAACTGACCGATACAGGTCGCCACCGCAGCGCCTGCCACGCCCATTTTCGGAAAAGGTCCCAGCCCGAAGATAAGGCACGGGTCAAGAATGATATTAACTATTGCCCCAAGTCCCTGGGTATACATGGAATAGACGGTCTTTCCCGTGGACTGCAAAAGCTTTTCAAGTGTCATCTGCATAAACAGCCCAAGGCTTGCCACGGTAACGATATAAAGATAATCCTTGCCGTAGGTCTGTATTACCTGAGAATCTGTCTGTGCATGGTAAAAAACGTCTGTGGTCAAAAGACCGATCACCACGAATATAATAAAGTTCACCAAAGCCAGAAATACTCCGTTGCTGGCTGCTTTATTGGCGTTTTCAAAATTCTTTTCACCCAGCGAACGTGACAAAAGGGCGTTTATACCCACTCCTGTTCCCGCTCCCAGGGCGATCATAAGGGTCTGTATGGGAAAGGCCAGAGAAACCGCTGTGAGAGCGTCCTGATCCACCTTTGCCACAAAAACGCTGTCAACGATATTGTAAAGTGCCTGTACCAGCATAGAGATCATTATTGGCAAAGACATGGATATCATAAGCCTTCCCACAGGCTGGGTACCCATTTTATTTTCCTGTAGATTTTCCAAAATTACACTTCCCCGTATTTTATGATAGTTAACGATTTATTATAGCATATTTTCACAACTATTGCATTACAATTTTGTAAATCTGCACAAAACAATTACCGCCGCAAAATAAAAGAAAAAGGGGAGACCCTTTTCAAAAAAGAGTCCCCCGTAAAAATTCTTATTCCTGTGCATCAACGGTCCTGATGTGAAGCTCCTCAAGCTGTTTTTCGTCTACCTCTGCCGGACAGGCGCTCATAAGCTCGCTTGCGTTTTGTACCTTGGGGAAGGCGACCACGTCACGCAGAGAGTCTGCGCCGCAGATTATCATTGCAAGCCTGTCCAGACCAATGCCCATTCCGCCGTGGGGAGGAGAAGCGTATCTGTACGCATCTACGAGGAATCCGAACTTTGCGTCGATCTCCTCGTCGCTCATTCCCAGTGATTCAAACATTTTCTTCTGAAGTGCCGGGTCGGTTATTCTCATTGAGCCGGATGAAAGCTCGGTGCCGTTGAGCACAAGGTCGAATGCCTTTGCTCTCACCTTTGCAGGGTCAGAATCAAGGAACTCGATACATTCCTCAAGAGGCATTGTAAACGGGTGATGTGCTGCCACCCATTCACCTGTTTCCTCGTCCTGCTCAAAAAACGGCATTTCGGTTATCCAAAGGAAGTTGTAGCCCTCTTTGATAAGTCCAAGGCGCTTGCCGCAGATAAGTCTGATGGCACCAAGGGTGTTGAGCACCACCTTGTTTTTGTCTGCACAGATAAGCACAAGGTCTCCCTTTTCGGCGCCAACGGCAGAAAGTATCCTTTCAAGATCCCCCTCGCCCAGGAACTTTTTGAACGAACAGTTTGGCTCGTCTGCCCAGCGGATATATGCCAGACCCTTTGCACCGATGCCCTTTGCGTGCTCCACCAGCTTGTCGATCTCTTTTCTTGTGTAAGTTTCTGCGCCGCCCTTTGCAACGATAGCTCTTACCGAGCCGCCTGCTTCAACAGCCGACTTGAACACAACAAAGTCGATATCCTTAACAGTTTCGGTAATATCCTGTATCTGCATATCAAAGCGTGTATCCGGCTTATCTGAGCCGTATTTGTTCATAGCGTCCGCAAAGGTCATTCTCGGCAGAGGCAGGGAGATATCTATATCAAGTATCTCCTTGAACAGCCTTTGCACCATGCCCTCAGCCATGACAAGGATATCCTCAACGTCCACAAAGGACATTTCAAGGTCGATCTGGGTAAACTCCGGCTGTCTGTCCGCACGAAGATCCTCGTCACGGAAACACCTTGCCAGCTGGATATATCTGTCGTAGCCGGCTATCATAAGCAGCTGCTTGTATATCTGCGGTGACTGGGGAAGGGCATAGAATTTGCCCGGGTGAACTCTTGAAGGAACAAGGTAATCTCTTGCCCCCTCGGGAGTTGAACGCATCATCATAGGTGTTTCTATCTCAAGAAAATCGTTCTCGTAGAAATAGTCCCTTACCACCTTAGCTATCCTGTGGCGCATGATGATGTTATTTTGCAGCCTTGGGTTTCTAAGGTCAAGGTATCTGTATTTAAGCTTCAGCTCGTCCCTTACCTTGTCGGAATTTGTTACCTCAAACGGGGTCGTTTCCGCCCTTGCAAGTATGCGAAGCTCCTTAACGTCCACCTCGATAAGACCTGTGGGCAGCTTTGGGTTTATGCTTTCTCTGGGCCTTATTACGCCCCTTGCCATCAGCACGTCCTCGGCTCTGACCGTCCTTGCCTTTTCAAAGATCTCCTTATCGGTGTTGTCGTTGAATGCAAGCTGCAAAAGCCCTGTGCGGTCACGAAGATTTATAAACAAAAGATTGCCTATATCCCTTACCCTGTCCGCAAAGCCGCATACGACCACCTCGCTGCCCTGGGTTTGCGGCACCTTTGTGCAATAGTGTGTTCTGTGCAAGCCTTTCATTGTGTCAAGCATTATGATTACTTCCTTTACTTTGAATATATTTGACCTATTCGTCCTTCTGATCCTTTTCCTCGTATCTGGGGAACCCCTCAAGATAGCTGTAAAGGTACTTTATCTTGTTGTCCCAGAAAAGAAAGAATATCCCCACTGCAAAAAGGGCAGCGCAGGCGGCAGCTCCGTACTCCTGCTTCAGCGAAAGGCAAATAAGCCCGCTGAACAGAGTCAGCACAGCCCAGATGATCCCGAAAATATATGTGGATATCCCCTTGCGGAATTTTCCGGTTATAAGCGTGCCGTGCTGGCTTTTTTCGTAGCTGCCGAAAAAGCCTGTCTCGCCTCCGTCACGCTTTTTGAATTTGTGATAAAAGACCCTGAACTGCTGTCCCTCACGCCTGCCGTAGTACACGTTTTCAAACTTGTGTGACTTCATAAATTTTCCCGTGGCAAGAACGTTAAGATCAGGCTTGAACTCGGTGAGCTCCCCGTCCAGCTTTCTCGCCACACGCTTTGGTGCAAGGGTGGTCTCGAAACGGTACTTTCGTGGAATGATGATAAGCATTAGTCCTCGTCCTTTGTTTGGTAGTCGTCCGGGTCAAAGACCTTGTCGTTTATCTTTATCTCGCCCCCCTGGGTTGCGTCCACGTACATTCCGTAAATGGTCCCGCAGCTTGTGCATCTGAACTGGTGAAACAGTTTTCTTGAATAAAATCTTCCCTGCTCGTCTATCACCGTATCAAGGGGACAGGTAGCGTAAACAAGCTCCATCTCTCCCTTTTCCACCATTCTTCCGAAGGAGTCTATGCAGATCATATACTCCTGTGGGTTGTGTATCTGTGCAATAGGTATCATATCGCACTGCTGGCATCTTTTACTCATTAGTTTCCGTCCTTTCCAAAAAGATTTCCCACCTCGGCTTCAAGCCCGCTGAACATTTCTCCTATAACAGCCTGTGAAAACGTGCCCACAAAGCTTTGATCCAGCTTTATGTCCGTCTGTTCGCCGCTTGCCATATTTTTAAGCTTTGCCGTGCCCGAGTCGATCTCGTTGTCTCCCAGCACGATAACGAACTTTGCGCCTATCTTATCGGCGTATTTCATCTGAGGCTTCAAACCTCTTTCCACCAGATCGTACTCTACGAAATACCCCTCGTCACGCAGGAGCGAGGTCAGCTCCAAAGCCTTTTCTGCGGCGTTTTCACCCATTGTGGCAAAATACAGATCACAGCTCTTTTCCTCGATAAAGTCGCAGCCCTGCTTTTGCATAACAAGCAGCAGTCTTTCCAGACCCATTCCAAAGCCCAGTGCAGGTGTCTGTGCACCGCCCAGCTGCTGGATAAGTCCGTCGTATCTTCCTCCGCCGCATACGGTACCCTGTGCGCCTATCTCGGTGGTTATAAACTCAAACACCGTTCTTGTGTAATAATCAAGACCCCTTACTATCCGTGGGTTCACACAAAACTCTATATTCATCTTTCCAAGGTACTGCTTGAGCTTTTCAAAGTGTGCCCTGCAATCGTTGCACAGATAGTCAAGTATCACCGGTGCGTCCTTTGCAATAGCCTGATCCTCGGCGGATTTGCAGTCCAGTATCCTCATAGGGTTCTTGTCCAGCCTGTCCTGACAGGTGCGGCAAAGCTTGTCCCTGTGGGGTTCAAAATACTCACGAAGAGCCTGCCTGTATTTTTCCCTGCACTGGGGGCACCCTATGGAGTTTATATTAAGCTGGATATTTTGCAAACCTACCGTGTCCAGCACGCTTTTTGCAAGGGCGATTATCTCCGCATCAGCCCTGGGGCTTGCGCTTCCCACCATTTCGCAGCCGAACTGGTGAAACTCTCTGAGTCTTCCTGCCTGGACGTTTTCGTGTCTGAAACATGAAAGTATATAATACACCTTCTGGGGGAATCCCTCGTTCATAATGCCGTTTTCCAGCATTGCACGCATCGTCCCTGCCGTTCCCTCCGGACGCAGGGTAAACTTTGAGTCGCCTGCTGCGGAAACGGTGTACATTTCCTTTTGCACCACATCTGTTGTTTCTCCCACAGAGCGCACAAAAAGCCCCGTATCCTCGAAGGTGGGTATACGTATCTCTTTAAATCCATACTGCTGTGCAGTTTCACAGACTATTTTCTCCACCGTGTGCCACATATAAGATTTGCTCGGCACCACATCAGCCGTTCCCTTGGGTTTTTTCACTAACAACGCCATTTTATTCAACCTTTCCTCATAGATGTAAGGGATAAACAGCCGCTCAAAAGACCTTCTGCCCTCTATCCCGCTGATCTCCAATAACTTATAATACCCTATTTTGCACCATAAGTCAACAACAAAAAACACGGCCATCCGCAAGGGACGACCGTGATCGTGATACCACCCTAATTACAAAGGGGCAAAAGCCCTCCTTGTCACTCTCAAGATCCTTAACGCAGATCCTACGCCCGAGCTTTTTATCCCTCGGGGTGCTCCCGGGTGTCCTTCACCCCGACCGGCGCAGACCCTTTCACCATACGGTCCTCGCTATGCCGCTGCGTCCTGGGTTACTCTCCCGTTCACTGCACATATGCAAATATAGATATTGTCAACGATTTGTGGGATTGACGATGTCACGCCAGTCAAGATCTCCTCTTTCAAGAGCGTGTATCAGCGCCTCTGCCGTGGCAAGGTTAGTAGCCACCGGTATATCGTGAACATCGCACAGCCTGAGCAGGTTTGCCTCGCTTGGCTCGTGGGGCTTGGCGGATATAGGATCTCTGAAAAACATAAGAAGGTCTATCTCGTTGCATGAAATCCTTGCAGCTATCTGCTGATCTCCACCCTGAGATCCGCTGAGATAACACTGGATAGACAATCCGGTGGCTTCGGAGACCTGTTTGCCTGTGGTTCCCGTTGCACAGAGGCGATGCTTGCTGAGTATGCCGCAGTATGCAATGCAGAACTGCACCATCAGTTCTTTTTTGGAGTCATGTGCAATAAGCGCTATATTCAAACAAAACCCTCCGTTCCTTCATTGTTTTTATGTGTCCGGATTTTCCGATCCTACATTTTAATGGACAGCGGTATATGCTCGCCCTTTATCCTTCGGGATATTGCGGAGAATGCTAAAAATCCCATAGAACTGGATGAAAGGGGAACGCCCTTGCCTGTTGCAAGAGGTATCGCCGAATCCTCCGGGATAACTCCCAGAAGCTGAACGCCTACCGTATCAATGATAGCGTCCAGATCGTCCATCTCATCAAATTCAAATATTCTCTTGTTAGCCTTGTTTATTACCAGTCTTTGCTTCTGGTTGCCTCTCTTATAGAACTCATCGCTCATCATCTGTGCATCTCTTACGCATACAGGGTCAGGTGTGGTCACTATAAGGATAAGATCCGAGTTAGTAACAATGTCAAATACCGAACCGTTGATACCTGCGGAGGTATCTATAAGGATATATTCAAAATACTTTCTCATTTCCTGAGTGATCCTCTCGATATCCTCAGCTTTGAGCTGAACAAAAGGATCCGAAGGTGCACACAGAACGCTGAGGTTTGAAGCCAGCCTTACTGTGGTGGTAGCCTTGTTCACATCACAGGTGCCCTCAAGTACATCGCCAAGGTCGTATGTGATGTTGCCCTGCATTCCAAGCATGATGTCCATGCATCTCAGACCGAAGTCAAGCTCTATGATAAGAGTTCTGTTGCCCTGCTTTGCAAGAGCATAACCGAGACACGCACTGATCGAAGATTTACCTGTGCCGCCCTTTCCTGAAGTAACTGCTATAATTTTTGACATTGACCTATTACTCCTTTCAAATGGCAAATATATAAGTCCCCGGAGCTTGTGCTTTGTTTGGATATGTGCAAATATCCCCTCAACAGCTCCCGCCCTGCCGGAGCACATATTTCAAGTGTTACCTACATTCTATTTTAGCACATATTTTGAAATTGTCAAAGCAAAATTACTTAAAAAGTGTAAAATCGTTATTTGCTATCAATTTGTCATTTATCTTTTAGTGAATATGCACAACGCTGTTAAGACACTGTTCAACATATGGTGATAACATTGCATCGCAAGGGCCTTTTTATTAACATATTCTTACAACTCCCATGTGTTTCTTTTTTGTATGCTGTAATATTTTTTCTGCCGGGACATATATATGTACAAACCTGACAAGAACGGAGGAAAACAAGATGTTTATAAAGACAATAAAGCTGAAAAAGCCCAATTACCTGGCCATAGCCATTCTGGCGGCAATAGCCTGCCTTGTGGTGATAGTGGGTCTTACGGCTTATAAGCTGACACGGAAAACCACCTATGAGCTTGGCAGCGAGCAGCAGCGCCAGCAGTTCATCAAAGAGATGGGCTGGGAAACGGAAAAAGAGTTTTCCGACTGCAAAAAAGTTACCATCCCACAGGAGTTCAACCAGGTGTATGAAAGCTACAACGAGCTTCAAAAGCAGCAGGGCTTTGACCTTACTCCATATAAGGGCAAAGAGTGTGACATCTACACCTACAAAATAACCAACTACAAAGACCATGAGGACAAAGGCGACGTGGTTTGCAATCTTATGATATGCGACAATAAGCTTATCGGCGGCGATGTGTGCTCCACTCAGCTGGACGGCTTTATGCAGGGGCTTAAAAACAAAGATAAATAAGTGATTGACAAGGGTGCAGCAGCTGTAATATAATATTTGCATAAAGTGCTTAAATTATCAAGGAGTTGCTGTTATGGAGGTTTTCGGCCCTGTCTTTTTTAAAGATTTCAGATGTCTTGGCTGTGAGTGTAAAGATAACTGCTGCCGTATGGGGTGGGACATTGAGATAGACTGTGATACATATAACTACTATATGTCCGCCGACAGCAGCATCTGCAGCCATATTGCCCGGCGAAACGGGGAATACTATATCAAACAGGAAAACGGGCAATGTCCCTTTTTGAACGAAAAGGGGCTTTGCTCCCTTTTGCTTGAATACGGACAGGAGCACATCTCTCAGATCTGCGATCAGCACCCAAGGTTTTACCAATGGTTCGGCGGATATAAAGAAGCCGGTACAGGGCTTTGCTGCGAAGAATCCGCAAGGCTGTGGCTGATGCACGCCGGGAAAATATCCTTTTGCAAATGGGAAACAAACGAACAAGACGACGATCTTGCCTTTGACCCCCGTATGCTTGAAGGGGTAATAAATGCAAGACAGGTGCTTTTCGGGCTGATGCAAAACGGTGATCTTACTTTTTCTCAAAAGCTGAAGGCGCTGCTTATTTTCGGGCTGAATGCCCAGGACATGGAAGCAGAGGAAGACCCCGGGTGCTATGAAGAACTGGCGCAGATCTTTTCGGATATTGAAAACGTAAAGGATCTGGCGGAGCAGCTTGGTAAAAACACAAGGGAGGATATTATAAAAGCCTGCTTTGATGTGCTGAGCTGTTTTGAGGAGCTTGACTATATGAAAGAAGCCTTCCCCGGGGCGATAAGCAGGATAAAAAGCAGACTGGAAGACATCGTCGCCGGTGCAAAAGCCTTTGATAAGGCATTCCCCCGGGCAAGCGAACAGCTTTGTGCAGTCGGTGTCTACAATATATTCAGGTATTTTATCGGGTGTTCATCCGGCGCACAGTGCCTGCCGGTCATGGTATGCAGCTTGCTCAATATGTGGTTTATAAGACTGTGGGATATACTCCTCTGGCTGGACGGAAACTTTGACTTTTCCGCACAGGTCCTTGCAGTAAAGGAGTATTCAAAAGAAGTGGAGTATTCCGACAACACCGATACCCTGTGGGAGAGCGTATATACCGACAGCAGACTCAGCGCTGACAGGCTTGTAAAAATAACGGAGGTTTAAGATGATATTGAAGAAAAAACGTACAGCAGCGATCCCCGAAGGCTGTGAGGGACTGGAGATAAAGGTCAGCTCAAGCACCTGCACCGGGGAAAAGGTGATCGGCTTTTATGACAGGCGCACCCGTGAGCTGAAATACAGCGAGCTGGTGCTCAGCGATAGCGATATAAAAGATTTTTACGAAAAATACGGCGTTGAATATAAAGATTAGCTTTGGCTTTTTATTTATGATCGGCTGGTTTTTGTGAATAATGACCCCTTTGCCTCGCATAATATATTGTGAGGTGATGTATTTTGGAACTGAGTATCAAAAAATTTATAAACGAGCTTAAAGTCAAACCCTTTGTTATCTTTCTTGCCATTCCCTTTGCCGTGCAGCTGCTCAGCTATTTTGTGACCAAAGGTTCAATGGATATCTATGACCGTGTGAAGATCCCGCCCCTTTCTCCGCCCTCATGGCTGTTCCCTGTGGTGTGGACGGTGCTTTTCGGGCTTATGGGCATCTCCTCCTACCTTGTGTGGAACGAGGACTCGCCCTATACAAAGCAAGCCCTGGGGATATACGGTATCCAGCTTGCGTTCAACCTGTGCTGGAACGTCCTTTTCTTTGTAATGGAAGCCTTCCTGGTGTCGCTGATATGGCTTATGGGGCTGCTTATCCTTATAATCATCATGATAGCTGCTTTCAGACGAATATCTCCCGTCGCCGCATATTTGCAGATACCCTATGGGCTGTGGGTGGCATTTGCCTGCTATCTCAACGCAGGTATATATTATCTTAACTGATACTGCACTCCCCCACTGCGCCTGTGCGCTGCGGGGGATTTGTTAATATAAAAGTTCTTGCAATTTCATATATTGTGTGTTATAATCCTTTTGTATGTATTTTGTGAGGTGATATGGGTGAATAAGGAGCTTGTAGAGCTGCTTTTAAAGTATATGGGCGGCATAGTTATCGTAATGGGACTTATCCTGCTGGCCTGCCTGCTTACCCCTAAGATCGCCCGTAAGATCGAACAAAACCGCAGCAGCGAGGGTGAGGGCGAAAACGCCCCCGAGGGAACAGACCCCAAGGACTATACCGTCAAGGGTCCCTTTGACCCCCAGAAGCTGGACGAGTACGATCTTAACTACAAAATTTATAATAAGGATATATATGGAGTTGATTTCAGACATGGGAAAAAACAAAAACGAAAAGATGGTTGATGCCATCACATCAATGGATGAGGACTTTGCAAAGTGGTATACCGACATATGTAAGAAAGCAGAGCTTGTGGAGTATACCAGCGTTAAGGGCTGCCTTGTGATAAGACCCTACGGCTACGCTATCTGGGAGAATATCCAAAAGGATCTTGACGCAAGGTTCAAGGCGCTTGGACACGAAAATGTGTGTATGCCTATGTTTATCCCCGAAAGCCTTTTGCAAAAGGAAAAGGATCATGTTGAGGGGTTTGCTCCCGAGGTGGCATGGGTCACCCACGGGGGAAACGAAAAGCTGGAGGACAGGCTGTGCGTAAGACCTACCTCTGAGACCCTGTTTTGCGAGCATTATGCCAATATAGTCCATTCATACCGTGATTTGCCAAAGCTGTATAACCAGTGGGTATCGGTGGTGCGCTGGGAAAAGACCACAAGACCTTTCCTTCGTTCAAGAGAGTTTCTGTGGCAGGAGGGTCACACTATCCACGAAACACCACAGGAAGCTATCGAGGAAACAAGAAGAATGCTTGACTGCTATGCGGATTTTTGCGTAGAATCTCTGGCTATCCCTGTTGTAAAGGGACAAAAGACCGAAAGCGACAAGTTTGCAGGTGCAGAATCCACCTACGCTATCGAGGCGCTTATGCACGACGGAAAAGCTCTCCAGGCAGGCACCTCCCACTATTTCGGCGACGGCTTTGCAAGAGCCTTCGGTATCCAGTTCACCAACAGAGAAAATAAACTTCAGTACCCCCACCAGACATCATGGGGCGTGTCCACAAGACTTATCGGCGGTATAATAATGACCCACGGCGACGATAACGGACTGGCTCTGCCCCCTGCCGTTGCACCGATCCAGGTGGTCATAGTCCCTATCGCTTTCCATAAAGAGGGCGTGCTTGAAAAGGCAAAAGAGCTTGCCGACTGCCTTAAAAATGCAGGCGTAAGAGTTAAGCTGGACGACAGCGATAACTCACCCGGCTGGAAGTTTGCTGAGTATGAGATGAAGGGCGTTCCTGTTCGTATCGAAATAGGACCCAAGGATATAGAGAACAGCCAGTGCGTTGCAGTAACAAGACATAACAGAGAAAAGACCTTTATTACCCTGAACGAGGGGCTTGAAGGCTTTGCAGAGGCTGTGAAAGAGCGCTTGAAGGCAGTCCACGACGGACTTTATCAAAGAGCGCTGGAAAACCGCCAGAAGCGTACATATTCCTGCAAAACCATGGATGAGATCACAAAGGCGCTTGAGGAAAACGGCGACGGCTTTGTTAAGGCAATGTGGTGCGGCGACGAGGCTTGCGAGGATAAGGTCAAGGAGCTTACCGGCGTGGGCTCAAGATGTATCCCCGACGATCAGGAGCATCTGAGCGATACCTGTGTGTGCTGCGGAAAGCCGGCAAAATGTATGGTCCTTTGGGGCAAAGCGTATTGATGATAAAAATTTGTATCCCTTTTCTGCCGATAATGGCGGAAAGGGGATATTTTTTGTGCCCTGCCGCCCCACCGCTTGCAATGTGGGAGAATATGTTGTATAATATCAAAAGAATGTGTGGATTTTTATAGACTGCATAAAAAGACAGGGCAAAATTTGTGCAGTTTTTCACCATAAATCTTTGCCCTGATAAACGTATAATAAAATGACAAAGGGGGATAACAATGACCGACGCTGAGTTTGACAGGGCTGTGGAACTTGTGGCAAAAAGAGAAAAGGACGGTCTGAAAAAGATTTATGATGCCTACGCTAAGCGGATATATCAGGTCATTTACGGTATCGTGAAAAATCCCCACGATTCACAGGATCTGACTGCGGATCTGTTTATGAAACTGTGGGACGATCCCTCGTCCTACCGCAGCGGGAACGGACATAAACGCTATCTTACGGTAATGGCTAAAAACCTTGCCCTTGACTTTCTCAGGAAAGCAGGACGGCAAAGCTTTGAAATAGACGCAGGGGAAAAAGAATATGTTATCCCCGACGGCGGTGACGTGGAAAAGGATGTAACAGAGAAAATGAGCTTTACACGGGCTCTTGAATACCTTAATCCTAACCAGCGCAGGGTGGTGGATATGCATATAGGTATGGAAATGACCCTGCGTGAGATAAGTGAGGCGCTTGATATGCCTATGGGAACGGTATCGTGGAATTACCGAAGTGCGATACAAAAGCTTAAAAAGATCTATAAGGAGGGTGAGAGCTATGGCTAACAGAATACAAAAAGGCTACCGCAGCCATATGGAGCAAAACTCTCCCGATATGGATAAAATGTGGGAAAAAATACAGCAGCATATAGACAGCCAGCCCCAAAAACCTGTGCAGACCGTACAGGAAAACCAGCCTGAGCCGGAAATGAAACGCAGGCGTATAGGCTTTGTAAAGTATGCCGCAGCCGCAGCCTGCCTTGTGGCAGTGGTGGCAGGAACAGTCGTCTTTATGAACTCAAAGCAGGATAAAGTCCCTGCCGACAGCGAAAAAGCTGTGGTCGTCCCGGCAAGCAGCGCCCCGTCAGCACAGGAAAAAGAGGAAGGCAAAGATGATAAAAAAGAATTGCAGCCGGCGCAGGATCAGATAGGGGAGGAAACTGCCGATAAGGCTCCTGTAAAAGCACAGGAGAAGGCCATCAACAGATCCGAGGATCAGGCCGCAGCTTCCTCGGCAAGCGCAAGCTCGGGCATAAGCACTAAATTCAGAGAGCTGATGCTCACCCCGGAGTATACCAATTCCGACCGTGAGGGTAAGCTGAAAGCGGCGGAAAACCTCGCAAAACAGCTTAAAGAAAAAGGCGAGATAAAGGAATATGTGCTTAAAAAGAAGGACACAGGGGACAGAATAGAGCTTAAAGTGAATGAAGAAGAGACCAAAGTTATCATGATAAGGTAAAAAATTTTTTCTCCCCCCCTTGACAAATAGAAAAAAATGTGCTATTATGGCAACACCAAATGAATATTTGCCACAAACCATTGATCGAGAGTAAGTAACTTTGTGCACCCGTTTTAAAGAGAGCCGTGGATGGTGAGATCACGGTATTCGGACATATTGAGAATGGACTCGTGAGGGCGAGCTGAAAAGGCGAGAGCTGAATTAGGTAAGACGTAGAACCTGCGTTAAGGGTGCGGCGTATGATGGTACGTTAAACAGCAGCGATGCTGATATTGGGTGGCACAGCAGGAATAAATGTCCTGTCCCATTATAGAAATGGGGCAGGTTTTTTTATTTTTCCGTGCCCTCCGCAATTACAGAAAGGATGAGTGTGATGAAAAACGAAAAAGCTATCCCCTACAAGATCTATCTTGAAGAAAATGAAATGCCAAAGCAGTGGTACAATGTGCGTGCGGATATGAAAAATAAGCCCGCACCCCTGCTCAACCCTGCAACTTTGCAGCCTTGTACCCTGGATGAGCTGAGCCATGTGTTCTGTACAGAGCTTGCAAAGCAGGAGCTTGACGACACAACGCCTTATATCGACATTCCCCAGGAGATCCTGGACTTTTACAAGATGTACAGACCCTCTCCCCTGGTGAGAGCTTACTGCCTTGAAAAAACCCTCGGAACACCTGCAAAGATATATTATAAATTCGAGGGAAACAACACCTCCGGAAGCCATAAGCTCAACAGCGCCATCGCTCAGGCGTACTACGCTAAAAATCAGGGGCTTAAAGGCGTTACCACCGAAACAGGCGCAGGTCAGTGGGGAACAGCCCTTTCAATGGCTTGTGCATACCTGGGACTTGACTGTCAGGTGTATATGGTAAAGGTGTCCTACGAGCAAAAGCCTTTCAGACGTGAGGTAATGCGTACCTACGGGGCAAACGTAACTCCGTCCCCCTCTATGACCACCAACGTGGGAAGAAAGATAAACGCCGAGTTCCCGGGAACAAACGGCTCTTTGGGCTGTGCCATCTCCGAAGCTGTCGAGGCTGCCACCACCCAGGAGGGATACAGATACGTGCTTGGCTCCGTCCTTTCCCAGGTTCTGCTCCACCAGTCCGTTATCGGTCTTGAAGCTAAGGCTGCAATGGATAAATACGGCATCAAACCGGATATGATAATCGGCTGTGCAGGAGGCGGCTCCAACCTTGGAGGACTTATCTCCCCGTTTATGGGCGAAAAGCTCAGAGGAGAGGCTGATTACCGGTTTATAGCAGTTGAGCCTGCGTCCTGTCCGTCCCTTACAAGGGGTACCTTCGGCTACGATTTCTGTGACACAGGTGCTGTCTGCCCGCTGGCTAAGATGTATACCCTGGGAAGCACCTTTATGCCTTCTCCCAACCATGCAGGAGGACTTCGCTACCACGGCATGAGCAGCGTGCTTTCTCAGCTTTATGCCGACGGCCTTATGGAAGCCCGCAGCGTGGAGCAGACCAGCGTCTTTGCTGCCGCAGAGCAGTTTGCAAGAACAGAGGGTATCCTGCCGGCTCCCGAAAGCAGCCACGCTATCAAGGTCGCTATCGACGAGGCTCTCAAGTGCAAGAAAACAGGAGAAGAAAAGACTATACTGTTTGGTCTTACAGGTACAGGCTACTTTGATATGTACGCTTACCAGAAGTACAACGACGGTGAAATGAGCGACTATATCCCCACCGATGAGGAGATCGCAGCAAGCGTTTCAAAAATGCCCAAGGTCGACTGATCTTTAAATATAATTTCCTTCCCATAATATAATTCAGGGAGCTGCCGCAGGGTGAAGTGCCGCAGCTCCCTTTTTTTGCGCCCATTTGGGGACCTTTGCCGCTGGGCATAAAAAGAGCCCTGCGCCCTTTTTCAGAGTGCAGAGCTCTTGTTTGTTTAAGTAAGGAGAGCTGTCCCCGTTTGTGCGCCCGAAGTTATCTTCTCTGTGACTTCTTTTCCTTCTTTGCAGCCTTGCCCTTGCCCTTTTTGGCTTTGTGCTTTTCCCACATTACCCAAAGAGTAGGAGCGATGCAGTTTGATGAGTAAACACCTGCGATCATACCGATTATAAGCGGGAATGCAAAGCTGATTATGGAAGAAACTCCTGCGATAAGGCATACAACACATACCGTAGCCATCGCCAGGACCGTCGTTACCGTGGTGTGTATCGAACGTCCCATAGTCTGTGTGATGGAAAGGTTCACCAGCTGGTCAAGCTCATACTTGCTGCCCACAAGCTTTTCGTTTTCTCTGATACGGTCATAAATAATGATCGTAGCGTTGATAGAGTAACCAAGTATTGTGAGAAGTACCGCCATGAAGTTTGCGTTGATGTCAAATCTGCATATAACAAAGCAGCCGTAAACCATACACATATCGTGCATAAGTGCCACAACCGAGAATACACCTGCGGAAATACCGCCGATCTTTCTGAATCTGAATCCGATGTAGATTATGGTGATAACTGCGGCAAATGCACAGGCTACCAGACATTTCAGGAAAAAGTCCAGACCGTTTGAAGCAGCCACGTCCGTAGACTCCAGAAGCTTGACCTCATTGTCCTTGTACTTTTCGGTGAGGGCTGTTTTAATGGAGTTTTGCTTGTCGTCGCTTATGCCCTCCTTGGAGGAGAACTGGATCTTTATCGTCTTGGATTTTGACGAGGTGTCCTCGCCCAGGGTTATGGTGCATTTATCGGATACCGTGTCGCCTACGGTCTTTTCAATATCCTCGCTCTTGAGATCCCCCGTGTATGAATATGTCAGGATCGTACCGCCCTTGAACTCGATAGCTACGTTGAGCTTGATGGCGATCGTCAGCACTGCGAAAGTCGCAATGAGCAGACAGGATATCGCATAGAAGATCTTGCGCTTTTCATAGACCTTTAAGATCTTTGGTTCTTTTTTATCCATCTATCTTAGCACCTCCATACAGTTTGCGGTTTCTGAGGAACTTGAACTTGGAAAGAGATGCCAGCATAAGTCTTGAACAGAAGATACCGAATACAAAGTTAAGTATAATACCTACCAGCAAGGTAAAGCCCAGCGAGTAGATCGTACCTGCGGTGGATGCGCCGAAAACAGCGAAAAGCGGGCTGAGCAGCGTTCCGAACACGCTGTCTGTGGGTCCGAACGCACCCATAAGGATAACCGCTACGAAAACTACCGTGATGTTGCCGTCGAAAACTGCGCTCCATGCACGCTTGTAGCCAAGCTCGATAGCGCCGTTAAGGGTCTTGCCGTTGTTAAGCTCTTCCTTGATACGCTCTGCGGTGATAACGTTGGCGTCAACGCCCATACCGATGGCAAGAATGATACCTGCGATACCCGGGATAGTAAGGGTAAAGGAGGGCAGATTTCCGAAAAAGCCGGAAATGCAGGCGATAGTACCTACGACCTGTCCGAAAAGTGCAATAGAAGCTACAAATCCCGGCAAACGGTAAAAGATCATCATGTATATGGCGATAATGCAAAAGGCTATAACGCCCGCAAGGAGCATTGCGTTAAGCGCACCCTCGCCAAGAGAAGCGGAAATGATGTTTGTGCTGGTGGTGGAAAGCTTGAAGGGAAGCGCACCTGCGTTTATCTTGTTTGCAAGAGAGCTTGCCTCGTTCCAGGTAAAGTTGCCTGTGATGCGGCAGTTTCCGTCTCTTATAGGCTCGTTTACCTTCGGAGCGGAAATACAGTTATCGTCCATCCATATGGATATCTGACCGCCTGTTGCGGAAAGCTCTGTGGTGGCGTCTGCAAAGGCTTGTTTACCGCTGTCGTTAAGCTCAAGGCTTACTGCAAAGCCGGAATTTCCGTTGGAGTTGTCCGAATAAGCCGTTGCCTTTTTAACGTCCTTTCCCGAAAGGACCTGAGTGCCTGTTGCCTCGGAACCCTTGCGGAATGTAAGCAGGGCAGTTTCACCCAGCTCTGCCACGGCAGCCTCAGGGTCAAAATCGGATTCTCCTGCCTGCCATGGGAAAGATACGATAACTCTCTTTTTGGAGTAGTCTACATAGACCTCGCTGTCTGTGATGTTAAGTCCCACAAGTCTCTGCTCGATAATAGCCTTTGCAGCATCCATATCGTCGTTGGTAATATCCTCGACCTTAGGCTGATCGCTGCCCTCGGCAGGAGCTGCGGGTTCAAAGGTGGCATTTACACCGCCCTGGATATCTATACCCCAGCGGATCTCGTCGGCACCTTTGATATAGGTGTGTTTGGTGTCTCCATAATAGCTGTGCACTCCGAAAAATGTCAGATAAGCGAAAGCCAGAATGCATATCAAAACGATGAAAAACACCGGTTTTTTAACTTTTTTCACCTTTTTTCCTCCTAATTTCATGTTCCGCAAAAGCGGAGCTGTATAGTTCGTCCCGGGCATCAGCAGCCTGTGGCTTTTATGCCGCCGGATCTGCACATATACATTGGCTATTAAATTATATTACTTTTTTCCCGAAAAGTCAAGTGTTTGCTCACTAAAGAAAGCGAATCTATCACTATTTCAAAAATCAGCCTTTGTCACCTTGCTTTTAGAGGGCTTTTGACTTTTGAACGCAAATGTGATATAATATTCAGGTAAATAACCCCCTTGTGGGGGGATCGTGAAACGGAGTATAAAAAATGGATATTAACGCTGCACTCGCAAAGGAATTTGGTCTGAAAAAAGAACAGGTGGACAACACCGTAGCCCTTATAGACGACGATAAGACCATACCCTTTATCGCCCGGTACAGGAAAGAAGTCACAGGTTCCCTTGACGACCAGGTGCTTCGTGAGCTTTCCGACCGCCTTAACTATCTTCGCAATCTTGAAAAGCGCAAAGAGGAGGTCAGAGCCTCTATCACCGAACAGGAGAAAATGACCGACGAGCTTGAAAAAACCATAACCGACGCCATGACCCTTGTGGAGGTTGAGGACATCTACCGCCCCTATAAGCCCAAGAGAAAAACCAGAGCAAGCGTAGCAAGAGAAAAGGGACTTGAAGATCTTGCCGCTTTTGTGCTCAACCAGGGTGAAGGCGACCCGAGTGCGGAGGCTGAAAAGTATATAAATGAGGAAAAAGGCGTTGCAAATGCACAGGATGCACTTCAGGGCGCAATGGATATTATCGCCGAGGACGTTTCCGACAGCGCCGAGCTGAGAAAATATCTCAGGACCCTTTTCAGCCAGATAGGAAAAATAAGCTCCGCAGCATCGGCTGATGATGCGGATACCGTGTATCAGAATTACTTTGAGTTCTCCGAGGGGGTTTCAAGGATCGCCGGGCACCGTATACTTGCCATCGACCGTGGGGAAAAAGAGGGCGCTTTAAAGGTGAGCGTGGACGTTCCCCAGGGAGCAGGTGAAAGAGCGGTCACCTCACGCTATGTGAAAAACGAGTCTGCCTGTGCAAAGCTTGTGGAGCAGGCTTGCGTTGACAGCTATAAGCGCCTTATCTATCCCTCTATCGAGCGTGAGATACGTTCCGAGCTTTCTGAAAAAGCGCAGGAGGGCGCAATAAAAGTGTTCTCCTCAAACCTCCGCCAGCTTCTTATGGCACCCCCCGTAAAGGGTACCGTGACTTTGGGTCTTGACCCGGGCTATGCCCACGGCTGTAAAATTGCCGTGGTGGACGAAACCGGAAAGGTGCTGGATACCAGCATAGTTTACCTTACTCCCCCAAGAAAGGAAACGGAAAAGGCAAAGAGGATAATATCCCGAATGATCGAAAATTGCGGTGTGACCACCATCGCCATCGGTAACGGCACCGCCTCAAGAGAGTCCGAGCAGTTTATTGCCGAGCTTCTTAAAGAGATCCCTCAGAAAGTTTCCTATATGGTAGTGTCCGAAGCGGGGGCTTCCGTTTATTCCGCCTCAAAGCTTGCCGCCGAGGAGTTCCCGGACTATGACGTTTCGCTGCGTTCGGCGGTTTCTATCGCAAGAAGAATGCAGGACCCCCTTGCAGAGCTTGTAAAGATAGACCCCAAGGCTATCGGCGTGGGACAGTACCAGCACGATATGCCCAAAGCCCGTATGGACGAGGCTCTTAAAGGAGTGGTAGAGGACTGCGTGAACTCTGTGGGCGTTGACCTTAATACAGCCTCCTATTCGCTGCTTTCCTATATTTCGGGAATAAACAGCACCGTTGCAAAAAACATCGTTGCCTACCGTGAAGAAAACGGAGCGTTTACCGACAGAAAACAGCTTATGAAAGTGGCAAAGCTGGGAGCAAAAGCCTTTGAACAGTGCGCAGGCTTTTTGCGTGTGCCGGGAGGGAAAAATCCCCTTGACAATACAGGTGTCCACCCCGAGTCCTACGGTGCGGCAGAAGCTCTTATTGAAAAATGCGGCTTCTCCGTGGCGGATATGGGAAATAAGGAGCTTATTGACAGCAAGGTGAAAAAAGAGGGCATAAGCACCCTTGCTTCCTCTATCGGAGTGGGTATCCCCACCCTTGAGGACATTGTGAAAGAGCTTGAAAAACCCGGCCGTGACCCCCGTGACGAGCTGCCGCCTCCCCTTATGAGAAGCGGCGACGTTATGGAGCTTTCCGACCTTAAAGAGGGTATGGAGCTTATGGGCACCGTGCGTAACGTAATAGACTTCGGAGCCTTTGTGGATATAGGCGTCCATGAGGACGGATTGGTGCATATCTCCCAGATGTGCAACAAGTTCATCAAACATCCCCTTGAAGTGGTCAAGGTAGGGGACGTTGTAAAGGTCTGGGTGCTGGGTGTTGACCTGAAGCGTAAACGCATATCCCTTACAATGAAACAGCCTAAATAAAACAATATCACCCGGGAAACGCCGTCAAGAAGCTTTCCCGGGTGTTTTTGTTATTCGTCCCTTTTGTCAGTCCACGTAGTAGACACGTCCGTCCTTTCTTGGAGCAGCCTGTTTGCTCTGTGCAGGGTGCCCAAGGATGCAAAATCCCACGCCCATAAGATCGCCGCTGATCCCCCATTTTTTCAGCAAAGCCTTTCCCTGTTCGCTTTCAAACACCTGTCTGCACCTGTGTATCCAGCAGGAACCAAGACCCAAAGAGTGTGCAGCCAGACACATATTGCCAAGAGCAAGGCTTCCGTCCTCCACTGCGGTGCTTCTTTGTGCGTCTGCAAGAACGCAGATAACGCAGGGCGCACCGTAGAAGGGATCGCCGTCAAAGCCCATTACCTGCCCGTTCAGTGCTGACAAAAGATCTCGTGTTTCCCTGTCCCTTACCGCCACAAATACCGGTGCCTGTGCACCCATGCCGTTTGGGGCATAAAGACCGCACTTGAGTATCTGCTCAAGCTCACTGTCGCTTACCTGCTCATGGGTGTAAGCCTTTATGCTCCGCCTTTGGATCATCGCTTCAATTACGCTGTTCATCGTCGTTTTCCTCCTTATCCATCTCTCTGCGTATTTCAAGAACCTTTCCCATAACGATTATGTCGCTGTGATAATCGTCAAGATATATTGTCGGCGCAGTATTCTCTGCACTCAGAACAAGCACGCTGCCGTTGAACCTGTGGGTGCGGAAGGTGATCTTCCCGTCCTTTCTTATGGCGTAGGTATAGCCCTCCTGCTGAAAATCGGCGCATTTGTGCACCAATACCAGATCCCCCTGTTTGATGTGAGGGAAATTGTCCCTGTCGGTGCAAATATAAAAGGTAAGCTTGCTGCTGTCCCCGCCTGCGTATACCACCGGGCGGTGTGCCACCACCTTTCCTCTGTGATCCTTAACGGGGATCTTTGCTATGTTCCCCGGGTCATAGCTGTATTTTGCCGAGCTCTCGTATCCCATGAGCCAGCCCTCGGATACACCCAGAGCCTTGGATATGGCTGCAAGCTTGTCCGCCTTCGGGGAAAACCTTCCTGCCAGATATGAACTTATAAACGATTTTGAAATGCCTGTCATCCGGCACAGCTGGTGCTGACGCAGGTTCTTTTCTTTCATCACGCTTTCAAGCCGCTGGGAAAAAATGCTCATACACACTCCGCCTTTTTACGTTGTTCTATGATAGGATCATACCACATTTGCCGCCTTTTGTAAAGTAAAAGTTTTGAAAACCATACCCTTGCCGGAGATGTTCAGATCCTTATTTCCACCCTTGCACAGCTGCAGCCGCAAAGTTTCTCGCTGAGGGGGTCCGGCTGTGATACACCGGCATAAAGGGTAAATTCCTTTGAATATACAGCCCTTTCGCCCTTTTCGTTTACCGCCGTAAACATACTTTTATCAAGGTCAAGGCTGACCGTCTTTTTCTCTGCCGGCATAAGATGTACCCTTTCAAAGCCGCAAAGCTTGTGGTTTGGCACAGCCTCTTCGCAGCGGTCTTTGATGTAAACCTGTACCACCTCGTCCACCTCAAAGCTGCCGGTATTCTCTATTTCCACCTTTGCTGTGAAGTCCGAATAGGAAAGTCCGCCGCAGCGCACCTTTGAGTAGGTGAGCCCGTAGCCGAAAGGATAAAGCACATTTCCCTGTACGTAGCGGTATGTGCGGTCTTTCATTGAATAGTCCTCGTATTGAGGCAAAGCCTCAGCGTCCTCATAGAAGGTGACAGGCAGCTTTCCCGAGGGCGAAATGTCCCCGAAAAGGATCTGTGCAAGGGCTTTTCCTCCCTCCGAGCCGCTGTACCATGCGTGTATTACCGCATCTGCGTCAACAAGGGTGTTTATTGCGCTTCCTGCGGCGCATACCACCACAAGGGGCTTGCCTGTGGACATGAGCTTTTCAAGGAGCGTCCTTTGGCTCAAAGGCAGCATAAGGTCTGTCTTGTCACCCGAACCGTATTCGTTTCCTGCATCTCCCTGTTCACCCTCGATAGATGCGTCCAGCCCCACACAGGCGACCACCACATCGGCGTTTTCCGCCGCAGCCATAGCCTCGGCATATCTGTCCCCCGCAAGGCTTATCTGAGAGATCCTGTCCCTGTAAAGATGACACCCCTCTGCAAATATCACACGGCCTGAGAACCTGTCCTGTATGCCTGTAACAAAGGTGGTGTATCTGTCTGCCTTTGGGGTATAGTTCCCCTCAAGAGCGGTCGTGCTGTCCCCGTGAGGACCGATGACTGCAATTGTGTGTATCTTCCCCTCGTCAAGAGGCAGCAGACCGTTGTTTTTCAAAAGCACCATTGACTTTTGTGCAGCCTCCAGCGAAGCTTCCTTGTGCTGTTCGCAGCAAACGGCGGTGTAGGGAATGTCAAAGTGTTCGGTGCTGTCCAGCATACCCAGACGTATCCTTGTCCTCATGGCGTGGATACAGGCTTGTCTTATTGCCTCTTCATCCACAAGGTCTCTTTCGTAAGCCTCAAGCAGATGTTCGTAGGTGCAGCCGCAGTTCACATCGCACCCTGCGTTTATGGCCATTGCTGCCGATTCCTCGGCGGATGAGGTTATCTTGTGGGCTTCGTGGAAATCTCTTATCGCCCAGCAATCGGAAACAAAGTATCCGTCAAAGCCCCATTGCTTCAGCTTGTCCATAAGATAGGAGCTGGCGCAGCAAGGCTCGCCGTTGACAGCGTTGTATGCCCCCATAACGCCCTCTACCTTTGCCTCTTTTACCAGCCTTTCAAAGGCAGGAAGATATGTCTCGTTAAGGTCTTTTTCACTTACCTTTGCGTTAAATCCGTGGCGGGTCTCCTCGGGACCGCTGTGTGCGGCAAAATGCTTTGCACACGCCGCCGCAAGCATGGTCTTTTCGTCCCCTTGTATGCCCTTGACGTACTGTATACCCAGCTCGGCGGTAAGATAGGGATCCTCTCCGTATGTCTCCTGTCCACGCCCCCAGCGTGGGTCACGGAAAATGTTGATGTTGGGAGCCCATAGGGTGATCCCCTTGAACTTGTCCACGTCCCCGTATTTTGTGTACCACTTGTACTTTGCCCTGGCCTCGGTGCCTGTCACCCTGCCTGCGGTGTGCAAAAGCTGCCTGTCAAATGTGGCAGCAAGCCCGATAGCCTGAGGGAAAAGCGTTGATATGCCCGATCGGGAAAAGCCGTGAAGCCCCTCTCCCCACCAGTTGTATGCCTTTATCCCAAGGCGCTTGACCTCGTCGGATTCGTATTTGAGCAAGCCTGCCATTTCCTCCACCGTAAGCTCGTCCACAAGCGCCTCGGCTCTTTGCTGTGCACTTAATGTTTCGTCAAGATATTTTTTCATGCCTTACCTCCTGTTTGCGTTGATTTTTTCTTACTAAGATTATAACCTTTTTGCCCGGTAAAATCAACCTGAAATGGAAATTTTCCTCCCCGCCCCGGGGCTTTTTCTTTCCCCCCCGTCCCCCCTTTTGCTTTTTCCCTTTTTGAGCACACAGTGCATAAATGTTTCCCTCGCATGAGAAAAGTTTTGTAGAAAATGAAGGACTGCAATAAGAATTATGCAAAAATGATTGACTTTTAATCCCGCTTGCATTATAATCATATAGGTGATAATCGGGGAGTATAAAGTTTTTTGATCCGATCCTCCCCAAATCGAGATTTTGAACATTTCGGTGGAAGAGCAAATCAATCTTTCATTTTTTAAAGGCGGTGGGCGCATGACAGGTATGCTCCATGAAGAATGCGGAGTGCTGGGGATCTTTGAGCCAAAGCGGGCAAATATTGCTGACAGCGTGTATTTAGGGCTGCTTTACCGGCAGATACCCCGAAGATGTCTCCGGCGCAGGAACAAAAAATAAGTTCGACGAAAAAATACATAAATGAGAATTTATGAGGTGATATAGATGTGTGGAATAGTTGGATTTACCAACAAGACGAAAAATGCGGACGCAATTATCGGGAAAATGATGGAAAGGATAAGGCACCGTGGACCTGATGCAGAGGGGAAGTACGTTGACGCAGACGTTGCCCTTGGGCACCGCAGGCTGAGCATAATCGACATATCCTCTTCAGGGGATCAGCCCATATTCAACGAGGACAGAAGCATGGTGCTGGTGTTCAACGGAGAGATATACAACTACCGTGAGATCCGTGATGAGCTTGTAAGATCGGGGCATACCTTTGCCACAAATACCGATTCCGAGGTGCTGGTGCACGGCTATGAAGAGTACGGCACAAAGCTTCTTGGCAAGCTCAGAGGAATGTTTGCCTTTGTTATCTGGGACAGTAAGAAAAAAGAGCTTTTCGGTGCAAGGGACTTTTTCGGCATAAAGCCCATGTACTATGCCCTTATGGGTGAAACGTTCATGTTCGGCTCGGAGATAAAGAGCTTTCTTGAGCACCCCGATTTCAAAAAAGAGCTTAACGAAGCTGCCCTTGAAAACTACCTGACCTTCCAGTATTCACCCACCGGCGAGACCTTTTTCAAAAACGTCTTTAAGCTTATGCCTGCCCACTATCTCAAATATAACAGCGGCGGGCTGGAAATAAAGCGTTATTGGGACATCGCCTTTGAAGAGGATAAAAACAAGAGCCTGAAAGACTGGGTAGATGATATATCCGATACCTTCCGTGATTCTGTATCAGCCCATAAGATAGCGGACGTAGAGGTGGGGTCGTTTCTTTCCAGCGGAGTGGATTCAAGCACCGTTGCGGCGGTCGCCAACGTGGATAAGACCTTTACCGTGGGATTCGGAAAGGACGAAAAGTATAACGAGATCGGCTTTGCCAAGGAGTTTTCAAAAGCCATCGGCAAGGATAATTACAGCAAGGTGATTAGCCCCGAGGAGTATTGGGGAAGCCTTGAAAAGATACAGTATCATATGGATGAGCCCCTTGCGGACCCCTCGGCAGTAGCGCTGTATTTTGTTTGCAATATTGCCTCTGAAAAGGTCAAGGTGGCGCTTTCTGGCGAAGGAGCAGACGAGATCTTCGGCGGATATAATGTATACAGCGATCCGGGCGGGACCCTTTACGACCGGCTGCCCCGGTTCTTTAAAAGAGGCGTGGGCAAGCTTGCACAAAAGCTGCCTGCAAAGCGAGGGGTAAACTTTTTTGTGCGTAAAGGCAAAACGGTAGAGGAAAGATTTATCGGCAACGCATATATGTTCACCCCCGCCGAGCGTAAAGAGCTTTTGAAAATAACCACCTCCGCCCCCGACCCTATGAAGATAACCGGGCATTATTACAAACGGGTGAAAAAAGCGGACGACGTCACAAAAATGCAGTATCTTGACCTGCATCTGTGGCTTTCGGGGGATATCCTGCTAAAAGCGGATAAAATGAGCATGGCAAACTCTCTTGAGGTAAGGGTGCCTTTTCTGGACAAAAAAATAATGAAGCTTGCCCAGGGCATACCTGTTAAGTACAGAGTCACCCGGAAACAAAAAACACAGCAGACAAAATACATCACCAAATATGCCATGAGACTTGCGGCAAAAAATAATACCCCCAAAGGGACGGAAAAGACCTCGGAAAAGAAAAAGCTGGGCTTTCCCGTACCAATAAGGGTGTGGCTCAGACAGGACAAGTATTACGCCATTGTCAAAGATGCATTTGAAAGCCAAAGCTCAAAAATGTTCTTTGACACAGCGCTGCTTGAAAAGCTCCTTGAGGATCATAAAAACGGCAAGGCGGACAACAGCAGGAAGATATGGACGGTGTTCACGTTCCTGATATGGTACAGGGTGTATTTTGAGCATAACGGAGAATATGCACAGACGGTGTAGAAACTCCTTGACAAACATAATACATCGTTGTATAATATTCTTTTGGAAGAGTTGCGTCCTTAGTGTGAAACATTAGGGACGCTTTTTCAAGGTGAAAAATTAAGGAGTCGAGGATATGGAATATAACAGAAAACTGATCCTGGAGGACGGACAGGAGTATTACGGATACGGATTCGGCGCAGACTGCGACAAGGTGTGCGAGATAGTTTTCAATACCTCAATGGTGGGTTATCAGGAAATAATCTCCGACCCTTCGTATACATATCAGGCTGTGGTCATGACCTACCCCCTTATCGGCAACTATGGTATGGCTGACGACGATTACGAAACAAAGATACCCACGATCGGTGCCTTGGTGGTAAGAGAGTATAATGACGAGCCCTCAAATTTCCGCTGCAGCAAGACCCTTTCACAGGTCATGAAAGAGTATAACGTTCCGGGGATCTATGGGGTGGATACAAGAAAGATAAACCGTTCCATAAGAGATCTGGGAAGCCGAAAAGCCCTTATCACAGGAGCGGATACCCGTCTGGAGTGGGGAATGAAGATCCTGGAGCAAACAAGTATCCCCACGGACGCAGTGAGAAAGGTGAGCTGTAAAGAGCCATGGCTCTCACGTACAGAGCATGAGCGGTATACTGTTGTAGCCATCGACTGCGGAATGAAAATGAATATAGTGCGCTCGCTGAATAAGCGTGGGTGCAAGGTAATAATCGTGCCCTGGGATACCCCTGCAAAAGAAATAGAAAGATATAAGCCCGACGGGGTGTTTATCTCCAACGGTCCGGGGGACCCCACAGACGTGCCCCCCGTTATCGAGACCATAAAACAGCTGCGTGGAAAGTATGTTATCTTTGGCATCTGCCTCGGACACCAGATAATATCCCTTGCATACGGCGCAAAGACCTATAAGCTCAAATTCGGACACCGTGGTGGAAACCACCCTGTAAGAAATCTGGCAACAGGGAAGATAGAAATAACCTCCCAGAACCACTCTTATGCGGTGGATATGGAAAGTCTGAAAGATACTGACCTGACACCCACTCATATAAACCTGCTTGACAACACCATCGAGGGGGTGGAGTGTGCAAAGGATAAAGTTTTCAGCGTCCAGTACCACCCTGAAAGCGCACCCGGTCCGCAGGACAGTGCGTATCTGTTTGACAGATTTGTTGAGCTTATGAAGGAGGTCAGGGGAAATGCCTAAAAGAACAGATATAAAAAAGATATTGGTCATAGGTTCCGGCCCTATCGTCATCGGACAGGCGGCGGAGTTCGACTATGCAGGCACCCAGGCTTGCCTTGCCCTTAAAGAGGAGGGCTATGAGGTCATTTTGTGCAACTCCAACCCTGCAACTATCATGACCGATACCGCCATTGCGGATAAGGTCTATATGGAGCCTCTGACCCTTGAATACTGTGCAAAGATAATAAGATATGAGCGCCCTGATGCTATACTGCCCAATATCGGCGGACAGACAGGCCTTAATATTGCCATGCGCCTTGAAAAGAAAGGCGTGCTGAAAGAGTGCGGCGTGGAGCTTTTGGGAACAAAGAGCGACTGTATCGAAAAAGCCGAGGACAGAGAGCTGTTTAAAGAGCTTTGTACACAGCTTGGAGAGCCTGTGCTCCCCTCGGATATAGCAAATACTATGGAACAGGGACTTGAGGTGGCAAAAAAAATAGGCTACCCCGTGGTGCTGCGTCCTGCGTTTACCCTTGGCGGTACAGGCGGCGGCTTTGCCGATAATGAAAGCGAGTTCAGAACGGTAATGAAAAACGCCCTTGCCCTTTCCCCCGTCCACCAGGTGCTTATCGAAAAAAGCATAAAAGGCTTTAAAGAGATCGAGTATGAGGTGATGCGTGACGCAAACGACACCGCCCTTACTATCTGTAATATGGAAAACCTTGACCCTGTGGGTATACACACAGGCGACTCTATCGTCGTTTGTCCCTCACAGACGCTTACCAATAAAGAGTATCATATGCTGCGTGACAGCGCCTTGAAACTTATCAGAGCCCTGGAGGTGAACGGCGGCTGCAACGTGCAGTTTGCCCTTGACCCGGATTCTTTCCAGTATTACCTTATCGAGGTAAACCCCAGAGTTTCCCGGTCCTCAGCCCTTGCCTCAAAAGCAAGCGGATACCCCATAGCAAGAGTTTCGGCAAAAATAGGCGTGGGAATGACCCTTGATGAGATACAGATCGCAAATACCCCTGCGTCCTTCGAGCCTGCCCTTGACTATGTGGTAACAAAAATGCCAAGGTTCCCCTTTGATAAGTTCGCCGATGCAAATAACTCCCTGAGCACCCAGATGAAAGCTACCGGCGAGGTGATGAGCGTAGGAAGAACTATCGAAGAGAGCCTGCTGAAAGCTATACGCTCCCTGGAGATAGGACTTTTCCACCTTGAACATAAACGCTTTGAGTATATGAAAAAAGACGGTCTGCTTGACTATATAAAAATAGGCACCGATGACCGTATCTATGCCATCGCACAGCTTTTAAGACTTGGTACCGGCGAGGAAGAGATCGCCGCCGCCACAAAGATAGACCCCTTCTTTATCCGTAAGCTGAAAAATATTATAGATGAGGAAGAAAGGCTCAAAGCCCATAAGGGCGAGCGTGACGAGCTTTATAAAGCAAAAAGAATGGGCTTTTCCGATAAGGAGATCGCTTTGCTGTGGGATATGCAGGAAACCGAAATCTTTGCCCTGCGTAAAAAGCTTGGCATAACCCCTGTCTATAAGATGATAGATACCTGCGCCTCCGAGTTTGAAAGCTACATTCCATACTTCTACTCGACCTACGAGCAGGAAAACGAGTCTGTGGTCTCTGATAAGAAAAAGATAATCGTCCTTGGTTCGGGTCCTATCCGTATCGGACAGGGAGTAGAGTTTGACTATTCCACCGTCCATGCAGTAAAAACCATTAAGGCTGCAGGCTACGAGGCTATCATAATCAACAATAACCCCGAAACGGTGTCCACCGACTATACCTGCTCGGATAAGCTGTATTTTGAGCCCTTGTGCGTTGAGGACGTTATGAACGTTATCGAGCTGGAGCACCCAGAAGGCGTAATTGCCACCCTTGGCGGTCAGACAGCAATCAACCTTGCCCAGCCTCTGGCTGATCTTGGAGTAAAAATAATCGGTACCGACTGCGCCGCCATCGACAGGGCGGAAAACAGAGACTCCTTTGAAAAGCTGCTTATGGATCTTAATATACCCCAGCCCAAAGGACAGGCTGTCACCAATATCGAAGCAGGCATAAAGGCAGCCGAAGAGATAGGCTATCCTGTGCTTGTGCGCCCAAGCTTCGTACTTGGGGGACGTGCTATGCAGATAGTCGCAAAGGAAGAGGCGCTGCGCCATTACCTTAAAACTGCCGTTGAGATAGACGAGGATAAGCCTGTGCTGGTGGATAAGTATATTCGGGGCAAGGAAGTGGAAGTAGACGCTATCTGCGACGGAAAACAGGTGTTTGTGCCGGGTATAATGGAGCTTGTTGAGAGAACGGGCGTACATTCCGGCGACTCCATAAGCGTGTACCCTTCCTTCAGCATTTCTCAGAAGGTCAAGGATACTATACTTGAATATACAAGAAAACTGGGACTTGGCATAGGCATCATAGGGCTTTTCAATATCCAGTTCATCGTTGACCCTCAGGATAATGTGTATATCATCGAGGTGAACCCAAGATCATCAAGAACAGTGCCGTTTTTGTCCAAAGCCACCGGCTACTCGCTGGCTGACATAGCTACCCTTGTCAACCTGGGCAAGAGCCTTAAAGAGCAGGGCATAACCCAGATATATCCCAAGGAAAAAGAACGCTATTACGTTAAGGTGCCTGCTTTCTCGTTCTCGAAATTGAGCGGTATGGACGCTTACCTGTCGCCTGAGATGAAGTCAACGGGAGAGGCTATCGGCTACGACAAAAAGCTCCATAGGGCAATGTACAAAGCGCTTATCGCTTCGGGCGTGCATATGCAGAACTACGGAACGGTGGTCGTTACCCTTGCCGACGAGGACAAGCAGGAGGCGCTGCCCCTGGTCAAGAGGTTTTATAATATGGGCTTTAATATCGAAGCTACCGTCGGAACAGCCAACTTCCTCAAAGAGCACGGTATAAAGACCCGTGTGCGCCGCAAGATAAGCGAGGGCAGCAAGGATATCCTTGATTCTATCCGTTCGGGATATGTAAGCTATGTGCTCAACACAAGGGCAATACTTTCGGGCGTGCATTACGAGGACGGCGTGCAGATACGCCGCTGCGCTATCCAGAACAACGTGACCATGCTCACGTCCCTGGATACGGTGAGAGTGCTGCTTGATGTGCTTGAAGAAATGACAATGGGTATTTCCACAATAGACGCCGAATAAAAAAACAAAACCGATGAAAGAATTTCTCTCATCGGTCTGTTTTTTTTTAGATTTCTTCTATGTACTTTACCAAATCAGTTTTTTTCAACTCGCTTATCAATTCTTCATCATCAATGACAACGCCGCTGAATTTGTAGGTATTGTCTTTTATTCTTTTAAACGTTTTGTGTTCCTTTGGTGAAGAATATATCCATTTTCCGTCGATAAATGCGATATAACCGCCGTAATTCTTTGGACAGGATACGTTGCTGTCGTCATAAACGTAATAAAAATCGTTTCCGTTAGTATAATAATTATATACTTCAAACTCCTGTACCTTGCCCGTGATATTACTTAATTTTGAGACAACGGAAAGGTCATATTCACTTGAAAGATACGTTGAATTATCATCCCGTAGTCCTGGATCGACCAACACTTTTGTGACCTTGCCTGATGTTGGGACTTTAGCATCTTGTGCACTAAAACATCTGCTGTTGTCGCTGCCCTCTACCAAAAAGAATTTTGGCGGCTCATACGGACCGACTGTATATACAGCCGCGCCATTATTGGCAACACCTATGTATTTTCTGTCATCATCGGCGCAATAAAAATAATCAGAGCTGTATTTCACTCCATCATACCGTATAAATTCGCCGTTTTCATTGCCTTCGATGTTCGCACTCCGTCTATAATAAAAATAATACACAAGGCAGAACAAAAACATTGAGCAAATGATAATAATTGCGATTTTTTTCGTCTTACTCATAAGAATTGTCTCCTGATGAATAGTGACCGATGAAAGATTTTTCTCTCATCGGTCTGTTTTTTTACATCTTAACTATCCTGAAGAAATGGAACACCTCAAAGCCGTTTGCGGTCGGGACAGCCTCCTGCCAGCCGTCGTCGCCCTCGGTGAAGATCTTGCCGTCCTCCTCTTTCCATTTGCCGACGTGACCGATAACGAATTTGTCGTCATAAGGCTCACCATCATCGCCGACTATAGCCTTTGGCATAAGCTGTTTGAATGTGCCGTCCTGCTCGAACAGATAAACGCCCTGCGCCATTGTTTTCTGCATAGGGTGTATGTTCTCGTCAGCGTTAAGCTCGTCCACGGTTTTCCAAGTCTGTTTGAAGTTTTCGTCCATTACGTTGACTTCTGCGATCTTCCACATACCAATGATGTCCATAAAAACAACTCCTTTTTTATTATTACTGCGGGAACAGCGGCAGCTTTTCAAGGAACACGATGTCCTCTCTGTCTGCAGCCTCGCCTTCTGCGAGCACAGCCGATCTGCAGGTGATAGTGCCCCCTGCTTCCTGGCAAAGCTTTTCCAGTGCGGTGAGTGATTCGCCGGTGCTGATAACGTCGTCGGCAATAAGAACTCTCTTGCCCTTTATCCTTTCGGCGTCCTCCTTTGAAAGGTAAAGGGTCTGTACCCCCATGGTGGTGATGGATTTTACGCTCACGGAAATAGGGTCAGACATATAGAGCTTTACGCTCTTTCTGCCCACAACATAGTTTTTGCCGCTTTGCCTTGCAAGCTCAAATGCAAGGGGTATGCCCTTTGACTCGGCGGTAAGGATAACGTCAAAATCCCCCACCTTTTTAAGCAGCTCCCTTGCACAAGCAACCGTAAGCTCCACATCTGAGAACATAACGAAAGCGGCAATGCTCAGACTTTCGTTTACCGGCATGATCGGCAGATCTCTTTCAAGCCCTGCGACTTTGAGTGTATAAGTTTGCATAAATATCAGTCCTTTTTATATATTTTCACATCAATATTTTAACATCCCCCAAAAGGTTTGTCAACTCCGGCAAGGGGCAGATATGCCTGTTAAGTGCAATTTTTCACCTGTGACACCTGCACCCCTTGCAAAAGCCGGGAGTATGTGTTATCATGAGTAGGATGAAACAGATTGGAAAAGGGGTGAGAGTGTGAGCGCAGATGTAAAGGAGTATCAGTGTCCCAGCTGCGGAGCGGACCTGCATTTTGCCGAGGACCAGTTTATGATAACTTGCAGTTACTGCGGAGCAAGAGTTGAAAGAGAGCTTGACCGAAACGAGCATGATAAGGTCAGCGCAAGAAAACAGCTGAAAACGGTAAAAAAATACTACGACGATACACTGACCCTCCACGATCTCCAAAAGAAACGTGACCGTGCGAAACAGCGACTGAAGCTGTGCTCGGAAAACTCCCTGTCAGAGCTTACACTGCTTGAAAAGCACCCGTATATAGTGTTCGCAGCGGCTTTTGCGCTGTCCGTTGCAGTGTTTTTGTTTGACCCCCGTTCTGTGGGCTTGCGGGTGGTGAGCCTGCTTATCCTGCTTGCGTCGCTGCCGGTGTTTGTTGTGCAGTTCAAAAAGGGCAGGGATAAAAAACAGCTTATTGACCAGTCTGCCAAGCGGCTGGATATGACCCAAAAGGAGTTTGTAAAAGCAGGGGATGAGCTGGAGAAGTTCGAGAAAAGCTTTGATATAAGCGTAATACCCGACGGGTACAGAGAAATAAAGACCCTGGAGTATATGATCCATGTCTTTGAAACGTACCAGGCAGCCACCATGGGGGAGTGTCTGAAGCTGTGCGACGAGTACCTTGCACAGCAGCGCTTGGAGGATATGAAAAGACAGCAGCTCGCAAGGGTCATGATGATCTCTCAGTCGATGAAAAGAGATCGTGAAAGCAATGCTGTTTCCTCCGACGGGATCCCGTTTATGAAAAGAGGCTCCTTTGCGGAGATCGTGATGGCAAAGAAAAAAGCCGACTCCGGCAAGGACGCAGGAGCCGATCTGATGATGGCTCTTGCCAGAGCAAGCGCAGAAGGGAAAAATAAGGAATAAGGAGAACGCAACGTGGAGGGTATATATAACGGCGTAAAGTGCCGCACAGGTGAACCACGCATTAACGGCGAGTGGGTAAAAGCGCTTATATACGACACCGAGCTTGACGGAGAGAACGAACAGGCTCTTGTAAAAGCCGGATTTACCGACCTTGAAAACGGATTGTGGGCAAAGGTGCTGACAAAAGAGCAGTACCGTGAGATAAACAAGGAGTTTGTGCAGCAGCGTGAAAAGCGGGAAAGACAGCAGCTCAGACAAAAGAAGCTGCAAAACGAGGAGGATATAAGACGTGAGTCAAGGCGGCAGGCGTATAACTACAAAATGGCATCACGCAGAGCAAAAATGAGAACGCTGAAAATGGATTTTGCGGGAATATCCGTCTTTGCCGAGATAATCAGTATTGCGCTGATCTTTATATCCGTGCTGTACAGATCCAATGATGAGATCAAATATATTGCCCTGCCCTTGTGGGCAAGCCTGTCGTTCATGCCCCTGTCCATAGTGGGTGTGGCGCTGGCAGCGTATAAAAAAGCCCCTGAGTTTTATATCGTCCTGGCAGGTATCATGGTCATAGCCGCAGTGGCAGTCCACGATACGGCGTCTGTTACCCTTGGGATAATAGCAGCAGCCTATGTGGTCTTTTACCTGCTCACACACAGCATAACCAATATGAAAAGCGAGCCGGAGTACCCCGACTACTTTGATAAAAGCCCCGAGGAGTTCAGATAAGACATCCCCGCCAGCAGCAAATGCGCTTTCACATAAGAATAAATAACTGAAATGACCGGGGACCGCCTACAATTACAGGCGGTCCCTGCTTTTTTGTGCCCCGGGACTGAAAAATATGCCCGAAAGGTTGAAAAACATCAAAATATATGATATAATACACCTAAGTATATACAGCCTCTTATAAAGGGCTTTTGTCGGATATTACCATTTTGGCATCGGGGGGGAAGTTTTGTGGAGAAGAAGGGTACAAAAAGAAAATTCATATTCTCTGTTATAGTGGCATTTGTGTGCATCGTGGTCAATTGTATCGGACGTGAGGCAGCGACCGTATACCAGCTGCCCGGCTGGCTTGATACATTCGGCACTTTTTTCAGCGCATATACCCTGGGGCCTGTTCCCGGAGCCATAGTCGGAGTGTCCGCCAATATCATAATAGGGCTGTGGACACATTCTGTGTTTGCGTATTCCATCGTAAGCATATTTATAGGCGTAGCGGTGGGTCTTATGGCACGCAGACGGTACTTTGACACCTTGTTCCATACCATGACCGTTGCCGGCTTTACAAGTATAGGAGCCGTGGTCATATCCACCGTGATAAACCTTATCATCGCCGACGGAAATACCGGCAATATATGGGGCAACGGCGTAAAGGATATGTTTATGGAAAGCGGCTGGAATAAGTACCTTTCCTCCTTTGTGGGAGAGCTTTATCTTGAATTTCCCGATAAGCTCCTTGCAGCGATGTGTATGTATCTGATAGTGAAACTTGTCCGCAGGATACGCACAAAAGGAAGGGATAAAGATGCCGCAAGAGCATCTGTTGCCGCCGCATCTGTCATTGCCTTGCTGGTAAGCGTGTTTGTCGCTCCCGTGAGCATACAGGTCCACGCAGCTCAGGCACAACAGACAAGTGACGAGGAAACAAACAGCTATTCCTATATCCAGACGGTGTTCAACGGCACAAACGGTCTTGCCTGCGGCCATGCAAATGCTGTGGCGCAGACAAACGACGGCGTTATGTGGATCGGTACATATGCCGGACTTTACAGATATAACGGCACCGAGTTCAAGCATATGATCGAGTTTGAAGAGATAAAAAACGTAAACTATCTCTATGTGGACGGCGAAGGCAGACTCTGGGTGGGAACAAACGATAACGGCGTGGTCATCGTTATAAATGAAAAGGTGACAAACGTTATAAAGCAGGAAAACGGGCTTCCCTCAAACTCTATCCGTTCCATAGTCCAGAGCGCAAGCGGCGAGTATTATGTGGGCACAGCCAGCGGCGTGGTCTCCATTGAGCTGAAGCTGGGTATCACGGTGAAGAAAGAGATCCCGGACGTGGGCTATGTAAACAGCATAAGCGCAGATACCACCGGCTACGTGGCAGCAGTAAGCAGCGAGGGCGGACTGTTCATAATGAAAGATAACCAGGTGGTCGCAAGGTACGAAAACGGGACCCTTGGCTCTGAACTTGCAAGCTGTAACTTTGCCTCGGACGGCTCTCTTTATGCCGGCACAGCAGACGGCAAGATACTTGTGATAAAAATAGATTCGGGTAAAGCCGTGGTGGAAAAAACATATACTTGTAAGGATATCGTAAGAATAAACGGCGTCTACCCGGAGATCGACCGGCGTACCTGGATCTGTGCCGATAACGGCATCGGATATGTGGACGAAAAGGGTAACTTCACCAAGCAGGAATCGGGAGATTTTGACCAGTCCGTTAAAAATATGATGGTGGACTACCAGGGCAACCTGTGGTTTGCTTCCCTGAGACTTGGGCTTTTGCGCCTGTCAGGGTCATCCTTTACCGACCTTTTTGCCGACTGCGGTATACAACCAAGCGTTGTTAATACCACAGCCATCGACGGCGATCTGCTCTATGTGGGCGCAGACAACGGACTTATAATGATAAACCTGAAGACCCGCAAGCGTGTAAGCAACGGACTTACCGACCATTATAAAGGCGTAAGGATACGCTGCGTGAGAAAGGACAAAAATAATAATGTCTGGATAAGCACCTTCGGCAAAGGACTTGCCGTGGTGGACAGACAAGGCACAATAACCGACTATACCGAGAAATTCCCTGAAATAGGCGACTGGATAAGGACCACTCTTGAGCTTGACGACGGCACCGTAGCTGTCAGCGCCTCTGACGGTATCTTCTTTATCAAAGACGGGAAAATAAGCTCAAAAATAGCCTATGACGATAACTTCGGACTTGCACAGGCACTTTGCTTTTTGCAAACTTCCGACGGAACGCTTTATGCAGGTACCGACGGAAACGGTATAGCTGTTATTAAAAACGGCAAAGCCCAGGGTCATATCACCCGTGAAGACGGGCTTACCTCAGAGGTCATCCTGCGTATGGTCCAGGACCCCGAGGATAATATGATCTATATCGTTACCTCCAACAGCATCTGTACCCTGTCCCAGGACGGCAAGGTATCTGCGGTCAAAGCCTTCCCCTATTCCAATAACTACGACGTTATGATAGATAACAGCGGAGATCTGCTGGTGACCGGAAGCGCAGGTATATATGTGGTAGATAAAAAAGAACTCCTTGAAGGGAAAGACCCTGAGTTTACCATTCTCGACTCACGCTCCGGACTTGTGGGATCTTTGACTGCAAACTCCTGGAATTCCACCGACAAAAACCGCAATGTCTACCTTTCCTCCGACCGTGGAGTTTTTGTAATGAACCTTGACAATTATCTCCTCAGACAAAAGTCCTTCAGGATAATGCTCACCGAAATGCGCCTTGATGATAAGATAAGCGGTATAGACCGTGATACCGACCTTGCCATCGACCGTGATGTGCATAAGGTGGAATTTTTCCCCGAGATAATAAACTATACCCACGACGACCCAATGGTCTCCTATTACCTTGAAGGTTTTGAAAAGGACTGGACAAACGTCCGCCGCAGCGAGCTGCTCTCGGTACAGTATACAAACCTCGACCCGGGCAGCTATACCTTCCACCTGGCAATAAGAGACGACGGGGGAAATATAATCGAGGAAAGTCAGTACCGGTTCCATAAGGAAAAAGCTATCTATGACAACGGCTGGTTCATGATCTATGTTATCGGCGTAGCAGGCGTGTTTGTGGGCTGGCTCACCTGGTTCATCACACGAACAAGGATACAAAGAACGCTTGAATTGCAGCAGACAAAGCTCTCTATGGCACTGCAGCAAGTCCAGATGGGCAACGAAACGATCCTTGCCATTGCCAAGACCGTTGACGCAAAGGATCTTCGTACAAGTAAGCATTCCCAGAGGGTGTCGGAGTATTCCGCAATGATAGCCCATGAGTACGGCTTCACAGACGACGAAGTCGAAAATCTGCGAAAAGCAGCCCTTTTGCACGACATCGGAAAAATCGGTATACCCGATTCGGTGCTCAATAAGCCCGCAAGGCTCACCGATGAGGAGTACGCCGTAATGAAGACCCACGTTACAAGAGGTGCGGAGATACTCAAGGACTTTACCCTTATCGACCACGTTGTGGAGGGCGCAAGGTTCCACCACGAGCGATATGACGGAAGGGGCTATCCCGACGGACTTGAAGGGGAGGAGATACCTCTGTACGGCAGAATAATCGCCATAGCCGATGCCTTTGATGCCATGACCGCAAACAGAGTCTACCGTAAGCGTCAGGATTTTGACTATGTAATGGGAGAGCTGCATAAGGGCAGAGGAACCCAGTTCGACCCCCAGCTGCTTGATATTTTCCTGAAGCTTATCGACGACAAGAAAATAGATATAGATGCTCTCTATAAGGGCGAACACCAAAAAGATGAGGAGGAGCAGCAATGACAAAGGGAATAAAAAATATACTTGCCGCCCTCGTCGCTGCGGTGATGTCCATAACGATCTTTTACGGGGTGTACAGATATCAGCAGGCACACAGCAGGAAGGATAAAAATATCAAAGCCGGCTTTATCTTTGACGGCGATGCCAGCACCCCCTATACCGCCAACTTTATAAAAGCCGTAAACCAGATAGAAACCACCTACGCAGAAAAGGTGGAAACTGTGGAAAAGTATAACGTGCCCTATGAAGATACCGAAGAAGTGATAACACAAATGGTAGACGACGGGTGTGCGATCATCTTTACCAACTCCTACGGCTACGGCGAAACTGCCAAGAAAATGGCGGAAAAGTACCCTGATGTGCAGTTTTGTGAGGCGACCTGCGATAATGCAAATTCACAGCCCCAGCTGAAGAATTACCATAACTTCATGGGGGAGATCTACCAGGCAAGATACGTTAGCGGAGTAGTTGCCGGGGCAAAGCTTAAAGAAATGATAGATAAAGGCGTTATCACAAAAGAACAGGCGCTTGTGGGCTTTGTTGCAGCCTACCCTGTGGCGGAGGTCATCTCCGGATATACAGCCTTTATTATGGGCGTGCGCTCACAGTGCGAAAGTGCACAGATGAAGGTAAAGTATATAAATACCTGGACAAATTACGCCCTTGAAAAAAATGTTGCACAGCAGCTTATAGACGAGGGCTGTGTGATAATATCCCACCACTCAAATACCATAGGCTCTGCAATAGCCTGTGAAAATGCGGAAAAGAGCTATCCCGTGTACCATGTGGGATATAACCAGGATATGATGAGCGTTGCCCCCCGAAGTGCTCTTACAAGCTGCCGCATAGACTGGGAACCGTATATGTCGGCCGCCGTGGAAGCGGTGATGAACGACCGTGATATTGAAAATAACGCAGACGGAAGGAAAAACGGAAGAGATGTAAGCGGCGGATTCAAAGAAGGCTGGGTAAAGCTTCTGGAAATAAACTCAGCCCTTGCCTCCGAGGACATCAAAAAGCTTGCAAGTGATACGATAAAGGACTTTGAAAAGGGGAATGTACACGTTTTCAAAGGGGATTATACCGGAGTTGACCCAAACGATCCCAATGATACCTACGACCTGAATAAGGAGTACGTGGAAAATGAAAAGTCCTCCGCACCTACTTTCCATTATGTATTGAAAGATATAATCACAGTTGTGGAATAAAAAGAACTCCCGGCAAGGTATACAGCGAGTATGAAAAGGGGATACGAGAGATCCCCCTGTATAAAGCCATTACCCTTGCTAAGTATTATAATGTCAGTCTTGATTATATTACCGAGCTGAGCGATGAAAAAAGAGCAATAAAATAGTCTGCATAGTCGTTTAAGAACTATGCAGACCTTTTTTATTTTATATGATCCTATTCACATAAGGTATAAACTTTAAAAGCCGTACAATGATGTATGATGCTATAAGTACCCCTATGGAAATACCTGTTACGGTAAGTGCGCCGCCGCTTGCGAAAGGATCCACCTTCCATACCACAAAGATGAGCTTCAGCCCCGCCATGTGGATAAGATAAATGCCGAACGAGCATTTTTCAAGCTCCGCCGCTATGGTGTCAATGACCTTTAACGGCTTTTTATCCGTGCCCTTTAAAAGCCCGAATATGCCCGTGGAAAAGATAACCGTAACAATGAATGAGTAGTTCCCCAGGAGTGCGCCTATCTTTGGCGAGCTGCTGCTGTCTGCCGATAAAATGCTGAGCCATATCACCGCTGCGGCACCTGCAAGGGTAAAGCCAAGACATAATGGCAAAGGAAGCTTGATGATCTCCTTGTGCATGGCGTATCCAAGAAAAAGGAATAATGGGTATACGCTTGATGTGCAGATGTAAAACGCAAGATCTTTACCGCTCAGCCCCTCTATGGTTGGAAGCACCGAAAGGAAAACTCCGTATACCGCCATAAGGTAAATAATGTCCCTTGGCTTTGCAGCCTTTGTTATAAGCTTGTAAGCCGGCAAAAGGAGATAAATGGCTATCATAAGGTAAAGATACCACATATGCCTCCAGCCGCCCCCGTAGATGATCTGCTTAAAGCCTCGTGTAAAGGTATTAAGCCCGAAATCTTTGGTTATAAGCAAGCTGTCAAAACAGGAAAACAGCACCGAAAAGATCACAAGAGCCACTGCCATTCGCAAAATAAGCCTGCCAAACAGCTTTTTGTAGCTTATCTCTCTTTCCCCGTCAAGAAGCAAAGCACCGCTCACCATAACAAAACACGGAACAGCCCACATCATAAGGTTCCTTACCGTGAGCATGGCAGCCATCTCGCCTTTGGTCTTTGCAAAAGCCGCCGCTGCATAAAAGGTGTGGAGAAATACCACCCCGATACAAGCCAGGGCTTTTATCCTGCTGAAATAGATTATCCGTTGTTTCAATTAAAAAGTCCTCCGCCGCCGATGCAGCCCTCGTTGGGGTCTGCCGTGGTCTCGGTGGTTGTTGCAGCTGTTGTGGTGGTCGTTTCAGTCTTTTTCTCCGTCTGTTTCATCACAGGCTTTGATGTGGTCTGTGTGGCTTTGGCGGTGGTAGTTGTCTGCTGCGTGGCAGTCTCCTGCGTGGTAGTGGTGGTCGTCTCCTCTGATGAGGCAGCAGTCGTTGTGGTGGTCGTGGTGACCTCAGAGGAGGTCGCAGTAGTTTCCGTCTGAGATGAGCTGTCCGTTGCCGACGAGCTCTCCGCCTTTGAGCTTGAGCTGTCTGCCGAACAGCCTGTAAGCAGCAGCGCTGCAAATGCAGCTGCGATAATCAGTCTTTTCAATCCAAACATTCCCTTTCCTTAGTTCTTTACTTCATTACCGTGATCTTTTCGTATCTCCATGTCCATTTCTGTCCGTAATTGATAAGGTATCCGTTAAGCCCAGTTTCCGCCTGGAAATCCGGGTCGCAGACATATACCTTGCCTCCCACGGTTATCTCCACCCAGGAGTGAGGACCGTAGCCGCCTCTCATAAGCGGTACCTTTCCGGAGATCTGTTCGCACTTGTATCCAAGGGTCCTTGCCATCTCGCAGAACATTGCTGCCATAGCGTAACAGTTGCCCTTGTTGTTTGTGAATGCATAGTTTGCGTACCATTCTGTGGTGTGGTCAGCATCCTTTGGCATATCTCTGTAATACTTGATACATGATGCCTGGAAAGCCTTTTTAAGATCCCAGCCTACCTGATCCAGCTTTGCCGCTGCCAGAGGGTACTTGTAGTATTTTTTAAACGTAAAGCGCCATTTGATCCCCCCGCTTGCATACTGCTGATACTGGGACCTGTCAAATGCAGCCTGTATAAGGTTGGTCGAGCTTACCTTCTCTGCGTTTGGAAGTTCGTTCCTGTCCATGTCGATGGTGGTAACATTTCCGCCCGGAGGGCAGGAAGCCTTTTTGAATGCCAGCTCGCAAGTCCTTCCTGCCGCCTGAGCAACAGTGTTGAGGGCAAGCACCTTTGACTTAAAGAAGCTCTCCGGGTACATTGCAATGTATTTGTCAACTACCGCCTTTTGGTAGTGGTAGGACATATATCCCTTGAAGTCTGCAAAGTTTGTGGCAACGTACTCTTTGGGATAAGCTTTCTCCGGCTGTGGAGCGGGCGGTGTGGGCTGTGGAGCAGGCTCTGCCGATGAGCTGCTGTCCTGTCCCTTGTCGTCCTCGTCCTTGCCCTGACCGGAGCTGCTGTCGTCCGTCTTGCTCTCGTCGGATGAGCTGCTGCTGTCCTGCTGAGCTTGCTGTGCCTGCTGCTGTGCGATCCTTGCCGCCTCAGCCGCCTCAGCTGCCCGGTCTCTCAGCCCTGAGAACATCTGATCTATCCTTACGCTTGGCTTCAGCTCAATGTCCGGAGCTTTTGTGGCAGCTTTTGTGGTCACCCTGGTGGTAGATCGTGTAGTCGCCCTTGTGGTGACTGCGCCGCCGTTGAGCTCAAAAGCCTGACCGTATCCCTTGTTCGGATCGTTTCCGGGAGGGGGAGCCAGCTTCTCGGTGGTGGTAGTGGCTTTTTTAGTCGTTGTGGTTGCTTTGGTGGTGGTGGTTGACTTTGTGGTCGTAGTTGCATAGGTAGTCGTTGTGGTAGTTTCCGAGGTAGTTGTAACGACCTCGACCGTTTCGTTATCCTCTGTTTCTGTTGAGCCGCAGGCTGTAAGAACAGCGGCTGCACAGAGCAGACCTATAAGAAACAGTCTTTTCATTTTATCACCCTTTTTCAATAAAATGTAATTATGAGACAATTATACCACTTTTTCGACACTATGTCAAATACAAATCACAGGAAAACGGGCAAGAGCTATTTTAAGCTCCTGCCCGAACTGTATCTTTTTTATCCCAGGTCTGCACGCATTTTCTTTGAGAATGAAAAACACCCCAAAGAGATCACCGCCACTGCACAGGCGATAACTATGATAAACGGCAAAAAGTATTCCTTCCATGAAAGATCAAGTGCCATAGCTCCCCTTGCGGACTTTGTACAGTAGTAAAACGGGGTGCACTTGCTTATTTTCAGCATCACACCGCCTGTGTTTTCTGCGTCGAACCATATGCCCCCGAAGAAAGAGCCAAGTGAAATAATTACCGAACAAAGCCCCGGAGCGGACTTTTCGCTGAAAAGCACCCCGAATATCAGCCCTATCCCTATAAACATCAGAGCCGAGGGTATAAGGGTAAGCATACATATAAACATTGCGCCAAGGTTCAGAGTGCTGCCGATAATTACGGAGATGATAAACGCCGCCGTAAATGTGATAACTTCCTGTATAAGTGCGATTATGAGCATGGGGATAATGTACCCCGCCGTAAGATCCGCCGCAGTCATAGGGGTGGCATAAAGACGCATAAGGAACGTGCCGCTGCGGTCGGTGGAAACGTTGAGCGCCGAGAAGAGCATAACGAACATCTGCCCGAAGACCGCAATGCCCGGAGCAAGGTTTTCAATGTGAAAGACCGTCACAGCCTCTTTTGGAATGCTCCGGTCCACCAAAGTCATTATTATAAGCATCACCAGCGGAAACCCCAGGCAGAAGATATACCCCAGAGGATCACGCAAAAGCTCCTTGATGTTTCTTCTTGTAAAAGCAAATACCCTGTTCATTGCTCCACGTCCCTTTCCGCAATGGCAACAAAGGCGTTTTCAAGCCCCTTTGTTCCTGTCTGCTTTTCAATTTCCGAAAGGGTGCCAATGGCAGCGATCCTGCCCCCGATCATTATTGCAATACGGTCGGAAAGCTGCTCTGCCTCCTCCATATAGTGAGTTGTAAGTATTATGGTCATCTTCCCCTTGAGGGACTCTATCTCACGCCATAGCTCACGCCTTGCAAGTACGTCAAGCCCCAGGGTCGGCTCGTCAAGAAAAAGCACCTGTGGCTCGCCTATGAGCGCCATAGCGATAGACAGCTTTCTCTTCCAGCCTCCTGAAAGGGTCTTTGCAAGGCTGTCTGCCACCTTTTGCATACCAAAGGTCTGTATAAGTTCGTCGGTGCGCTGTATGCACTTTTGTTTGTCAAAATCGTACACACGGCACATGAACATCAGGTTTTCCCTTACCGTCAAACGTGGAGCCACAGCGGTGTCCTGAGGAGAAATGCCCACAATGGACTTTACCTCTTTTTTGTCCCCGTCGCAATTATTTCCCATAACGTAAGCCTCTCCCGATGTAGCTTTTGCAAGACAGCAAAGCATCCTGACCGTGGTGGTCTTGCCTGCGCCGTTTACACCCAGCAGCGAAAAAAGCTCTCCCTGCTCCACCTCAAGATCAAGGCAGTCAACAGCGGTGAGATCCTTGTATTTCTTTGTAAGCTTTGTTGTTTTGACTGCAAGCATTTTCCTCACTCCTTATCTTTTCGGATAAGCTTTCCCAGATCGTCCATAAAGCCGCCGATCTTCACCATAGCGATGCCGCCCTTGTTCTCGTCCCCAAGTACAAGAATAGTATCCCCGGGTCTTATATCAAATACTTTGCGGCAGCTTGCAGGCAGCGTGACCTGTCCTTTTGAATTAACACGTGAAAGCCCGAAGATATGCTTTCCGTCGCCTGTATGTTCCTGCTTGCCAAAGCTTCGCACAAGTATATCCACCGTTACTCCGTATATCTCCGCAAGCTTCATGCAGCTGCCGATGTCCGGTACAGATTCTCCCCGTTCCCACTTTGCCACAGCCTGCCTTGAGACCCCGAGCTTTTCCGCAAGTTCCTCCTGGGTCAGCCCGTTTTGAGTGCGGTATCTTTTAAGTCTTGAAAAATCAATGCCGCTCATATATACCCCTCCTGTGATTTTCTGTACTAAGTATACAACGCCCTTAATGTTAAGTCAACATATCTTTTTATACATCTGTGTTACGTTTAGTAGCATTGTAATAAAAAGTTACGGCGGCATACCATCTGCCGCCGTAAAGAGAAGTGTTAATTCAGTATCTGTTTCAAAAGGGTGTCCTTGTCCTGTCCGGTGTAGTGTATCCCCCTCATTCCCAGTGACCGGGCTGCCTCAACATTTTTCAGAGTGTCGTCAATAAATACACACTCTGATGGCAAAAGACCGTATCTTTCGCACAGCAGCTGATAAATGCGTTTGTCCGGCTTTGTGATCTTTACCGTACACGAGAAGATCCCCCCGTCCATATATTCGGTAAAATCCAATGCCTCCGGTGCGGAGTGCAAAAGAAAATAAAAATAGTTTGAAAGAAAATATACCCCGTGCCCCAGCCCTTTAAGAGTCTGTATAATGGGTATGGTGCTCTCACGCTTTCCGGGGCACTGAGCTATTTTGGAAAATACCAGTCTTATCTCCCTTTCGTACCGGGGCGCATGGGCGATAAACCGCCCCAGCACCTCCTCGTCCGAGAGCACGCCACGGTCAAGCTCGTTCCAGTCGCCGCTGTTCCACATGGCGTCTATGACCTTTTGCGAGACCTCCTCATCCCCAAGGATCCGCCGGGCAAATCCCTCAAAGTCAAAATCAATAAGCACCTTTCCGATGTCAAAAATAACGTTCATCTTTACTCCCTCTGCACAAGCGGTCAGAGCACCGCAAATTTAAAATTGGCTGTCTTTCCAAGAGTGCCTTTGTAAAGGTAAATTATCTCCACACTGTCCTTGGACCATTTCATCTTGTATCTGCCCTCGTTACGCAGACCATCCTGTGTGGTGAGCTCGCCTATCTTCACCGCCCGCTGATCCTTTACCTGGAAGATGTCAGCGTAGCCCTCCGAGCCACGTGAGCGCTCGCAAATAACTATGCTGCGGCTTTTGTCGGCGGAGTCGTATCGGTAAAACTTAGGGTCGTATTTGTCCCCAAGCTTGCTTTGATAATTTGTAACGATGATAATAAGCCCGATGACAAAAACCGTAACGCACATTATAAACGATACCAGCAGGTTCCTTCCACGGATCCTTGCCGCCGGAGCTCCTGCGCTGTCAAGAGCCATAGAGCCGACTATAAGCAGTATTGCCGCAATGAACATAAGGAAAAATACCGTGTCAAATCTCCCGTATGAGCTTGTTTCAATAATAACTCCGTTTTTGTACGAGTAGCTTATGATCTCCTTTTTTACGTGTACAGCCACATAAAGCCCCACAGAGGAAAGCACCACCAGAAAAGAGATGACCCTTAAAAGGCAAGCGCAGCGCAAAGTCGTTTTCAGGTGCTTGCGGCGCAAAGCGGCAGCCGATACATATGTCCCGTAAAGGTAATAAAGCACCATCACCGCAAACAGTATTATCAGCAATATCTCCATGACTCTCACCTCGCTTTGTACAGTGTTATTTTATAATTTACTCACCATCACCTATATAGTAGGTGTTGAGCGATTCCTGGTAGTCGGCGATAAACTTCTTTTCGCCCTTTTCGGTGGTGAAATAATACACCTTTTTCTTTATGTTGCCGGTCTTTTCGCTGTAATTTTTAAGCTTTGTGATGCCGGGGATATCCTTGGTGGCCATCTCCTGGGTGCGCTCGTAGCTGCACTTAACCCCCAGCTGCTTTTCGGCAAAGTCCATAAAGCGGTATGCCTGCCACATCTCACGCTCGCCCGTCTTGCCGTCTTTGAAACGGTAAAAAGCAAAGAATGTCCCGCTTTTCCCTGATGCAGGCTCTACCCGCAGATCAAAATCTGTATACTTTTCGTATACATCTGCCTTGCGTATCAGCTCTCCCAGCTGGATCAAGCCCTCTTTCAGCTTCTCATAAGGCCTGTCGCTTTTAAGTCTTATAAGCACCAACGTGGGCGCATATTTTTCTCTTTCAAAGCTCATATCATATTCTTTGCATATCTTGTCAGTCTCGTCCTTTACAATGTCGAGCACAAAGTTGTAGTATGCCAATCCCCAGCCGTTTACCGTCTTTTCATCGTATCCTACCTTTGCGCCGTCAAAGTGTACCGTGGTCACCTCGCTGGAAACGGAGAACTCAAAGCCGCATTTATCATCGACAAAGTATGCGATGTGTTTGTCCTCTTCTTTTTCAAAGCGCATAAAAGTGCAGTCGGGACAGTTTTCCTTGGCGTATTTTTTTAAACTGCTCTCGCCTTTGAGCCTTACCTCGCCCTTGGAAAAACGGCACCCTGCCAATGCCCCTGCACATAATACAGCCATAAGCAGACAAACCAGGAGCTTCATTGATCTTTTCATTATCTCTCCCCCCTTTTTTTGTAAATCAAAAAACAAAATATTTATTCAGTATACAGTATATCACAACACCGCAGTTTCGTCAATAAGGAAAAACGGTGCATAAAAAAAGGGCTTGTGCGAATAAACGCAAAGCCCTTAACTTTCTGTAATATCCCGATCTACTGTCCGTGCTCAGTACACCGGCACAGTGCCCTGTGCACCGCTAAAATAGCTGTATGTAAGAGAGGACAGCTCAATAAAGTACATACCGTGCTTGCTTGCCCGGTTTTCCTCCTCGCTGAGTATCACAAGTATGTAATCCGAGTTGGGTGTGGAAACGATAGCCGCATCGTGGGACTGATTGGTGGTGTCCCCTGTCTTGTTGGCAATGACCGTGCTTGGACTGTACGGTATCCCATGGGGTATCTTCTCGGTGTAGTATTGCTGTTTAAGTATCTCATACATCTTTTCCGACGCCTCTTTGGAAACACAGGTGCCCCTGTAAATGTCCTCCAGCATATGTCCCACATCGCTGGCGCAGGTAGCGTTTGGCTTGTCCGAGGTGGTAAGCCCGTCTGCGTTGTCCGAAGGCTCCAGCCCGTGGTACTGGAAAGTCTTGCTGTAACCCATTGATGAACACCAGCGGTTGATGTAAGTGGTCCCCATGGTGCGGACCATTTTGTTGAACGAGCTGTTGTTGCTGTAAGCCGCCATGCTCACGATTGTGGGATAATAAGTCTGCTCGTCGATCTTCCCCTCCTGTATCTGCTGATAGCAGGCACCCATAGCAAAAAGCTTGATAACGCTTGCCGGGTAGAAAGGCTTGTCGTTGATAGAGAACCAGTCCCCTGTGCGAAGATCCTTTACGTAAGCTGACCATTCCCCCGGGTAATTTTCAAACTTAGCCTCTATGGCATCTTTAAGATCTCCCAGCTTGCCCAGCTGCTCCGGCTCGGATCTGTCCTTTACAGGGTACGATTGATCCTCCTGGCTGCTGTCCTGCTGTGATGATGAAGGGGGGGTCTGCCCCGGGGTGCTTTCTGTTTTTGCCGAAACCTCTGTGGAAGACTCCGGCTCCGTCTTGTCCTCTGACTTGTCCACGCCCATAAAGATAACCATAAGGATCATAGCCAGCACAAAAACAGCGACCACGATGTAAAAGGCTGTAAGGCTGTTTTTTCCGCCCCCGGGCATAAGATCTTCCTGATCGTCCCGTGGCTCGGCGCTTTCATACTCTTCCCAGTCCGGCAATTCCTTCAATTTGCACCCCTCCTTTCTGTCCGGATACGCTGTATACATTATATAATAGCTTTCATAAAAAGTCAATCGCCCATGGCTCATAAAAAGGGGAGAATAAGCACAAATTATATAGTGTGTGATAGTCTGCCCGGAGCCGGTGGATGATCCCCCAGTCAAGTGGATCCTTTTGCGCTTGAAATCACCGGGGATATGTGATATACTGTTAAAAACCTGTGATAGTATTGCCCGCAGATCATCACAGGGCTCTTTAAACGGAGGTGTTTTGGGTGAAAGAAAATCAGAAAAAGCCGTATATCGTCATTCCGGCAGTGACCATAGCCGCCCTTGTAATGGCTGTGAACTATAAGACCTTTGTAACCACCGGCGGACTCTATCCGGGCGGCGTATCGGGGCTTACGATCCTGCTCACCAGACTTTTCAAGTCAGCCTTCGGGATAGACCTTCCCTTCAGCGTGGTGAACATAGCCCTTAACGCCATTCCCGTGTATATCGGCTTTCGCTTCATCGGCAGGAACTTTACCCTGTATTCATGTCTGATGATACTTCTCAGCAGCGTCTTTACCGACCTTATCCCCGCCCATGTTGTAACCGAGGATATACTTCTTATCTCCGTCTTTGGCGGTATAATAAACGGCGCAGCCATCTGTATCTGCCTCAATGCAGGAGCCACCTCCGGAGGTACGGACTTTATCTCTGTCTTTCTCTCCGAAAAAAGCGGTATGGATTCTTTTAACCTGATACTTGGCTTTAATGCCGTTATCCTGTCCATCGCAGGAGTGATCTTCGGCTGGGACAAGGCGCTGTATTCGATAATCTTCCAGTATGCCAGCACAGCAGTGATGCACCTTCTTTACAAAAAGTACCGGCAAAGCACCCTTTTTATCGTTACCAATAAGCCCAACGAGGTCTGTAATGCAATATATGAGCTTACCACCCACGGGGCAACTATCCTTGAAGGCGAAGGCTCTTATGAACACTGTGAAAGAAACGTGGTCTATTCCGTGGTCTCTGCCGCCCAGTCCAAAAAAGTGATAAAAGCGGTCAAAGATGTGGATAACCAAGCCTTTATAAATGAGGTCAAGACCCAGAAGATCCGGGGCAACTTTTTCCAGCCCAAAGAGAATTAACCTCCGCAGCGGCGGTCCGCTTGTCCGTCGCAAACAACATTGCAATGAAGGCGGCTTTTGTGCTGCTCCGGGTTTTTCAGCAGCGTGTAAGGCAGCGGATATACCGCTTTTGCAGCGGCGGTCCGCTTGTCCGTCGCAAACAACAACGCAATGAAGCCGGCTTTTGTGCTGCTCCGGGTTTTTCAGCAGCGTGTAAGGCAGCGGATATACCGTTTTTGCAGCGGCGGTCCGCTTGTCCGTCTGTCCGCCTGTCCGTCTGTCCGCCTGTCCGCCCCCAAAAGACAACAAAAGATCCCGTCGCAAATACACAGCGAAAAGGGCTTGACATTGTCAGATAACCGTGGTATAATATATAAGTTGAAAATGCGCCGGTAGCTCAGCTGGATAGAGTAACTGGCTACGAACCAGTAGGTCGGGGGTTCGAGTCCCTTCCGGCGCACTTCATAAAACGCCGTAAATACGGCAAATACCGTTCCTGATGAAAATCAGGAACGGTATTTTTTATGCAAAAATTGGTTTTCAGGGCACTATTAGGGCACTATTTTGACAAATGACACGAAAGCAGCGACACCAAAGTGCCGCTGCTGCGCTGTTTTGCCTGTTTCATATTTTCATATATTATCCTGCTTTTGTAGTCGCCTTTATGTTTTTCCGCCTCAGCATCACCTCTGCAAGCTGCTCTGCGGATACCTCATCAGCTTCTTTGAGCATATGACTGTAAATATCCGTCGTGGTGCTTACCCTGCTGTGCCCGAGCCTGCGGCTTATGCTTACGGGGTCTACCTTGCTGAAACACAGCACCGATGCCATTGTATGTCTGAATGCGTGGGGATTGATATGAGGCAAGCCCTTGTCCCGTGAGAACTTGTCAAGGTATCGGGTTATCGAGTCGGGATTCATCGGCTCTCCCTCCTGCCCTGACCTCTCCGAGAAGAACAGGAAGCCCGATTCGTGCCAGCGGTTAGCGTATGTTTCCTTGCGCTGTTCATACCATCGTTTGTATTCTTTCAGCAGTTCCATCGTTTCTGTTGGCAGATTGACATAGCGTTCAGAATACTCGGTCTTGGTCGAATCAGTATAGGTGCCGTACTCTGTCGAGTGCAGCAGATTGATGTGGATGTATATGCTGTTTTGTTCCCAGTCGATAGCATCCCATTTCAGACCGGCTATCTCACCTCTGCGGGCACCTGTTATCATCAGCAGATGAATGATAGTCCGCCACTTTATCGGCAGCTTGTCCACTTCTTCCTGTATCTGTTCCAGCTGGTCAAGCTCAAAGAAGTTGACTTTGCTCCGCTTGACTTTCGGCGGCGTAGCCTTTGATGCAGGATTGTACGGAACAATCATTTCCTTGTCAGCCTGTTTGAACACCATATTTATGAACCTGTGATATTCAAGCACCGTCTTTGCCGACAGCGGACTGCTGTCATGCGATATGATGAACAGCTTGGTCAGCGGCTTATCCAACGCCTTTGCTATCTGTTCTGCTTTTGATTTGAGTATCCGCTCTCCCTTGCAGGCTTTTGCTATCGTGTTCACTGCAACATCGTAATTATCCGCTATCTTCTGGAAAGAAAGCCCTTTGCTGCGTATCTCCTTTTTGAGATCAACTATTGCAGTCGCTCTGTATTCGTACTGCCGTGTGTTGCGCTGTGACAGCTTTTCATAGAAAATATTCAGATGCTGCGGACGAATATCTGCAAGTTTCATGTGCCCTATTTCCTCATTTATTCGCGGCAGCAGCATTTTGTATCCTTCGATAGTTGTTCTCTTTACACCGATCCTCTCTTTGAGCCTTATAACATAGTCAGCATACTTTGCAAAACTCTGCCGGTTATCGAGAACATATCCATGTTTGCACTCCTTTTCAAACTCCACAGCGACCTCATTCAAGGCTTTCATGTTCTGTCGTTCTGATTTTTCAGGATCAGGCTTGAAAGTCTTTTCAAATGGTTTCAGCTTTTTGCCGTTTGCATCATAGCCCTTGTTGACTCTGATCCTGTATGCGATTATTTCCCCCTTTTTGTTCTTTCTCGGTTCGATATATGCCATTTTATCACCTCCGTTTTTTATCACAAGGATACCACGAAGGTATCCTTGTATCCACTCTATTGCTTTCAAATTAAGCTCTGCAACATAGTTTTCTACCTATCACATAACTCACCGCTGAGGAATTTGTACAATGTATCCTTGTTTATCAGATACTTTTTGCCGGCCATTATGCAGGGCAGCTCGCCCGATTTGCACAGCTCTCTGACTCTGTATTCTGTAAGTCCCTGCACAAGCTTGGCGGCTTCCTTTATTGTCAGCATTGTTGGTTTGTTTGTAATTGTAATATCTTTCATAAAAATCTTCCCTTTCATAATTCCATAAATCTATCCCATATGCATTCCCAGCGACTCTTTCTTTTCCCATTCCTCTTTGAGCCGCTTGCGGTCAACTGTGGAGAAGTGCTTGTCCTCGTCCTCATCGTTGTCCTCAATCAGCGTAACCAGAGCAGTAATCCCGTCAACAAGCCCAATTGTATCAATTGCGAAGCTATCAGAATTTTGAACAGCTTTGAGCTTAGTTTCTGCCGCCAGTTCTCTTGCTCTTTCAGCTTTGAGGAGTACTCCGCGTTCAGGCTCCCAGCCTGTTTGGTGAGTTTCTCGCTTGTATCGTTGAGCATCTGCTGTATCAGTTTCCGAGCCTGCTTGCTCTCCTGATCCCTCTGCTCGAACATCTCCTGCTGTTCCGACAGAAATTCGTTCACTTGTTTTGTTTTCATCATCTCTCCGAGTTCTTGTTTTATCTCGTCCTGCGACTGACATATCGAACTCAACACCTTCAGCACCGCTGTCCAGTTCTGCTCCTGCACTACCACCATAGGTAATGTCTCGGCTGCCTCTTTCAGCGGCTCCTTGTTCAGTTCCATTAAAGATTTCATATCGTATTTCGAATTCATATTCCATCATCTCCTTTGTGTATTTCTTTTCGTGCAGCTTGTTGCACCTGCACTTCTTGCCTGTCGGTGTTGTGTAGGTGATGTACTTGCGCTGCTGCTCCCAGCGCACAGCATATC